>JAEEGL010351880.1_pt1 | contig 11189 bp, 12 predicted proteins | sample 9134231 | NCBI WGS metagenome assembly JAEEGL01 (sample SAMN16246548, study PRJNA631951) | gut metagenome | biome: gut microbiome; feature: rumen; material: fiber-attached | host: Bos | place: Iran: Karaj | collected 2018-10
CGCCAGAAGAAGATAACATGAACGGCATTTACATTTTCCTGGCCAACGGCTTCGAAGACATGGAAGCCATCGCCACCCGCGACGTCCTCCTCCGCGGAGGCGTGGATGTCCAGACCGTATCCATCAACGAGGATCCCTTCGTGACCAGCTCGCACGGCATCACCGTGAGTGTTGACCTTACCCGGGACGATTTCGACGACGATAAACCTGCGGTGATGATCTTCCCGGGCGGCATGCCGGGGACGAAGAATCTCGCGGCCGACAAAGACCTGATGGCCCTGATGCGGAAATGCTATGCCGAGGGCGGTGTCATTGCCGCCATCTGCGCCGCTCCCGGCCTCGTCGTTTCCCAACTGGACGAAGAAGTTTTGTCCGGCAAGTACTTCACCTGCTTCGAAGGCTTCCAGGATCCGATGATCGCGAAAGGGGCCGTCTTCATGCCCGACGGTGCCGTCGTGGACGGCCACCTCGTCACCGGCCGCGGCGCCGGCCATGCCGTCGGTTTCGGCCTGGCCCTCGTGGAACTGCTGAAGGGAAAAGAAACGGCCGACCACGTCCGGGCCGGCCTGATGCTGTAGTTGAGATGTAGAGACTATTATCTCAATTTGGTTAATTTACGGGAGTTTCTAAAAATCGGCCCCTCAACTTTGTGTACTTGCGTTTTCGTAGTGTAAACTATATTCGTATAAATCTTGATAAATTCAAAAAAAGTGTGTATATTTGTGAGAGCACTATGAAAGTTCACACTTTTTTTAGTTCGCGAAAATAGTTTCAATTATGTACAAGCAAGCAAAGTTTTACCTCTCCCCAAAGTCCTACGACAGTGGAGAGCATCCTATCAAGGTCTCCGCGTCGGTGCACGGTCAGCGTCTGCTCACGACAATAGGCCAGACAGTCCCCCCGCAGTTCTGGAATAATGAAACGAAAACGGTTTCCTTTCCCACAAGAGACACGACCAATGCCCAGGGCTTGACGGGCGGTCAGATTAACGCCCTCCTGCTCAAGATTGCCGCGGGCTTCGCCGATTATGAATCCAAGCTTCCAAAGACCTATAAGCCGACGGTTGAGGAGTTACGTGACAAGTTGGCCGCAATCACGGGCAGCAAGCGCAAGACCGTGCAGAGCAAGCGAGAGAAGGCCGAGGCCGCAGCCAGGGCCAAAGAGGAGGAAAAAGCACGCCAGGAGGCAGAGAAGGCCGCAAAGGTCGTTTGCGACTACTTCAATGAGTTCATAGAGGAGGAAAAGGATGCACGGGAGTGGGCCCAGGGCACCACGGTAACGATGCGGGGCTTTAGCAAGAAGTTGGCGGGCTTCGATTCCCTGGAATACCTCAACACCGAGGATGGTATAAAGGAGTTTATCGGAAACCTGAAGAACGAAGGGCTTACTAACCGGACGATAGAAAAGAAATACCGGCTGCTTCGTTGGTTCCTCACGTGGGCGGCTCGTAAGGGTTACATCGACAGAGTTTGTTCTTATAAGCCCGTTATCAAACTCATAAAGCGGCCCGTCATATATCTCACCCCTTCGGAGTTGATGCGTTTATACCGCTATCAGGTGCCAGCCAACGGCACAAAGGTAACGCTTCATACTGCGGAGGGAAAGGAGTATGAAAAGACCGTAGAGGATGCGGCGGCGCTTGCCAAGACACGGGATCTGTTCTGCTTTTGCGCGTTTACTTCCCTGCGTTATTCGGACATGGCCAAACTCCGGCGCTCCGACATCACCGATGAGGGGCTCAATGTGGTAACGAAGAAAACGCACGACCGGGTTACAATCGAGCTCAACAACTACAGCCGTGCGATCCTGGACAAGTATGCCGATTTGCAGAGCCCCCAGGGGCTCGCGCTTCCGGTTATTTCTAACCAGAAGATGAATGAATACCTGAAGCACCTTTGCGAACTCTGTGAGATTAACGAGCCCGTGAACATGGATTACTATAAAGCTGGTAAGAAGGTTTCTGAAGTCCTTCCAAAGTATGACCTTATCGGAACCCATGCCGGGCGGCGTTCCTTCGTGGTTATGGCCCTCACTATGGGGATTTCTCCGGAGATCGTAATGAAGTGGACGGGGCACAGTGATTACCAGACGATGAAACCCTATATCGACATCGTAGGCAAGGCAAAGGCGGCGGCGATGGAGAGATTTAACCAGATAGAGGAGGCCGGGCTATGAATTTAACGGAGTATGTAGCACTTTGCGCCCGCCTGGAGGCGTATTGCACCAGAGTCCGGGAAAGTGGCTGCTTTGAGGGTGCGGATACCCTGGAGCATGATTTACGGCGGTTCTATTATGCGGAAAAGGATTGGGGCGATTTGTCGCGCGATTGCCAAACATTGAATAGAGCCCAGGGCCGGAAAAGAATTATCGAAGGATATCGTCGGCAGCTTGCCGTTTACGGCTCACTTTCGGCCCTTATTGCTGATTTGGAAGCCGGGGTGGTAACATGCCCGGAAAGCCTCAAAGGATTGCGAATTCACGCCCTAAATCTCCTTTACGATTATTGTTCGGAGTTGTCAAAAAAATGTCTTGCCGTGTTCGGCGGAATCCAGACAGTCCCGGAGAGGATCAACAGCACACCCTATGCCCTCAAAGTTGCCGAAAAATGGCAGAATGCCGGATATCTTAATCCCAGTTTTCTCTACATAATGCACGATTACAAAGATGATAAGGAGCGAAGGGGACTTATTGGTCAGGAGTTAGGGCATGCGTGCGGTCATGGATGGATAACCAGGATAGAGGAGTATTGGGGCATGGGTTCGAATCAAATAAGCCATGACGCAGACAATGCGAAAGATTCAACAAAACAAGATCTAGCAAGATATGGTTTAAAAATCAAATAACTAGTTTTCTAGAAAACATCTTTTGCGCTATGGCTAAGTATCCTTCAAAATATCCTGAAAAGCTTTACGACCTCAATCATGGACTTATGATTGTAAGTCTGTTTTTGATATTGCTTTTAATTGTGGTAACTGTTATTGTCTTACCTTTTGGAAAGATAATTTCATTCGAGTTTTTGGAGTGGTGGGACGAGGTGCTTACATTGGGATTCCCGATACTCCTTGTTCTTTTTATTATAAGCTCCGGTGTCTTTGTCAACGGATTCGTCGAACATCGTGTAAAATGGGTGTCTGAATCCGAAATGATGCAGAACAGAAAAACCGTCAAAGAGTTCTCGGCAAAAACAAGACTCTATTATAAGCGGTGGGGCATTGTTTCCCTTGTTTGCTTTATTCTGTTGTGTCTTTTGTTTCTGATATTCTTATTGGTTGATGAAAAGTTATATACGGTTATATCGTGTATGATAGCAGTATGTTTCTTTCTTTGCGGAGCTGGATTTATAATCTTTATCAAGGGTTGGGAAAAGGGCGTTTTCTTCAGTAACAAGAAATAAAAGTATAGTATGTCAATATAATATGATGGGTCGGGGTTGTTACCCCGGCCTTCTTTTTTATATCGTTCTCGCACGCGGTTGGGATATTTGGGATATTTGAAAATATCCGTTATACCTTGGATTACATTTGCAAAAAGAAATAAGAAAACCGGATTATATGAAAGAGAATCTAATTTGCACAATGACTGTTGAGGAGTTCGCAAATGCCCTCAACAATGCCGGGCTTGTCATTGTCAAAAGGGAACCGGAGACCCGACCCGCGGAACCCCAGGCAACCCCCGCAGCTCTTGACTTCTCCGACAGCTCCCGCTACGGGTGCGGGCTCCGTGCAATCCGTGACCGCTACAAAGTTAGCCATCTCACAGCCCAGAGGCTCAAGGACGGGCCGCTCGCCCCGGCGATATATCAGGGCAGGCGGGGCGGTAAGTTTTATATTGACTTCGCGGCGGCGGACGCGATCATGAAGGAGAGGAAGGCCAAGAAAGCAACCAACGCCCAGACCGTCACGGCTTAGGCGTTGGGCGCGGATTGCTCCGCAGTTTCAATTATGTACGGCAAAGGTAGCATAATTTATCGGAACACTTCGCGCCAGGTCGCAAACATTTGAAGAACTTTCGAATAATGGCGAAGAAACAACGAAACGGGTTCATTTTTTACCGTTCCTTTCTGGATGCTGCGGACGGTCTGGATGGAGTGTTCCGCGCAAAATTCATTGAAGACATTATCAACTATGCCCTTGATGGAAAAGAACCGGATTTCAAGGGGGACAAGGTTTCTAAGGCTTTGTTCTCTGCAGTGCGTCCGAATATCGAAAAAGGAAGGCGAAACTTTGAGAATGGCAACAATGGCGGCGCGCCTAAAGGAAACACAAACGCTTTAAAATCAAGCAGTTCCGAGATAAAAAACAACCGAGAAACAACCGGAAAACAACCGAGAAACAACGCAATATATGATAATAATGAATCATATAACAGTAACAATAGCATAGAACAAGAGCAAAATAATGAATCATCTATCCATCAATCCGCGCGAGAAGGTGGATTGATGGAGGATGAGGGGAGGAGGATTGAGGAGGTAGGAACCGAGGCATTAAACGATTTGATCCGCTATTTGTGTCACATTTCGGAGTGTAGTATTCCCGGTGATGCGATGGTTCGATTATTCTATCAGCACAAAAACGAGATTTCCGCCAATGGCATATGTTTCTGCCTACAAATGAATGGTGCGGGGTTTACGCCGGAGAAGGTCGAAGAAATAGCCGCGAAATTCTGGAAAATGAGGGATAGAAGATTAAGAAAAGGATTAACAGCCTTTGCGGAGGATTGGAAGAAAGAAATTGCAACGGTATTTAATCTCCTTGAAATAGACAAGAGCAGAATCAGGGAGTATTACGATACCGATTGCAAACACTCCGAAGATGACGCAATAAGATGGATTTCCGAAAATGTCTATAACGGCCGAAAGACCTACCAAGATTTGAAAACGCAGTTATCGGCCATCTATCGACAAAAATTAGTGGATCAATACAAGGCGATACCCAACAATGAAGTTTCCGAAATTGATTTCATTAACTATTGCGCCGGAATGGGCTTTACAATAGATGCAAGGGAAAAATGGCAGAGAAAACCAGACACATTTACAAAGCATTGGACAAAGTGGTTAGATGCTTGCGAGACCAACGAAAAAGGCAATACGAATGGAATTCATGAATAATTAAAACGGAAAACAAGCCCATGCTATCGAAACCAACCGTTTTCAAATCAATTGGCATGCCGTTCACCCGAAAGGGCGTGCAACTTGTCGCCGCCCGGAGGCCACCGGGTCTGCAGCCGTCCGAGGCATGCCGAGGATGCTTCTATAAAGAGGTCTGCAATTCGCAACTTGCATGCTCTCGCTTCGATCGTGTGGACGGCGTTTCCGTCTGGTTCCAGGAAATCAAAACCAAATAACTATCAATACACATGCAACAAAACATTACCAATTGTTCGGACTTCACGCGAGGCGTGGCCCGATTCGTCCGGATCGCTACCAACGCCAAAACCGGGGTGGAAGCGTGGCGGCGTTCTTATAAGTTTAAGCCTTACCTCGATGTTGTGGAATTCATAGTTCCCCAGGGTGGGAGGTTCTACCCGGAGGAGAACCGGATTACTCGCCGTATCCCGGCCAGAGATCCGAAGCTCCGCGAAAAAATGGAGTTCTACCTTCAGAACGGCATTGATGGCTGGTTCGAAGGAGACGAGCCGGAAGGCATTTTCGATGATGATGATGAATAAAAACAATAGGTCATGACAATAACGCTTGATGAAGCCAGGCGGGCCCCGGCAACTCTGGAAAAACACAATGGCACCGAGATGCTTATCCGCACCAAATTGGTTGCATTTGTCATGGAAACATGCAAGGAAATGGATGCGGCTTTGGCGAGGATCCCGGCGCTTTTGGATGAATACGGCTTGAAAGACTACAATACTGAGCCTTTACAGCGTGAAATCCTTCAAGATGGCAGTGGATCCGTTTGGGTTGCGGTGCGCGACCAGACCATGAAACGCCTTGAGAGCACGGGGCTTGTTCCCAAAATCCGATGGCGGCTTGCAAACGAAAACGCGGATACTGCAGTCCCGAAGGAGTTCAATCAAAAAATGGACCTTCTCGTCGGAGAAATCAAAGGCTATAATAACCACTTGATTATGGCAAACGGGGAGGCCGTGAACCTTGATTCCCTTTTATTCCGTTCCAATAAGTTGAGGATCCCGCCGAAATACCTTGAAGCCGTAACTCCGCGATTCACGTTAGCAGTGCCTGAAAAAGACCGCAAGACCGTTAAAGCGATGAGGGCGGCAGCCTCGGCTCTGGCAGATCTCAAAAAAAGCGGTGTAAATCTCGAAACCGTCGCCAGTATGGCCAACGGTAAAGAGTTTACCGACGCGGAACTTCTGGGGCTCCTCCAGGGCATAGCGTTGATGCACTAAAGCACCGACTTGCCACGATTGAAAAGGCCGTATCTGTTGCAGTTTGTTGCAGTTACGGCCTTTTTTATTCTTTTTTTCAGAATCGTTTAATTTGATATTTGGTCTTTATTCATTGAAAAATACGAATATATTGAAACTCAATGATTTTGATTTATCCAAAAGTGTAAACATTTTGAAGAAAAATGCATAAATGTGTGTCTTTTGTCATCTCCATGCGCGCACGCGCGCGAACTTTCGGCCGCTTATAATCATGGGACGATCCTTACAATCTCTTGGCAAACAGCAAGTTACAACGTTCAATCTTATAAAAATAAGGTAAACTAAAATACTGCAACTTTTGTTGCACATTGTTGTAGTGCTTGTAAATCAATGAAATATAGGCTTAATTTGCAGTAAAACATTAAATAAAAATAGCGAAAAATGAATAACGATAAAATAGATCAATTGAGATTTGATATTGTCCTTGACAGTACGCAATTTAACAAGGAGTTGAAGCGCGTAGAGGAGAGGGCGAAAAAATTCAACGTGTCCGTTTCGGAACTCCTGGAGATCGAAAGAAAAATAGACAAGGCGCGGGCCGCCAGCAACACACAACAGGCAAAAGCACTGCGGGATGCGGAGAGACTGCGCGCCCTGCAGCAGAAGACCGCGACAGAGGCGGAAAAAACCGCCCTCGCTCATCAAAAGGTACGAACGGAGGCGGCGAAGACCGCCAAGGAGATAGCCCGGGCTGCAGCGGCTCAAAAGGGTGTATCGGCTTCGGCTGCGCGTCAATCCCTACTATTGCGTGACCTGGGAACTGCTGCGGGCGCATTTCTGGGCGTTCGTGGAATCGAGGCTTTTCTCCGGAACCTGGTGGAAGTAACGGGGCAGTTCGAGACCCAGCGGATAGCCCTTCGGACAATGCTTCAAGATACGGCCGGGGTGGATGAATTGATAGATAAAATCAGGGAATTAGCCCTCGTTTCCCCGTTCACTTTTTCGGATCTCGCCAGCTATGCGAAGCAACTCGCGGCCTATGGAATCCCGCTAAACGAGATTTACGACACAACGAAACGCCTCGCGGACATATCCGCGGGGTTGGGTGTCGATATGTCCCGAATTATTCTTGCATACGGGCAGATCCGGGCGGCGGGAGTGCTGCGCGGTCAGGAACTTCGGCAATTGACGGAGGCCGGCGTCCCCATCTTGGACGAATTGGCCCGGAAACTCACGGAAACGACGGGAAAGGTTGTTTCGCTGGGGGACGTTTTCGACCTGGTAAGCAAAAAGGCGGTATCGTTCGAGATGGTCCGGGATGTGTTCACGGACTTAACGAATGAGGGCGGGAAATTCTACAATATGCAGGAAGAACTATCTCGAAGCCTTACCGGACGGATTTCCAATTTAAAGGATAGTTTCGAGGATATGCTCCGCACCCTGGGCGAAGACAATGCCGATCGCCTGAAAGGGGCCGTTGATGCAGCCCGTAACCTTGTGGAGCTTTACCAACAAATCGGAAAAGTGCTTGTTGGTCTGGTTACGACTTACGGGGCATACAAGGCCGCCCTTATGGCCGTTGCGGCCTGGCAGAAAATGCAAGGGCTCGCCGAATCGGTCCGCCTTATTGTAATGCTGCGCAAGGAATTAGGGCTTTTGACCGCTACGCAACAGGCCTTCAATATCACCAGTAAGGCAAATATCTATATTGCAATAGCGTCCGCGGTTCTTGGGCTTGTGGCTGCTTTCGCCTCATTCAACAAAAAGCATCAGGAGGCCGTCCGTGCATCTGGGGAGGCCGCGAAGAATTACGAGAATGAACGCCGCCAGCTTGAAGGATTATTCGCCGCTGCAAAAGAGGAAAGCGCCAGCAAGGAAGACCGCCGGAAAGCCATCGAACGGATAAACAACGAGTACGGACAATACTTAGAGGGGATGGTATCGGAAAAGGCATCCGTCGAAGAATTGGCGGGGGCCTATGATAAGTTGGTCCAGAGCATGAGGGGAAAATACCTGGAAGAACAACGCCAATCGATGACCGAGGAGCAGCGTGGCGCGGCGGGAAAGGCCGAGGCGGCCCTCTGGGGACTTATTCAAAAGGCCGTAAGCGGTTCCGGACTGGACGCTAAAACCCGGGGCGATATCATGGGAAAAATACAATCCCGTTTAGGTCGGTATTCGGGCGGATGGAACGCGAACGGCATCTATAACGAGGTAGTAAACACTATCCGCAATGCAGGGGGTAAGGCCCCCGGGAACCGGGAATCCGGGGACCTGTATTCCGCTGCCTGGGATTTCAAGGAGGCGCAGTCAGAACTACGCAGGGCGGAAGACCAATTCAGAGCGTTTTCTGACGGCTTCGCCCAGGCTGTAAACAAAGCCGCCGACAGCGCTACCGCCGGGGCCGAGAAAATCGTTTATAAAACTACCGCGATAGCGGAAGGAATCGAGATCCTGCAGGGGAAAGTTGAAACCCTGGAAAAGAAGGCTTCGGGCGTTGGCATCACGGAGGAGGAACGGAAGACGTTGGCGGCATTGAGGGAGGATCTCGAAGACCAGAAGAACGAATACAAATCCATAACCGGGAAGGAATACGGAAAGGGGACAGCCGCCGCCATCCGAAAAGCCGCCGGGGAGGAATCGGCCGAACGCACATTCTACGAAGGGCTGCGCCGGGATATCGAGAAATACGAAAACGAGATTACACAGGCGCAAATCGACGCGATGGACGAGGCGAAAGCGGCCCTTGCCGAATACGGTTACAACCTATGGGACGCCGCCGGCGGTGCGGAATCCCTGGGGGGCGGCATTAAGTCCACTACAGAAGATACCGCGAACTTGCTTGCTTCCTACCTTAACGCGATGCGCTCGGACGTCTCAGCTCTGCGGGGCATGAATGCGGCCGGATGGGAGAACGTGACCGGGATATATAATTATATGCCGACACTTGCGGACCACCTCAACCAAATACAGGCCCATACGCTGCAAATCGCACAAAATACACAGGATATGCTACGGAACGCACAAAGTATGCTATCAGAAATACAGTCAGTTATCGGGCCGTCTGGAACGACCACCCCGGCGGTCGTACACGTCGAACAAGAATAACATATAAGGCGGATTTCCGCCAGTAAGAGCGCCACCCACATTACAACCAGGGCTCCGGGGCTTGACCGCGCCGGGGCTCACCACGAAAACCCTTTTAAAAACTATTTCGTTATGGAACTCACTTCTGATTATGCGCAAGAATTGGCGCAAGTAGTTAAGGATGCGCGAATCCTTATTACAATGGCAGCGTCGGGGCAGGATATTACAAACCAAAACCCCACGGATATCTTTAAGATTCTTGCAGGGCTGGAGGATCTGCAGGATTTTCTCGAGGAGGATTGATAACATTAACCACTAAAAACAATTGCCATGCTAAAATCCTATTTTATCCACATGCCTCCTAATGAGACCAGCGACGAATTTCAAAAACGACAAAACGGCTATGTTATCGACACGATTAACGAGGCGCAAGATTTTATACTCAGCATGTATGGCGAATACTGCGAAGCTGCCCGTATTCTACGGGAGAATAAACTCAGTGCTCGCGTTTATATGCCGGAAGAACGTGCAGATATTATGGCGGACCTTCTCGCCAGTTTTTCGCAGGCTAAGATCTACCTCGAGTGTTCTTAATTAAAAAAATTAAAAAAATTAAAAATTGGTGTGGGTGGTGGGGTGCGCGCGTGTTGATATAAGCGGGGGGGGGTGCCCCCATCCTTGCAGACTTGCACCGGGTTCGCGTTAATGGCCCGTGCTTTGATTGGTTGCCCGCCACTTTTCCGGCAGTTCCTGGAGGGTGGCGGGCCTCTTTATGCTCTTTCTCGTTGTTTTTGCTCAGTCCTTTGCGGTCCCGTTGGCGGCACTTCGGGTTGATCTGCTCACGTTATCGTACTAACCAAGTGCCCCCATCAAGGAAAAAAGCCCCTGGTTTGGCCTTGATTGTGAACTTTTCGGTATCTTGAAAGCCAAAAGAGTGTATTTAAAGTGTGTACTTTTTATATAAGAAAATACAAGTGCTTGATAATCAACGCACTTGTAATGTAAATTGTTGAGATGTAGAGATTCGAACTCTAACTGAGGGAACCAAAATCCCTAGTGCTACCATTACACCACATCTCAATTCCGGGGTGCAAAGATAGTATAATTTTCCAAATGTGGCAAGCGGCCGCCAAAAGTGGCGGAGGCCGCAGTATCGCAGGCTTACAGCACCATGCGCAGTACGCGTGTGAGCTGGTCGGAGCAGGAAGTGCCACGCTCCTTGCAGTTGATGCCGGTAAGGCGGTCCAGGGCGAAGGAGACCGGCTGGCCTTCCAGCAGGGCGCCGAGCGCCTGGAGGTTGCCGTGACAGCCGGCGGTGTAACGGAGGTTGCGGATGGTGCCGTCCACCAGGTCGAAATCGATCTGGCGGGAGCAGACGAGGGCCGAGGGAACGGCCGTGATGTGGCGGACACCGTCCACGGTGGTGTCGCTCAGGATCCGGATATCTTCGGGCATGTCAGAATAGCGTTGGATGGTTTTCCTCCAGTTCGGAAAGGATCTTGGACATGATGGCTTCGCGGAAGAGGGCCGCTTTCGCGTGGACCTTGAATCGGCTGCAGTATTCGTCAACGGCCGCCATTTCGCTGTCGTTGAAATACAACACATAGCGGTTCTTGCGGAGAAGCGCTGCCTTCTGCTTTTCAAGGTAGGCGGGGTCCACGCCCGGAATCTTGCGTTTTCTGGCCATCGGATGCAAAGATAGCAAAAAACCTTGCAAATCAGCGTTTGGAACGGAAGAAATCCTGCATCCGGGCGGTGCACTC
>JAEEGL010477984.1_pt1 | contig 11189 bp, 9 predicted proteins | sample 9134231 | NCBI WGS metagenome assembly JAEEGL01 (sample SAMN16246548, study PRJNA631951) | gut metagenome | biome: gut microbiome; feature: rumen; material: fiber-attached | host: Bos | place: Iran: Karaj | collected 2018-10
GGTGTATCTTCGGTTTCTTCCAATATTAACTTTTCCATTTCTCTCTATTCTTATTTGTTAGTTTTGATGGCGGTCTGCAACAGGTAGAATGTGCTTCCACCGTCCAACTTCTGAAATTCATATTTGAGCGGACGGTCGCTCTTGATGCGCAGGTCGGTGAATCCGAGTCCGGTCTTCTTGGCGTCCACGCTCTCAAAGTCGAGCAGGAGGTCGTCGTAATAATCCGACAATGCGTCTTTAGCCATTCCGTTCACAAACTTCAAACGTTCTTCTATTGTGACAGCCGACTGGTCGTCGATGATATTGCCGGCGGTGAGGATGGTCTCGTTGCCGGTCTGTCCGAGGAAAAATACACCCCTTGCTCCAACTGTAATGCCCTCTGGCTTCACGCCGTGCTTGATGATGTTTTGCAGCATCTCCACCATTACGTTGGATATCTTGATGGTGGTGAGCGGCATATTGGAGCGGCTCTTGATGATTGCGAGGAGGCTCAGGAGGTTTTCCTGATTGAAGAAACCATTGAACAGCAACTGCAAATTTTCCGCCATCATCTTGTGGTGCAGGCTCATTAGTCCGTCCATGGAGCAATGGCTGTGTATTGTGCTGTCGCCAGTATCGCCGGTGACTTCGGATGGCAATTGTGTCTGCAAATAGAAGTAGGTGTACTCGTCGTCGAGCTTCTCAAACTTGTAATGCAACTTGCTGCCCGACTTCCTTGACATCTCGATGAGTCCAAGACCCGCGCCGCCCTTGTCGGAGATAGTGCCTCCCGTAAGGATTTCGCGGTGGTATTTTTTCAATTCTTCACGGTCGAGCGAATTGATGACATCGAGACGTGACTTGAGGTCGTCCACCTTGTCATTTGCGATGATATTGCCGGTGGTGATGAAATATTTCTCGCCGCTCTTCTGTATTGCAAACAGTCCCGGATACTTGTCAAAATTGCGGTCGTTGGCTATTTCGTCCTGATGGTGCGTGATGTTTTGCAGGCCCTCCACCATTATATAATAGATACGCTTCTGCAAAGTGGCCTGCGTGTCGCCAGCCACCTTAGCGATGCTCTTGTCGGCGAGGACAAGGATCTTCTTGGTGATATTATGATTGAAATACCCCCGATATACATATTCGAAGTCGGTCTCCCCGATTCTCTTGAAGAGGTCGTAGGCGGCTCCAAAAAGGTTGCTGGTGGATTCGTTTGCCATAATAGAACAGGTTAGTTTGAAGTATTGATTCACCATCTATTACTGCAATAAAAATGCCAACTATCGCTTTTTACTCGTCTGACAATGGTATTTTTTTGTATTTGCTGCCGTAGTTTCCGATGTTGAGCTTGATTGACTTCCTGATATAGGCGGGCGTCTTTTCGTATTCCTCAATGTCCACCTTGCTGTAGTCAATCGGACGGAATTCCTTGGAGATGATGCGCTCTTCTTCCTCGTCGTCCTTAGCCTCGTCGTTGATGTCGGTGTCGTCGTCGGCTTCATCGTCGTAGGTGATGTCGGAGAGCTCCACCTCGTCGCCGGCTTCGTGCTCCTTGCCGTCACTCTCGGCGGCGGGTTGTGCTTCAGGGGCGGATTCTTCGGCTTTGGTCTCTGCTGCGGGAGCTTCAGCCTCCTTCTTTTCAGCTGCTGCGTCGTCCGACTGCACGCGGATTACGTTGAGCGAGCCGCCGTTGTCAAACGGGTTGATGATTTCCGACGAATTGAATCCCGAGGCGATGAGCGTCACATTGAGGCTGCCGCCAAGGGTGTCGTCAGTTGACTGACCCCAGATGAGGTCAGCCTTGCAGCCTGCTGCGCTTTGGATGTAATTATTGATTTCAGCGAGTTCGCCGAGTTTGAAAGCGGAATCCTCGCTGGAGAATACGTTGATGAGAATATTTTTGGCGCCGATGATGCTATTGTTGCTGAGCAAAGGTGAGCTGAGTGCCTTTTTAACAGCCTTGATAGCCCTGTCTTCTCCGTCCGCCATACCCGTGCCCATAAGCGCGATGCCCGAATCCTTGAGTACGGTCTTCACGTCGGCAAAGTCGACATTGACGTGTCCCGGCACGGTGATGATTTCCGCGATACCTTTGGCAGCCTGAGTAAGCACGTCGTCGGCGTATCCAAAAGCATTGGTAACCGACTCGTTGGCGTACTGTTCAAGAATCTTGTCATTGTCGATGACCAGGAGCGAATCCACATTCTGCCTGAGTTCGCCGAGACCCTTGATGGCCTGGTTGACACGCTTGGGACCTTCAAACCTGAACGGCACTGTCACGATGGCGACAGTGAGGATGCCCTGCTCCTTGGCGTGTTTTGCAATCACGGGGGCTGCGCCGGTGCCTGTGCCGCCGCCCATACCAGCCGTCACAAAAAGCATCTTGGTACTATCCACGCCTCCAAGCACACGGTCTATCTCTTCGATGCTCTCCACAGCCGCCGATGCGCCGTGCTCGGGATTGTTGCCCGCGCCGAGTCCGTCGGTGAGCGAGGGGCCGAGCTGAATTTTGAGCGGCACTTCGCTGCGTTCGAGAGCCTGGTTGTCGGTATTGGCTACTATGAAGTCCACATCCTTGATACCTTTCTCAAACATGTGGTTGACGGCGTTGCCGCCGCCACCGCCCACGCCTATTACCTTAATGATATTCTGCTTCTTTGGGATGTCCCACTCAATGGGTTCTTCGTTATCGTCAAACAGGTTCTTAGCCATATTGTGCTCAAATTAAATGGTTAGTGGATAGATTGTTGGTTTGTTTTAAAGTTTGGACGTCTCCTCGTCCTCGGCGAAGAAGTTCTTGAGCTTGGTGTTCAACCAGCCCATGAATCCGCTGGACTTCTTGTCGCCCTTCGGGTCGGGTTTGCCCTCCGGCTTGCTGGGCTTGTCGCCCTTGGTATTATTGCGGTCGCTTGCAGGAGTGTCTGCGGGCTTGGTTTCATTGGCCTTGACCCTCTCGTTGTACTGCTCCGTATATTCGATGCCCTTCACAAGCAGACCCACAGCGGTGGAGTATTCCACGTTGTAGAGCTTGGGACACGAATCGGCGGAGAAGTTGCGCGGCTTCATCTGCTGCACATCCCTGTCGAGCCTGTACTTGACAAGCGTCGGGAGGTTCTTGAGACGCGATCCGCCGCCGGTGATTGCTATCTGCGAAATCTTGTCGCCGTATTTGGATTCGTTGAGTACGTTGGCGATGCCCGCCACTATCTCGTCCATCCTCGCGTTGGTGATGGCGGCGATGTCAGCATGCGAGACTTCCTTTTCGGCACGTCCCGCGCCATTGAGCACCACTACGGTCTTGTCGTTGGATTCCAGCATTGCGGTGGCGTGCTGAACCTTGAGGGTCTCAGCATGCCTTCCGAGTATCTGGCACGCCGACTTGATGTCGTCGGTGATGGAATTGCCGCCAAAAGGTATTACCGATATGCACCTCAACAGATTGTCCTGGTAAATGGCTACGTCGGTGGTGCCTGCGCCAATGTCGGCTACAAGCGTGCCAACCTCCTTGTCGTCGTTGGTGAGCACGGCGTCGCCCGATGCTATCGACTGCAATACAATCTTCAGCACGTTCAATCCTGCCATTTCTATTGCACGGCGGATCTTCTGGACAGCGTTGGCGCGTCCTATCACTACATAGAAAGTGCCCCCAAGGCTCTTGCCGGAACATCCGACCGCCTTGAGCCCAACTTCGCCACCGTCCACCATGTACGACTGCGGGATTACGTGGATGACCTCCTCGCCCGCCTCCGTATTGAGGTTATAGACTTCCTCATTGAGTTCGTCTATGTCGCTCTGTGAGATGAAAGGTTTGTTTATAAATTTTGTATGCGACGTTTCTATTGTCCTGATATTCTGCCCTGCTATGCCCACAAAAACATTCTTGAACACGACACCGGAAGATTCCTGACAATTGCGGACCGCCTGACTGATGGCAGCAGACACTTCGCCCACATTCTGCACAGAGCCCCTGATGACGCCATGCGAAGGAGCCTCACCAAATCCGAGCACACTTACGTTGCCCTTTTCGTCCCTTGTGCCTACGATTGCCACAATCTTAGCCGTGCCGATATCAATCGCCGCAATTATTTGATTCTTTGACATATCGAATAACCCTATATTTTATTGTTCTTTATTTCTTTTCTACGTTTGCAGACTATCTGATTGTTGTACTTCACAGATATCTGCTGGTATGTATTCCATCCCAACTTTGGCAGTGCCTTGAAGAAAAACTGCTTGAGCGTGTACATCTTCTTGTCGTAATCCTCTATGGACCCGATGCTCAGCACAAAATCTCCAACCATTGGCACTATTTCATATTCACCGAGTTTGTTGATGTATATCTGTACTACTTGGTCGCCCCAATAGTCATCGTTCTGTATGAGCTGCGCGAGCTTGAATAGGTCGCCCGTCTGGCTGCCCTCCGCGTATGGATCCGCCTTGTAAATCTTGTCGCCGCTGAAGTCGTACTTGTCCTTGACATAGCCATTGACCACGATGCACTGGCAGGCATCCTTGTCGCTGGCGGCAAATATCATCCCGTCACTGTCGATATAGTAGTCTTGCTTGTCGTTGACTACCAATAACATCGGCTTGCGCTGCTGTATGTCGATATTGAGTATGCCCGTTATCGACTTGTATATCGACACATTGCGTATGTAAGGGCATTTCCTCAATTGCTCGTCAAACAAATAAGTGTTGATGCTGTCCATCGTGTGGCCCTCTATCTCGCCCATCACCGAATTAAGCATCTTGCGCACGTCGTTCAAGTCCACAAACTTGACCTCCGCCGAATCCTTGATCGTGATGGTGACCACATTGCACCGGGTCTCGTGAAACTTGCTCAGCGACAGAAACACTGTCACCAAAAGCGCCACGACCGCCACTGCCTTGAATATTTTGCTCTTTGAGTATTTCATATCCTGCTCCTCCTTATTATATTAAGTGCACGATGGCGATGTATTTCCCAATGCTTCTGTTATCGGCGCCACAAGCTGGTCAACGCTTCCTGCGCCCAAGGTGAGCACCACTTCCACCTTGTCTGCCAACAATTTGGCAATTATATTGTCCCTGCCGTCCACAAGGCTCACCTTGCAACGGTGCATCTGCTTGGCTATCAGCTGCGAATCCACTCCCGGAATCGGTTTTTCGCGGGCGGGGTAGATGTCCATCAGCAATAGTTCGTCGAGTGCATCAAGGCTTTCGGCAAATTCTGCCGCCAAATCCCGCGTCCTCGTGTAGAGGTGGGGCTGGAATATGCCCGTGAGCTTCTTGCCGGGAAACAATTCCTTCACCGAACTGATGGTGGCGGCGAGCTCCCTCGGATGGTGGGCGTAGTCATCGATATAAACCACTCCGGGCTTGTTGACATGAAACTCCATACGGCGTTTCACACCCTTGAATGTGGCGATGCCCTCCTTTATATATGCCTCGTCGATGCCGGCAGCCTGTGCCGCAGCCACGCACGCCATTGTGTTTTCCACGTTGACGCGGCCCTTTGCACCAATGGTGATGTCGCTGATGACGCCCGAAGGTGTCACGGCATCAATGGTATAAGTGCCATTAGCGAGCCTTATGTTGGTGGCGTAATAATCGCAGCTTGCATCCGCCTCCGAATACGTCACCTTGCGCACAGCCTTGCTGTCGATGAGGTCGTCTATCTTTTTATTAACAATCACAATGCCGTCCGGCGCACATTTTTGCACAAATTGGTTGAAAGTGGCAATAATATCGTCCCTGTCCTTGTAGATGTCGAGGTGGTCGGCGTCCACGTAGGTGACAATTGCAATCTTGGGTGCGAGCCAGAGAAACGAGCGGTCAAATTCGTCAGCCTCCGCCACAAGCAGCGTGTCGGGGTTGTCGTACTGAGCCTTTCCTGACGGCAATACAAGGTTGCTGTCGATATTGCGCGAGATGCCACCAAGGAAGGCGAAACCATCCTTGCCGGCGCACTTGACTATATTAGCCAACACACAGGAATTGGTGGTCTTGCCATGTGTGCCAGACACCGCTATCGTAGTGTAATTGTTGGCAATCATGCCAAGCACTTCGGCGCGCTTGTGCAAATCGTAGCCGTTGGTCTTGAAATAAGTGAAAATCTTGTTGGTGACAGGTACGGCGGGGGTGTATATCACCAATGTGCGCTCCTTGTTATTGATGAAAGGAGACGGCACGGTGGCAACGTCGTCGGTGTATGTGATGGACATCCCTTCGCCCTCAAGGCGCACAGTGAGCTCCGACTTGTGAAGGTCGTAGCCAGCCACGGTCTTGCCAAGGCCATTGAAGTAACGTGCAAGCGCACTGATGCCTATACCGCCGATGCCAATGACATATACATTGTCTATCTGCCCAAACTTTATCATTTTTCCTTTTATTCCTGACGGCTTGTTTTTATATTATCAATTATTACTCCTTGTTGTCCGCATTGCGGGTGTCATTTTCGCCAAACAAGAGCTCGATGCGCTTGAGGTAATTGAGCACCGCGTCTTTGTCGCTGTGTTTCTTGACAAACTCTTCAAGAGCGTGTTGCAAGTATTGGAGAGCTGACGAAACGTTTATCTGCTGCTGGACGAGAGAGTGGAGCATATTGCGTCTCTGCTTAATGAGTTCAATTTTGTAAACTTCGGCGAGGTTGTGCTTGCCGTTGTAAGGCGCGGAGACGTGCTTGACGAGTTTTTCCTCGTCAAAGGCGTCGTCGGGTATGGAGGAGAGGGCAGCCTGGTAATCCTGGAACGAGTCGCCGAGCTGGTTGCTCAATGCGTCAACGTCCTTTGCCCACACAGCTGCAAGGGCTGTAATCAATTTTTCCGAAACAGAATTTTTGTCATAACGTGAAGCCCTCACGAGCGGCATCACCTGTGCATTGAACGAATGAGCGATGGCGGTGTCGAGCTGCTCGTAAGTCTTGAGGATGGAAGCGCAGCAATTGGAAAACAGACCCGTCTTGCCCTTGTAACCGTCGTCAACGAGCAATGCGTACTCGTGCACGGCCTGTTTGTAAAGGTGGATGAGCTGCATCCTGAGCTTCAGCGAATCGCTGATGAGGGGCGAGGGCTCGTATTCGACGCCGTTGGACGACAATATGCCAGCCACCACACCGTCGTACTCGGTCTCAAAGGAGAGATCCTGCACCCGCGTGTAAGTATCAGCCATATTGTCTAACAGCAATTCCGTAGTAGTGGCTATACGGGTCTCAATATTGCTGTTGGTTAGCGACAGGCTCTCGCTCAGCTTGCCGCCACACGCCTGCAACACCACTACGAGCAATGCCGCAGACACTATCTTTATGCAACCAAAAACTCTTTTCATAGTAACAAAATTTTTAACCGCGTAAAATTACTAATAATTTTTTAAACGTAGAAAATTTTGTAAAAAAAATGTTTATTTTTTTTTACTCAAACTTTACTTGACTATTTTCATAATCTCCTTTGCTATCAAGTCGGCGGAATCTTTCACCGCGAGCTTGGCGATATTGTCGGAGAAAGCCTTCTTCTTCGCATCGTCCGAGAGCAGAGCCGACACCTCGTCAAAAATCTTTGCCTCAGCCTGCGCGTCGGGCAGCAGCACGGCGGCGTCCTTGTTGACGAGCGCCATCGCATTCTTGGTCTGGTGGTCCTCCGCCACATTGGGCGACGGTATAAAGATGACGGGCTTTGCCGCAAGGCACAGCTCCGATACCGACAATGCGCCCGACCTCGATACAACCACGTCGGCGGCTTTGTATGCCAGGTCCATCCTCTTTACAAAAGCCATCGGGTGGATGCACGAATAGTTTTTGCCATTGAGGGCAGACATAATGTTGTCATAGTAATACTTGCCGGTCTGCCAAATTAGTTGGATTCCAGCTTTCTCAAATTCATCAATGTGCGCCATAATGCTCTTATTGATGGTGCCGGCGCCAAGGCTGCCGCCCACCGAAAGCACCACGGGCTTATCCGCCGCAAGTCCAAAATGCTCGAGAGCCTCTTCCCTCGTGGCAGTGATATTGGCGATGTCGGCGCGCACGGGATTGCCCGCAAAGAATATCTTGTCCTTGTCAAAATACTTCTCCATGCCGTCGTAAGCCGTGAAAATCTTCGTAGCCTTCTTCGACAATATCTGGTTGGTGACACCGGCGTGCGAATTTTGCTCCTGCAAAACAATCGGCACACCGTGCTTGGCTGCGGCGCGCAGTATAGGTCCGCTCGCGTATCCGCCCACGCCCACGGCAACATCAGGAGCAAAATCCTTGATGATGCGGCGCGACTTCACCATGCAAGAGAGCAGCTTGAAGGGCAGCGAGAGGTTCTTGAAAAACTTTTTCCTCTGCAATCCAGCCGCCGGGAGTCCGATGATATTGAACCCCGCCGCCGGCACCTTCTCCATCTCTATCTTGTCTTTGGCGCCCACAAACAATATGTCTATCTGCGGATCGATACGGCGCAACGCCTGCGCTATCGCAATGGCGGGGAATACGTGTCCGCCCGTGCCGCCGCCTCCTATCAACACTTTCATTATAAGTATGTTTTACTTTTTTCTTGTTCAATAACAATTGGCATCAGCCCACCATAAATGGGTAATCGACAATCTCCTCAATCTCTTCGTCGTCCTGCTCAATCTCCGAGACAGTCTCATGCTGTGTGGAGTACCGTGATATATTGAGTATTATACCGAGGGCGATGCCCGTGCTCACTATCGACGAGCCGCCCATACTCACAAATGGCAATGGCTGACCCGTGACAGGCATCAATCCGATGGCAACATACATGTTCACCAATGTCTGCAAGACGATGTTGGTCAGGAAGCCCATCACCAGCAACGACGGGAACAATGTCGCCGCGTGCTTGACTATCTGCACGCACCGGTAAAAGACCGCCATATAGCATATCATCACTCCAATCACACCCCACACACCTATCTCGTGCGCAATGGTGGAAAACATGAAGTCCGAATACGGGTGCGGCAGCGAGTTGTTTTGTATGCCGGAGCCGATGCCCGCGCCATTGATGCCTCCAAGACCTATCGCCACAAGCGACTGCTCCGCCTGGAAGTCCCTATTGAATCCGCCGCCGGTGAAGAAGGTCTCAATGCGGGAGGTCCATGTATCGAACCTCGAGCTTATGCCGGTGACCTTCACCACGAGCACAAACATTATGAAGCCGACAATCGCCATTCCTATCAAGCCCAATATCCACTTTCGCGGAAAATTGCCGAGGATGAGCATGCCGAGGCTCGCCACGCCGATAAGCAGTGCGGTGGAAAAATTGGCTGGCAACACCAACCCGCACACCGCCACTATGGCTATGATACACTTGGTGAAACACGCCCACCGTTTTTCCGGCTCCACTTGCGCCAATGCGAGCATCTTTGACAGGTACACAACAAGGGCTATCTTGGCAAAATCGCTCGTCTGGAATGACAATCCAATCAACGGTATGGTGAACCAACGCTTGGCGTCATTGGTGGCGTGACCCGTGATGAGCGTCAGAAATAGCAGCGCGACACACACCCACAATAGTCCGTCAGCCCATTTGGCGTACTTCTTATATGGTATCCAGCTAAACAGACACATCATTACGAATCCCATTACGACATAAACAATGTGCCTCAGCGGATAGTGGAATGTATCGCCGCCCTGAAATTTGTAGGCAATCATCGACGTACAGCTGTACACCTCCACAATGCCCACAGCAGCCAGTCCAAACACGAAAAACCAAATCGTCTTGTCGCCCTTGATCATTCCCTTGAAACGTTCCATCTTCAATCCTCCATTTTTTTAGTTCAAATATTCTTACTTCGCCATCATCTTCTTGACCGCCTCCTTGAACTGTTCGCCCCTGTCCTCGTAGCACGTGAAGAGGTCAAAACTTGCGCAAGCGGGCGAGAGCAGCACCGTGTCGCCAGCCGTGGCGAGGGTACGGCAGGTCTCGATGCACTCAGCCATGCTGCGTACATCCACAATCTTCTTGCGACCGTCAAAAGCCTTGTGGATAGGCGTATTGTCAATGCCCATAGCTACAATTGCCTTTACCTTCTTGTCAACAAGTCCGTAGAGCTGCGAATAGTCGTTGCCCTTGTCAACACCGCCGAGTATCAGAATCACGCTATTGCCAACAGTGTCGAGAGCGTACCATACGGCGTCCACATTAGTGCCTTTGGAATCATTGACGTAAGTAACGCCATCCACCACGCCGCACGGCTCTACACGGTGCTCCAGCGGTGCAAATTCTTTCACGGCGGCTTCTATTACATCTAACGGCACGCCAACATGGCTTGCGGCGAGTACTGCCGACATGATATTGCAACGGTTGTGACGGCCGCGTAGCTTGAGTCCAACGAAAGGCACTTCGCAGCTCTGATTGCCGTCCGAAATCACCATGTTGCCATCGTCCTCCGGGAAAACCAAGCCGGAATCCTGTTTCTTTGTGAGCGAGAATGTCTTCACCTGCTGGTCAAACGTCCTCTTCTCAGCCTCTGCGGCAAGTATCGGGTCGTCGGCAAAATATATGTAAACATCGTCCTTGCCCTGATTGCGTGTGATGCGCATCTTGGAATCGGTGTAATTCTGCATCTTGAAGTCATAACGGTCGAGATGGTCGGGCGTTATGTTGGTGATGACAGCCACGTGTGCGCGGAAGTCGTACATATTGTCGAGCTGAAAACTTGAAAGCTCCAGCACGTAATATTTATAATCGTGATCGCCAGCCACGAGCATCGCAAGGCTGTTGCCAACATTGCCAGCCATTGCCACGTCGTATCCGGCTTTTTTCAATATGCTGTAAGTCAATTCGGTAGTGGTGGTCTTGCCGTTGCTGCCGGTGATGCAGACAAACTGTGCGCCGGTGTAACGTGCGGCAAATTCTATCTCCGAGATGACGGGGATATTGGCGGCTACAAGTTTCAATATTATCGGCGCGTCGTTCTTGATGCCGGGCGACTTGATGACCTCGTTGGCATTGAGGATTTTTGACTCGGTGTGTCCGCCCTGCTCGTATTGGATGCCATTGTCGTCCAACATCTTGACATACTGCGGCTTAATCGTGCCAAAGTCTGACACGAATACATCGAAGCCCTTCTTCTGTGCCAATATCGCAGCACCTACGCCGCTCTCTCCTGCTCCCAAAACTACTATCCTGCTCATGACGTTTCAGTTGTTTTTTTATTATTCAATTATAACTACCTGATTTTCAATGTCAATACCGACACTACGGCGAGTATCACCGCGACAATCA
>JAEEGL010557031.1_pt1 | contig 11189 bp, 1 predicted proteins | sample 9134231 | NCBI WGS metagenome assembly JAEEGL01 (sample SAMN16246548, study PRJNA631951) | gut metagenome | biome: gut microbiome; feature: rumen; material: fiber-attached | host: Bos | place: Iran: Karaj | collected 2018-10
ATCTGTTGCCTTAAAGTAATAAGTTGTAGGTGTTTCAGGAGCTTCAAATCTTATAGACATAGGCTCAGTTGTTTTGAAAGTTACAGGAGAATAATCAATTTCATCTGCATTTGCGCCGTCAGCAACTGCCTTCATTTCATATATTGCAGAACTTTCGTAAGTTCCCTTAAAATTGATGATTGCATTCTGTCTCTTCAAATACCAGGTAGTATCACTTCCAAATTGCTCACCGTTATACGGATTATTATTTTCTCCATTTTGAGTTCTAACGGCTTTTATAGTTTTGCCTGCATCATCTACATAGTCATCTTTAAGAGCAAAGCCTGGAGCTTTACCATCTGCAGCAACATTCAAAGACATAAGAGTTCTTTCGTTATCTGCATTATCTTTTACAGTAACTTTATAACAATGTGTAAAGCCATCTGGATAATTCAGGGTAATAGTATATTTCTTGTTTTCCAGTGATAATGTTTCTCCGTCAAGGTAGTAGCCTTTAATTCCAGAACCAGTATCTGTTATTGAAGTAAAATCAAGTTCAATGCCTGTGACTTTATCTTTATTGTATGTGATATTTCTGATTATTGAACTATCACCTTCAGAATCTACATAACCTTTGTCTGGTGTTACAGAAGAATCGTTAATTGTGTACTTGAATTCTCCCTGAGGCTTTGCATCATCAAGTTCAATTGTATAACTAATCTCACCTGAAACATTTTCTACCTTATCAACTGCCTTGAACAGATATGTTGTTTCATTTTCAGGAGTAGCAAAAGTTACTGTAAGTGTCTTTGTATCTGTGCCAGTAATTTTCTTGTAAGCATCTGGAACTGAAGTCCAGGCAGCATCACCAACCTTCCACTGGTAATCGGCTGTAGTGTCATCAATTGTGAAGTTAAGAACTGTTTTAGCCTTAGCAATGAAGTATTTACTTCCACTCTTGTAAACACCTTCACTAGAAGCCGCAGCGCCTTCTTCATTTGTCTTTGCCTGAACAGCATTGCTTGCTGCTTCCAGTTTAGGTTCTTTTGCATCTGCAGTGAGTTTAAAGGTCTTGAGAGTACGCTGATTATTAATTTTATCTTTTACATAAATCTCAATGGTGTAATCTGTATAAGAGCTAGTCATATCGAAGTGTGTTTTTTTATTACTTAGAGACATTGGTTGCTCAGTTCCGCCATTCACCTTAGAATAGAAGCCCTGAATTCCAGAACCCGCATCTTCAATATCAGAACAATCAATTTCAAGATATTGTGCGTAGTATTTACTACTTTCGACAGAACTATAGGTAATATCTCGCTTATTGTCGTCTGAATCATAAGATGCATCAAGACGAACCGGCCAGTTTGTTACTTCGGTTGAAGAAGCATAGGTTGCCCCCTTCTTAATCTTATAAGTAAGGTCACCTTCAGGTGCTCCGGTATCTTTTTTAATTTTAACTGTCTTATCTCCAGAAATGTTCTTGGCCTTATCTGTTGCATGGAAGTAATAAGTAACTGCAGTATCTGTAGCTGATAATTCATAAGTATCATTTGTCAAAGTCATAGACTTATAAGTAGACTCACCTTCTTTCTTATACTCCCATGTACCTTGACTATCATCTGTGCTAAATTTAATTACTGCTTTATCACCCTCGATATAATAAGTTTCATCTGCATCTGTAGTAACAACATTTGTTTTTGCTGGTGTATTACCGTTTGATTTTTTTGTTTCTACCGAAACAACATCAATTGAAGGTGGAGTTTCATCAAAAGTCCACAAATTCTTACCAGCAGGTCCATATAAGTTATACGCTTTAGATCTTTCGTTGTTTAAAAATAACTGAATTCTCAGCTCTTTACTTGAAAGAGTTTTTAATGTAGTAGAATCAAGAGGAATAGAATAATACTCATTTGTAGAATCCCAATAAGTAGAAAGTGTATATGTTACATGATCATCATCATAAGTACCCCAGTAACCATCATTACCTGTACCATAGCTGATCCAGCATTCTGTCGGATTATTTGTAGCAGTAAAGTTAAATCGTGCCCCCGTCTTAGTATAGTTCATTGTTGATGCAATACTTGTAATTGTACCATTACCAGAATAAGTATAACCAGTCTGCAGTTCTGGAATCAAAACCTTTACGAAGCTTACTCTTATAGGTTTTTCAGAAATAAGACCAGCTCTATTTACAGGATAAAAATATTTATCACCAATAGTGTTCCATGCTGTCCACGTATCATCATTACCGTTACCGTTTGTTTTTTCATAAGAATATGTATAAGTATTTGTGCTTTCATTATATGTAAGCTGCGTTAATTCAGTAGAATCTTTTGAATAGAAAGCTTTTGGTGATGTAAGTTTAGAATCTCTTACAATCCAACCAAGAAGCTTTGCTGATTCACTACTCTTCAAATAAACATCAATATTTGTATTTTGAGCAGTTGATGTAATATTAAGAACTACACCGCCACCTACAGTATCATTTGAAGAAGCTGTAGATGAAACATTGTAATATGAATTATCTTTGCTCCAGCTTGTTGTATTTTTTGCACTTAAATCTGTTGTAGTTAATTCAGGAGCAGATTGTTTTATCCATTGATTACTTCCACCATTTTCAAGACCTACAGAAGCAGCCTCGTTTCCTGCCCAGTCTTTAACACCAGAAACAGAAATTGTTCCCGGGATTCCTTCGTCAAGGTCATTGTCAGAAGAATCTTTTGGTTTTACGCCATTAAGTGAATAACCTGTAGTTGGTGTATAATCCTGAACACGTCCTGCAAAACTTGAATATCCAGGAATAGGATCATTAACACTTCCGTTATTCTGAATACCAGACTGTTTATCGCTGATTGTGTAATCAAGATATGATTTATCGCTATAGTAGTTTGCACCTGGCTGATTATCGCTTTCATCATCATCTATGTAGTTTACATTCTGCGCAATAGAAACACTTAATGTTGGTGGAGTTACATCATAAAGGAAGTCTGTCAAATCACCATTTTTAATCTGTCTTATTTCATAGTTACCAACACGGTCTTCGATAACATACCACAATTGGAATTTGTCGGTATCATGAGTTGCATTATCGAATTTAGGGAAGTTATTTTTCAAATTAAATTTGCTGCTGTCACCATGTTCTTCATCAAAAAATTCCCTATAACCATACCAGTCTGAACCGGTAACTGAAGCATCAGTAAATTTATCATATCCAGGGGCATTATCATCCTGCCATACAATAATTTTACTCTTTAACGAATAATCTAATGGTTTATTTGTAAGATTACTTTCGCCCCATTCTCCACCAACATATGGGAAACGGCAGCTATCGCTTAAGTTTGCCAGCTGAAGATTTGGAATATCACTACCATTTGTTTTATAGAAGGTTATATCACTCTTAGTAACTGATGTATCAGCAGGATAATTTTTCTTTTCGTCTGTACCTGTACCCTTATAAGAATCATTTACTCCTACTCTATTATCCATTACATAGGCTACAGCTTCGTTTCTTAATCCTTGCTTATTAGTATTTGGGCGTGATTCACAAACAGTAAGAGCTCGCTTTAATTTTGTTGTTAAATCTGGATTCAGCAAAATGTATACTGTATTTTCACAACCATCTTTTAACCACAAAGAAACCGGAGGACAGTTATGATCTGGCAGGGTAATAATAATATCTCCAGCTGCATCTACTTCGGAAGAAAGGTATCCGTCTTCTACAGAATCGCTGTTTTTCTTATAATCATGCCAGCTTGCAGCTTTTGGAATAAATGGATCAGTAGCACACTCTTCACTTGTAGAAGGGAATGCTGAGTACTGATATGAAAGGCCATACTGTTCAATTGGAACAGATTTTTCGTCGCCTTCTGCATAAGTATGTACAGGAACTTTCAGCTTGTAATTTTCTCCTTCAAACTGTTTAAGCACATACTTGAAGACAAAGATGCTTGCATTTTGTGTGCTGCCATAAAAGTCAAAATCTGTTGCTGATCTTGATTCTGAAGTTCTTACAGTATTAAGGAAGGTATTTTTTTCTGCATTAGCTCCAGTTGGAACTTCAAGGGTAACTTCATTTTCAAGATTAATCTTGATATTCTTTCTGGAATCGTCTTCTGTTATAAGACTTGTTACGCATTCAATATGGAAGGCCTTTTCTGGAGATTTATTTCCGGCCTTATCATAGACAATTGCAGTAAAGTCTCCCTCCAGAGCTCCGTTGATATAGTCATCATCAACTGTAGTTCCTGAGATATTTCCACCTGACCATCTGGTCAATTTCTTATTTGTACTATTAAGTTTTGGATTATCATCTTCATACTTTGCATTAATTCGTATAGAAGAATTTCTATAGAAATACAAATCACTTCTGCCAGGAAGAGTCAGACCTTCACTAGACATATCTTCTGCAGGATGAGGATAAACTTTATTATCACCATAAGAGCATGTATAAAGCCCCTTACCTACCCAGGCAGGTGGAGTTGTATCAAGCTCAATACTCTGAGTTTCACCGGAGTTTACTACACCACTTAAATGGCCTGCCTTAAGAGTGATAGATTTAGAACCTTCGCCACCGGTAAGTTTAAGGTTAGAAATATTTACATCTTTACCTGAACTAGCGGTATTATTAAAAAGCATATGTGTCTTAACACCGCTAACTTCTTTATAGAATGTTGCAGTCTTTTTGTCATCTGAAATATCAAAAGTTAGAGAATCACCAGAACTATTTTTAATTGTTGTTGTAGAGTCAAACTCTGCAGGTCCAGCAATAGTTATAGAATAAACACCAGAAGCTTTAGTTGTATTTCCAAGTGTAATTTTTGCATTAATATGTGCATTATTAGTATAGCCAGCTTCTGCAGCGACACAGCCTGTTTCAGTTTCTTTATCTGTTAGAGTATAGTACGAAGATGTTATTGATTCGTTATCATAACTGAATTCAGAAATACCTGTAACTTCATTGTCTCCGTCTTTACTCTTAATCGTAGCAAAGGCTGTAGCTGGAAGGTTTGTTGCAGTATCTGCAATTTTAAGGTTTGCTTTGGCATTTTTATTAGCTGTAATTTCAACGTTTGTAATCTTTACCTTTGCATTAAGGCCAGCCCCAGGATTTTTAACTGCATTTCTGAAATCATTAATTGTAAGAGTTCCCTTAGAAGTATTTACAGTAGTAGAAATTTCACTTGCCGAATATTCATTAATTGTTGTGTCATACTTATAGAGCTTTGAATCTGAAGTAAAGTTAATATAAGAACCAGTAAGATCAAATACCTTTGCACCAGAATTTGATTCGTCAAAGGTTACATAAATATCTGTTCTAGGATTTGTATAAGTGTTATTCAGACTTGTATAATCAATCCAATACTCTGGAGTATTGCTTGAATCTTCAAATCTTACTGCCTTTTTAATATTTGGAATATAGATTTCTTTTACAGCAGGCGATGTTGAGTCAATTGCAACTGTTGTATCCTGTGTAAGGGTTGTTGTTGTAGAGTTAGCAGCAGCATCGGTTGCTGTAACCTGAACTACATAATTTCCTTCCAGCTCACTTGCTTCAGTTTTATCAGAAATTGTAATTCCTTTAATTGTAAGATTTGTATCAAAACCTGTTCTTGGAGTCTTAAATGTGAGCGTAGTTCCGGAAACAGTATAATCGGTACCTTTTGTAAGACTTGTATCACCAGCTTTAACAGAAAGATCTGATGCAGCAAATGGACTTCCCCAGGCAGGATTTGACAAACCACCCTTCGCTACAGAAAGCTCAATAGTTGTAAGACCTGCAGTTATTTCTTTAAGAGGGATAACAAGAGTCTGTTTATCAAGTTTATTTGAAGAAGCAATACCCTCTGTTGAACCAGTATCTGCCTGCCAGGTAAGATTGTTAAAAGCAGGATTTGTACAGTCGAACTTAATTACTTCTGGAAGTACAGCTTTAGAAATGTTACCTAAATCATCTTTTAGGGCATAAGCAAAGCTCTGTTCCTTATCTACATCTGCAATATTAAAACCAGATTTCTTTGTCGAAATTGGATCCCAACCACTAGCAGAAGATGAAATTTGTTCTTCCACAGGCTTTACAATCCATTCAATTGATTTTGAACGCAATCTTTCATGTCCAGCATCTGGTGCGTTGAGAGCAGCAACTGTAAGTTTTGCCTTTTCTGTTTTATTGTAATATTTATCCAGATCAACATCTGTATAATTTCCATTTCCCTGATTAAGAGAGAACTTTACTCCACTCTGAGCAATAAGTGCCGGAGGAGTTGTATCTTTTACGACAAAGAGCGAGGCATAGCCGTTACCATATTCATCTGAATAATTACCACCATTACCGAAACCACTATTTGCAATAAGGTCTACTGCGGCAACATCAATCTGAATAAGTCCGTCATCAAGCCCACTCAGGTCATATTCCAGAAGAGTTCCTTTTGAAGTTTCAAGTACAACTTCTGAATTACCATAAGCCTGATTTACAAGCTCTTTATAACCTCCCTCGAGAGAAGTCTGGTTATACTGTGGTATATATGCATAGGAAGTAACTGCCTGTGATTGAGTAGATGGATTTCCATCCATATCATACAAAAGCTTTGAGCGTATACCAATAACAGATACATCGGTTTCAATACCGTCAGAATTCTGTCCTTCTCCTGAACCGGCAATATCTTCGGCATATACACGAATTATAATTTTATTTCCAACTCGGTTTGCATAGAAGTTCCAGGAATCTTTATCAACATCAGCAGTAGTTTTAGAAAAATCTCCAAAGAATGAAGCTTCAACATCATCTTTTGGTGCATCCTTTGCACCTCCGTAAAGAATTTTTGTTTTCTGTCCTATATAGTCTGTTAATAATTTCTGATTAGAAGTACCTGCGGCATAATATTTATCCTGATATACACCCTGGAACTTAGTAAAATCATTTCTAATACCACCAGTAAGTGAAGAAATACGAGGAGCAAGAGTATCCTTATTACTTCCTACTGTAAAGCTTACTTTTTCATCATCAACCATTGTAAAACCATAAAGGTCTTTTACTTCCTTTGAAATTGAAATGGTTACAGACGACTGAGAAGCATATCCTTCATCTACTTCACTATCTTTGAACTGAAGGGTAATCATCTTCTTGTTTTTACTGAAAACAGGATTCTGGAATCGTGAAGTTATGTCTTCACTATCAATTTCAATATCACCTTCAGAAGTAAAGGTCTGTGTACCCTGTGTAATTGTAATTGTATCAAAAACACCTTCTGAATTTTTGAAGGATTCTTCATCCATTGGTTTGGTAAAACTGATACGTACAGACATATTTCTTACGACGTCGTTACTACCACGTGCCGGGATTGTGAGAGATACGGCCGGGCGCTGGGCTACGATTGGGACGAGGAAGATGTCGTTGCGTTTTACGTTGATTGTTACCTTTGTTGTTGGCTTTGTTGCGTCCTCGAAAACTACTGAAGGGGCTGTAATTTCCTGAGGGAGAAGTCGGGTGTTATAATCTTCATCATCTATAAAGTATACGTCTTTGTTTTTTGTCTGATTGTCGCCGGTTGCAAGGAAGTCTGTTGAGAAGGCAGCCCAGCGGACAAAACCGAACTCAGTTTCTGTTGTTGCAGAAATTGTCTGAGGGATTTCTACCTTAAAGGTCTTGTAACCGTCCGGGTCGGTTTTTCCCTGGCGGGTCATCGCATAGCGGACATAAACCTGGATCTGCTTTGCGTTTGCGACTTTTACATCGTTCTCGATATCTGAATAAAAGTCGTCGTCCTGCATCCATGAATCGCAGGCTGTGAAACAGGTTGTTCCAATGAGTAAAAGTGCTGATAATAAAATTAAAAGTGATTTTTTCATCATTTTTCCTCTTCTCTTTTTTTCTTTTTTCCAAATATGATAATTCCGGCAGCGAGGGCTGCGGCGGCACTTATTGTTGTGATTATTATGATGGTTTTTGTTTTTGATGGAGCGGCGACGGTGGTCTTGTCAGAATAACGAGCTACGTCTGCTTCTGTGAAGTTTTCTGTTTCTGCAGTTTTTTCTGACTCTGCAGTGGTTTCGACAGGCTCAACCACCGTGCTTTCTGTCATTGCCGGGTTTGTACTTTCTGTTTCTGCAGCAGGTGCCTTGGCGATGATAGCAGTGTCTTCGAGGAAGCTTGTGGCGAGGGCCTGGATTTGTGCGAACGGGTCTTCCTCTTCTTCGGGTTCTGGAGTTTCCTGAGTCTGACTTGAAGTTTCAGAAGTATCTATCATCTCAAAATCGTTTCGTGAACCTGTATAAATAGATTCTGAAACAAGTTCAGAATGACTTTCCATATTCACAGAAGACTCAACCACCTCTGTTGACGGTGATGTTGATTCTGGGACTGGAGTCAATGGAGTTGTGTCGGTCTGCAGGGTTGCAAGAGCGAAGTCCAGTGGCAGAATATCTTCCAGAAGCTCGTCTTCCTGCTCTTCTCCATCTTCCAGCTCTTCCTCGCGAATTTCTGCAGGTGGCATTGCAACTGCACTGTTAGCAAGAGCTATGATATTGTTGAGAGTCTGAGAAGAAATTGGATTTTCCTTAAAGACAAGCTCAGGCTCCTGAGTTTCTTCTTCCTGTTTGATGATTGCGTATCTTACAGCCTGATCTGAAGAAATAGTCTTAAGTTCTCCGCGGCTCCAGGTATCAATTCCATTTGCAAAAGCCAGGTAAATTGCATCGCTGTCCGGCATATTAAAATATGCGGTTGCACCAGGGACACTTATAGGCTGATAGATTTTCCAGGAATCGCTCATCTTATACAAAGCGGCAGTTCCCTGGGCGTTTGCATTGTTCCATTCTCTTGCACCATAGCGGCAGGCTCTGTAGAAGCCTTCGTCTGAAAGTGTAATTTCGAGCGGAACCCAAACTTCATCATCAATAAAAATATAATCTGAGGTATTGCGGAAAACGGTCTCTGCCATTTCCGGAGTAATACCCGCATTAAAGGCCATGAAAATATGTCCAGGAATTGTGATAAAGGCTGTATCGACTCCGACTGCTTCAAAAAGCGAGCAGACAAGAATTGAAAGGTCGTCACAGTCTCCACCACGATACATCAGTGTCTGATAAGGGAACTGAAGGAAGTCGATGGAAGAAGTACCTACGTTATCCTCGAAGGCAGAGCTTGGGTCTACTACGTAGTTAATTCCGAACTCTTTAAGAGCTTCAAAAATTCCAAGCGCATACTGAATATTCAGAGGAACATCTACACGAAGGTTATCGCGGACAATACTTGCAGTGTATTTACCGAACTGCATTGCGGCAGGGTCTTTAGAAGAAACGAAAACGGCAGCACGGCGGTCATCATCCCAGGACATGTTGTTACGGCCGTAAACCGGAACCTCCATAGGGAAGCTCTGAGAAAGCTTTTTACCCAGGCGCATATAATTTACGATGATGTAGCTGCTGGTATCTGAGCGTTCTGTAAGCTCAAGCATCTGCTCATTAAAGAAGGCAATCAGATCTATTGAAACTGTCTGGCCCTGCTCTATTTTTCTGATTGTCGTACATTCCTTTGCGTGAGCCATGTACTGAGGCTGATAGAAGCTGACAGTTACATCGGTGATTGCCGAGTCTTCGTTATTTGTAATATTAACCTTTCCAAAGGAATTGTTTTCGTACCAGGAATAAAGAACCGGGAAAACCGGAGCAAGTGAGTCAACATCCATAGCAAGATTTGTCTTGTTGTTGAAAAGCTCTGTGATATTAAAGGTAACGCCCGGCGCAATTCCCGCATTAATCATCATCAAAGGAGAAGATTTCTGAGCAAAATGATTTGCGGTTGCAGTTGCATCTACAGAAATTGAAGGAGTAATCTTATAAGAGAAAGTAAGGGCTCCACCTGCAGAAATTCCGGCAATATTTTTAGAAGCCTTTGCATTGTAGGCTCCAATGTTTATGTTCAAATCAAATGCAATGCGGTCGGTAACATCAAGATGATAACCGGTTCCCAGCTGCCCCTGAATAATCTGAACAGGATCAATTCCCGGCATTGCCATAGAAAGATAATCACCTTCAGCAAAAATATTCAGGAATTTGATTGGTCGATAGGTTGCCCTTAAGCCGCCTCCGATACCGTATTCCATGCTGTGAGCTTCGCCGAATGGTTTTGTAAAATGAGGGAACACGCTGATTAAGAACTCGCCGCGAGCCGCAATTGGAGCAGCAGAGAGACAGAGTCCTGCGCATACCGCAAGTGTCTTTTTTGAGAACACGTGACTTTTTCTAAGCCTTCTGGCAGTTTTTCCTGACACAGTTCCCCCTAGTTCTCAAGCTCTGTAATAATTCTTTCCAGATTCTTGCGGGCAGTTTCATTCTGTGGGTCAACTGCAAGAACTTTTTCATACCATTCTTTTGCTTTCTGATATTTCTTCTGAAGCGACAGGATATTTCCAAGGTTATTCATAGCAGGAACAGAGCCCAGCTTTGCAGAAATCTCATATACAGAAACAGCATTATCATAAAGACCGGCACGTACATAAAGCATACCAAGTCGGTTATAGAGAGTAACTGAACCACCCTCTGATTTAATCTGAGTCTGAACGGCAGCAATTTGAGGACCAAATTCCTGTGTGATATATTTAGCAATGTCGTTTTCACCGGCTTTAACAAGATCCTTTTCTGAAGGAACCTTGTTGTTTGCTTCACCAGAAGAGAAGCCTGAAGGCGGATAAGTCTGCCATGCATCAGAAAGAACAATGAAGTCAACATCAGCATCAGATTCAAGAACTTCATTAACCTTCTGAACTCCCCTCTTCCAGCTGTCAGCAAAATCCTTACCGATAGCAGACATAGAAAGAGGAAGCCATACTACATCATTTACGACAAGCAGGTTATCTGTATTATTAAAGAGATTCAAAAGAGCCGGCTCATATTCGCCAAGCTCTACGGCTACAATAAAATCATCCTCCAGAGGAAGATAAGCCGCGCCGATACCAACAGACTCAAGCATAGACATAAGGAGAACGCCAATATCATCCTTATCGCCTGAGCGGTAAGCCAGGGTCTGATATGGATACTGAACGTAGTCGAGCTGAGTCATATCAAGGTGAGTTGAATTATATGGTGTATCTGATTTTTCTTCGCAGACAACGGCAAGGCTTCTGATTCCTTCGTAAACATACATTGAGAACTGCATGTTCTTATTAAGACCGGTGCGGAAGTGGTTTCTTGCAACACCTACGAAGTACTTTGAA
>JAEEGL011261294.1_pt1 | contig 11189 bp, 7 predicted proteins | sample 9134231 | NCBI WGS metagenome assembly JAEEGL01 (sample SAMN16246548, study PRJNA631951) | gut metagenome | biome: gut microbiome; feature: rumen; material: fiber-attached | host: Bos | place: Iran: Karaj | collected 2018-10
CCTTTACGAATGCTTTCCTGGATCAAAACTTCAACTCTTCGGGCTTCTGTGCTGCATGAGGATGCTCAGCTCCCGCATATACGAACAGCTTCTTGTACATCCTGCGGCCCAAAGGTCCCTTGGGAAGCATTCCCTTAACAGCGAGCTCTACAACCTCTGTAGGAGCCTTTGCGAACTTGTCACGAAGTGTTGTCTCCTTCATTCCGCCTACATACTCGGAATGATGATAGTAGATCTTCTGGTCAAGCTTACGTCCCGTTACCTTGATCTTATCTGCATTGATGATGATAACGCAGTCACCCATGTCTGCATGAGGTGTGAAGACCGGCTTGTTCTTTCCTCTCAGCACCTTGGCAACTTCCGATGCAAGACGTCCGAGAGTGCACCCTGCGGCATCAACAACATACCACTTGCGCTCAAGTGCAGCCTCGTTAGGCATATATGTATTCATTACGATACCTCCAAATCAATAAACAATAATTAACTTTTCAAATAACATACTTCAAAGACCGCACAACAGTCAAAGGCCGGGGCTATGGCTTGACCTGTGCCGTCACATTGACAGATTATATTACACGCTATCAGGCGTGTCAAGGAGTTTTTCCGCGGGAAGATAACTCATTATGAGCTTTTCGAGATGCTCTCCTTCGACAGGTTTGGACATGTAATCATTGAATCCGGCCTCAAGATACATCTCTCTCGCTCCGGCTATAGCGTTTGCCGTAAGCACGATGAACACGGGACTGCCGCTCGCCTTAGTAGCTTCCTCCTTCATATGTCCGAGCGTTTCTATACCGTCCATCTCGGGCATCAGGTGATCGATAAATATGATATCGTAGGACTTTTCCGTTGCCATCCGGATCGCTTCGGCTCCGGACTTTGCGGTATCGATGACCATCTGTGTCCTCTTTAAGAGCTTTGTGATGACCGTAAGGTTCATCTTGATATCATCAACAACAAGGATGTTCGCGGACGGTGCATGGAACAGTTCCTTATATGAATGCTTGCTGCTCTTTCCGCCTCCGGCCTTGAGCTCATGCTCGCCTACCGACTCACTGTTAAGTATCTCCTGCTCCACGGAGAATGAGAACTTCGAGCCCTTTCCGTATTCACTCGAAACACGGAGCTCGCTCCCCATAAGATTAAGAAGGCGCTTCGTGATCGAGATGCCAAGGCCTGTTCCCTCAATGCTGCGATTTTTCACCTCATCGATACGCGAGAACGGCACGAACAGCGTGTCCATATCTTCGGGTTTGATACCGGAGCCCGTATCCTCTACCGAAAAATCAAGAAGCAGACGCCTGTCATCCACTTTATGAAATCCGATCTTTAAGCTTATGGAACCCTCGGTCGTATACTTGACCGCGTTTGTCAGGAGATTGAGTGCACACTGCTTGATACGTATCTCATCGCCCTTAAGGAGGCGCGGTACGTTGGTGTCAAAATCGACATTGAACTTAAGATCCTTCTTCTCGGCACGATCCTTGATCATGTTCACAAGGTCAGACGCCATAACACCCGGCTCATAGGATACCGGGATGATCTCCATCTTGCCCTCCTCAACCTTGGAAAAGTCAAGGATATCATTGACAAGCGCGAGCAATGTCTTGCCCGATTCCCTTATATCCTCCGCATATTCCCTTACATCGTCCTCCTTGCTGTCGCGAAGCACCATCTCATCCATTCCGAGGATGGCATTTATCGGAGTCCTGATCTCATGGGACATGTTTGCGAGGAACTGTGATTTCGCCTTATTGGCTTCATCGGCGATCTCCTTCTGATTTCGGAGCTCTTCCATATATCTGTAATATTCGCTGTCATCGACAACGGCATAAAGCGTTCCGACATTTTCCCCGTTCTGCATGAGAGCGTTCGTCTTTGGCGTGAACACTCTGCCGTTTATCCTGATCGGCTCCTCGCAATGGATTGCAAATCTTATCCTCTCGATGACAGACGATGCTGCCTTTCCGTTAAGGTTTCCTTTGCCAAGATCCGGGAACAGGCGTATCGCAGGCTTGTTGCAGTATGTGATCCTGCCATCGGTATCAACGACGATGATACCTTCCGACAACTCATCCACGACATAGTTCCTTGCCAGAGCCGCCGCATCAAGCATCTTGTACTTGAATATCGCGATAAGCATGAACAGCGTTCCGATCGCAAATCCGAAGATCGTAACATCAAACGTATTGGCGAGCGGTACGAGCTTGAAAATGTACATAATATATGTGGCTCCTATCGCGAACATAGCGATCGTCATCAAAAGGTACCGCTTCTTATAGATGGGATTTTTCTCACGGATATACGAATACAGGATCAGCCCTACACCGAACAGCGTGTACGAGAGCGACATTATCGCCTGTACATAGTAGAGTATCCCGCCTGTGTGAAGAAGGCGCGGAAAATCACCCTGCATAGTAAAGACCATATCCTTGTAATACAGTTTGTTATTCTCAATATTTAGAATGAATGAATAGATGACCGCATGTATAACCGCAAGGCTGCTCGACAGTATTGTCGGCACATAGATCCTGCACAGCTCCATACCGAACAGAAATAACGCCAGACCTATCCATATACGCCCGAGGTATCCGAGCTTAAGAGCAACGACGTATGATGCCTGATCCCTTGCTTTGAGTTCGAGAAGCACTCCCGCGTTATACACAAGATTGGCCACGCACGAAAAGAAAAGATATGCATGAAGCCTGCTGCTCATTTTTTTGAAAGCCACCCAGCATTCCACGAACAGTCCCACGATCGTGAAATACTCGATGCATACTATAAACTGATACATCTTATCTCCCGGTCAATCCGCTGCTTTGTCTCCCAATATGTCTTCGCAAAGATCTTCGCAATAAACATATGAGAACTGCGGATCCCTTGATCTTATATCATTCAGGAAAGACTTGGCCTGTGTATAGTCCGAAAGAAAATACACCGTTGACCCGTCTGTCTCCGGCTCTACATGGCTCACAACAGGGCGTGCTTTGTATTCCTTTACAAACACCTTTCCGCTACTGTCCTTTGCAAGCGTAACGTCCGCCATGGCGCCTACCATCCTGTTCGCTACACCCTTACCGGTCCCGCTCGTCCAATTAATGAAGTTTCCGAGCGAATAAAATACCGGAACCACCCTTCCGTCATCGGCTGTTATCTCTTCAACCGGTTCGATGACATGGGGATGTGTTCCTATTATAAGGTCTGCGCCGAGATTCGCAAATACTTTTGCCCACTTTTTTTGCATTTCGGAAATACCGAGGTTGTATTCCGTTCCCCAGTGCGGGCAGACTATCGTAAGATCCGCCGATCTTTCGGCCTTCTCTATGTCCGCTCTTACCTTATCCTCGTTAAGGAGGTTTACCGCAAATGGCATGTCACTTGGGATCTGGATGCCGTTCGTTCCGTAGGTATAGTTAAGAACTGCGATCCTGAAGCCGTCCTTTTCGTATATGCATATCTCGTCGCTGTCGGCCTTTGATGTGTATATCCCGACGGTCTTTATATCGGGATGATTTTCTCTCCAGTAGGAGAGGCAGTTTACTATGCCCTTCTTCCCACGATCCAGCGCGTGGTTGGTGGCATGACATATTACGTCAAAACCTGTATCCGCGAGATCATCCGCGATCTCATAAGGAGCATTGAAGCTCGGGTAGCCGCTGACGCGAAGCTCCTTGCCGCCGATTATCACTTCCTCGTTCACTATCGCAAGATCCGCCTCTTCTATAGCATCCTTTGTATGGCGGAACACCTCCGTAAAATCATAGCTTCCGTCTTCGCGTAGGGCACACCGCTCTATGCCATCATGAAGGAGGATGTCCCCGACCATGATAACGGTGAAGTCATCGCTGTCCTCTTCCGTCTCATTTGTTGTCACATTATTAGCCGGTGACGCGATTGCTTCCACAGGATATGCGCACAAAAAAGACGCTGTCATCAGCACGATCAACAGCATCTTGATTTTCTTCATCCTTTTGTGATACAGCATTTTTATCTGCATGATCCCTGATACAAATATTTCTTAGCGATCCGTCATAAGGTGTTCAAGAAGCGCCTCACATCCCTTTTTGATCAGACGGTACGCTGTCTCAAAATCCCTCGTATACCACGGATCGTCGATCAGCTCATCAGGCCTGTCCGTATACTCCATCAGCGTATGGACCTTGTCTTCGGGATCCTCTCCGAGTATGTGCTTCATGTAATACATGTTCTCGGAGTCCATGCCTATGATAAGATCATACTCGTCATAATCAGACCTCCGCAGCTGCACCGCACGGTGATCTCCTATCGGGACCGAGTGTGCCAATAGTGCCTGACGCATCGGGGGATATATGGGATTACCGATCTCCTCACGGCTCGTCGCTGCCGAATCGCAAATTATCTCATTCCCCAGAGCCTTCCCGGCAACAAGCTGGTCAAATATATATTGTGCACCAACGCTTCGGCATATGTTGCCGTGGCACACAAAAAGAACCTTGATCATCTGTTATTGTTCCTTTCAAACGGCGTCTTCCTCGACAGTTTCTATCTTGTATTTCGGAAGGAATTTCATGATCATCCTCTCGAGAGCACGCCCATCAACCGGCTTGGACATGTAATCGGAATAGCCCTCCTCCAGATAACGTTCGCGTGCCCCGATGACAGCATCGGCAGTCAGGCAGATGACCGGAGCATTGCTGCTCGGACCGTCCTTATTCTCGCGAATATGATGAAGTGTCTCGGTACCTGTCATGTATGGCATCATCTGATCCATCAGAATGACATCATATGTTGTGTTCCTTGCCTTATCAATAGCCTCTGCTCCCGATGATGCGGTATCAACCTTCATCTCGGTCTTCTTCAGGAAGTTGACAACAACTACAAGATTCGTGATAGTGTCGTCCACGGCAAGGATGCGCGCCATTGGCGCACGGAATGATTCACTGTAAGAAGTTTTTTCCAACGAGCGCGTCTCAAACTGTTCCCTGAAATTACCGACAGGCATGCCGGAAAGAACCTTCTGAGGAATGATTACGGTAAACACCGAACCTTTTCCGTATTCACTCTCAACAGTAATGTCTCCGTTCATTGCTTCAAGAAGACGCTTTGTTATCGCGAGTCCCAACCCCGTTCCTTCTATCGTACCGTTTCTCTCAAGTTCAAGACGCTCAAACTTGGTGAACACTTTATCCATATCTTCCGGACGTATACCGATACCCGTATCTCTGACAGCGAACGAGAGTATAATGTTACCGTCGCCCTGCTTCTCTCCCTTTACGGTAAGCTTAACAGAACCCTTATCCGTATACTTGACCGCATTTGTCAGGATGTTCATGAGTATCTGCCGGACGCGTATCTCATCACCGCTAAGATCGTTAGGAAGTGTCCTGTCAACATCCATGTCAAAATCAAGTCCCTTGTCTCCTGCACGGAATATGATCATATTGTTAAGGTCATGTAAGAGGTTACAGAGCTGGTACGGTGTCTCAACAACATCCATGCGTCCTTCCTCGATCTTCGAAAAGTCGAGTATGTTATTCACGATGGCCAGAAGGTTATTACCGGCCCTCTTGACGTCTGCGGCATAAGAACCGATGCTCTTTAATGCCTCTTCGGCAGCATCCGGATTGGTAAAATTAAGATCGCTCACCTCCTGCTGCTGACGGATGATCATCTCATTCATCCCGAGAACTGCATTTATCGGTGTACGTATCTCATGAGACATATTCGCCAGGAACTCGCTCTTGGCCTTGTTTGCTGTCTCGGCATGAACCTTTTCTTCAAACAGTTCCTCCTGTAAGCGGATGAACGGTCTGACCGTTAACAGGGACAGGACCGCCGCAAAAACAAGTGAAACGAGAAGTATTATCACATAACTTAAGATAGTGGAACGCGTCTGCGCCGTGAGCTGATCATCAAACCACTCCGCGGAAAAATCGACCGCGACGATCCCCGCCACTTTACCGGAAGAGTCAAATACGGGACTGTATGCACTGTAGAACTCACCCCACTGATCCGAGTACGGCACCTCATCGACCGCGGCTGTACCGTTTCCCGCACTCTCAAGTGCAGCCGTGGCCTTCATGTCTCCTCCATACTCTGCAGGGTCTTCCGGATCTGTATCAACAATGAACACAAAATTGCCCATCTGTGTCTTCCTGATACCGTATACGTATTCGAGGTCGACATTATCACGAAAGACGGCCAGCGAGCTGTAAAGATCGTTGTATTCATCACTGCCGATATCGCTCTTCTTCATCGAACCGAGGAAATCCCCATCAACGGAACCCGCCGCACAGTTAGCGATATCAAGCATGCGCTGCTGGATCGATCTTCGTATCGTAGTCCTGGCACGATAAATAGAGACGGTACAGAACAATACGCTCGAAACGAGCAGTATGAACTCTACCATCAATATGATCTTTGTCGAAAGGTTGTACTTTGACGACTTCATATGTTAATAGTACCTTATGGGGATACGCTTTACAAGAAGTTTATCTCTTGAAAAAGTCAGACAGTTTCTTAAGAAGTGTCGGCTTGTCGATCGTCTTGAGCAGGTAGTCTACCGGACACAGACTAACTACCGACAGGACGCTGTCCTTGTCGCCGTGGCCCGTAAGGAACATGACCGGGATCTGCCCCGTATCGGAATCGTTACGGAGCATCTCGAGCACCTGGGGGCCGTTCGCGATCGGCATCTCATAATCAAGAAGAACAAGATCTGCCTTGTTCTTTGCAAGATAGCTTATAGCCTGGACTCCGCTCGATGCCATCCCGACATGATAGCTTTCCTTGAGCCATTCATATATAGTGCGCATATATGTGATGTCATCATCAACGATGAGTACCGTTTTCTTACGATTTTCTCCGGTATTATCTTCCATGTACTTACTAATGCATTTCATCAGATCGTCCATGACGAGAGGGCGTATGAACCATTCGAGTATGCTCGTTTCGGGTATGATCGAGTGGACCTTTTTCTGCTCTGATGCATCTCCTATGACTATGATCTTACAATCGATATCGGATGCGACATCTTTAAGATATACGAGCTTTTCGGATTCCTCTTCGAGCTCTTCGCTAAGGAACAGTATTATGAGCTCTATCCTGTCCCTGAGCTGTTCTATCTCCTTGATCTGCCCGTGCGACAATCCCGCGGCGATCCCCGTCGTCTCAAGCTTTGTCACAAGGCTTGATGCAAGAAAGCTGTCCGTGTCGCATACAACGAGCACCATTCCCTGCTGTGAGTTCTGACTGTTCATTTCCATTACCTTTCTCCTTGGTATATCACTGTTCCTTAACGGCCGCGATGATCGCGTCCCAGTCAAGCTTCATGAGCGCATCCTCTATACGGGCGATCGTCTCTTTGTCTCCTGAAGACAGATCATATCCCTTAAGGTCCTTAAGTACCGACTCCATCATTCCGTAATCCATGCTCTGCGCGATCTCAAACATCGTATTAAACGCTTCCTTGCGCATGGAACCTGTCAGTTCCTTTCTGCCCACGATGTTTTCATCAAGCGGAGCAAGACGGGAATCCAGATCCCTGTATGCCTTAAGAAGTGAGGCGGTACCTGCATTTATCGCTTCCGTATCCCCTGCCTTTCCTGCCATCTCGAGATCCTTTGCCATATCGGAAAGCTTCGCGGCTCCTATGATCCTGGCCGAGCTCTTGAGGGCGTGGACCTTGATCGTATAGTTCTCGATATCGCCTGCCGTAAACAGTTCCTCTATCTCATCCGACTTGCTCTTTGCGGTCTTGTGAAATACCGACAACACCGACATGAGACTGTCGTTCGATCCGCAGTTTGCAACTCCGTTTGATATATCTATGTCTTCTATCGACAGAAGCCAGTCCGGAAGAGGAACTTCTTCTTCGGATCCGTCGTCTGCAGGATGTTCCTTTGCAAGGCTCTCCTTCCATATTCCCTCATAGCCTTTCCACACTTCGCATCCGCCCCTGCGCTCATTCATGATAAAGTCTTTGTCGTCATCTATCATGTCGAGCATTATCGCAGCGATATCCGGGTCGAACTGCGAACCCGCACACCTTTCAATCTCCGCGCGTACCTTCTCCTGCGGCTTAGGTTCGGAGTATGTACGCGTGCTTGTCATCGCATCATAACAATCCGCAACGCAGATGATCCTGGCAACTTCGGGTATCGCATCCCTTGAAAGCCCGTCGGGATAGCCCTTTCCGTCATATCTTTCATGATGCGACCTCGCGCCGTTCCCAAGCTCGGGCATATCGACTATGTCCTTGAGGATGTCGTATCCGATAAGTGTATGCTCTTTGATACGCGCAAACTCCTCATCCGTCAGCCTCTCCGTTTTGTTGATTATCTCTTCGGGAATACCGATCTTTCCTATATCGTGGAGCAGTCCCATCTCAAAGATCTGCTTCTGCTGCTCCGCACTCTTTCCGAGACGCCTCCCGATCTCCGCAGCATAGGCCGCCACTCTTTCGGAATGTCCGTTCGTATAATGGTCCTTGGCATCGACAGTATGCGAGAGAGCGACCATCATCTCCATCGTCAGCCTCTCCGCACGCCTTGTCTGCTTTCTCACCTCTCCCTGAAGATCCTTCTGGTACCTGTCGAGAGATATTATCCTCTTGCTCCTCTGAACGAGCACCTCGGGCGCGAACGGTTTTCTGATAAAATCAGTTGCCCCGTTCTTGAATCCGAGCGCCTCTTTCTCGCGATCCACGTCAGCGGTTATGAACATTACCGGAATGGATGACAGCACATCATCCGCTTTAAGCTTTGACAGAACCTCAAAACCGTTCATGCCGACAAGATTGATATCAAGCAAGATAAGATCGGGCATCTCCTGCATCGCAGTCTTTACAGCCAACGCGCCGTCCGTGACTCCGATGACATTAAAGTCCTTACCGAGTATCTCTTTTGCCGTTTCCTGAACTACCTCATCATCATCAACGACCATGATCCTGCTCGTGCGGTCGCATTGCATTTCACCGCCTGTATTACCGCACTCATCAGGCGTGTGCACCTTTTCTTCGGGAAGATATTTTCTTATCATCTCCTCCAGGCGCTTTCCGTCAACGGGCTTGGATATGTAATCGGTAAAGCCCGCACCCAGATACATTTCCCTTGCGCCGCTCACTGCATTTGCGGTAAGTGCGATGCAGACCGTATCCGCATTCTCAGTCTCATCCTTTATATGTCCGAGCGTTACGATACCGTCCATGTCGGGCATCATATGATCTATGAATATGATATCGTAGTGCTTGTCCTTCGTAAGCGCTATGGCTCCCTTTCCGGAAGATGCGGTATCAACCTTCACCTTTGTCTGCTTTAAGAGATTGCAGAATACCGAGAGATTGACCTCGGTATCATCAACCACGAGGATATCGGCATCAGGCGCATGGAACATCTCGTGATACACTTCCGTACTTCCCGATTCCTTCGCGAACCTGTCGGATATATCACCCATCGGCTCCCAGTCCACAACCTTCTGTCTGATGTCAAACGACAAACGTGATCCTTTTCCGTATTCACTTTCAACATCAAGATGCGAATCCATCAGTTCGAGGAGCTGTCTTACTATGCTCATCCCGAGTCCCGTGCCTTCTATGGAACGGTTCCTCTTCTCCTCGATACGTGTGAAAGGCGAGAACAGCCTGTCCATGTCCTCTTCCTTCATGCCTATACCCGTATCCTCTATCACAAACGACAGGAGCACATTCTCCTCGTCCTGCTTCGAAAATCCTATCGAAAGTGCAACCCTTCCCTCTTCCGTGTACTTGATCGCATTCGTAAGGAGATTGAGCGCGACCTGCTTGATCCTGATCTCATCACCATAGAGTATATGGGGGACATTCTCATCAACATTTACTTCAAGCTTTATACCCTTCTTCTGTGCTCTGGGGTCGGACATGTTCACAAGATCGTTTATAACCGATGACAGTTCATACTGCGTCGGCAGTATCTCCATACGGCCTTCCTCGATCTTGGAAAAATCAAGTATGTCATTTATAAGGGACAAAAGTGTACGGCCCGCGCTCTGTATGTCATTCGCATAGGACCTTATGTTCTTTTCCGCACTCTCTCGAAGGATCATCTCATCCATTCCGAGAACAGCGTTTATCGGAGTACGTATCTCATGTGACATGTTTGCGAGGAAGTTGGACTTTGCACGATTCGCTTCATCGGCAATCTTCTTCTGCTCCTCAAGCTCTTCCATATATTTGTAATGCTGAGTGTCATCGGTAAGTGTATATATCGTTCCTGCGCTTACGCCACAGCTTCCGAGTGCGCTTGCTTCAGGAGTGTATATCCTGTCCCCGATCCTGATCGGATCGTCATTTGCCATTGCAGACCTTACCTGTTCAAGTACACCCTTCGGATCATGTACCATTGTCGGGAAGATATTGATCGCAGGCTCGTTGTTGTAGCATATCTCATCCATGTCATCGACGGCTATGATACCTTCGGACAACCTGTCTATTATGTATTCCCTTGCGAGCGATGCAGTATCGAGGAGGTTGTACTTAAAGATCGCGATGAGCATGAAAACGGACGCGATCGGGAAACTGATCATTGTAACGTCATAAAGATACATAAACGAAAAAGGCTTGAACGTCGCTACCAAGACAAACCCGGATTCCGTAAGCGTGGCAAGTGCCACCATAAGGATGCGCTTCTTGGCGATATTATTTCTCTCTTTCCTGTATCTTACGAACAGTGCAGCGAGTCCGTAGAATGCAAGGAGCATGATCGATGCGGACCATATGTGATGCCATATGGCATCCGTATGCCGAAATACCGGGAATCCGGCGCGAATCTCAAATCCTGTGATGTTATAGTAAAGACCTGTTTTAAGTGAAGTGGCTATAACGACATAAGTGACGGTATTCCAGACTGCAAGTATTATCTTTGCAGCCCTGGGGATACGTATCATGACAAGCTCCATAATGAACATAAAGAGTGCAAAGGTCACCCACACCCTGCCGAGATACGAGAATCTCAGCGCCGTGTAATAGCTTTCAAACGACCGCGTCCGGAGTTCAAAATAGTAACCTATGTCATTGACAAGCGTTGCCGCGCAGGCAAGAAACAGATAGGAGTGCGGTGTCCCTTTCCAATTGGCAAAAACGACCGCAGCTTCCACCGCGACCAGAACGATACTGACTATCTGAATGATAAGAACGACCTGATACATGTTACACCTGATCCCCTAAGATCATATTA
>JAEEGL012619650.1_pt1 | contig 11189 bp, 5 predicted proteins | sample 9134231 | NCBI WGS metagenome assembly JAEEGL01 (sample SAMN16246548, study PRJNA631951) | gut metagenome | biome: gut microbiome; feature: rumen; material: fiber-attached | host: Bos | place: Iran: Karaj | collected 2018-10
CGATTTCAAGCATCTGCTCAAAACTTATATTATTCTTATTTGCTTCTTCTTCAAAACTTTCATCTGCTAAATATACATATTTTTTATCGCATTGTTTTTCATCTATTTTTCGTTTTTCATATTTCAATTCTTTTAACATATTTCCTTCTTCATCATAAGTATATATTAAATAATCAAAATACTCATAAAAACATTCTTCATAAGGCAAATACATTATTAAATTTTCGTCAAGATTAAATTTTTTAATTGATTCTTTTATGATAACAAGTGCAATTGCCTCTACACTTATATCACTATAGTCTACAGATGATACTGCTATCGCATTTCGTGTCTTTATTCCTTCTAACCAATATCTTAATATTTCTAACGGACTATATACCTCAACTGCAATTATTCCAATAGGCATAATTGTTTGAGAAAACATATAATTTTGTTCATTAATTATAGTTCTTCCATAATTATCTTTCTTTTCACTTCTAACCTTGTCAACGATTTCAAGCATCTGCTCAAAACTTATATTATTCTTATTTATTTCGATTACTTTTTCTAGTTCTGCTTTATTATCCTCAAATCTATCACGAATATATTTTAATATGTTTTCTTCAATTTCTTCTCTCTCATCTAATTGGTATTTTTCAAAAGCCTTTCTCATGTTTTCTGCTACTTCTTTCATCATTTGTATCACGCTCCTACTATTTATATTAGAATTATATCATTTAGCATTTTTCCTATCAAGTGAAAGTTGAACACCTGTAATCGTTAAAAACTAAAGGTAAAGAACAAAAAAAGATATCTGATTGCAGTTGCAATCAGATATCTTTTTTATTCGTCCACTGGTACCATGCCAGCCTTGAAAACATCAAGTTTAATAGGATAACGATATGTTACGCCTTGTTTAGGATGGACGGCAAACAGCTTCTGAACAGGTTCACTTGCAGTTGCTAAGCCTTTCATAGCATAGACACTACCACCAGGCCAGCAACCATTAACAAACTTTTCAACAGTTACGCCAGAAAGTTCAGCAGGCATATGGAAGTGCCCAACCTCCATATAATCATAGTTGAGATTCAAACGTTCCAACAGTTCTTTGTAGTTCTTCGAAGCACGGTCAATGCCATAATAAGGGATTCCTTGCCATGACTTGATATCATCACCATGGAACATAAGGAAATTGTACTTATAAATGGTATCAATCTGCCACCAAGACTTAGTGATTTGCCACGTGAATTCAGGATAGTCCTGAAGAGATTTTTCAACAAACTTATAAACAATGTAGTCATAGTTAACGTAGTGAGGGTTCTCTCCACGCTTACCAATTCGTCCATGATTTCCAGGGACTCCAACCACATGAATGCTTTTGAAAAGAGACCTCATCCTATCTAGGAATTTCACGAACAAATCAACACAGCCAATAATCTGTTCACCAATGTCGCGATCAATATTTTGTGTCTGCCCTCTGAAAATGTCCCAGCCTTCAACAATATCACCAATCAAATGCACGTGCAGATTTTCAATAGGCGCAACCATTTTGTGTCTCGCAACAATTTCTTCAATTGTATTTGCGAGAAGCTCAAATTGAAGTTCAAGAATATACCAATTATATTCGTTGAGACCTCCTGTTGCTTCCTTTGAAATGTATGTGCCTGCTTGAATATCAGAAAGCATAAGAACTATGGTTTCTTCAGAGTAGTTGGTGTTATGAGTGACTTCATAGTATTTAGGTTTGTAATACTTTCTTACTTTAATCGCGTCAAGAACACCTTCAATGATAATGTCGGTTGCAGCTTTTTTTACAATTGCTTCGCGCTCCCTTACCCGTTCTTCTTTTTCGTGAATGCTAGCTTTCATCTTTTCAACTGCATCACTAAAAGTTTCGGATTGTGGAAGTCTTGCAGATTCAGAATGAAGAAATCTTCTGATTGTCTTACGACCAGATTCATCATCCTTAAATTTATCTCTGCATTCATTTAAAGTCCGTTCAATAATTTCTTCCTCTTTTAATCCGTCTGCAACAAGCCCCAAAGCAACTTCGCGCCATGTTTTGTTTGAAATATTTTCGTTTGCCATTTCAACCCCCTCCTTCAAGGTTAAAACTCATATTATGCAAGTAATGCACATCTATCACAGGATACTTTTATTACGTTTTTAGATTATCATACGCTAAAAATAAAGTCAAATAAAATCAGTTATTGTAAAAAAATGTTACAATTTTGTAATTAAAATTCCTATAGTTTGAATTACAAATAAATTAACCGAATTTGATGTCAAAAGATTATTTGTTGCTTCAACAACTCCTAGCATTTCATTAAATTCTTTTTTGTAATATCTTTGCGATTCAAAAAATGTGATGAGTTCTGGAATGCTTGTTGTAATGCCAAGAAATATTCCTATAATAGTTTCGGAAACGCCAAGAAATATGCATAACTTTTCAAGTGTATTTCCAAGAATTTCGCTGATTACAAATAATAAAATGCCTGTTAATAGTAGTGTTAAGATGTATTTCCATAAATATTTATTAGTTTCTAATTTTTTATTTTCGTCATTCTCTTCGTTAATTTCTCTTATATAAATCTTGTGAGTTCTGTTATTCAGCAGTCTAAATCCAATGTATATAAATAGATATAGCGGAATTATAGAAGCATCTATTATTATATTTAATTCTAGTAAGACAACTGGAATAATTATTGTTAGTATTGCCATTATAACGTCTGTTATTATTGCCACGTTTTTTAATTTGCTAATATTTTTGTTTGTGAATATTGTTATTAAATACTGAATTAAATTTATGATATTAGAACTTAGAATGTTAAATACACTTACTCCATTTAGCCCTCTAATACTTGAAGTTGTTATAGTTAATAGTTCAGGTACTGAAGTTGCATAACCTGCTATATCTCCTGCAATTCTTGATTTTAAGTTTATAATATTTGCTATTTTTCTTATAGTTTCTGCTAAAAAATATTTTGATATAAAAACTATTAATGAAGAAAAAAATACTAGTTTGACTAATTCTAATAACAATTTATACCTCCAATTTTCTAAATCTTTTTGCCAAGTGTCACAAAAATCTCTTGTTCTCTATTGTTTCGCATTATTGTTAAAGTCACACTTTCTCCAGGGTTTCGCGTATAAATATATTCTCTTAAATCAATCATTTTATTAACTTCATAATTATCTACTTTAGTTATTATATCTCCGACTTTAATTCCCGCTCTTCCACTTGGCCCACTATTGTCAACGCTTACAACGTATATTCCTTTCTCTAATTTTTTATTAGATTTAATATATGGAATGACTTCTCTATCGTGTGCATATATTCCTAAATACGCTTCATCAAATTTTTCATCATCTTCTAATTTAGCAAGTATTGGCTTAATAATATTGATTGGAATAGCAAATCCAATTCCTTCTGCACTTGTTATTTTTACTGTATTAATGCCAATTACTTCTCCATTGCTATTTATAAGTGGTCCTCCACTATTGCCTGCATTTATGCTTGCATCTGTTTGAATTAAGTCTTCCATAAAGATTGTCTTTTCATTTTCTTTAAAAGCTATTGTTCTATTTAATCCACTTATAATTCCGCTTGTGACGGTTCTTTGAAATTCAAGCCCTAAAGGGTTTCCTATTGCAAGTGCATTTTCTCCTATCTTTACAGAGTCGGAATCTCCGAGTGATGCTGGAATTAGGTCTTTTTCATCAATTTTTATAATAGCCAAATCCAAATCTTTTTCAGTCCATATTGTTTTTCCTTGTACTTCTTTTCCGTTTTCTAATGTTATTGTTACTTTCGAATTATTTATAGTTGCAATATGTTGATTCGTAAGAATATAACCTTTTTCAGATATAATAATACCTGTGCCCATTCCCCACTTTTGTGCGACATTTATATCAAGTAAGCTATTTTCATCAGGCTGTAAAACACTTATGCCAACTACACTTCTCATATTTTTTTCCACAATATCAACTGTGTTTATTTTTTCATTATCAATAATTGTACTTTTGTCTTCAATTACCGTATTAAGCCTTTGTCCCTCTATGTTGTTTTTGCTTACAATAAAATTAGGAACAATTTGCATAGCAATTATAGTGCCAACTACACTAAAAAATACTATAGCGATTGTTCCTAAAAAGCTTCTCTTTTTTCTACTTTCGTATAGATACATAAAACTCACCTCGTACCTATATTATTGACAGAAAAGTTGAAAATAATAACAGTAATTTGTACACTTTTCAGTGCTTGGAACGATTTCTGCCTGCCGTTTTTTTCCCAGACCGGGAAAAAAACGGCAGGCAGAAATTGTCCCAAATAGTTTATTTTTTGTAGCATATTGTTAGGTAGGCGTTGTGGTCTGGATAGTGTCTCATATCAAAATCGTATTTTGAATAGTCTATGTTCTTGAAGTCGAAGTTTGCTATTCCTGTTCCTTCACATTTGCAAACTGCTTCCTTTAGTGTCCAGTATTTGAAAAAGTCTTCATCACTTTTAATCTTGTTTTTTTCTTCGTCATTTAACATTTTTTCCATTATTATTGGGTTGTATTCTCGTACTTCTTCAACATCTATTCCTACTTCAGTATTTGAAATAGCACATACTGCGATATTTTTTGTGTGGCTAAAGTTGAAAAAAATGTCCTTGTTATTTTGCAAATATGGTTTTCCAAATTCATTATAAGAAAAAAGTGGTTTATCTAAATTATATTCTTCTTTTAGTCCTTGACATAATAAGTAGTATGCCATTGCACATGCTTTTTTATCTGCTATATTTTTATATTTCCATGCCTTCTCTTGTCTTTCTGGTGGCATTTCTAAAATCATATCTTCTAAGCTTTCGTTGGAAATTAAATCAAATTTATCAAAAGTGTATAACATAATATTTCTCCTTTTTACATAATATAGCATGAGAACGTTTAATTGTCAAATGCGAACGAGGGTGTAATAGAATTCGCTTAATTTTTCTTGAAATATTTATCTCTATAAGATATAATTTTCTTAATATTATATAAGTAGGAAATTGGAAGTGATTTAATGGAAGAAAAAAAGTACTACAACCTGACAAATCCGCAAAAATCGATATGGATGATTGAACAGTTTTATCAAAATAGTAATATAAATTGTATGGGTGGATCAATACGAGTTTTTGAAAAGGTTAATTTTGATTTACTTATAAAAGCATATAATCTTTTTTTAGAGAAAAATGATGGCTTGCGTCTTCGTATAGTTGAAAAAGATGGAGAGCCGATGCAATATATTGCTGACTACGAGTATGAAAATGTTGAAATAATAGATATTACTAAGAAAGAGTTTGACGAAAAAATAAAGCATTATGTACCTTCTCCTTTTAAGATAATTGATTCAAAACTTTATAGTTTTGAATTATATAGATTTGAAGATGGTGAAGGTGTTTATGTTGCGTATTTGCATCATCTTATATGTGATGCTTGGACAACCTCACTTTTTGTAAATGGAATAATGACGCTTTATCAAGCATTGAAAAATGGTCAAAATACAGATGAGATTACGTTTCCTTCATACACAAAATTTATAGAAAGCGAAAAAGAATATCTTTCTTCAAGTCGTTTTGCACTAGATAAAGAATATTGGGAATGTCAATTTGATGCTTCGTATAATTTTTCTTCTTTGAAAAAAGAAAATACTTTTTCTAATACTCACTTTAGCAGAAAAACTTATAAATTACCAAGTGAAATATTAAGCAAAATAAAAGACTTTGCTTCAACTAACTCTTCATCGGTTCCTGCATTTTTATTTTCTGTGTATTCACTTTATTTTAGCAAATTACTTGATGTAGATAGAATATCAATTGGTAATCCGGTTTTAAACAGAAGTACTTTTAGTGAGAAAAATACTTTTGGTGCTTTTATATCTACAGTACCTGTTGTAATTAATTATGACGGAACGGAAAGCTTTTTGCAAAGGACTGAAACACTTACTAAAAATCAAAAGAATATGTATAGACATTTGAAATATCCTTACAATGAAATTGCAAAGTATGTTAAAAGTATTACTGATAGCTCTGAAAAATTATATGATATTGTTTTTTCATATCAAAATGCTCGTTCTAATGTAAATACTTTAGATGTACCTTTTGAAATAACATGGATACCATCTCAAAACCAATTGGAGTCTCTTATGGTGCATGTTACTGATACAAATGACTCTGGAACTATATCAATTAATTATGATTATCAAACTGATGTATTTACCGAAGAAGAAATAATTATGATGCATCAAAGAATTGAAAGAGTAATGTATCAAGTATTGCAAAAGCCATTAATGAATTGTGAAGATATAGAGATTGTTTCATTAGATGAAAAAAATACTTTGCTTCGTGATTTCAATAATACTGAACACATATATAATAAAAATGCTACAATTATTTCAGAATTTGAAAAAGGTGTTTTAGAACATCCAGATATAGTTGCATTGACATTTGGAAACACTCATTATACATATAAAGAATTGAATAATGTAGCAAATCAACTGGCTTTGGAACTCTCAAAAAATGGTGTTAAGCAAAATGATATTGTAGGAATACTTCTTCCGCGTGGTGCTGAAATTATTATATCAATTTTAGCTATCTTAAAGCTTGGTGCTACATATATGCCTATAGAACCTGAATATCCTGAAAGCAGAGTTGCTTTTATGATTGAAAATAGTAATGCTTCTGCAATTATTACAATAGATAAACTTAAGGCAAATATTGTAAATGATGCTAATATTATTTTAATTGAATCTATAAAACTAGATAAAATTAATGATACAAAAAATATTGATGTTGTTCATTATCCTGATTCACTAGCGTATATAATGTACACATCAGGCACAACAGGTGTTCCTAAAGCAGTTATGATTAGAAATTATTCTGTAATTAATTTTGCAGATAGCATGAAACGAAGATTAGATTATACTGCTTCTTCTGATAACAAAGTTTTATCTGTTACTACAATGTGTTTTGATATATTTGTTTTTGAAGTGTTCCCTACTCTTATATTCGGATTGCATTTAGTTATTGCAAATGAGGAACAACAAAAAAGCCCCGTTATGCTTAGCAAATTAATTGAAGATGAGAACATTTGTAAAATATTAACTACACCATCAAGAATTCAATTATTATTCTTAGATTCAAAATACTTAAAATGTTTAAATATCTTGAAAGAAATGATTTTAGGTGGTGAGCCTTTCCCATCAAGTTTTATTACTGAATTGCCAAAATATACAGATGCAAGAATACTAAACTTGTATGGTCCTACAGAAACTACAGTTTATTCGACTTATAAAGAGTTAACTCATGAAAAAGAAATAACAATTGGAAAACCAATAGAGAATACTACTATTTATATTTTGGATAAGAATAAAAAATTACTTCCTATTGGTGCTATTGGAGAGTTATATATTGGTGGTCTAGGTGTTGCAAAAGGTTACTATAGGAATGAAGCTCTAACTAGTGAAAAGTTCATTGTAAATCCTTACAATGAGGATGAGATTATTTATAATACTGGTGATTTAGGAAAATGGCTTCCTAACGGAGAACTTTTATGTTTAGGAAGAACAGATAATCAAATAAAAATAAGAGGTTATAGAATTGAACTTGGCGATATTGAATCACATATTGAGAAATTCCCAGGAATTACTAAAGTAGTTGTTGCAAATAAAGAGACTCAAGATGGGAAGCAATATTTATGTGCCTATTACATTGCTGATACTGATATTTCTACAAGTGATTTGCACAAGTATTTAGTATCTAGGTTGCCAAATTATATGGTACCATCGAGCTATGTTAAAATGGATGCTTTTCCACTAACACCAAATCACAAAATTAATCGTAAACTACTACCTACTCCTGAAAAGGTATTTACTGCTGAGGAAGAATATGTTGCTCCGTCAACAAAAACCGAAAAGATTTTGTGTGAGGTAATTGAAAAAGTTTTGAAAATAGACAAGATAGGAATTAATGATGATATATTCAATTATTCAGCCGATTCTTTATCAATAATACAGATTCAAACATTATTAATACCTTATGGCTTTAGTTTTAAGACGCAAGATTTTTATAGATTGCGTACGATAAAACAATTCGCTGAATTTCTTGATAGCGGTGTTCAAAATGCTTCAAGCGAAGTCTTTGAAGATTCGTCATTATATGAATTTAACAATTTAATTATTAAACATGATGTTAATAGTGGAATAAAGGCTATTAACAAGCCAGAAGAAATTGGATATTTCTTGACTGGTGTTACTGGTTATTTAGGAATACATATGCTTCATGAATTGTTGTGGCTTACAAATAGTGATGTTTACTGTGCAATAAGAGAAAAAGAAAACGCTAGTGTAGATGAAAGAATTAAAAAAGCATGGAATTATTATTTTCCAAATGAAAAAATAATGGAAGATCGTGTCCATGTTGTTAAATGTGATTTAACAAAAGAGAATTTTGGTTTAAGCGAAAATGAATTGACTGAGTTGGCACAAAATGTTACATGCGTATTTAATTGTGCTGCAAATGTTAAATACTATGGTGATTATGCTAAACATGAAGCTATAAATGTTACTGCTGTTAAGCATCTTGTTGATTTTTGTATTAAATATGATATTCATTTTAATCAAATTTCAACTACTGGTGTTTCTGGTAATTATTTAGTATCACACTCTATGCCAAATAAGACTTTTACAGAAAATGATTTTTATATTGGTCAAAACAAAGATGAGAATGTTTATATTCATTCAAAATTTGATGCTGAAAAATTTATTTTTGAAAGTAAAGAAAAAGGATTGAGTTATAACATATTTAGAGTTGGAAATCTTACTGCTAGAAATAGTGATGGTGTTTTCCAAAAAAATAAAGATGAAAATGCTTTTTATAATATATTAAAGTTTATTGCTTTAAACAAAGCTATTCCAAAAGATATGATGAATCAATCTCTTGAATTTACGCCTGTTGATTTATGTGCAGAAGCAGTAGTTTTGCTTTCAAAATTAAGGAATACAGATTATAAAATTTTTCATGTATATAACGAAAATCAATTGACAATGTATGAGCTTGTAAATATGCTAAAGAAAGCTAAAATAGCTGTAAATATTTTATCGACTGATGAATTTAATAAAAAAGTTGTAGAATTATCAGAAAACGAATCTACAAAAGATTCACTAAAAGCAATTGTAAATGATTTAGATAATAAACGTGGACTATCGTTCATGCCTTCAGTTATAATAACAAACGATATAACAAATAAATATTTAGCAAAACTAGGTTTTACATGGCCACATATTTCGTTTGATTATATAAATAAATCTTTACAAATTATTTTGGAGGATAAATAAATGAAAAAATTTATTAAAACATACAACTTACAATTAAAAGTTTTATTTGTATTTGTATTGATGGTTCTTTTAGTTTTGTGCGTTTTTTATCCATTGATGCCTAAAATATTAGATTACCCTGATGGGACGTATGGCAATGAATTCCAGTGGGAACTTGAGCATGCCAATTATACAATGCAGTTTGTTGAAATAACTGGAGCAATATTTGTAATTTATTCAATACTTGTTTTTTGGAAGTTATCGTTTTTAAAAGGGTTTGATAAAGCAATTGAAGCTAATGATATTGCAAAGCTATCTAGAATCAGGGAACGTCTTTTTAGTGTTCCTGATGAACTGTACATGTTACAAATATTATTCCCTAGTTTTGGCGTGCCAGTTTTATATGCATTTACAACGGGATTTATTGGAATTACTACTTTAAAAGTATTTATAATATATACTTCATTTATAACAGTTATAGCTACATTCTCAACAGTATATTTGAGAAAGCAATTTTCAAATATACTAGAAAAAATTAATGTTCCAATATCTGAATTCAAAAAGAATTCAAGCTTGACTAGAAGAATGTATTATCAAATAACGCCGTTAATTATTATTGCTTTAATGTTAACATCATTACTTGGTTATTCTTCAACAATAGAATCAAAATCTTCGATAGAATATGAATTGTATCTTTCAAAATTGACCGAAGTTATTAATGGCACTCAAATAAATAGTGCTGAAGATTTATTTAATTGCTTGAACAAAATTGAACTTGTACAAGAAAAAGATTTATCTTTTATAAGATATCCAGATGAGACTTATTATAATGCAAATCATGAACAGATAAAGTTTAGTGATTTCTGGAATAAATACTTAAATGAGTTTTCTTTAAAAGATGGTTCTATGATATATGATTATTATGGAATTGATACTAGAGGTGTAATGCGAGAAGTCAATATAAACGGAGATAATTATATAATTGGTGTTCAATATGACTTAACATCATATTATGCTCTTGCAATGCTTGCGGTTGGTATATTTGCACTTCTAATACTAAACTTAATAACATTAAATGTTTCATCACATGCTTTAGCAGATGAAGTACAAGCTGTTTCTAACGGAATGAAAAGAATTGTACAAAGAGTTAGTTATAATGATAATCTGCCTGTAACTTCTGATGATGAAATAGGAGACTTGGTAGTAGCATTTAACGAAGTTCAAGACCTTACTAAATCATATATTGAAGAAATTCAAAATGGTCAAAATATGCTTATTGAAAGAGAGCGTTTAGCTTCTCTTGGACAAATGATTGGTGGAATTGCTCATAACTTAAAGACTCCGATAATGTCCATATCTGGTGCTGCAGAAGGCTTAACTGAACTTGTAACCGAATATGTTTCTTCAATAGATAATCCAGTAGTTACTCCTGAGGACCATAGAGATATTGCAAAAGATATGCTTGAATGGATTCAAAAAATAAGAACTCATACATCTTATATGTCAGACATTATAACAACTGTTAAAGGACAAGCTACACAGCTTTCTGGTACTGATAACGAAACATTTACTGTATATGATTTATCAAAGAGAGTAGATATTTTAATGAAACACGAATTAAAGAGAGCTCTTGTAGAATTAAAAACTGATTTAGATTGCAATCCTACACTTAAATTAAATGGTGATATTAACAATTTAATTCAAGTTATAAATAACTTAATAACAAATTCTATACAATCGTATAATGGCGAGCCAAATAAAGTGGTATATTTAAATATTACTGCTGATGATAAGAATGTTTACTTCGTTGTTAAGGATACTGGTTGTGGAATGACTAAAGAAGTTCAAGAAAAACTATTTAAAGAAATGTA
>JAEEGL012840084.1_pt1 | contig 11189 bp, 9 predicted proteins | sample 9134231 | NCBI WGS metagenome assembly JAEEGL01 (sample SAMN16246548, study PRJNA631951) | gut metagenome | biome: gut microbiome; feature: rumen; material: fiber-attached | host: Bos | place: Iran: Karaj | collected 2018-10
CCCGTTACGTTGTGATAGTAAGACGGAGGTTCCATGGGAACTGTGTCGCTGGTAATATCTTTCGAGCAGGAACAGACAGAAAAAACTGTTATAAGAATCAGAAGTATCGCTATTTTTCTCATGTTATTCTTCTACTGATTCCTCAGTGATCTCAGTAGTCTCATCTTCCAATGACTCTTCTGTCTCTTCTTCATTGTAGGCATCCATATAAACAATTCTGTATTCTTTGTCATTGTTTTTAAAGAGTTCATCACACTTGAGCGAATCGTCATCGGTCAGAACGTAGTACTCATAGTACGCATATTCGCAGCCTTCGGGATTCTTGCGGACAAAATGCAGGATATACGAGAATTTGAAATCGAACTCAGGATATTCTTGCGTGCAGCTCCTGCTGTCTACCCTGAAATAAGTTCCTTCACAACGGATGAGATAGAAATGAAGTTGTGATTTAGCATCACACTGCGCCGAATAGTAGTATGCGCACAATACTTCTGTATTCTTTTTTGCATAGGCCGCATCGCAGAATGTCTGCCATGTCTCTTTGCCCGATGTGCAGACGGAATCTTCAAATACGGGGATGTTCTGTTCCTTCGCCCACACCAGGGCCTCCTCGGGTGTGAAGGTCAGTCTGTCTAATGCAATGCTGAGATATGCCGAAGAAGCATCGGAAGCTATTGTTGCCAATGATGTTTCCTCTGACGTGTACTCAGTATAGGTCTCAGTCTCACCGCCATATTCGACTATCCCGCCGCCATGACAGCCTGACATGAGTGTAGCTCCAATAAGGAGTGATGCACCCAGCGCATACAGTGGTTTCTTTGTCCCGGTTTTAGGTTGTATCTTCATGTTAATATCCTCCTCATTTGCCGCGCAGGACAGAGTACTCGATTATGCCTTCGTTGTTGATTGCAAAGCATATCTCGCCCTTCATGCCCTCGTAAATAACCCATACGAATTCTGCATTTTCACCAAAATACTCGATCCTGTCAGGAGCGCCATATAAAGATACGAGGCTCTCTGCCGGATCGCCGCCTACTACGCCTCTTGCCGTAGGTGTCATGCCCAGAGCAATGTAGTCAACTTCTGTGTCAGTTCCTTCTCTCTCGTGCGAAGGGGAAACGAGTGTTACTGCGAAATACCAATCCGAATCACCGGATGAGGGATATTGCAGTTTCCACCATAATCCGTTGTTGTAATATGAAACGAAACCATAGTTATTCGCTTCGTATTCTTCCGGATAGTCCAATATATCAATATAATCGTGCCAGTCGTTATCGATCGAGAATGTATGTCCATCGTACTCGAAAACAAAATCTTCATCGGTAACAGCGATATCTTCCGCGCCTTCGAATATCGCAGCAGTATCTTCCATTATCGTGTTATCGTCAGCTACGAATATCAGTAAGCCATTCTCGAGAACTACAGTACCCTGTATTTCTTTAATAGGATCGCCATAACCATATGGACCCTCCATAACTACTACGAGTCTGCCGTCTTCAACGCCTTCTGCAAAATAGCTGTAATTGTAACCATCAAGGCCATAGAGTTCGTCAGTTGCACCATCTCTGACACAGAGAATGGTCCTTACCATGCCGCTGCCATACATCGAGCAGGTGACTGCATCTTCGACACCGTCGCCTGTTACATCAAACATGATGGGTTCGCCAATAAGTAATTTAGGTGCTCCTTGCGGGGTTGCAGGCTCTTCACTGCCTTTCGCGAGGAGCGGTTCACACTGGTTATAAATCTCCATGATGTAATCTTCGGTGTAGAGCTCTCCCCAGTAAGATCTGACATAACTGCCGTTCAAAGCAACTACGAATTTAAAATCGCTGCTGTAGAAGAAAGTGCGGCGAAAATCCTTAACCAGCTCACCACCGTCCAAATATTCGTAGCTGACTAGGAACAAAGGATCGCCTTCGTATTCATATTCACTGGGGATATCACAGGATCTGAATATCTGGATATCAGAACCTTCGATATATCCTACGCCCCACTTGTTGATCGCTGCATTCTCGGGATCAAATCCCATCGCTACTGCCAGGTCCTGAGTAAACTTCAGGAATTCTGTTTCATCGCTGGCTTCGTATCTTACTTCCGTAGGCAGAACGCTCCACAGAGGTTCATTGCAATAGTATGTCTCTGTGGTCTTATCTGCATTTACAGTCGGTGGAGTGGATCTATCCGCATTTACATCAGTCAGACCGTCTATAACAGTTGTATCAGCATTTGTGGTATTAGGTGCTTCCGGTGAATTAGCCTTAATAACGCGTGCCACAAATGCAGCAAAAGGAATGCCGGCGATCAGCAAAAATACTCCGGCACCGGCAATAGCTGCAATAACGATATCTTTCTTTTTCATAACACAGTCCCCCCAAAAGAGTGTTACCTGATACCTTATATACAGATATCTGTTCCGGAATGTTGCACCTGTTTGAATTTATTTTGGTTTATTTTTGCTCCTGGCAAAATATACGGCCAGATAACTGATTAGCACGGCCGTCAGGATAACTGCCGCAGGGCCTGTTACCGCGAGGCCGTCGAGGAAGTAGTTTTTGTATTCACCTGTTATTCCAAAGTATCCTGCAGCAGAAGCCGCGCACAAGATCACCATAGCCGCCAGGAGTACGAGCAGGACCTTCCATCCCCTTCTCTGTCCCAGGGATTTGAACCTTACTTCTTCCTTGTTGCTGCGCTTAACCATCTCGTTGATCTCATCGATGTCATTCTCGGTCTTAACTGAATCGAGCGCATATATTATCGCCGCAATAACGCCGACATAGATAAATGCCATCCAGAAATTCGACGGGAAGAACCACCCGACAATGAATCCGAATGCTATTACGATTCCGGTCACGACAAAGTATTTGACTATGTATCCTGCGAGCATCGACAGCTGTGTTATCTCATCGAAAACATAGTTTGTAACTGATAGTATCAGCGCGAGGCCAAACAGCTGGAAAACGAGTTTTATCTCATCAGTTAATCCGACTCCTGCAATGGAGAACGAGAAGACCGTCAGAATCATGAGAGCGGCCAGGATACATGTATCTCTTAGTACTCTCCTCATAACAGTTTTCTCCTGAAGATCTTCTTTATATCTTTTAAGTATTTACGGGATACGATGAGCTTTTCATCGTTATCGAGCAAAGCTTCCAAATGGCTGTTTTTTATCTGCATGATCTCTTTTAAATGTGAGACGTTCATGAAGCACGTTCTGGATATCCTTACCAGATCCGTATCAACGATGGCGCCATCGATATCAGACATGGAGCCGTCGTAACGGTAAACATCTGATCTGGAATAGAGGAATATCTTTCTGTCGACGCTCTCGATGTAGTAGATATCAGAGACATCAATACTCACGGTCTTACCGTCAGTCTTACCGGTAAAACTGATATTCATGTTTCTGATCTTCTTTAGGAGGTTATCAACCGTGCGGTCGTATTCCGGATATTCAACGATAACCGTAAGCGGCTGGCCTTTAACCTGTCTTTGTTCTACCCTCATCAGCCTTTACCACAATAAGTTTAATGGCAGTACAAACAACGTCTGTCACCAGGATTATAAAGCCTGTAATAAAGCTCCACGGCGCCCAGACAAACGCTATTTCCTTAAACCCTGCTCCGAATATCACGGGGAAGAGAATAAAGATCAGTACCGACAACAATAACAATGCCGAACCGGTTCCTATCAGAAAACCTTTTTTCTTCGTCACCATCGATGCAATGAAGAGCGCGATTCCCAATACGGATACCGATGTGAATATAATATCAAATACTGTCCAGACATCACAAATCAGGCCGCCGCCCGTCTTGCCTGTTAACTCTGCGAAAATGTTATTGCACAGGCTGTCTGTTGTAGATGCGACATTAAGATTTGTGAGAACGCAGACACCTATCTGCTGCTCTCTGGAAAAAACGATCCTGGATGAATAGTTTGGTGTGCCGCCTGAGTGGCCGATCGTGCCATCAGCAAATCTCTCCCAGCCTGCGTAGTAATCACCTTCGGTTTTCAGCCCGCTGATGATGTCATCCATAGAGGTGTCGGTGCCCTCTATCCACGCAGTCATCCATGTGCCGATATCGTCCGTATTGGAATAAAAATATCCCGCAGGAATACTCGCCTCTCTTACAGTAACTTCATACTCGAAAGTATTTCTGAAACCTAATCTCGAACCCGTGATTATATGATCCATATCTTCCGGTGTTCCTACGGAAGTTGCGTCCAAATTAAGTGGCACTAAAACCTCTGATTCCATATACTCACGATATGACATGCCTGTTGTATTCTCGATTATGAGTCCTAACAGATTGTAGTTAACATTGGAATATGCGTACTCTGTTCCGGGCATTGATTTGAGTTCTTTCCCTGAGATGCTCATGGCCCATTCTGTTAAGGTCATGGATTCTGTTGCAGACGGATAGTCTGTTTCGCTGTTGGTATGTCCGCTCTTTTGTGTGAGGAGATTTTCTACTGTTAAATCAACTTCTTTGTTGTCGTAGTATGAAGTAAAACCCGGTATCAGATCGGATACCTTATCATCCGGTTTTATCTCGCCTTTGCCTATCAGTTTCTGCACGCCAAGCCCTGTAAAAGATTTGGTCATGGAACCTATCTGATATAGACCTTCGCTGTCTCCGTAATATGTGATCTCACCGTGATCGTACACGACAACACTAACGTTTTTGCACTTCGTCTGTGATCTGAATTCATCCACCTGTCCGTCTATCCCTGAATCTGCCATAACAGGATAACCTAAAATCAGTACTGCCGTTACGAGTGACAAAACTATCTTCCTGAACATATAAATCCATTCCTTTCCATCTTACTTAAACGCATCGTATCGGATGGAGAATATGGAAACAATGAACATGAACGCCAGTTGCAAATGATTATGCGCGAAATGCAATTTTCATTTCTTTCGAGATGTAAGGCAGAAAAAGAATATATAGCTGTTTTTATCTGAAAATTAATATTTCACCTTGTATTTTTAGTATATCTTTTTAGGTCAAGTAGTATTATTGGTGTCGAAATAAAGGCTTATGTTGCAAAGGAAACACTCAATGGGCAAAGGGAAGACAGTCGTCATAAACGAGAAGACGCCGCTGCTGGTTCTGGCAGGGCCGATGTTCTTTGAGCTCTTTTTGAACGTAATGGTCAACAATGTCGATACGCTCATGCTGAGCCATTACGACGAAGCTGCGGTCGGTGCGGTCGGTAATGCGAACACCGTCATGTTCATGATGAATATCCTTTTCAATGTCATCGCAACAGCTACGAGCGTTGTAGTTGCGCAGTATCTCGGAGCCAAGAGATATGACAAGATGAATATGATCTACACTCTTGCGGTCGCCGTTAACTTAGTTATCGGTGTGATCCTGAGTGGTGCATTCTGTCTGGCAAATCCTCTGCTCATGAAGTTCCTTCATGTATCTGACACCATGCGTCCCTATTCGATGACATATATCTACATCGTAGGCGGTGGCGGATTCCTGCTCGCAGTATATAACGTAATGCTCCAGATCCTCAGATGTAACGGTCACCCGAAGATCGGTTTGTTGATCACGATTGGAATCAATGTGGTTAATATCGGCGGAAACTACTTATTCCTGTACGGTCCTCTGGCATACCTTAATATGGGTGTTGCGGGCGTTGCAATCGCAACTGTTGTATCAAGACTATTAGCTGTTATCGCTGCATTCATATTCTTCATTTGTGCGAAGATCGGTAAGATCTCGCTCCGTTGCTTAAGACCCTTCCCTAAAAGGCTCCTGGGTAAGATGATCAAGATCGGTCTTCCTACGGCGGGCGAAAATCTTACATATAACCTCTATCAGACAACACTGCTCTCATTCGTAAATGCTATGGGTGATGACGCGGTAAATGCGAGAGCTTACTGTAATACTCTCATCGCATTTGCCATGATATTCTCGAACGCATGCGCCATGTCCACACAGATCATTACAGGACACCTGGTAGGCGCGGGCAAATCTGAAGAAGCCTACAAGAGAGTATTCAGAACCCTTAAGATATCTATGCCGATTACGATAATGCTCGCAACGATCAATGCACTCTACTGCAGATATACTTTGCAGCTGTTTACGGAAAATCCGAACATAATCGCACTGGGTCAGATGATCATGATCGTAGATATTTTCGTCGAGATCGGACGCTGCCTTAACATGACTTTTGTATGCAGTCTGAAGGCCGCGGGAGCATATATCTTCCCGCTCATAATGGGACTTCTGTGCAACTGGGGTCTGGGCCTGGCGACAGGCTATGTCGTCGGCGTTGTAATGGGTGTCGGCGTAGCGGGAATCTTCATGGGAACCGCCACGGACGAATGCATACGAGGCCTGATCGTCATGTACTACTGGTATAAAAAGAAATGGCTGGGTAAATCGGTCGTCGATAAAAAAGATAAACACGCAGACCTGTTGGATGCGACATAAAAAGGCCCGTCAGATGACGAGCCTTTTTACATAAGGGTGTACAAACAAGGGGTTAACCTGGATCTTTACTGTATCGCCTTCGGCAACGGGATTCTCCGTAACATCTATCGTCATGTGGGATACGCCTATCCTGCCTATTACAGGGCTCATCTTGCCGTTTATCCACACGCTTAATGCAGGAACTGAATTCATCTTTTTGAGCATGTTTTTGATTAGTCCCCTGATAGACATATCTACAGGGACCTTCTGTATGAGACCCACGCCGCTGCTCGTTCCTATTCTTACCACAGCGAGGAAACTGTCCCTCTTTAACTCAGCTTCGCCGCTGTAACCGATACGCTCGCCCTCCTGCCTGTTATAGACAGAAAATACTTTGGATTCGAGCCACACCGCTTCTTCGAGTTTGGTATCCGCAGGAACTTTACCGAGGATCGCGCTGCCCACTCTGACTGCATCAAATCCCAAAGAACCGAATGTAACAGCCGCCTTCGAATTAGCTATGTGGCAGATTCCGGGATTAACACCGGATGCCTTAATTTTCTCTATCGCAGCCTTAAAAACAGCGACCTGTTTTGCAACGCTCTTCTTATAATTTTTCGCGCTGCCGGCCAGATGCGAAAAGCATCCTTCGATCTTCAGATACTCCGTGTAGTGCTTAAAATCAGGCATCTCATCAAGATTAAATCCGTACCTGCCGAGACCCGAATCGATCTGTATGTGGACTCTCGGTCTCTTGCCTGTGAGGTTATATATGTAGATTAATTCAGGCAGCTGATTCGCGTTACCCAATGCAACCACGACGTTATGTGAAACCATCTGCAGGAGCTCGGAAAAATCGGATATCGGCGTCAGCATGAGGATATCCTTATCGCACCCCTCATCCCTTAATGCGATCGCCTCACAGGGCGATGTGACCGCATACATGAAGATATCCTCATCCTTGATTATGTTATAGAGATTGGCGATTCCGATGCCGTAGCCATTCTCCTTTACGACCGCGATTACTTTCGCACCCGTCGACTCCTTTATATATCTGACGTTGTTTACTATGGCTTCCTGCTTTATTACCAGGGAAGCATTCTTGTCGAAACAACTGTTATTGTCGTTTAGCTCCGGATAAAGTTCGTCGCACATAAAAACTGCCTCACTTTCTACATATAGAATAGTGAGGCAGCTCTTCAATTTGTCTTCAAACAGGCATCAAAACGGCACCAAGAATGAGAGAAAACTTCGGCTGAATTCAGGCAGAAATCTTACTCGGAAGGTTCGTTGAGCCATGTGCTCCTTGAGTCGGAATCGGTAGGAATGTGTACCTGACCTCTGTCACGTCTGTCGCGGAGGTACGCAATTATCGACTGGTTATCCACAGGTGAATCGAGTTCGGTATGGAGTGCCTCCTTACCCTCGAAAACACTTCCCGGCTGATTTGCGCATCCGCTGGAGATAACTACTCTGTACTTAGCTTCAGTACCGCTGATATCAACAGATGTGCCGTTATCTAACGTAATACTTACGATCTCGATGTCAGGCTCTTCTGCTGTTCCGTTGTTGTTGTATGTAAATGTGAGACCTGATACCTGGTCACCATATGCGGAGTTTGCAACGCCGTCTGCCAGGAGCTGTGCGAGCTCAGAACCGGACAGGTCGTAGATAAGCCAGCGGTTGTTATTAGGGCAGATAGAATATACATCGCCTACTGAGAGCTCGTAGATATTGCCGTCCTCAGCTTCGAAGTTGGCATTGATCTCAGCGCCGTTGCAGAGAGCGATCATGGTATCTTCATCCTTCGTACACTCGAGCATGAGGGATGTTACGAAGTTACCTGCTGTTGTAGCAGTTGAATCCACATATCCATCACTCTGTACGTTGGTATCAATATAACCCAGAGCCTCAGTCATGCTCTCACTGATTGCATCCCATGCAGCATGAGAGAGCGCGAGGACATCAGCGTTGAAATTGCCGATGTTGGAAGATGTATCGAAGAGCTCTTCAGGATTCTCAACGATAGAAACGCAGTTAGCATCTTCTACTCTGACTGTTCCGTCAGGTGCGATAACGATCGTGCATCCGGCATAACCCTGCGCATTCTTGTCAGCCTGGATGAACGGGATACCGCTCTCAGCTACACCAAAAACAGCCGTATCTGTGCGTCCACCGGTGATGAGATCAACGTCCTCGTGGTTAAGCGCGTTTGCAACCTTCTCAGGGTTGTCGTGTGCAACAACGATAGTAACATCCGGCATCTCCTGCTCGTTGATCTTCTTTACCTTCTCGGAGAATTCAGAGAGGTCATCGTGGATCTCGTAAGGTTCCATCTTCTCAGCATCGATATCTGCTGAATAATCAGGAATGTATCCGATGATGGCGATCCTGTATCCTGCCTTCTCGACCATAACGTAATCCTTTGTAAACAAGGTTCTGTTGTGGTTTGTAGTAAAGCAGAGTGTGGAAGCGATTACGGGGACGTCGCATTCGCCGATATATTCACCGACCTCGTAAGAAGGTACGGTAGAGAAAGTATCAGCAGCATAGATCGTTACATCCCAATCGAAATCGTGGTTACCGAGTGTTACCGCATCGTATCCCATAAGGTCGATCGCAGCTCTCATTGCAGCGCCTTCAGTGAAATAAGAAACAGGCATTCCCTGGTAGATATCACCGCCGTCAACGAGAATAACGTCATCGTATGACTCGGAGTTTCTTGCGTTGTCGACCGCTCTGGCAATGTATGCCATTCTGTACTGGAATGTACTCGGATCTCCGCTCGTTGTATCGATGAGGTAACCGTTGATGTCAGTTGTCTCAAAGAGTGCGATCCTTGTGTCCTTGGGCGGCTCTGTCGTTGTTGATGTCGGTACTGTGGGATCAGTCTGATCCAGAAACTGTTCAGTGAACTTCGGCTCATCGACGTACGCATTCTTCACAACGAAAATTATTCCGACAACAAGAAGTGCCAGGAATAAAACGGCGAGAACCGCACCGATATTTTTACTATCTTTCGACATGTTTATAAAACCTCTAATCCATTAAGCTAAATATAAGCCTGAACATTATACCATCTTACAGTCTTATACTGTAACCGTATTATTAGGGGCATCTTCAGTTAATATCCGGGCTTATATCTTCTCCGGTTCCTCTTTGACCTTGTCCTTAGGAAGTTTAGCAAAGAAAACGACCGTAAACGGTATGCACACAGCAGATGTCATGACATCTGCTACCGCCTGCGCGATCTGTATTCCCTTAAGACCCCACAGGAAACTGAATATCAGCAGTATAGGAATGAAGATCAGGCCATTTCGAAGTGACGATAAAAATGTCGCATTGAATTTGTATCCGATACTCTGGAAAGTCATGTTATTGCACACCTGGAAAGGCACCGTGAAGAGCGCAATGCACTGCGCGTGCAGAGCAGGAATGCCGATCATGACAACCGCCGGATCATCTCTGAAAAACTGTATGCAGTCACCGGCATGGAAATATACGATCGTAGATGCGATGCCCAATAGCAACGTGCCGAATCCGAGCGTGAAGAAAAATCCCTGCTTCAGACGCGAATATTTCTTGGCACCAAAGTTAAATCCTGCAACAGGCTGGAATCCCTGACCTATACCGAGTACAGCACTGAAGATCAGCATGCTGACTCTGTTGACGATTGCCATGGCAGCGATCGCTGTATCGTCGTAAGGCTTTGCAGCGTTGTTAAGAAGCATCGTGGAGATGCTCGCCAGACCCTGTCTTGCAAGGCTCGGAAGGCCCGTCGTAATTATGTCTCCTAATGTTGCCACATCGAATTTGGCTTGCTTAAACGCCAGTGACGTCTGTGTGTTTTTGAGAATGAACATCAGGAGGAGCAACGCCCATGAGATGTACTGTGAGATTGCGGTCGCGAGACCCGCACCAAATATTCCCATGTTCATCTTCTGCATGAAAAGCGCATCCAGGAATATGTTGAGTATGCCTCCCGATGTAAGGCCGATCATGGCAAAGAACGCACGGCCTTCGTATCTTAAGATGTTGTTCATTACGCAGCTCGATACCAGCGCCGGTGCCGCGAAGAGAATGCACAAACCGTATGTCCTCGCGTAAGGTAGGATCGTGTCCGTACTGCCGAGCAAACGCATGAGCGGGTTAATGAACAGTGATCCGAATATCATGAAGAAGAATCCGAAAAACAGCGCCGAATAGAATCCCGTCGCAGCGATCTTTGTGGCGCTCTCAACGTCCTTCTGGCCGAGCTTTCTTGAGAGAATACTGCCGCTGCCGTGACCGAACATGAAGCCTACCGCCTGAAGGATCGCCATCAGCCCCAGAACGACGCCTGTCGCACCGCTCGCAGACGTGTTTATCTGGCCAACAAAGTATGAGTCCGCCATATTGTAGATACTGGTGACGAACATGCTTATCATCGTCGGTATGCCGAGCTGCACGATCAGCGCCGGCACCGGCTTTTGCGTCATCAGTTCATACAGTGTCTTATACCTCTTCATTGATCCACCCAAAAAACAATATCTCTTATAATTTCATTCTTTGGTTTATATTTCAAGGAAATGGGCGGGGCCCCCAGCTGATGCAGCGTGTACCCCCTCTCGAAAGCAAATGGGCGGGTCCCCCTGCTGATGCAGCGTGTGCCCCCTCTCGAAAGCAAACGTGTAGTTTTTGCCCCCGTTTTTAGGACAAAACTACACAAAAACGCGATTTTGTATAGTTTTTCGCGATTTTTAAACCCATTTACTA
>JAEEGL012978515.1_pt1 | contig 11189 bp, 11 predicted proteins | sample 9134231 | NCBI WGS metagenome assembly JAEEGL01 (sample SAMN16246548, study PRJNA631951) | gut metagenome | biome: gut microbiome; feature: rumen; material: fiber-attached | host: Bos | place: Iran: Karaj | collected 2018-10
ATAAAGTTCCGTAAGGATGATGATATTGAAAACTCTTAATAAGAGTTTTTTTTCTTTTCAAAAATAGCTCTATGTGATAAAATTAAAGGTAGTATAGATAGTAGGTTATTATATGAAAAAGAAAAGCGTATTTAAAAAAATTATTGATTATACTTTAAATATCCTAATGGTAATTTGTACTATTTTTTTGTTGATATCTATCTATAACTTTATTCAAGTAAAAGTATTAAAAAATGATTATTCTAATTTCTTTGGTTATACTTTGTTTGAAGTTGAAACTGGTAGTATGAAACCAACTATTAAACCTGGAGATTGGATTATTTTAAAAACTTCAAAAGATGTTAAAGTAAACGATATTATTACCTATAAACAAGGCAAAAATTTTATCACGCATCGTGTTATTGAAACATATCGTAATTCTTATGTAACTAAGGGTGATAATAATAATTCTAAAGATAGTCCAATTGCTCAAAAACAAGTGGTTGGTAAAGTAATTAAGATATTACCAAAGTTTGGTATTTTAAAGAAAACCATTTTTAATCCAATTGTAATTATATTCTCATTAATTACTTTAGTTATTTTAAATCTATATTTAAAAATGGGTAAAAAAGAAGATTCAAAATTATCAAAATTATTTGCTAAGTTTAAAAAAGTTGAAAATGAAACAAAAAAGACAACTATTGATAATCAGTTAGATAATTTTGAAGATGATCCTGAAGAGGATGATTTAAGTAAAACTAAACTATATCGTATCATTTCGGTAAATGATGATGATTATCAAACTGAAGATTTAGATGCTGAACAAATTGAAGAATTAGTTAAAGTTGCTAATGAAGAAGATGATCAACCTGATGAAATGAGCAAAACATCAATGTTTAGAATCATTCATGTTGAAGACGATGATGATGACGAAGAATATATTCCAGAGGAAGAACCGGAAACTACCGAACCAGAAGTTGAAGCAAAACCAATTAAGAAAAAAGATATTAAACTAAATGCTATTGAGATTGAAACTAAGACGGTTGATAAAAAGATTACTAAAGACTATATCAATGAAAAGATAAATAGCAAGAAAGCAAAAAATATTATTGATAAAACTTTCTTCATTAAGAAAATAATTTATGATGAAATTCTAAATATTTTATTAAGAGATGGTTATGTATATATTTGCAAATCAGTATTACGTAATGATTTCATGGAAAAATACTTTGAATTAAGATATTTTGGATTAGAAGAAGAACGTAGTAATACAACTAGTTTATTAAAGGATTATCGAGATGAATTATTAAAGAAATATGTTCGTGATGAACAGAAGACTAATATTGTTAATGCTTATGCTCAAGCGTTCTTGTTTATTAATAAACTAGAAACTAGAAAGAACTTTAATATTGAAGAAGAATTAACTAAAATGTATGGTTATGATAAATATGTAACTCATAATATGGCAGTTAATATTAATAACGTTTTAAACTTCGCTACAGATGCATTAATTAATATTCTAAATAAATTTGATACTAATGCTTTTGAAGTTAAATATAACAAATTTGCTAATACCACTAATTGGTATGGCGCTTATTTAAAACATAATATAAACTTTAGTAAAGTATATAGTGATTATATTGTTAACAAAACATATAACGAAGGGGTTATTTCGGAAGATAAGTTAGCAGTATTAATTAACATTGTTTTATGCCAAATGGCTAGCGATATATTAAAACGCGATTACAATACTAAGTATTATATCTACATTCCCGAACCATTATATGGTAAAGATAAAAAGTTAGATAAGATTGCATCATTATTTGATAATGATTATGCTAAAAATCATTTAATTATTGCTAGTACTTTTGCTAATATTATAAATAATAAAGATGATTTATTAAGGTTAAAGAAAAAAGGTTATAATTTTGCAATAATCTTTGATCAAGAACGTGAAATAAAAGAAAAAGAATTAGGTTATGTTTATATGGCAGAATCATATTTCATTGATAAGAATTATGATTTAAAAGTTGCTAAAAAACAATTACCTAAAGATATTATTAATATTGCAATTGTTGATGATACTAACAAGAAATTAGGTAACTATGGAGGTGAATTATAATGAATACATTTATTAGATTCTTTTATGAATTCATTTCTATCTTTGTTGGTGGTATTGTTGATGTTGGTAAAGGTATTTACTATGGTGTTACCAAAATGTTTAATATCTTTAAATATAAAAAGATCTTAGATAGTTATAAAACATCATTTAATATTTTTGAATGGATTTTAGCAATTTTAACAATGGTTATTCTAGTAGTTATTGTTGGTGCTGCACTCTTCCTAATTATTAGTCGTTTACGTCGTTATTTAAGATTACGTCGTCAAAAACTAAATCAAGATGAATTATTAGATGAAATTGGAAATTTAAATAAACAAGTTAAAAAACTAATGAAAGAAAAAGACGAATTAATGGCAATGAAAGTTTCACAACTTGGATTAAGTCCTAATGATGAAGAAAATCCATCTGATTCTAATTCGACTGGTGAACCAGGTGAAGAAGGCGACGAAGAAAACATGGATGGTAATGCCGGTGATATTCGTTTCCCTAAATTAGTTCGTATTGATAAAGAAATGGAAGGCTTTAAAGCAAAGAATTACAATAATAACTTCACTCTTGAAGAATTAATTGATAATTTCCGTTGTTTTGCCGCTACCCAATTACATTTATATTATAATGAATCTTTATTAAGAGCATTCTTTGGTGGTTTAGCTTGTAGTAAGTTAATTATCTTACAAGGTATTTCTGGTACAGGTAAAACATCTCTTGCTTATGCTTGGGGAAAATTTGTTAAACATAATTCATGTATTGCATCAGTACAACCATCATGGCGTGATAAAACGGAGTTACTTGGTTACTTCAATGAATTCACCAAGAAGTTTAATGAAAGTAACGTATTAGAAGAATTATATATTTCTCGTTTTGATGATGATATTCATACGGTAATTCTCGATGAAATGAATATCGCTCGTGTTGAGTACTATTTTGCTGAAATGTTATCAGTTTTGGAAGTTCCAAACCGTAATGAATGGGTAATTGAACTTGTTACAACAACTTGGTTAGATGACCCTAAGTTATTAGATCATGGTAAATTAAGATTACCATCAAATCTATGGTACATCGGAACAATCAACAACGATGACTCAACATTCATGGTAACCGATAAGGTTTACGATAGAGCGATGCCAATCGATATTAACGAAAAAATTGATCCATTTACTTGTCGTGAACAAGAAGCAATGGATATCAACTGTAGTTATGTTGAATCATTATTTAGTAAAGCCTTTGAAGAACATGCCGTATCTGATAAAGGTATAAATATTATTAATAAACTAGATGATTATGTTATTCAACATTTCCGTATTGCTTTCGGTAATCGTATTATGAAACAACTAAAAGCATTCGTTCCTGTATATGTTGCATGTGGTGGTGACGAAGTATCCGGAATTGATTATTTCTTAGCTAAAAAAGTATTAAGAAAATTTGAACAATTAAACCTTATCTTAATTCGTGATGAAATTGATGGTTTCGTTAAATACTTAAATAAAGAATTTGGTAATGGTAATATGAAGGAATGTATTGAATTCCTAGAACGTCTTAAAAAATCAGCTTAGTAGAAAGAAGGTGTTAAGGTGTCTAAAGCAATCAGTTTGTCGATTGATGAACGTACTAAACAAGAAACTGATAACTTTAATCGAAATAACAAGTCTGAATTAGATTATAATTCTTCAATGAATGATGATATTAATTCCTTGGAATGGTTAGAGATAATCGAAGAAGTATGTCCATATATTGATAATATTGTGCGTGCTCCGAAAGTATCACTGGTTGGTGAAACTGAAGTTAGAAAAATAGAAAAAGCCAAAAAAACCAGTGTTGATACTGTAAAGGACTTATCTAAACACACTGACTATATTGATAAAGTAGATCCCGTTACTGGAGATGTTCTACCATCAAAGTTATTAGTTAGTTTTCGTGAAGATACATTTAATACCTATGAAAATCGTTTTATCTATACTTTGATTTTAAATCTACTAAGATTTATGATGGAAAAAGAAGAAAAATTAAAAAGTTATAAGCCTAAAGTTAATCGTTCATTAAAATATAATGCGGTTACTACTAATGGTAAAGAAAAAGTATGTATTAGTTTAGATATTGATACAATGCCTACTGGTAAATCAAAAGAAGGCAGTGATCTTGATAAAGCATTAAATAATATTAAAAAACGAATGAAAAAAATTCGTCAATTTATTAATGCTTGGTTAGCTAGTGAATTAATTACTTCATTAGAAAAACAACATGCTATTTTGGTAATGCCGCCCGTTAAAAAAACCAACTTAATCTTAAAGAATCCAAACTTTAAGATGGCTACTAAATTATGGGATTATCTATATAGTGTTAATACACCAGATAAAAAGAAAACTGACGGTTTAAATTCGAATGGTGATGATTTATTAAAATACTTATTAGATTCATCATTCTTATTAGATTATTATGTATTGGATTCTATTTCCATAGATAAAAATATGCAAAAAGAAAAGCTTTGTAAATATGCTTTAATGATTATTATGAATCAAGTTCAAACGGCAGTTAATATCTTAATGGAAAATGGTATTAAAATTAGTGAACAAGAATTATTAAAGCTATTAACTACTGAGTATTCAAAACGTAAGAATGCTAGTCAAATTGGAAGCAAGGATATTAAAGAAAAATTCCAAAAGGAAATGGATGACTATTTAAGTCGTACCAGTAAGTATTTGTAGGAGGATTAAATGAAAAAATTAAAGGAAAATAAAGTAGTAAAGGTAATAAGCATTATTATTAAAATAATTATCTTTATCTTATTATTAGGATTTATTATTTCGGTTTGTTTACAACGATTCAGTAATAATAAATTATCAATAATGAACTATCGAATGTTCACTGTAATTTCAGGATCAATGGAACCATTATATAAGATCGGTGATGTATTGATTGCTAAAGAAGTTGAACCTTCAGAAATTAAAGTTGGTGATAAAATTAGTTACTTAGGAAGAGCTAATAATTTTGCTAACAAGGTAGTAACCCATGAAGTTGTGGGAATTGATAAAACTGAAGATGGAAAATATTTATTCCATGCTAAAGGTTTAGCAAATATCGTAGAAGATCCAATAGTATATGAGGATCAATTATATGGTAAAGTAATTTATAAATGTTTATTAATATCATTTGTTTATAAAATAGTAAGTACTAATATTGGATTTTACTTATTTATAATAATTCCAGTATTATATATAGTATCTTCAGAAATAATTTCAATTATGATTGATAAAGAGGAGAAAAGAAGATCTAAAGAATAAGGATGTGATTAAATGAAGGAGCGATATAAACGATATATTAAAATCTACTGGTTACCCGTTTTATTTATTGCGACTTCATTTATTTTTACTACATTTGCATGGTTTGCATATAGTGGAATAAACCGAGTATCCACCGAGATTGATGTTAAAGCATGGTATATTGAATTATCTAAAGATGGCGAAAGAGTATCAAACGATATTGTAATTACTTTAAATGATGTATATCCCGGAATGGAACCAGTTCACGAATTAGTTAGTATTCAAAACAAAGGTGATTCTGATGCTAAATTAAGTTACCAAGTTGCTAGCGTTCGTGTAATGGATAATGAGATTGATTTACTTAATACTGCTGATATCAATGATACTTTAGCACATCAATATCCGTTCCATGTAAATATGGAATTAAGTAAACAATATATTAAAAGTAATAATGATTCTTCTACTTTTGAAGTATCAGTTACATGGCCTCTTGATTCTTTAAATGATAATTTGGATTCACAATGGGGTACCAATTCATATAATTTTCAACAAGCGGAAAGAGCCCGCTTAGCAGCTGATGCTAATTATAATGTCAGACCAGCGGTTAAAATTGTTATTAGTGTTATGGCTGAACAATATATCAATGATCAAAATGATAGTGATATGCGTTATAACTTGGGTGATACTATTCTTTATGACGTATTATTAAATAAAAAGTGTAATACTTTAGGTAATACGTGCATTAGCACAACTGTTATTGATTATAATAACAAGAACAGTGACCAAAGTGTTACATTAATGCCAAGTTTATATAACACGTTACCAGATACTACGATTGCTAACTATAATACTACTTATGATAATTACGTTAGTTCATGGACTAGTGTTAATCGTAAAATGACTTTGAGTGATATGTTGAATATTGTATCGCATGATATTGTTAATACTAATATTACTGCAAGTAACATTTCACCACAAGTATTAGGTAATATGACTGGTAGTAATCGTATTAATCAAACTACTACTAATATTACGAACTTAAATGGTACAATTAATTTTGATAATTTACGATTCACTTATTTAAGTCATAGTGGATGTTTCTGGTTAGATACGGCTTATGATACAGATCGTTATTTTGCTTTAAATAAAGTTGATAATAAATCAATGATTACTGGTGTTGATAAAATATCAACGTGTAAGATTATTCCAGTTATTATTGCTCCAAAAAATAACTTACAATAGAAAAGCTTACTTTTCTATTTTTCTTTTTATATTATAGGAGGATAATATGATAAAGTTTAATCAATTATTTATTAAGGTTTTTTTAAATAAGTATTATGATTATATTTTTCCACCAACATTCTTAGATCCTAATATCGGTTCTGGAAAAATCTATGTTTTTGATAATTATCAACAATTAAAGGCATTTTTAAGCCAATATATTGATGATGTTGATGAAGAAGTATGTAATCATGTTATTGCTGGTAAAACTACCCATTCTGGTAAAATAATAGTTTATCAACATGTTTGTCATAAATTTATTATAAAATGCCAAGATAATAAAGAAATGACATTAAGAAAACGTGTCAATAACCATAAATAAAATTATGGTTATTTTTTTAACCATGATATAATGAAAATGTAGGTGATAATATGAATAATTATGACATTATTATTGTTGGTGCTGGACCAGCAGGATTAACTGCTGCTATTTATGCAGCACGTGCTTCAAAAAAAGTGTTAGTATTAGAAGCTAAAAGTTATGGCGGCCAAATCATTGAAGCAGTTGATATTGAAAATTATCCAGCTGCAATGCACATTAATGGTTTTGATTTAGCAACTAACATGTATAATCAAGCCTTAGAATTAAAAGCAGAGATTAAATTTGAAAAAGTAATAGAAATTAATGAGGCTTTAGAAGTAACTACGACTAAAGATAAATATCAAGCTGGGGCGATTATTTTAGCAACTGGTTCTGACCATCGTAAATTAGATCTTCCTAATGAGGATGAATTACTTGGAAAAGGGGTTTCATATTGTGCAACATGTGATGGCAATTTCTATCGTGGTAAAGATGTTGCAGTAGTTGGTGGTGGCAACTCAGCATTAGAAGAAGCATTATATTTAAGTAACATATGTAACCAAGTTTATTTAATTCATCGTCGTGATAGTTTTAGAGGTGATCAAAAAACTTTAGAACAAATCAAAGCTAAAAATAATGTTAATATTATTTTAAATAGTAATGTAACCAAGATTAATGGTACTGACCGTTTAGAAAGTATTGAGTTAAATAACAATCAAGTATTAAATGTTAGTGGACTGTTTGTAGCAGTAGGACATATTCCGGAAAACGAGAATTTTGCGAAAATTATTAACTTAAATGATAATGGTTATATCATTGGTAATGAAGATTGTTTAACTAATGTTCCTGGTATTTTTGTTGCTGGGGATTGTCGTACTAAAGAATTAAGACAGTTAGTTACTGCTACCAGTGATGGTGCAATCGCTGCTGTTAAAGCAATTAAATATATCAGTAAATAGAATAAACTAGTATAAATGATACTAGTTTTTTGTTGATAAATATCGTATTTTAATTAAAATAGCATAATAAGATAAAAAAAAAGATTTGATAATAATTAGTGAAGTATTTACTATAATTTAATAATTTGTTAAAATAATTAACAGAAGGAGAAGTAATTGATGAAAAAGAGTTTTTATTTGGGTTTAGTGCTTATGCTTTCAGTTTTATTAGTAACTGGTTGTGAAAATCCTGTTCAAAAGGTTGTTGATAAAGCTAAAGATAAAGTTGAAACTAGTGTTGATGAAAAAGTAAAGAATACAACTGATAAGGTTAAAAATGATGTTAAAAAAGTTGTTGATAGTGCAACTAGCGAAAAATTAGTTTGTTCTATGAGTCAAGTTCAAAATGGTATGAACATGGAAATGAAAGTTAGTCTTGATTATGATACAAAACTTAATCAACCTAAAAACATTTCTATGGAAATGAATATGAACATTGGTACTGAGACGATGGAAGTAATTAAATCATCTGAAATGGATTTATGTTCTTATTTTACATCAAAAGATAAGGTTTCTGGTAAGTGTACATCAACATACACAAATGATTCAGTTCAATTAAAATATGAAATTACTGAATCTGAAATGGCTGAATTAATTAAAGAAGACAATAACTCAGAAGTTCATACTTTTGCTGAATTAAAAGCAGCATTTGAAAAAGAAGGATTTAAATGTAATTAAAAAAGTAGTTCTTATTGAACTACTTTTTTTCTACTATTTCATAATCGGCTTCTTGTACTTTAACTGTTGTTACATCTGGTTTTACAAATTGATAACAAATATAACCAATAATATCAATTGCACCATAACAAATTAATACAATTCCAAATCCAATTACTTCTAAATATTGATAGCAAATAGTAAATACGCCACCACCAATCATTATTAAAGACATTAATAATAATGGAATAAACATTTTAGTTTTAAATACTTTAAATGAATTAATTAAACGATTAATACCAATAAAGATAATAATCATTCCCAATGTAATACGAATACCTTGCTCAATATATTCATAGAATAGAATACAAGCAAGTCCGATAAGTAATGATATTATTGCAACTACGATATCCCATTTACCAGCTTTTTCTTGATATTTTTTACTGAAATAAACCCAGGTAAATTTAATTACTGCAAGGATTATTAATAATCCTCCAAATACGTATGAAATAAATGCTTGTGATTCTTCAGGATAAGTAACTAAAACAACTCCTAATACTAAAATTAAGATTGCATATATTAAGCTAAGAACATTTTGATATGATTTAATTTCAATCTTTTTCATATATAACCTCTTTTCTGTATTCATTATACAATTAATTATATATTTTTAGCAAGACCATGATATAATAATAATGAGGTAATAATATGATAAAAGAAATAAAAATGTTTGTATCTTATTTGATTTATTATTTTAAACATTTTAAGGAATTAGATAAAAAAGATAAAGAAAAAAGCGTCATGCTTATCATTTATTTAGTGGTATTTACCATTTTATTAAGATTCCCAATTGTTTTAATTCGTGAATCATTATTATATTTTATGACCATTTATGACATGCCAAACATCAAGATGGCTGCATTAATATCTCAAATTGTTGTTGAAGTAATATATGCATTAGTTGCATTATCATATTTCCCAAAAGCATTTAATGAAAAAGTTGCTAAGAAGTATCTTGTAAACTAAGTGTAAAGTTTTGGGCCTGGTTGCTGAAAATAAGTTAATAATAATTTATAATAAATTAACAAGGAAAGAGGAATATTTTATGGAAAATATTGCAAACACATTATTACAAATGGTTCGTGATAGAGATTCAAGTTCACGTCTATTATTAAGTAAGGGAGAAGTATCATTTTTAATTAATGATTGTATAAAGAATGTTTTTGGAACTAAAGAATTAATACCTATCCAAAAAAATGCTGCTGATGAAGATTATTTAGTATCAATAAAATTCGTTGCCGGAGAAGATGTGGTTCGTACTGACGTTAAAAAAGCTAATCGACAAGAAGATATTTCTCGTCGCGAAAAATTTCAAGGGGTAATGAATGCTATTGACGAAAACGTTGATGATGTTGCTTACACTTTAGGTTATTCTAATAAAGGACAAGCTATTACTTGTACTAATAAAGATAATCAAGTATTATTTGCTGTTGTTGATAAAGATGGTCTTTTATATGCAACCTCAAAAGTTATTGCTAATGATGGCGTTGTTACTGAGGTTGAGAGAACCTACAATTGTGAGAACCATGATAGTTCTTTAAAGGTTACCGTAAATAATCAAACTACAATTGATGCTAAACTTAATCCTTATAGTTATAAACCTGACTATAATACCGAATTATTAGGATTTATTTCTGGCGGTAAAAATAAAGGTGATATTGTAATGTTTGATGATCAATATAACATTGAAGGGCTTACAAACAAACTTAATGAAGAATTTAAGTTTCATCCCGAAGAATTACATCAAGGCGAAGGAATGAAAATGTAAAAAAATTAAACGATTTTTATTGAAAAAATCGTTTTTTTGTTGTATGATTTTACGGAGTTTTGATTTTGAAAGAAGTGAAATCATATGGATAAAATTATAAATATTGCAGTTGTAGCACACGTAGATGCTGGTAAAAGTACTTTAGTTGATGCCTTACTTGATCAAGCCGGTGTTTTTAGTGAACGTGAAGAAAAAGTTGACTGTGTAATGGATAGTAATGATATTGAAAGAGAACGTGGTATTACTATTTACTCTAAAAACTGCGCTATTCGTTATAAAGATTATAAAATTAATATTGTTGATACTCCGGGACATGCTGACTTTTCTAGTGAAGTAGAACGTGTTATTAAAACTGTTGATACGGTTGTACTATTAGTAGATAGTCAAGAAGGTCCAATGCCTCAAACTAAGTTTGTATTAAAGAAAGCACTAGAACAAAACTTAAGACCAATCCTATTTATTAATAAGATTGATAAAACAGATGCTCGCCCTGAAGAAGTAGTTGATATGACCTTCAATTTATTTATGGAGTTAAATGCTACTGATGAACAACTAGACTTCCCAATTATTTATGGTATTGCTAAGCAAGGTATTGCAACATTAGATTTAAATAATCCTGGTAGTGATATTACACCACTTTTAGACACGATTATTAAACAAGTTGAACCTTTTAAAGGTGATGAAAACGATAATTTACAATTACAAATTTCCAATTTAGGTTATGATGAATACATTGGTCGTTTAGGAATTGGTCGTATTACTAAGG
>JAEEGL013492360.1_pt1 | contig 11189 bp, 11 predicted proteins | sample 9134231 | NCBI WGS metagenome assembly JAEEGL01 (sample SAMN16246548, study PRJNA631951) | gut metagenome | biome: gut microbiome; feature: rumen; material: fiber-attached | host: Bos | place: Iran: Karaj | collected 2018-10
ACGAAGTCATAGGCTTCCTCCAGCTTTTTCACTGTCTTCTGCAGGTCGATGATATAGATGCCGTTACGCTCCATATAGATGTACTCGGCCATCTTGGGGTTCCACCGACGGGTCTGGTGGCCGAAGTGAACGCCGGCCTCCAGCAGCTGCTTCATAGATACGACTGCCATGGGATATTCCTCCTTTATTTTGTTATTACCTCCGGGGGCCTCAACCCGGCCCGACCCGGCTCTTCGCGGCGTCGTCTTCCGCTGGGAGCCACAGGGTCGCCGGTCCGCTCCCCGTGTGTAATGCTCGGGTATTATAACAAATACCCGAGCTCTGTGCAATAGGTTTCGGCAAGATTTTTTGCGAAAAAATGCTGTTTTTTCCGGCTTTTTTCTACAGTATGCCGCCTCTTTCGGCGCTCTGTCGGCGGATATCCGCCTTCCCGTCGATGAGAATGATGTCGGAACCCATCTGCGTGATGGAGCTCCATGGCAGGACATAGTCGTTTTCCCGGCCGAGAATACCGAAAAGCCGGGCCGGGCCGGGCACCACCAGGGCGGCGATGCGCCCCTCCTTCAGATCCAGGATCACGTCGCCCACGTACCCCAGCCGGGACCCGGTGGAGATATTCACCACCTCCCTGTACCGGAGGTCGGACAGTCTGCATTCCATCTGCGTACACCTCCCGGTGTAGTCTATGGGAGACAGCGGAGGGTTATGAGACGAAAACGGCCTTTTTGATCCGGTCGATGGCCCCTTTTTCCAGCCGGGACACCTGGGCCTGGGAGATGCCCACCGCGTCGGCCACCTCCATCTGGGTCTTGCCCTGGTAGAACCGGAGGGACAAAATGCGCTTTTCCCGAGGGCTCAGACGGCGCATGGCGTCGGCCAGGGCCATGCATTCCAGCCAGCTCTCGTCGGTGTTGCGGGTGTCCCGGACCTGGTCCATGACGGTGAGGCTCTCCCCGCCGTCGGAGTACACCGGCTCGGACAGGGACACCGGGTCGCTGATGGCGTCCAGGGCAAAGGTGACCTCCTCCCGGGGGATGGAGAGCGCCGCCGCGATCTCCTCCACGGTGGGGTCCCGCCCGCTCTCGGAGAGCAGCTTTTCCCGGACCTGCAGCACGCGGCAGGCCGTGTCCCGGGTGCTCCGGGACACCCGGAGGGCGCTGTTGTCCCGGAGATACCGGCGGATCTCTCCGGCGATCATGGGAACGCCATAGGTGGAAAAGCGCACGTCGTGGCCCTCGCAGTCGAAGTTATCGATGGCCTTGATCAGGCCGATGCACCCCACCTGGAAGAGGTCGTCGATGTTTTCCCCCCGGGCGGCGAAGCGCTGGATCACGCTGAGCACCAGCCGGAGATTCCCGGAGATCAGCTCCTCCCGGGCGATCTTGTCCCCGGCGCGGGCACGGAGCAGCAGCTCCCTGGTCCGCTGCGCGTCCAGCGTGGGGAGCCGCGAGGTATTCACCCCGCAGATCTCTACTTTTCCCTGCATGAAAAGACACCTCCCTTGCGGGCTTAGTCTGTCCGCAAGGGAGGTGCGTTTATACATTTTATCCTTTTTTCTGCGGGGCTGCGTTCTCCGTCGGAAACGGCGCCGGCTCAGTATTTATAGAAGCCCTCGCCGGAGGAGCGGCCCATCTTGCCCTCGTCGATGTACTTTTTCAGCAGGGCCTTCTGCGCCTTGAAATTGTAGGGCAGCATCATCTTTTTCAGCAGCGGGTTGATGAGGCCCGGCACCTTCTGGTACTTTTCCACGATGTTGTAGGCGGTGGTCAGGCCTACCACGTCAAAGATCTCAAAGGGTCCCCGGGGCGCGCCGGTGCCCAGCTTCCATGCCTTGTCCACGCTCTCGGGGTCGGACACGCCGTTGGCCACCAGGTCCAGCCCGGACAGCAGGAAGGGGATGAGCAGGGAGTTGAGCAGATACCCGGCTTTTTCCTTGTTCACCGGCAGCGGGATCATGCGGATCTTCTCAGCGAAATCCATGATCGCGTCAAACGACTCCTGGGCGGTCTCCGCCTGGGCCATGACCTCGGCGATGTTCTGCTTCCAGATGGAGTTGGCAAAGTGCATGGCCAGGTATTTGGCCGGGCGGCCGGTGGCCTTGGTGAAGCTGGAGGGCAGCAGCGAGGAGGAGTTGGTGGCGAGGATGGTCTTCTCCGGCAGCAGCGGCGCCAGCTTGGCGAAGAACGCCGTCTTTTCCTCCTGCACCTCGGCCATGGATTCCACCACGATATCCGCGTCCTCCACCGCCTTGGCCAGGTCCAGCTCCAGCTTGATGCTTTTATGCGCCGCCTCGGTCTTCTCCGCGCAGGCCGCGGGGTCGAAGGCGTCAAAATCCGCGATGCCGCGGCACCAAACGGGGTCCACGGGACTTTTCGCCGTTTTCATGGCTTCGATGGCTTCCAGATACGTGGTTTTCAGCTTGTCCAGCTTGGGCTGCGTGCGGCCGATGCTGCCCTCGCTGCGGAGCCAGATCGTCACGTCGAAGCCGCAGTAGGCCGCCTGGAACGCGATCTGCGAGCCCAGGACGCCGCCGCCGGCTACGACGACCTTTTTCACTTCCATGATGATTCCCCCTGTCCTTTTTCTTTCGGATCATACCATTGTGTAAATGGATTGAATCTGATATGATTCCGTTATCGGTATCATAGCAAGCGCCCTGCCGCTTTTCAAGCAAGGGGGGTGCAAGTGTTACAAAGGGAGGGATTTGTATCATGCTGCGAAAGAGCGAGACGGAGACGGCGGACTATATCACCACGGCGCTCCTCCTTCTGATGGAGAAAAAGGCTTTTTCCCGTATCACAGTCACGGAGGTCTGTGAAAAGGCCGGGGTATCCCGGATGTCCTTTTATCGCTGTTTTCCCTCCAGGCTGGACATTCTGCGCCGCAAATGCGCCGCCATCACCGACGAGTTCCTGCAGCGCTCCGGTCTCAGCTTTCAGCGGGACCCGCTGCAGCAGTATCTCATCACCCTGTTCACCCACCTCTATCAGCACAGGGATCTGATCGAGCTGCTCCGGCGCTCCGATCTGCTGTACATCATCAAGGACGACATCACCCGGGTCTTCCTTTCTCTCTACGATAACGTCTACGGGGAATACAAGGCGCGCTTCATCTCCGGCGGGCTGTTCGACGTTTTCTGCCTGTGGGTGCAAAACGGCTTCCGGGAAACGCCGGAGGAGCTGGCCCTGCAGCTGCGGCATATGCTGGAGCAATAAAGACGACCCCCGGGGAAAGGGTCTTTCCCCGGGGGTCGCCATATTCTCTTTGTCGTCACGCCTCGGCGCGGATGATCTTCTCCGCGGACATTATCTGCGCGCAGGGGAGGGACGTTTATTTATCCTGTTCTATATTCCGGCAACGGATCAGCAGGGATACACTTTCAGGGAATTCAGAAGATGATCCCTTTGAAATCTTTTCCCCGGCAGAGCGTTTTTCCGGCTTCGATCTCATTGTCAATGATGCTTCCGTTGAGTCCGACAAGCTGCGGAACCGTTCTGCAGACGAAATCAATAAAAACATCATCAAAGGCGTTCTCCGGCTCAAAGTGAAGCATGACCTGCCGTTCAAGCCCCACATCAACAGCGTGTATATACTCGAAGGGGTATTTCATCGGAAGGTGATAAAATGTGTAAAAAGAAGAGTACAGCTGCCTGATATTGGGAATCTGAAGGAATATATCATCGATCCCGCCCGAAATAATGAACTCGGAATAAAACCGGAATATCTCCGGATTCTGAGCCAGTATGCGGTAGTGTATCAGCGAATCCACCGCATAGGAGAGCATAGGGGAGTAATCTCTGGCGTTTTCCTCTATCAGCTTCTTTGCCATGGCGGCCTGCACGCCGAAAAGATCTATCACAGCATATTTTGCCAGCGTTTTCTTCTCTGAAAAATAATAGGAAACCAGCGCCGGGTTGACATCCAGCCTGGCGCCAAGCAGGCGAAATGTGCCCTTATTGTAGCCCTTTTCCAGAAAAAGGCGCTTGCTTTCCTTTAAGATCAGGTCTCTTGTATCGGTTCCGGATTCTCTGCGCATGTCTTTCGCTCCTGTCTGATGTATGCACGATTATACCCTTTGTCGAGAAAATAGGCAAGGTCAATCCGCTAATTAAATGTGTTTAAATTAAACATATTTAATTAGCGGTTTTTGGTTCTTTTTCCAAGTTGCAAACCCCCGCTTCCCCGGTGTATTATGGGTGTAGATTTAAACATGTTTAAATCGCGTTTGGTTTGGGAGGTTGCCATGAACAATACAGAATTAATGAACGACCGTATCCGTGTCATTCACGACGCCGCACGCATGGAAAAACGTCCGTATCGAGTGCCCCATATCGGGAACGTATGGAACTGGATGCATGTTTACATGGATGAACCGCTGAACACGATCCTGCGGGATTATTCTCTGATCGAGCGGGATCTGCGCGCAATGGAAGAGGCCTACAATTTTGACGCCATCGTAACCATCGCGCTCAGAAATCCCCTCCGGATCTTTGATCCGATCGGGCAGGCCGCTCACCATGTTGACGAAAAAACAAGAAGCGTCCACATTGAGCAGCCCGACATCATGAAAGGAGAAGAATATCCGGAGTTCTCGGCAGATATGGTCCGCATGATGTGGACAAAAATGATGCCGCGGAAGTTTCCCTCCCTCTGCGAGCCGGGCGGAGAAACAAAGCTTTTGAAATCGGCAGAGGAATTCCTACTTTTTACACAGAAGCAAACCGAGTTTATCGATATGCTGACGAAGGATTACGGCATGCCCCGTCCCATGACCGGCGGAGAAACGCCGATGGTTATGCCGTCTTTCGAATTCTTCTTCGGGTACTTCCGGGGAATTCGGGACGCGGCAATAGACCTGAGGCGGCATAAGGAGGAGCTGGCGGAGGCCTGCGCCGCTCTTGATTCGGTGTTTGTTGATCCTGTATTTGACCAGCCCTGGACGCCCGGCCCCAACGACGCTCTGCTGTTTGATATATGTTCCTGCTTTATGGGGCACATCGTTATGAACAGAAAACAGCTGGACGTTTTTTACCAGCCGTTTATTAAAAAGGCCCGGGACATGCTTGTAAAGAACAACAAGTCGCTCTACATCTTCCTGGAGGGCGCGGGAAGTCCTCTCTGGCAGTACATGGAGGATATTCCCAAGGGCCATTTGGCGATCCAGCTGGATATGGACGACATCTACCAGACGAGGGAATCTCTTCCCAATGCCTGTCTGATCGGCGGGATGCCCTCCGCGCTGCTCGGAAACGGAACGCCCGACCAATGCGTGGACAAAGCCAGAGCCCTTGTGGAAACAGTCGGCGCCAACGGCGGCTTTATGCTTTCACAGGACAAAATGCTTTCCATCCGTTCCGACGCGAAACCCGAAAACATGAAAGCTGTCAGTGAATTCATCCGGGACTTCAGATATTGACCGGGAAAGGAGAGACGATCATGGAAAACGAACTGCTGTCATATCCCCAGGGATTCAGTGAATTCGCGCAGAAGCTCACCTTTATACCGGAAGGTGAGCGGGAGGATTTTGCGACCCTGTTTCTGTTTATGCTTCTGACCGAAGATATGTGACTTTTGTCCTTTTATTGTTCGTATTCAAACCCGTAACCGGCTCGAAAGGAGACGCACCGTGAATAATCGTGCTTTTTTGAAAATCGCCATTCCCGTATACCTGGCTTCTTTTGTATCTTGGTTCTACTACATGATTTTTACGCCCCTGGCATATATTTACAACACGTATCCCGGCCAGGATAATCTTGTTATGCTGGTCGCGGAGCTGCCCGGATTTGTTGCCATGTTTTCCGCCCTGGCTGCCAGCGCCCTGATCAACAAAATCGGAAACAAGCCCATGGCCCTGATTTCCCTGGTCACTCTCCTGCTGGGGGGATTGATCGCCCGCTACTTAGGCTCCGTCAGTCTCCGGGCTGCCATCATCGGAAGCGGCGTCACGGGGATCGCTGCCGGCGCTCTGCCGACGGTCACGACAACGGTTCTGGCTGAAACGGCCCCCGAAAAGCTTCGGGACAAAGTGATCGGCTGGAACGACCTGATCCTCAGCACGGGAATGCTGGTCTCCAGCGCCGCAGCCGGTTTTCTCGCCAAAGGCGGCAACTGGGAAAAGTCCTTTGATATCTATTGGATCATTGTTCCGATCATTCTGCTCACGATCCTCTGGTTCCCTCATGTTCAGCCAGAGGCTCCTGCCTCAGCCGCGGCCGGCACCGAAGGACCCTCCCGGGTCAATATCCCCCGCTATTTTGTCTGGCTGCTGATCTTGAAGTTCTTCACCGGGTTCTTCACCATGGGACGCCAGACCTTCGGCTCTGCCCTTATTATTACTGAGTATGGTCTGGGCGACTCCGCTTTGGTCGGTATATCCAATTCTATCTCCGTGGCTGCTATTATGGTCGTCGCCATATTCGTTTTCGCTTGGCTGAGAGTGTTTAAAAAGTACAGCTCTCTGATCTCTCTTCTTCTGATCGGGGCGACAATGGTGGCGATCACGGCAGTTCCCAGTATTATCAATATCGTGCTCATGACCGCTTTGACAAGCGCCGGCATAAGCACTTATCACAGCGGTATGGGAACGGCCGTTTCCATGGGGGCCAAGGGCAGGGCGATCGGTATCGTCAACGGTCTCTTTATCGCCGTAAGCCTGAGCGGCGAATCCCTGTGCGGCTATGCCGCGCCGGCTTTGGCCAACATGGTTTACGGAACGACCTCTCCTTCCGCCTGCATTAAAGTCTGCGGGTTCGCATGCATTCTTTGCGCGCTGATCAGCTATCCCTTCTTCTCCAAAGTTTTCAAGGACGCTTTTCCGGAAAACGGCGGGAAAGCCTGACAGCAAGACGCCCCATCCGGCCCTGCGGGCCGGGTGGGGCGTCTTGCTGTGCTCATCCCCCCTCGCAGCGGATACGCGCCGCCGCGAGGGGGGATTCTTTGACGAAGTCACGCCTCGGCGCGGATGATCTTTTCCGCGTCCGGGCCCAGACTTTCTTTGGCGTGTTTGAGAGCCATGCGCGCCCATTTCCCGGTGCTGTACCGGAGCAGCATCAGCAGCGTCCGGAAGCTCTGATCCACCAGCATGGCGGTCCACGCGCCCCACAGTCCCCAGTGGAACACCCGGATCGTCAGCAGGGCCAGGCCGCCGCGGCACAGCAGCACGGTGCTGGCGGTGGCGATGGCGGCGTAGCGGGTATCCCCCGCGCCCCGGAGCCCGCCGGAGATGATGAGCTGCTCCGCCTGGACCGGCTGGACAAAGCCGATGAGGATCAGCACCGCCGATCCGGCGGCGATGACCTCCGGGTTGGTATTGTAGATCCCCACGATGGCCTCCCGGAAGATGATCGCAAGGACGCCCGTGCCGGCGGCCACGCAGAACCCGATGATCCGGGTGACGCGCATGTAGATCACCGCCATGTCATAGCGGAACTTGCCCAGGCTCTGGCCCAGCAGGGTGGTGGCGGACACGGCGAAGGCCTGGCCGATCATCAGGCTCATGGCCTGGATGTTCAAACACACGTTGTGGGTGGCGAAGAGGAGCGTACCCAGCCCGGACACGGCGCGGGTGAAGATGATGGCGCCGGTGCGCATGAACGCCTGTTCCAGCATGGCGGGAAAGCCGATGCGGACGATATCCTTCATGATCCCCGCATCAAAGCCGTAATGCCGGCGGAAGTCGATGCCCACGTAGCGTTTTTCGCCCCAGACAGACCAGACGGCGATGACGCAGGCGACGCACTGGCCGATATCCGTGGCCCAGGACGCGCCCTCCACGCCCATGGCGGGGCAGCCGAACTTCCCGTAGATCATGATGTAATTGAAGATCACGTTGACCACGTTGGCCGCGGTGTTGTAGAACATGGGGACCCGGGAATCGCCGATGCCCCGGAGCGCGGCGGTGATGGTGAAGGTGAACATCAGCGGGATAAAGCCGTAGAGCTGGATGTTCAGATAGCTGACGCCCAGCTGCATGGTCTCCTCGTCGATGGCGGCGTTTTTTCCGCCGCTCATGAGCCGGATGAGGAAAGAGGAGGTCGCTCTGCCCAGAGCCAGGAAGATCACGCCCACCACCAGATTCATCATCAGCGCCTGGCGGAACACCTGGTTGGCCTTGTCCCGGTTTTTCTGCCCCCGGTAACGGGCGATGACGGCGGTGGCGCCCACGTTCAGCGCCATGACCATGATCATCAGCAGGAACTTGGGCTGCAGGGCAAGACCCACAGCACTCAGCGCCCGGACCCCGGCCTCCCCGGGGATGCGGCCCACCATGATCTGGTCGGCCATGCTTGTGAGCTGAGCCAGCACCAGCTCCAGCAGACTGGGCCAGGCGATGACCAGCACGTCCCGGATCAGCTCCCGCCTGCGGACGCCCTCGGGGATGGCGACCTTTTCCTTCCGCTCCACCACGTTTTCGGGGGTGTAGTCCCCGTAGGGCAGCCGGTCCAGGGTGGTGCGGACGATTTTTGTTTTCTTTGTTTCTTCCATGAAAGCGCCGCCTTCGTGCCGGGGTCCGGTCTCTTTCAAATGCCCGGGCTGATCCAATCGTATCACCCCGGGGATCGGTTTTCAGTAAGAAAAGCGACGGGAGAACAATGGATCATCGTTCTCCCGCCGCAGGAGATCTGAGCAACTTCGGAAAGGGGAAAAGGAGGAACAGAAATCGGTTCAGATCTCGGCGATGGCTTCGATTTCGCAGAGGACGCCCTTGGGGAGCGCTCTGGCCGCCACGCAGCTGCGGGCGGGCTTGCTGACGAAATATTTGGCGTAGACTTCATTGAATGCGGCAAAGTCGTTCATGTCCTGCAGGAAGCACGTGGTCTTCACCACGTTTTCCATGCCGGTGCCGGCGGCAGCCAGCACGGCGGCCACGTTTTTGCAGGACTGCTCCGCCTGGGCGGCAATGCCTTCCGGGATGCTGCCGGTGGCGGGGTCCACGGGGATCTGCCCGGAGCAGTAGGCCATGTTCCCGGAAACGATGCCCTGGGAATAGGGTCCGATGGCGGCGGGGGCTTTTTCGGTGCTGATAACGGTCATTGGTTTTCCCTCCTGTATGAGTTGTTATGATTCAGCGCTTGTTGTTGACGAGCAGCTCGCCGGCGCGGTAGACCTGCTCCACGTTTTCGACGTCTTCGATCCTCTCGGCGGGATCGCCCTTCACCAGCAGCAGGTCCGCGCAGAGGCCTTCCTTCACCAGGCCGATCTCGTCGGCCATATCCAGGATCTTCGCGCCGTTCTCCGTGGCGCACTGGATGGCCTCCAGCGGCGTCAGACCCAGCTTTACAAAGGTCTCGATCTCGGAATAGATCGGCGTGATGAACATTTCCGGGAAGCAGATGTCCGTGCCGGTAGCCATGAGGATGCCGGCCTTGTAGTTCCGCAAGAAGTTCTTGTAGTAGGCCTCCACGGTCTCATCCAGAAAATCGATGCCCCGCTGCTCCGCTTTGGTGGGGTTGGGGGTGATGCGGCGCATATAGTCCGCGGCGTTGAGATAAACGAAAACGGTGGGAACCCAGGCCAGGCCTTTTTCAATGGCCTTGGCGCACAGCTCCTCGTCCAGGAAGCAGCCGTGCTCGATGGTGTCGAAGCCGGCCTCTACGGCGTAAGCCACGGATTCATACGTTCCTGCGTGGATGGCGCACTTGCGATGATAGCGGTGGACCTCGTCCGTCACGGCGCACAGCTCTTCCAGCGTATACTCGCTCATGCTGTCCCGGTGGCTGTCCATGACCTTGATCCAGTCGGCGCCCTCTTTGAAATTGTTCCGCACCGCCTGGCGCAGGTTCCAGGGACCGTCCACCTCGATCTTGGCCACCTCGCCGGTGGAGCCGTGACCGCCGGTGCGGGTCAGGGAGCGCTCGCAGGTGATGTACCGGGGCCCCTTGATGTAGCCCTTGTGGTAGCCCTTGCGGACGGCCTCGCCGATGCCCTTGGCCTCGCCCACGCCCCGGAGGGTGGTGATGCCCACGGACAGAGCGTCCTGGAGCTGCTTGTAGACCAGCAGCATCAGATAGGCGGGGTTGGCCTGCATTTCGGCCTTCTCCGGCCGCTGATACAGCCCGGAGATATGTACGTGCATATCGATCAGTCCCGGCAGAAGCGTGCAGCCGTCACAGATCTCCGTCTCCGCCTCCGGGGCGATCCGCTGCAGTTCTTCCAGCGTCCCGACCTTTATGATGCGGTCTCCGTCGATGAGGACGGCGCCGTCAGGGAGAACGGTGCTGCCGTCGCCGGTGATGATCCTGTCTGCTTTGATGATTTTCATGATCCGTATCCTCCTGTTTATGGCGTCAGATCCGAGAGAGCCGCCGCCAGATCCGCTGACGGCTCGATCCGATCCAAGTATACCACCCGGTCGTCCAGCGCGTCCATAAAATGATAGATGCCCTTCACCGCGATCTGGGCGATGATCCGTCCCTCCGCCGCCATTTCTTCGGCCAGGGCTTCCCGGGGCACGTTCTCCTCAGGAGCCAGGGGGTTCATGCTGCAGGTCGCCGCGAAGCCCATGGCTGTGTTGATGTCGTCCTCTCCGGCTCCCAGGGTCCGGCAGACGGCCAGCACCGCCGCCATCAGCATGCAATCAAAGAGGCTTTTTTCTCCCATGGCGGCGTACAGCCGACGGCCGACTTCCCATCCCGCCGCGGCAGCCGCGGCGTCCCCGGATGCTCTGGCCGCGCAGCGGAGGATCTGTTCCTCCGGGCTGCGGGGCTCCGCCGTTCCGTCCAGAAGCGACCGGGCCAGCGCCATGCTCTCCGGCGAAAGTTCCTCCTCTCTGTGCGAGCAGATATACCGGCTGATCCGGGCCGTGTGGCCCGTGGGCACGCCGTGGCGGTTGTTGTGCAGCGACCGGGGCTTGGATGCCGAAGCCGCTCCGACCGGGTGACAAGGTCCCAGCACGATCCGGGAGACGTCGGGGCATTCCGCAATGCTCAGAAGGGCTTCCGCATCCCGGGCGGCGTCCTCCTGCGCCATCCGGCGCTTCACCGACTGCCGGTACAGCCCGGCGGCCTCCTCCCGGCTCCAGGGGTTCTTCGGATGGCCGGGGGGATAATGGGAGACGCCGATATAGACCGAACCGTCCTCCGTCTCCACACGCACAGTCTTGGGGGGATATTCCCCCTGAAGGAACAGGGCGAAGCCGCTGGCGGAGCTGTCCTCCGGCTCCCCGGAGGCCTCCACCTTTCCGGCCAGGG
>JAEEGL013699378.1_pt1 | contig 11189 bp, 7 predicted proteins | sample 9134231 | NCBI WGS metagenome assembly JAEEGL01 (sample SAMN16246548, study PRJNA631951) | gut metagenome | biome: gut microbiome; feature: rumen; material: fiber-attached | host: Bos | place: Iran: Karaj | collected 2018-10
CCTTGATGGTCACATTCTTGGAATTATAACTATCTGCTGCGATGGCCACATGGCCAGTGGTGGATAATCTGCAGTTTCCTCTAACAACGATGGTTGCATCGCCGGTTACACGAATGGGTCTGATGCCATCCTGGGGATTGTTGCTACTGTAATCAATAACGGCATTGTCCAGCGTGAGGGTATGACTGGTAGCATTCCAAGTGACAGTGCCGCTCTTGATATAGGGACTGCTGACTTGGCCGTCCTCGAGATAAACTCCACACACCGTCACCTGTGCACTGGCGCACATGGCCAGTAATAAAGAAGCGAGTAATAATAGTAAATTCTTTTTCATAAGCTCATATTTTATTAGTTAATCATTCATTGTACATAACAGCCTTGCGGCAGGCTCTTGACCTACAAAGGTAGGAAATTTTATCAATCTGAGGTATTCTATGGAAGCATCAATCTTGTTAGAGCGCTGAACTCTTCGGAATAGTTACCTTTCACACCGTCTTTTCTGACGGGGCGAATCCTGTAGTAGTATCTATGGTGGGAGCCGAGTCCAGTGTCCTCATATCGGGCCACGCGGTAAGGAATGCCATCATGAACCTCGTTGCGAACATTGCAAACGAAAGTCTCTTGTGAGCATTGGAATCCCTGTTCCGTTGACCGGTAAAGTTCATAATGGTCGAAATCCTTATCCATGTTGGCGCCCCACTCCAGATACAACTGTCCGTCGGCTTCGCCATGTGTAGCGCAGGGACGAGTAATCAGTCCCGTGTACTCATATCCGTCGCTCGTTGGCTCGGAGAACTCCACCTTCATTTCGGGAGCGATGCGCACAGTGACATATTCGTAGGGCTTGACAGCGATTTTTCCGTTTCGGATGACTTCGATATCATTTTCAAGGATATCTGTGCGTATCATCTTTTTGTGCTTCAGGAAATCACGCTTGATTGTCGTGATGACGCTCTTTCCTTCAGTCTCCTTGAGTCTCACGATATAGCCCCTTCCGTCCTCCGCAGCCTTGACAGTGATGACTTGGACGTTAGGTACATCAGCGCTGATGTATTTCAGCAGAAGAGATGAATAAGGGTCGGTTACCTTCCTTGCAATCGTGGGGATGTGTGCGTCACACCATGTGCCCGCATAGGAGGTAATGGCATAGCGGTAACGGAGATTCACACTCTCATAGTCGGGGTTGTGCATCTGGAGCCAGTCGGTAAACAGGTAACTGTAGAGCGCGCTTTTCCCTTCAGGCAACTTTCCGAACGAGTAGCAGGTCTTGTCCGGATGGATTTCGCCGAATTCCATCAGCGAGGAATCCCATTGGATGAGCGCCACCCCAAACTCGCCATTCTCGACGGAGGACCATTCCCTGGCACCGACATAAGCGTCTGTACTATGACCGGTTAAGTCCTTGTACGGCTCCATCACTGGGCCGTTCAGTTGGGCGAAGAACCGCGCATTTTCGACAGCGAACGGGAACTGGTAATAACCGTACCGATAGTACCTGCGATTGTTAAACAGGTCGGTGGGATGTTTCAGCACGTTGTCAATGTAGATGAGTTTCTCGTTCCTGGCGAGGCTGACCGTCTGGACAATCTCTGCTCCGAGCAGGGCAGGATCGCACCAGGTCTGGTGGTTATCTTGCGTGTACAGGAGTTTGTTAGCCTCTCCGTTGAGCAGTTCACGCCCCAGTTCCTTATCGTAGATAGATGTGATGATGCCTTCTCTAGTGACTGTCATCCTGTAAAAACGGTTTTCAACTGTCTTTCCGTTCGCGGGGATAACTTCGGGCTCTTCAGGCTTGGCAGCCCCAAGTTTTTCCAGCGCTTTGCCGAGCAGGGTGTCTGCCGTGGACTGTGCCTTGCCAATCCAATCCCGGTGCTGTAGCCATGTTTCAAACACACGCCTGCCGCTGTAACCCGACACACCGTAAGAATGCTCATCATTCATGATCAGATGCCACCACGCCCTTTTGAAATCGTCATGCGGGTAGGTTTCTCGGCCTTTTGCCGCAGCGACTGACGTCAGTGCCTCGGCCTCAGCCAGCAGCCTGTCCGCACCGAACTTGTCAGCAAGGAGTTCGGGTGTACATACCGGATGCTGCAGCCATCCGCTTGTGATTTCTCCACGGAGCGTCGGAATATCGTTTCCATAATGCTCACGTAGGTAGTCGAAAGGCTCATCAAGAGAGCCAAGGGTGCAGAATGTGGGGGTTTCCCACACATCGTTCCATTCCTTGAAGAAGTCAGCCAGCTGCCTGTTGGCAGGTTCGTCATCATCGTAGTTGGCAGCCAGCCAGATGTCATAAGGATAGCGCTCTTCAAGGGTTTTCAAACCGGTGGCCGTCTTCTGTATGACATCGTCCATACTCTTGATTGGCCCAGAAATATTCAAGCCGAAAATGTCCATGCCGCTGGCGTACTGCGTAGAAGCCCAAACAAGAAGCTTTGCCGATGCGTCGGGGGATTCCCAGAAAAAGACCATTGGCAGGGATGAAGCAAATCTCACATCAATCCTGTTCCCACCGCCGCCAGCATCAGGATTAAGTGTATAGCGGCGCATCGTCTTGTCACAGGGCCAGATGGTCGAGGGGAACGGGTTCCACTGGTTGGGCGCGAACACGATGTTCTCAATCCCCGCATCGGCATAAGGTGCAACAATGGACCAACTCATTCCCGGATTATCAATCATCATCATCGTCTTGGACTTGATGCCCCAGTTATCCTCAAGGTACTTCTTGGTGTAGATCGAGCGGCTCAACTCCTCATATCCATAGATATGGGTGTGGTTGCCTGCACAGGTCGCTCCAACGTCAAATCGGCCTCTCTTGAAGTAATTGGACACCACCCGTCCAGCCTCGATCTGTCCCATGTCCTGCGGATAGTTGTGCCAGAACCAATAGCCTTCCATAATGAAGCGATAGGCCGAGGGGTCATCGTCTCTAAGCGTGTCGGCATCGACAATTGCCGCGGCATCACTGACGTGCTTTACACACCCGTGCCGCTGAATGTACTGAGAGTTGTGGAGTCCGATGTCGGTGTGAGCTGACTTGATGCTATAGATTTTCCACGGACGCACTTCAAGCAGCCCTTCGGGCAGTTCTAAGATTGGGACAAGTTCAAACACGTCCTCTCCGTTGGCGCCTTTATAACTCACCATGCGCCTGCCATCACGGGTGACCATCGAATAGGCCGTCACCTTCCCTTCCTTCACCTGACTGGAAATAACCTGACTGGTCTGCTGAAGAGTTTCACGAGAAGAGTTGGCCAGGCAGGTGACTGAAAGCGGAGATACCAACAATCCGACTACTGCCAAAAATGAAAACAAATGCTTTATGGACATGAGGTTATTCATTAATGGGAACAATGCATTTTTACTTGATACAAAGGTACAAATATATTTTGAGTCTTGTCGCCATTTGAGATTTATTCTTGATTTCTCTGGCAGTTGTTTCTTCTCGGCGACAGGCGCTGTAGATGAGAGTTCACATTTCCTAGGTCATCTATGGTTGACATTCATTTTTTTAACTTATCTTTGCTCATCATAATCATTATCACTTAAGAAAGATGAAATCAAAGATAGCGTTATTCCTATTATTGTTGCTGACAATGGCTGTACATTCCCAAAACAAACAAGATGTCCAGAGTGATTTGAACAAACAAAATTTACGATCATACAGCATTACCGAAAAAGAAGGTTATAACCTGGTAGAACAGGTCGGTGGTCCGACTCTGGGTTACTCCCCTAACAGTGGTGTGAAAATCTTAGTTATTGACGGACATGTGTTCAAGGACCTGAGCCGCACAGGGGAACTATTGCCCTATGAGGATTGGCGACTCGACGCCGAAGTGCGAGCCAGCGACTTGGCCTCGCGCTTGTCCATCGAACAGATTGCTGGACTCATGCTCTACAGCAGCCACCAGGCCGTTCCTCAGATGTGGGGCGCAGTGTATGGCGGCAAGAAATTTGACGAGAGCGGGGCACAGGCTAGCGATCTCACCGATGAACAGCGGTCATTCCTCAGCAAGGACAACATGCGTGCCGTGCTGGTAACACGTGTTGAAAGCCCTGCCGCAGCAGCACGATGGAGCAACAACGTGCAGGCCTTTGTCGAGGGGTTAGGAATGGGCGTTCCTGCTAACAACAGCAGCGACCCACGCAACGAGCCAGAGGCCAACGATGAGTTCCTGGCCGGTGCGGGAGGCCGCATCTCGTTATGGCCGAGACCCACTGGCATGGGAGCGATTATGGACCCCGACGTGGTCCGTCGTTTTGGAGAGATTGCCTCACAGGAATACCGTGCCATGGGCATCACCACGGCATTGTCACCACAAGTTGACCTTGCCACCGAGCCGCGCTGGCGCAGAGCCTCGGGTTGCTTTAGCGAGGACCCCGCACTTGTCACCGATTATGCCCGCGCCTACTGTGACGGTTTCCAGACGAGCAGCGGAGCTGCCAACATCTCAGGCGGATGGGGTTACCACAGCGTCAACGCGATGGTCAAGCATTGGCCCGGCGGAGGCTCTGAAGAGGGCGGCAGGGATTCACATTGCTCGTTTGGCCGTTATGCCGTTTATCCTAACGGGCTTTTCGATTTAAGAATGAAACCGTTTGTTGACGGCGCCTTCAGCCTCGATGGTCCCACATCGCGTGCCAGCGCAGTGATGGGCTTTTATACTGTCCCCTGGAATATTGCTCCCAACGGCGAGAATGTAGCCATGAACTACAGCCGATATATCATTACCGAGCTGCTGCGTGAACAAGCAGGATTTGAGGGAGTGGTTTGTACCGACTGGGGCGTCACGGGCGACTATAACGCCATCGACACCAATCAGGGAAAGCCCTGGGGCGTCGAGTCGTTGACGATTGCCGAAAGGCATTACCAGGCGTTGCTCGCCGGAGTGGATCAGTTCGGAGGCAACCAGGACAAACAACCCATCCTTGACGCCTATGCCATGTGGGTACGAGACTATGGCGAACAAAGCGCCAGAAAGCGCTTTGAAGCAAGTGCACGGCGGTTGCTGCTCAACAGTTTCAGATTAGGTCTATTTGAAAACCCCTATGTGGACCCGCAAGAGGCCGAACAGATAGTAGGCAATCCCGAGTTCATGCGCGAAGGTTACGAGGCACAGCTGCGCTCGATAGTGATGGTCAAGAACCATCAAGGAACATTGCCCGTGCAAGCCAAGGCACGCGTCTATCTGCCCAAGCGCCATTACCCTGCCATGATAGGCTTCTGGAAAGAAAAATATGAGGAGCACACCGATTACCCGATCAGGCGCGAACTTGTTGAACAATATTTCACCGTGGTTGACAACCCCGAGGATGCCGACTTTGCCATCGTAGATATTGACGATCCACAAGGATGCTATGGCTACTCGACCGAAGATGTAAAGAACGGCGGCAATGGCTATCTGCCCGTCAGCCTGCAATACCGTCCCTATACCGCAACGACGGCACGCCAGCCGAGCCTTGCAGGAGGTGACCCCTACGAGAAGAGTATCGACCGCAGTTATCGCGGGAAAACCGTTTCCATCGTCAACGAGGGGGACCTTGACCTCGTGCTCGAGACAAGGCGCCTGATGGGCAGCAAGCCAGTCGTTGTCTGTGTCAACGTGAATCGCCCTGTTATTCTCGCTGAGTTTGAAAAAGTCGCTGACGCCATCCTGCTCTGCTTTGGTGTCCAAAACAGAGCCAAACTTGACATCATCGCCGGAGGATTTGAGCCGCAAGGGCTCCTTCCCTATCAGATGCCAGCCAATATGGAGACCGTAGAGGCACAGAGCGAGGATACTCCACGTGACTTGATACCGTTTACCGACAGCGACGGCAACACCTACGATTTTGCTTTTGGCCTCAACTGGAAAGGATGCATCGTTGACTCGCGCACTGCACGATATAAATAACAGTTAACAAGTCCTGTTTTTCTGCTGGAGCGTTTTCAAAAACAATTGGTAAGAAAACGATATCAACTGGCGATTTGATGGAAATATAATTGTAATTTTGCAGTAGCCATGACTTGATTATTTTTGACAAACAATAAAAACATATAACAAGATGAAAGAGATATATTTTGCAGGTGGATGTTTCTGGGGGACAGAGCATTACTTTAAGATGGTTAAAGGTGTGATTGAGACTCAGGTGGGCTATGCCAACGGGCATACCGAGAACCCGACCTACCAGGATGTGTGCACCGACAAGACGGGATTTGCCGAGACGGTGCGCGTGGTCTATGACCCGGAAGTCATCTCGCTGGAATTCCTGACCGAGATGTATTTCAAAGCCATCGACCCAGTGAGTGTCAATCAGCAAGGGCATGACAAGGGAACGCAGTACCGCACGGGCATCTACTACACCGACGAGGCCGACGTGCCGACGCTGCAGGCAGTATATAACCGTGTGCAGGCCCAAGTAAAGCTGCGCCTTGCCGTGGAGCTGCTGCCGCTCAAGAACTTCTATGACGCCGAGGAGTACCATCAGGACTACCTTGACAAAAACCCCGACGGCTATTGCCACCTGCCACTGGAACTGTTCGAGATGGCAAAAAAGGCTAACCGATAGTCCAACCCATGCGGCAAAAACTGGACGACAACTGGCACTGGCTCTTACGACAGTGGGGAATCTTCAAGCCATGGGCGCTGAGACACCTAAGGCGATTGGCAGAGTGGCTCGCGAACATCTGGCGAGCATATTTCGCTCGCGACAACCGCTGGCTGTCGGTGCCCTGCACGGCAGCGGCACTGTTTGTGCTGCTGGTGCTGGTCAAGAGTTACCAAGGAATCGCCTATAACTATACCAACGAGTGCAAAATCTACAAACTGGGCTATACCATCGATGAGGCCCGCACCCTCGTTGCTACCCTCAGCGAAGCTCAGGAGGACACCCTGATTGCCCATCAGGAACACGACACCATTGCCATCCCTGTGTTGGGCATGCGCTACTTTATCGCCGACAACTTTGACCGCTACCTCGCCCTGCACAAGGCTGACAAAACAAGCGCTCCGCTCGATGTCATCGTCGCCCTGGTCAACGTGGGATATGACCGCGACCGGGAGTCGAGTGCCGCGCCCTGCGATACCAGCAAGGGTCAACTGATGCTAGTCAATGGACGCCATTACCTGGATAAGAACTACGAACCCGAGAATTTGGCTAAGTTCAGCATGGACTACTGCTATGAGAATCAAAGGGCTCAGAGCGTCGTAGTTGATGCATTCATGGAGATGCAGCAGGCTTGCAAGGAACAGACCAATGCGCAGCTCATGGTCAACTCGGCCTACCGCTCATATAAAGACCAAATCGGAACTTACAAGCGCAACCCAAAAGGATATGCTGCCCAAGCAGGAAGCAGCGAGCACCAAACGGGCTTCGCCATTGACGTCACGTCGCGAGAGCACCCCATGAGATGGCCATTCGATAAATCAGAGGAGGGTATTTGGATGCGAGAGCATTGCCATGAATACGGCTTCATCCTGCGCTACCCCAAGAAGCAGTCAGAGATCTTCGGCTTTGCCTACGAGCCATGGCACCTGCGCTACGTGGGCAAGGAGGTGGCCAAACGCATCCACGACGAGGACATCACCTTTGACGAGTACTATGCCTATTACCTTGATAGAAATTGATTTTCGTACAGGGGGACGGTTCTTTTGTACGAAAATGCTAAAATTTTCGTACAAAAGAACCGTCCCCCTGTACGAAATTTGCTATTGAGAAGTTGCCGCGCAGGTTGTGACGGCTTCCCATGGCGGCGGTGACCATGCCCATGGTCATGCGCAGGTTCAACTCCACACAGGGATTGACTGCGATCTTGCCGTTCTTATCGAGATACATCATCATGTCGATGCCTAAGGGCCCGTTGTAATGCGGGGCTACAAGTTCATCAATTGCCATCAGGACTTGACCTATCACGGGGTCGAGATCGGGATACATGCCGAGCAACAGTTCGTGCAGCTCTTCCATCGGGGCTACCCTACCCGTTCCGAACTGGCTATGGAAATCGCTGTCAAAGACCGAATAGCCCATGAACATGGTGTTGCCATCACGGCACTTGCACTCGATGGCAAAGTCCTGCACTCTGTCCAGTCCCACCTCGCACAAGAGTGAGCCCTGGCGGTTCAAGGCACCTGCTATCCAGCGGGGAACATGGTTGTCGCCCGTCGGGTCAATAACGCGGTAGATGCCCTTGCCACTGCCCGACCACGGCATCTTCAAGTAACATCCAGGATGGGACGATGCAAACGCCATCACATCATCGTAGTTATCCAGTTCCACGGGACAGGGCGAGAACGCCTCGCCCAAAGCTTGATGAATAGCAATGCTGGTGCGACGATGAGACAGGCGACGGATCCAATCCAACTGTTCATCTGTCGGCAGATAATCAGCAGAAACACCCGCTTGCAGCAACTGGTGGCGCAACGTGGCGTCCCAGCCCCAAGGAAGAATGCGGCATGGGCCTAATTCTGCGATTTGGCTGATGGGGATGGGCGTAATATCAAGATGATGGTCAAGCAGCCAGCGGCGGTCCTCTTCAATCGAGCAATCGTCAGGGATGGCGATATAAGAACCAGCGGGCGCTACCCAAGCAGGCAGCAACCGCAGGTCATGACGGAACTGACGGGCAAAGGGCGGCGCAGTGTAATTGTGCGCCCCATGCGCCAGTGCCAAGTCGTGCTCCGGATTGAAAAGATAAACGTCCTTCATCATCGTCCTCAGGCCATCATTAATGCTTTCTCATGTATTTGGACGAAGGGTGACGACCTTGGGGCGATCGTCGGGGTTGACGATGCGGACGAGGTAGTGGCGGACGCGCACACCTTGGGCATCGGTCAAGAGGCGTGATGCGGGCAGGAAGATAGCCTTGTTATCAGGCGTCACGAGCCGTGCCGACATATTGCCGCGACGATCCTTGAACTCGGTGGTGAGTGTCAAGGGCACCTCGAGCAAGTCGCTGTAGAGGAAATTGTCGAGAACAGCAAGCGAGGCCTGATAGAGGGAACGGTTGTCGCGGACAGGCTGCGTATCGGCAGGAACGCTTTGGCGCAGGCGCTGATAGTAATCGCTCAGGTGCCAGCCGTTGCGGGTATAGATGTCACGGTACTGGCGCAGTTCGCACGCAGCCTCGGGAAACTTGTTCTCCTTGATGAGCAGTTGGGCGAGGCCCAAGTGCAGCCGTCCCGTCTTGTTTACGTCACGCTACAGCAACAAGGCTTTGCACAGGGCAGCCTTGCGCTGGACGGGGTCGGTCAGCAGGTCAGCGAGGTCACTCCAGATGTAGGACTGGCCCGTAATCAGCGCCAATTTCTTGTAGGCCTTCACCGCTTTGGCTTTTCGACCAGTGGCGGCGTACAGGCGGGCAAGATAATACTTATAGAGGCTTTGGGTAGGATACTGCTTAATGGCCTTGACAAGTAAGGGTTCAAAATCGGGATTGAATTCCTTGGCCCGGGCCTCATGCAACTCTTTGGCATAAAGACGGATGGCATGTTCGGCTACCGAAACGAACGTCACGGTGCCTTCCCTACCCTCTTTCTTGTCCTGCTGCCAGTCCTCGTCGGTGAGGTTGTCCATGCCCCACATCTCGAAGAATTTGCCGAACTTGAATTCGGCATCGCGCGCCTTCAGGCGTGTCGCCATCAACAGGATGCGCGAGTGCAGTCGCGACGGGCGCTCATTGTCAAGCGACAGATAGGCCGCCAAGGCTTGACGCATCTCCAAAGAGGGCATCGTCGCCTGCTCGTGGCGCACATGGTAGTAGATGACCCACGCAAAGGAGTTGTTGAGACGCACTGGCAAATTGCCCCCCTTCCACACGGGATAAAGCGCCTCGTAGGCTTCGCGGGCCTTACTGTGATCCTTGATGCCAGTATCGGCAAGGTTTTTCAGAAGACTGTATTCGGTATTATCCATCTCACTTGACGGTGATGTTGACGCTGGATTTCATGCCGGTGGCGGGGTCCTTGACGGTGAGGGTCATCACGCCTGGCTTCTTGCCGGCTTGACAAACGACTACCAACTGGCCGTGGAAGAGACTTATCTGGGGGTCGGTAAACGGTTCCAGCGAGGTGGCATCGCCGTTGCAGGCTGCCTTGTAGGTGCCCGCACCTGTCACGGTGAACTGCAAGCGGTTGGCAGCATCAGGGCACAGGGTGCCGTTCTTATCCACCAGACTCACGGTGATGTATGCCAGGTCATTGCCATCGGCCTTGATGGTCTTGCGCTCAGGCTCCAGCAAGAGGCGTTTAGGCTTGCCTGCAGTGCGGACAATCTGCTGACCTGCCTTGTTGCCGTTCTCGTCATAGACGACCACCTTCAGCTCACCAGGCTGATAGATGACGTTGCGCCAACGCAGGCGGTAACGGTCCAAACGGGCGGTGTCGCTCTTGGTGATGCGGCCCTGGCTCTTGCCGTTGACAAAGAGCTCGGCGCTGGGATAGTCAGTATAGCAATAGACAGGCGTTACTTTGCCCTTGCGGTCGGGCCACGTCCAGTGAGGCAGCAGGTGGATAGTGTGCTCATTCTTATTCCAGTGGCTGCGATACAGGTAGTAGCGGTCCTTGGGCAGGCCTGCCAGGTCGCAAATGCCGAAATAACTGCTGCGCGAGGGCCAATATTCGTCATAGGGTGTCGGTTCGCCCAGGTAGTCGTAGCCCGTCCACACGAACTCACCGACGGTCCAATCAAAGTCATCCTGCATCCTCCAATCGTCGTCTGGCACGTTGCTCCACCAGCAATATTCCACGTCATAGCCCGAGCACTGGCCATCGGGCCAAGCCTTGTTGGTGGCGACGGTGTCGGGGAAGCAGTAATGGCCGCGGGAGCTCACGGTTGAAGCCGTCTCGCTGCCCAAGATAAAGCCCTGCGGCAGGCGTTGGATCATTTCCTCGTATTTGTGTAAGCGGTAGTTGTAGCCGGGCACGTCGGCCACCTGAGCAAAGCCACAGTAGATGGCGCCGTCGGCCTGGTCCATGCCGCAGGTCACCATGCGACTGGGGTCATACTGGTGGCACAGGGCGATGAGGTCCTTGTAGCGCTTCACTCCCTCGGGTTTCCACTGCTCGGGAATCTCGTTGCCCACGCTCCACAGGATAATGCTGGGATGGTTGCGGTGGTTAAGCACCAGGTTGCGGATGTCCTGCTGCCACCACTCGTCCCAATAGCTGCCGTAGCCGTTGCGCACCTTGGGTTCCTTCCAGCCGTCGAAG
>JAEEGL014118707.1_pt1 | contig 11189 bp, 10 predicted proteins | sample 9134231 | NCBI WGS metagenome assembly JAEEGL01 (sample SAMN16246548, study PRJNA631951) | gut metagenome | biome: gut microbiome; feature: rumen; material: fiber-attached | host: Bos | place: Iran: Karaj | collected 2018-10
CGACTTCAACCTGCGCTACGAATACCCCGGCCACCGTTTCTTCGAATGCGAAGGCATGACCGTCCTGATGACCCACATCGGCGGCCACCCCGGGCGCTACGACTACCGCGCCCAGGCGCTGATCGAACGTTTCCGCCCCCAGGTCTTCGTCTGCGGCCACTCCCACATCCTGCGGGTGGAGTATGACAAGCACTACGAGATGATGACCCTCAACCCCGGCGCCGCCGGCATCCAAGGCTGGCACACCGTCCGCACCGCCCTCCGCTTCAAGATTGAAGCAGGTGAACTCAAGGACATGGAAGTCATCAATGTCCCGCGCTGATCCGCCGTAAACTCAGAAGGTGAGGGGCCGGCCACGGTAGAAGTCGAGGAGGCGGGTCTGGTAGAGCTGCTCGCAGCGGGCACGGGCGCAGTTGGAGGCCGCTTCGAGATAGCGGGCTTTGGCTTCGTTGAATTCCGTGCCGTTTGCCTGGCCGTGTTCGTACTTGGCTTCCGTCAGGCGGAACGCTTCTTCGGCGGACTGCTCCGCCGCAAGGCTGCTGAGATACTTCTCCTGCGCATTCACCGCATTGTAGTAGGCCTGCTGGATCTCCTTGTAGAGTTCCTGCTTGGCCGTTTCCAGCTGCAACTCCTGCGTCCGGAGCGAGAGCTGCGCCGTCCGGAGGCCGTTGCGGTGGGTCAGGCGGGCAAAGATCGGCACGCTCAGGCTCAGGCCCAGATACTGGCTGAAATTGTTCTTCATCTGGTCGAAGAACGAGGCGGAAGCCCAGCTGGATGACGTGTAGTAATTCGACCCGATGCCCCCGCTCAAAGACAGGGTGGGCAGATAGGCTCCCTTCGCCAGGTCGATGTTGGTCTTCGCATAATCGAGCCGGATCTTCTCCGCCTCGATGACGGGCTTGATTGAAACCGCATCGGCGTAAATATCTTCCGGCGGGGGCAGCAGCCCCGGCTCCATCACCTCCGCGGAGGGCACGACCACATCAAAGCCTTCCGGAGAAGGCAGTTCCAGCAACTGCGTCAGTTCCAGCAGCGCCAGGGAAAGGGTTCCCGCCGCCTGGACGGCCGTGGTGCGGCTCTGCGCCAGCGTCGCACGCCGGGCCGCCACTTCCGCTCCGGAGGCGCGGCCCAGCCGGGCCATTTCCTCCAGGCGGACCACCTGCAGGGAATCGATCTCCACCTGCCGGCGGGCCACCGCCAGGATCTCCTTGTCATACAGGATCTGCACATAGGCCTGTGCCACGGCGACCCGGATGTCATCCCTTGCCTTTTCCAGGTCCACCGTCGCCGCCGCCAGGTTGAGCTTGCTCATCGTGATGTTGTTCTTGATCTGGAAACCGGAAAAGAGCGGCATGTCCGCGCCCAGGCTGAAGCCCGTGCTGGTCGTGTTGGTATTGGCATAGGTGTTGTCCTCGGTCAGGCCGCGGCCAAAGGAGAAATTCTGCGAAGCGCTTCCGCTCACGGCGGGCAGCCGCCTGCCCTCAGCCGTACTGAGGTCGATCTCGCGCTGGGTCACGGTCAATTCGCTGCGCCGTACCGTCAGATTATGGTCCAGCGCATAGTCGATGCACCGGGAAAGGTCCCAGGGGCCGTCGTACTGCGCCCGGGCACCCCATGCGGCCAGCAGACAGGCCGCCGTCAATAACAGCTTCTTCATACGTCGCTAGCGTTTCTTTTCCTCATAGATCTGGTTGCCCCGGACCGTCTGGCCCAGGCTCAGGCCTTCCTTGATTTCGATCTGGATCCCGTCGCTGACACCGGTGCGCACCGGCGTGCGGGCATAAGTGCCGTCCTCACCCTTCACATAGACGAAAGTGGAGTCGCCGGCGAATTCCAGGGCGCTTTCCGGCACGGAGAGCACCTGGGCCTCTTCCTGCAAGACGATTTCGGCATTGGCACTGTAGCCGGAGCGGATCGTCTGGCCCTCGGGGACCACGACCGCCGCCTTGATCTCGAACTGGTTGGAGCCGTTGCTTTCCACCGCCTTCGGAGCGATGTATTCCAGCTTCGCGTCGAAGGAATAGTCCTGCAAGGCGCCGATGGTGATAATCACCGGCATGCCTTCCGACAGGGAGCCGACTTCCGTCTCATCGATGTTTCCGTCGAAGATGAGGTCGTTCATGTTGGCCACGGTCGCCACGGTGGTTCCTTCATTCAGCGTGTTGGCCTGGATCACGGAGTTACCGACCTTGACCGGAATGTCCAGGATCAGGCCCGAGATCGTCGAGCGGACGAGGGTCGAACTCCCGGTCTTGTTGGACGAAGACACGCCGTCCCGGATGACCTCCAGGGCATCCTTGGCGGCGGCCCGCTCCTCCTTGGCCTGGTTGAGCGCCTGGAGGACCTTTTCATATTCGTCCGCGCTCACGAGCTGCTTGTCGTAGAGTACCTTCTCGCGCTCGTAGTTGGTCTGCGCCTGCTTGAGGTTAATCTCCGAAAGGCGCAGGCGGCTCTGGGCCGAGCTCAGCGAATTCATGTCCGGGATGACCTTCAGCTTGGCGATCACCTCGTTGGCGGCGACCTCCTGTCCGGCCTCCTTGTAGAGTTCGGAAATGATGCCGTTGATCTGCGGCTTGATGTTGACCTCATCCCGCGGCTGGATCTTGCCGGTCACGACGGTCGTACGGCGGATATCGGTCCGCACGACTTCCAGTTCCTGATACTTGACCTCTTTGGGACGGGATTTCTTGTAAAGGAATACAAAGGTCCCGAGGATAATCAGCGCCACGAGGGCGAGTCCGAAATACCTGAAAAACTTTTTCATATCATCATTCGTTTTTTATTCATCTCTCATCGCATCCACCGGTTTGATGGCCATGGCCCGCGTGGCGGGAGCCAGTCCGGCCAGCACGCCCAGCACCGTCAGCAGCAGCGCGGCGGCGATGGCCGTCCAGAACCCGATCTGGAACCCGGCATCGGGCTTGATGGCGTCGGCGCCGGCCAGCAGGAGTACCGAAACCACGATCCCGAACATCCCGGCGACCAGGGTCAGGGTCACGCTCTCCAGCATGATCTGGCCCAGGATGTCACGCGGCGTGGCGCCGATCGCACGGCGGATGCCGATCTCGGTGGTGCGCTCACGTACCGTGACCATCATGATGTTGCTGACGCCGATCGCGCCGGCCAGCAGCGTCCCGAGGCCGACCAGGAAGATCAGGAAATTGAGCCCCCGGAAGAGGTTGTCCACCATCGAGAAGATCTGCTCCGTATTGATCATGAACAGCGCCTGCTCATCGCTGGGATCGAAACGGTGCTCCCGTGCGATGATGGTCCGGATCCGCTCGTTGAGCGCAGACATTTTCACGCCCTTCCGGCCCGTCAGGGCGATCAGGTCCACGTTGGTGCCCCGGCGGTAGATCTTCTGGGCCACGCTCAGGGGAATGACCACCGCTTCGTCATTGCTGCCGTTGATGCTTATGTTTCCGGTGTTGAAGTCCACGCCCACGATCTGGTAATACACCGGGCCGGCCTTGATATAGGTCCCGCAAGGGTCCCCGCCCAGCGGGAACAGGGACTGATAGATGCGCTTGCCGATGACACAGACCTTGCGGCCCTGGAGGACATCCGTCTCATTGATGAAACGGCCGTAACGGATCTTGGGCGTTTCCACCTTCTGATAGTCCGCCTTGACGCCCTTGACCGTGCAGTTGGCCGTCTTTTCTTCATAGATGGCCGTCTGTCCCCAGTTGCTGACGATGGGCGTCACCACGTCCAGTTCGGGCACCATCAGCTTGAGCCTGTCCACATCCTTGAGGGACAGGATCCACCAGCGCCCTTCCTTCAGCCCCTTCCAGGGCTTGGTCGTCACGCTTTCATACAGGATGACGGTGTTGGTGGCGAAGCCTTCGAAGTTGGCGGACAGCAGGGATTTCAGGCCCTGGCCGCCGCCCAGCATCGCCAGGAGCATGAACAGCCCCCAGAAGATGCCGAATCCGGTCAGCAGGGTGCGGCTCTTGTTGCGCAAGAGCGTATCCAGGATTTCCTTGAAACTGTCGCGGTCGAACTTCATGGCTCTATTCTGCCCTCAGGGCTTCGATGGGTCTCACACGGGCGGCCTTGACGGCCGGGAACAAGCCGGCCACGGTGCCGGCCACAATCAGCAGGAGCGTCGCTTCCAGCGCCACATCCACGCCGACGAACGGGTCTTTCAGCATCTGGATGGACTCGCCCAGCAATTCCACGCTGGACTGCCCCACGGTCTTGTCCAGGACCTCGCAGGCGAGCAGGCCCAGAATCATCCCGACATAGCCGAAGAAGGCCGTGATCGTGACACTCTCCGCGATGATCAGCTTGGTGATCTGCCAGGGATTGGCCCCGATCGCCTTGCGGATGCCGAATTCGCGGGTCCGCTCCTTGACGGTGATGAGCATGATGTTGCTCACGCCCACGATGCCGCTCAGCAGGGTGAACAGGCCGATGATCCAGAGGGCGGTCCGCAGGATGCCGGTCGCCTTCTCCATCTGGAGGTTCTGGGTATAGCGGTTCCAGACCCATAGCGCCGCCCGGTCGTTGGGATCCGCGCGATGCCGGGTCAGGATGGCCGACTGATAGCGCAACTGGAACGCTTCGTTCTCCTGCTCCGTATCCAGGCCGTGGAAGGTGAAGACGATATCATCCAGCACATCTCCTTTCTTGTATATGGTCTGCAGGGTGGGGAACGGCACATAAATGTCTTCCCACATCGAATCCTCGCGCGACTTGTAGACGCCGACCACCTGATACATCAGGCTGCCGACTTTGATGTGACGCCCGATCATCCCTTCGTAATCGGTCCGTCCGTCCAGCAGGTTCTTCACGTGGCTCATGGCCAGCAGCGCCACTTTCTTGCTGCCGGAAATGTCCTGCGGATTGAGCGAGCGGCCGGCGACGATCTCCACCTTGTTCATCTTCTCGTATTCGGGATAGATGCCTCGCAGATAGCCGTCCATGGTCCGCTTGCCGTAAGTCACTTTCATCCCGTTCTGCGTCAGCGAGGCGGTGACCTCGTCGATGTTGTCAGAGAAGAGGCCGCTCTTCGTCACGGCCACATCCTTCTGGTCCAGCCGGATGTAACGTCCTCTCTGGAGGCCGTCGTAGGGCATCGTGGTGAACCAGCCGTTGATCTTCATCGTATTGACCAGCACGTCGCCGCCATTTTTCAGGAAAGCGTTCATCAGGCCGTTCCCGGCTCCGAGCAGCACGATGATCATGAAGATGCCCCACGCCACCGAGAAACCGGTGAGCGCGGTACGCAGCTTGTTGCGCCGCAGGGATTCGAGGATTTCGGTCAGCAGGTCACGCATTATTTCATCACGGTATCCCGCCCGAAGGCGGAGGCTTCATGGCGTTTGTTCATTTCGATGTCACCGATGATGCCGTCCTTGATGTGGATGATCTTGTCGGTGCTGTTGGCCACGCCGCTCTCGTGGGTCACGACGATGATCGTCATGCCCTCCTCCTTGTTGAGCGTCGTGAGCAGGTCCATCACCTCGACGGAAGTCTTGGAATCCAAGGCGCCGGTCGGCTCGTCGGCCAGGATGATGCGGGGACGGGTGATCAGGGCGCGGGCGATGGCGACACGCTGCTTCTGGCCGCCGGACATCTCATTGGGATAATGCTGCGCCCAGTCTTTCAGGCCCAGGCGGTCCAGGTAGTCCAACGCCATCTCCTGGCGCTTCTTGCGGGCAACGCCCTGGTAGAACAGCGGCAGCTCGACATTCTCGACCGCCGTCTTGAAGGGGATCAGGTTGAAGGACTGGAAGATGAAACCGATCATCCGGTTGCGGTAGTCGGCCGCCTGGCGCTCGCTCAGACCCCGGATCAGCGTCCCGTCCAGCCAGTACTCGCCGGTGTCGTAATTGTCCAGGATCCCCAGTATGTTGAGCAGGGTCGACTTGCCGGATCCGGACGCGCCCATGATGGAAACGAACTCCCCTTTGTCGATGGAAAGGTCGATCCCTTTCAGCACATGGAGCGGCTGTCCGTTGTCATAGGTCTTGTTGACCCCCTTCAGTTCAATCAGCATAAAACTACTGTATTAGTTCAATAGGACACTGCAAAGGTAGAAAGAAAAAAGATTCCTGCAAATATTTGCATCAAAAATAATGCAGAAAAAGCAGGAATCCGTGAAAAAGCGGATAAATAACAATAAATACGTAAATTTGCTTCGATGAAACTGAAGAACCCTATCTTTTCCCCACAGACCAAACTGGCCGGAATGCTCGACCGGGACCCGTCCCTGCTGGACGTCCTGGAGCGCATGGGCATCCGTCTGGGCTTTGGTGAAAGCACGCTTGGAGAGGCCGCTGAGCGGGCCGGACTGGATCCGGAAACGACCTGCCTGATCTGCAACGTGTATACTTTCAAAGAATACAAACCCGAGCCGGAGACGCTCCTGCGCGGACGGATTACCGATGTCGTGAAATATATCCGGCATTCGCACCAGAGCTACCTCACCACCGAACTGGTCTGGCTGGAGCAGACGATCGGTACGCTCATCGCCCCCTTCGGCGAAAAGCAGCAGAAGGTCATCTGGCGGTTCTTCAACGAGTATAAGGCCGAGCTGGAGAAGCATTTCGCCTTCGAAGAGGAAGAAGTGCTCCCCTACATCCAGGACCTCCTGTTCGGCCGGGACACAAAAGGTTTCACGATCTCGCAGTTCGCCGACAACCACAGCAACATCGACGAGAAGCTCAGCGACTTGAAGAACCTGGTGATGAAGACCTTGCCGGAGACGGGCGACGACGCCCTCCGCGGCCAGGTCCTGCGTTTCCTCTTCCGGCTCCGGCACGACCTGGAATGCCACACCCTCGTCGAGGACCGCATCCTGACCCCGATGGCCTGGTACATCGAGCACCCGCAGTCCGTCCGGCGGGAGCACCGGGAGGAAGCCCCCGAGCGGGAGGAACTCTCCGAGCGCGAAAAGGAGATCCTCGTCAGCGTCGCGAAGGGCATGCTCAACAAGGAGATCGCCGACCAGTACAACATCTCGATCCACACCGTCATCTCGCACCGCAAGAACATCACCCGCAAGACCGGCATCAAGACGGTCGCGGGCCTGACGGTCTACGCGCTGCTGAACGGCCTGATTGACATCGACACGGTAGAATGAAAACGAAGACGGACCCGGGGATCGCGGCACGGGAAGTGCCCGGCGGCGCGCGGCAGATCCTGCTGCACGCGTGCTGTGCGCCCTGTTCGTCCGCCATCGTGGAGTATCTGATGCAAGGGGGCGTGGAGCCCGTCATCTTCTATTCCAACTCAAATATCTGGCCCCGCGAAGAATACGAGCACCGGCGGGACGAATGTGCCCGGTATGCGCAGTTCTGGGGTGTGCGGATGGTGGAAGACGAATACGACCACGAGGCCTGGCGGGCCGCCGTGCAGGGCCTGGAAGGCGAACCGGAACGCGGCCGGCGCTGCCTGCAGTGCTTCCGCTACCGTCTCAAACGGGCGGCGGCCTACGCACAGGAGCACGGCTACACGGTCCTGACAACCACCCTCGCCTCATCGCGATGGAAACGCCTCGACCAGATCGACGAAGCCGGCGACGAGGCCTGCGCGACCGAACCGGATGTCTGCTGGTGGGACCGGAACTGGCGGAAGGGCGGCCTCCAGGAGCGCCGGAACGAGATTATCCGCGAACAGGATTTCTACAACCAACGTTATTGCGGCTGCGAGTTCAGCCGCGCGCACTTGCAAGACGATGAACAACATTGAAATAGAGCGTAAGTTCCTGGTCTGCGGCGACTTCAAGCAAGCCGCCGTCAGTTCGACGCACATCCGTCAGGCATATCTCAACCCGGCGGGCGCACACACCGTGCGGGTGCGCATCCGCGATGACAAGGCGTACCTTACCATCAAGGGACACAGCGTGGACGGCGGCCTGAGCCGCTATGAATGGGAGATCGAGATCCCCGTCGCCGATGCGGAGCAGCTGATGCAGCTGCGGGCCTCCGCCATCGTGGACAAACGGCGCTTTCTCGTGCCTTTCGAGGGCCATACCTTCGAGGTGGATGAGTTCTATGGGGACAACGAGGGCCTGACGATGGCTGAAGTGGAATTGTCCGACCCGGATGAAGCCTTCGCGCGTCCGGCGTGGCTGGGAACGGAGGTGACCGGCGACCGGCGCTATTACAACTCGCACCTGTCGAGGCATCCTTATAAAGAATGGGCCGGATGAAACGTTTCCTGAAAAATTATGGCGCGACCCTCGCGCTGCTCGCCGGCATCATCCTGGGCGCCATCTGCGGCATCCTGTGGCCCGGCGCCGCACACGCCGTCAAACCGGTAGGCGACCTTTTCCTCAACCTCATTTTCGTGATGATTGTGCCGCTGGTGTTTTTCAGCACAGCCTCCTCGATCTGCAAGCTGCGCGGCTCCGGGATGCTGGGCAGGACCCTCGTCACCATCCTGGCCGTGTTCCTCGGAATGTCCCTCGTCGCCGCCCTGGCAGGCCTGCTGGCCACGGCACGCGTGCCCCTGGTCCTGGCCTCCGAATGGGACCGTTTCGCCCGGAACCTGGCGGAGGGTGCGGCAGAAGCGACGGTCCCGATGGCAGAGGCGGTCGTCGGTGCCCTGACGGCCTCCGATTTCAGCCTGCTGCTCTCGAAGGAGCATATGCTGGCCCTGGTCCTCTTCTCGGCCCTCTTCGGCTATGCCGTCGGAGCCGTCGGCGAGAAGGGTGCAGCGATGAACCGTCTTATCCTGTCCGGTTCAGACGTGATGATGAAGATGGTGTCGCTGGTGATGGTGCTCGCCCCCATCGGGCTGGGCTGCTATTTCGCCGACACCATCGCATCCATAGGGACCTTGCTGCTGGGCGGTTACCTGCGCGTCCTGCTGCTCTACCTGGCGCTCACGCTGCTTTTCTTCTTTGTCATCAACAGCCTGTATGTCTGGTTCTCCGGCGGGCACGGAAAGAGCCGCCGGGAAGCCTTGAAGAACTATTGGATCCATATCTGGGCCACGGCGGCCACGGCGGCCGGAACGGTCAGCAGCGCCGCCACGATGCCCGCCGCGATGACGGCGGCCCAAAGGATGGGCGCCGCGCCGGAGATCGCCGAGTCCGTAATCCCGCTGGGCACCAACATCCACAAGGACGGCTCCGTGATGGGTGCGGTGTTCAAGATCGTGTTCCTGATGACGCTGATCGGCCGTCCGGTCAGCGGAACAGGTTCGCTGCTCGCCATCATCGGCGTGGCGCTGCTCGAAGCCGTGGTACTGAGCGCGGTCCCCAGCGGCGGCCTGACCGGAGAGGTGTTCATCTGCTCCGTCATGGGCTTCCCGCCCGAAATGGTGGGCATCATCGTGGCCATCGGCCTCCTGATCGACATCCCCGCCACCGTGCTCAACGTCAACGGCAATATCGTGGGCGCCCTGCTCGTGGACCGGCTGAGCGGCCTGCACCCGCACGGAGAGCGCAGAAATCAAATTAAACAGGATGAATTGTTGGAAATTAAAAATTAAGTCGTATCTTTGCAGTCCACAATCGGGGTATTAGCTCAGTTGGTAGAGCGTTTGAATGGCATTCAAAAGGTCAGCGGTTCGATTCCGCTATGCTCCACGGAAAGGCATCGCTGCTGCGATGCCTTTTTTTATTATCTTTGCGTTAGATAATCAATTGATGGGATAAACGAAAAAAACTAACTTTGTTGCATGGATACCAACGAAAAATTTGTCATTACCATCAGCCGGGAGATCGGATCCGGCGGACGGACCATCGGACGGAAACTGGCGGAAAAACTCAATGTACGCTACTGCGACAACGGCGTGATTGAAGCCTTGATGCAAAGATTCAACCTGACGAGCGCCGAGATCGAAAAGCTCAAAGCAGCCAAGAAGACCTGGATGAGCGACTTCATCCAGAAACTGACACCCGTCCCGAAGGCCAGCCAGCTGCTGGACGACGACGCAATCCTGAGCCGCGATTTCCTCTCGGACGTCACGTCGGAAGACATCTTCCGGGCCGAGGAGGAGATCATCCGTTCCCTGGTGGAGGAGTCATCCTGCGTCTTTGCCGGCCGGGCGGGATTTTTCGTCCTGAAAGAGCATCCCAACAAACTGGACTTCTTCATCACCGCTTCCAAAGACAAGCGTATCGCCCGGGTGATGGTCAAGCAGAACCTCACGCGCGAGCAGGCCGGCGACCTTATCGACAAGATCGACAAGAGCCGCGAAAACTATGTCCAGCGCTATGCAGGCGTGAGCCGCTACGACGCCCGCAACTACGACCTCGTCCTCAAGATCGATACAATCAGTGAGGACCAGGCCGTCGATCTCATCCTTGATTTCATCAAGCGGACCGGAGCCTAGCCCTCACCGGAAAAACAGATCCTTTACCAGATATTCACGCGATCCCCGGGAGCCACGTAGAGGCTGTCGCCGGGCTGGATCCCGAACGCATCATACCAATAGTCACACTGCGCGAGCGCACCGTTGATCCGGAGCCGGTCGACGGAGTGGACATCCATCATCGTCAGGTAACGCAGGATCTCGTCGGACGCCGTCCCCGCCCACACGTTGGCGTAGGACAGGAAGAAGCGCTGCTCCGGCGTGAAACCGTTGTCATCGGCGAGACGGCCGTGTTTCTTCTGCCACATCTGGAAGGCGTTGAAAGCGACATTGAGGCCGCCGTGGTCGGCGATGTTCTCACCCAGGCAAAGCGCACCGTTGGCCTTGAGCTCGCCGGGGATGACCCACAGGCTGCTGAAATAGTCAGCCATGGCCTGGCAAGGCTTCTTGAAGGCTTCGGCGTCCGCTTCGGTCCACCATTCGTTGAGGTTGCCCTCCTTGTCATACAGGCGGCCCTGGTCGTCGAAGCCATGGGTCATTTCGTGGCCGATCACCACACCGATGGCACCGTAATTGGCGGCCGCATCCGCATTGAGGTCGAAGAGCGGGGGCTGCAGGAATCCGGCCGGGAAGACGATCTCGTTGTTGGTCGGATTGTAATAGGCGTTGACCATCTGGGCGGGCATCTCCCACTCGGTCTTGTCCACGGGCTTGTCGTAATGCTTGCTGTAGTCCAGCTCCCAGTAGAACTTGCTGGCCGCGCGGAGGTTCTCGACGAGGTTCTTGGAAGGATCCACCACCAGGCCGCTCAGATCATCCCATTTGTCCGGATAGCCGACCTTGACCTTGTAGGCGGCGAGTTTGTCCAGGGCGGTCGCCTTGGTCTCATCGCTCATCCATTCCTGCGCCTTGATGCG
>JAEEGL016108023.1_pt1 | contig 11189 bp, 7 predicted proteins | sample 9134231 | NCBI WGS metagenome assembly JAEEGL01 (sample SAMN16246548, study PRJNA631951) | gut metagenome | biome: gut microbiome; feature: rumen; material: fiber-attached | host: Bos | place: Iran: Karaj | collected 2018-10
CATGCGCACCGACCAGGGGGAAAAGCTGGGGTATCTGCCTCAGGAGCTGCCGGAGTCAGACAAGGAAAAAACGGTATACGCGTTTTTCAGCGCCGCAGATAGCTTTTGGGAACAGGATCCACGGGAGCGGCGGCAGCTGCTCTCCCGCTTGGGACTGCCGGAAGACGTGTGCTTCAGCGACCAGCTCATGGGAACCCTCTCCGGCGGCGAGAAGGTGAAGCTGCAGATGGCACGGCTGCTGATGGAGCGGTGCGACGTTTGGCTGCTGGATGAGCCTTCCAACGACGTGGACGCGGATACCCTGGCCTGGATGGAGAGGCTGATACGTGACTTCCCGGGGGCGGTTCTGTTCATCTCCCACGACGAGGCCCTCATCGAGGCCACCGCCAACCGGGTGGTGCTGCTGGAGCAGCTGCGGGGCAAGCGTGTCACACGCTGGACAGTGGCCAACGTACCATTCCGGCAGTTCATGGCGGAGCGTGAGGCGGGTTTCACCAAGCAGGCTCAGCAGGCCCAAAGCGAGCGGCGGGACGAGCGGATCGCCATGGAGAAGTTCCGCCGCATCCAGCAGAAGGTGGAGCAGCAGCAGAACACCATCTCGCGGCAGGATCCCCACGGCGGACGGCTGTTGAAGAAGAAGATGGCCAGCGTCATGTCCCTCCAGCGGCGCTATGAGCGAGAGCACAGCCAGATGACGGAGTTCCCGGAGCGGGAGCTTGCCATCCTGGTAAAGTTCCACGGCGAACAGGCCATTCCACGAGGCAAGACAGTATTGGATCTCTCCCTCCCTGCCCTGACACGTCCGGATGGCACGGTGCTGGCCCGGAACGTATCCCTGATCGTGCGGGGGCCGGAAAAGATCTGTCTGACAGGCCGCAACGGGGTGGGCAAAACCACCCTGCTGCGCCTTATCCGGGATCAACTGACCCATCGAGCGGATCTGAACGTCTGCTACATGCCCCAGGATTACGAGGAGCTGCTGGAGCTGGATAACAACCCCATCGACTATCTGGCGCCATCGGGGCAAAAGAACGATGTGACAATGGTGCGCACCTACTTGGGGTCCCTGCGCTATACCGCGCAGGAAATGAGCCACCCCATCCGGGAGTTGTCCGGCGGGCAGAAGGCCAAGCTATTGCTGCTGCGCATGAGTCTAAGCGGGGCCAACGTGCTGCTGCTGGACGAACCTACCCGCAACTTCTCCCCTCTCTCCGGTCCGGAGGTTCGCAATCTGCTGCGCTCCTTCCCCGGCGCAATCATCAGCGTATCACACGACCGAAAGTATTTGGCTGAGGTTGCTGACAAGGTATATTCCTTAACAGAGGATGGGCTGGAAATGGCATGAAAAACAGCCGCCTGGTGGCGGCTGTTTTTTCATTTTAGATACGGATTGCCACGGGCCTGTCGGCCCTCGCAATGACAATCTTTTATTGCAGCTTGCGGATGGCCCGCTCCACGGCGTCCCTCTCCTCGCCGCTGACGATGCCCCACTCGTCCTTCATGAGGCGCAGCTGCTCGCGGTAGGCGGCGATGGCGCCCTCCTTATCGCCACGGATCTCGCAGATGTGGGCGATGCTCATGGCGCTGTCGGTGTACTTGGGCGAGGGCTGGAGCTCCTGGCCCTTGCGATACCAGGCAATGGCCTTGTCGTACTCCTGGCGCTGGGTGTAGATGTCGCCCAGGGTGGTGGCGCAGCACCACTCGGTCTCCGCCATGTCCTCCAGCACGGCAAGCTGCTTCTCCATCTCGTCGCCGTCCCCTGCCGCCTGGGCAATGAGGTAGCGGTACATGGGGGTGCGGAAGGTGTGGTCGATATGGGCCAGCTGCTCCAGCCGCTCCCTCGCCTCGGTGAGGCGGCGGTCGTCGATGAGGTTGTCCAGCAGCCACATAAGGGCGGCGCGGTTCTCGCCGTTGCGACGGCAGTAGTCACCGAACCACTCAATGAGGGCGTGGTGGTTGCGGGCGCACCAGTCGGGCAGATAGCTGCCCCAGGCGTTGGCCAGCTCGCTGATGGCATCGTGGCCACCGCCGGTGAGCTCCACTGCCTCCTTGCCGATCTCCACCGCCAGCAGGCGGTACTGCTCGGCCTGGTTGTTGTAGAGCTTGGTCAGCAGCAGCTTGGCCTGACCCTCGTACTCCGGCTTCTCGGCAAAGGCCCGGAGCTGCTGCTCGATCTGCCGCTCCTCGGCCTCGTCGAACATGCCTCGGTCGTAGATGTGGTTCTCGATGCGCTCCATCTGCTGCTCCGGGGTCATGGCAAACAGCTGGTCGATGGTGACGCCGAAGTACACGGCGATCTCCGGCAGGAGCTGCACGTCGGGGATGCTGTTGCCCAGCTCCCACTTGCTGACGGTCTGGGCAGTCACGTTAAAGGCGGCGGCCAGAGCCTCCTGGGTGATGCCGCGGGCCATCCGAAGACGGCGGATTTCCTTTCCCATTTCCATGGTTGTTTCCTCCTTTTGGTTTTCGGTGTTTTCCTTTGTTGTGGCCTTATATTATCACAGCAAAACACACAAAACCAGCGACCGGCGCGGGAGTTGACTCGCACCGCAGTTGAGTGAATAAACAAAATCCCCGGTCAAACCGGGGATTTTGTTTTTAGAGATGATTTCACCCAAAGGTGCCGGAGTGTCAGCCCTCCGTGTTTTTCACAAAAGGCCAAACATCCAACAGACCAAAAGTGCCAACGCAGTAAGGATCAAGGCCGCCGGAAGAAACATCGTCAAAAAGCCGGAAAGCATCAGGGCAAACATGTCGCCTTTTTCCATTTCATCGGCGGGAGAGGGGCGCTCGATTTCCACAAGCTCCTCCTCGTTGGGGGAAACAGACTTGTTTTCCTCGCCCAGTTCGGGGAGTCCTCTCTGTCTGCGCTGCAAATTTCTGGCGCGATCCAATCTCTTCTGAAACAGCATGGGATCGTCCTTTCCGCGAAAACGCTTTTACTGCTGGGCGCCGTTGTCCATCCCGTTCATCAGGGGATGGTGGCAGGCCACGAAGTGGTTGGGCTCCAGCTCACGCCACTCGGGAACCACCTGCTTGCAGATCTCGGTGCAGTAGCGGCAGCGAGTGTGGAACTTGCAGCCGGCAGGAGGATTCACGGGGCTGGGGATATCGCCCTCCAGGATCTGCAGCTCCTTGCTGGCATCGGGATCCGTGGTGGGGATGGCGGAAATCAGCGCCTGCGTATAGGGGTGGATGGGGTGCCGGAACAGGTCCTCGGAGGCAGCCAGCTCCACCATGTTGCCCAGGTACATAACGCCGATACGGTCGGAGATGTACTTGACCACGGACAGGTCGTGGGTGATGAACATGTAGGTCAGTTCCTGCTTCTCACGCAGGTCCTGCAGCAGGTTGATGATCTGGGACTGCACGGACACGTCCAGAGCGGATACAGCCTCGTCGCAGACCACGAACTTGGGCTCCACCGCCAGGGCACGGGCGATACTGATTCTCTGGCGCTGGCCGCCGGAGAACTGATGGGGGAAGCGGTGCAGGAAGTAGGACTGCAGGCCGCAATCGTCCATGACCTTCAGGATGTAATCCTGCATACGGGCGTTGTTCTTGCGGAAGATGTTGTGGGCCATCAGACCTTCGCCGATGATCTGGCCGATGGTCATACGGGGGTTCAGAGAGGAATACGGATCCTGGAAAACGATCTGCAGGTCACGGCGGAGCAGACGAATCTCGTTGTACTCCAGGCGGGCCAGATCGATACCGTCATCACGCAGGGCCTCGTACTTCTGGAACTCGGGCTCATTCAGGTGCGGGGCGCGGAGATCATCAATCTTCTTCAAAGAATCATCGATCTTCACATCCAGCTCGCTCAGCTCAGCGTCCAGCTTTTTCAGCTCAGCGTCAATGGAATCCGTCTTCTTGTTCTCAAAGGCAACGTCGTCACGCTTGGCCTGAACCTCTTCGCGCTTCTGCCGCAGGTCACGGCGGCGCAGAGCCAGCTTGTAGTTCTCCTCATAGGCTTCTGCCACGGGATGGAGATCATCCAGCGTCATCAGACCGCCAATAATATTGGCCACGTCCAGCAGGGCATCGTTGGCCGTCTTGCGGGCGGCCTCCAGCTCAGTGTGCTTGGCGTACTGCTCGGTCTCGCTCAAGCTGTCGTAGTGCTCCTTCAGCTTCTCATAGTGAGCGGCCGTCTCCTTGATCCTGGCGCGCTTTTTGTCCAGGGAGCGAACGGTCTTGAGCATGTAACGGGGAGCGATATCGTCCAGAGTCCTGCCGTAATACATGGTACGGCCATCGGTCTGACGATAGAGCTGCAGCAGCGTTCTGCCCAGGGTGGACTTACCGCAGCCGGACTCGCCCACCAGACCGAAAACCTCACCCTCGTAGATGTCCAGCGTGATGCCGTCGTTGGCCTTGACGTAGAGTCCGCGTTTCTTCAGCGGGAAATACTGCTTCAGGTTGGTAATACGCAGCAATACCTTCTTATCTTGTTGCATGACGTTCCCTCCCGTTCGGATAGAAGCAGCGGATCTGCTGCTCGTCGTTTACCGGCACCAGTTTGGGCTCCTCTTCCAGGCATTTCTGCGTGCAATACTTGCAGCGGGGTGCAAACTTGCAGCCCTTGGGCAGATTCAGCGGATGGGGAACAGCGCCGGGGATCGACTCGAGGCGTTCGCCCGCATCAGCATCCAGCCGGGGGATGGAGCGGAGCAGACCCTCGGTATAGGGGTGCATAAACTCACTGCCGGCAAAGATGTTGCGGACCGGGGACATCTCCACGATCTGACCGCAGTACATAACGGCCACGTCATCGGCCATCTGGTTGATGACGCCCAGGTCGTGAGTGATAAACAGAATCGAGGTGCCGTACTGGTGCTTCAGGTCGTTCATCAGACGCAGGATCTGCGCCTGGATGGTCACGTCCAGAGCAGTAGTGGGCTCATCCGCGATCAGCAGCTTGGGGCGGCAGGCCAGCGCCATGGCGATCATGACACGCTGACGCATACCACCGGACAGCTGGTGCGGATACTGCTTGGCGACAACGTGGGGATTGGGGATCTTCACGTCGGCCAGCATTTCCACGACCTTGGCAGCAGCCTCTTTCTTGCTCATGCCCTGGTGAATGATGAACGGCTCGGAGACCTGCTTCTCCACGGTGAACACCGGGTTCAGCGAGGTCATGGGCTCCTGGAAGATGACGGAGATATCATTGCCGCGGACCTTGTACATCTCGTTCAGGGAGAGCTTGGTCAGCTCTCTGCCGTCGAACATGACGGAGCCGCTGTCGATATAACCGTTGGCATCCAGCAGACGCAGAATACTCATAGCGGAGACGCTCTTGCCGGAACCGGATTCGCCCACCAGGCCCAGAGTGCGGCCAGCCTCAACGGAGTAAGACACGTCGTTGACGGCCTTGACGATGCCGCGCTTGGTTTTAAAATAAGTATGCAGATTTTTGACTTCAAGAAGTGCCATCTCTTATCCTCCTTTACCGTCCAAGGGATTTGGGATCGACAGCATCACGGATGGCATCACCGATCAGGTTGATGCAGATGGTGCAGATGCCGAAGATCGCAGCGGGGAACACCCAGCGCCACCAGTACTGCTGGATGACGATGGAGTTGTTGGCGCCCGTGAGCATATTGCCCCAGGTAGGAGTCGGGGGGGAGATACCGAAGCCCAGGTAGCTCAGAGAGGACTCAGTGAGCATGCAGGTTGCAAAGCTCAGAGTGGCCTCGACCAACAGAATGGAGAGCACGTTGGGGAGAATGTGCTTGAAGATGATAGAGCCTTCGCGGACGCCCATGGCCTGAGCAGCCAGAACGAATTCCTTCTCGCGCTCAGCCAGGATCTGCGCACGGATCAGGCGGCAGATACCGGTCCAGCTCAAAACACCAAGCACGACCATGATCAGGTACATTCTCAGCTCCACGCTGATGCGGGTGCCGATGATGGCGGACAGCAGCAGCGCGAAGGGCAGGAACGGCAGACCGCCGACGATCTCGGAGATACGCATGATGAGCATATCCGCCTTGCCGCCGAAGTAACCGGCGATACCGCCCATGACCACGCCGATGATCAGCGCGATGATAACGGACACGGCGCCGACGGTCATGGTAACCTTACCGCCGTTGACAATACGGGTCATGATGTCGCGGCCCATGTTGTCGGTACCCATGGCGTGACCCTTCAGGCCCCAGGTGTGGACCTTACCGTTGACGTCCACCGCGTAGTTCTGGTAGAAGCCGGCATACACCGTGTCAATGGCGGCGCCGTTGACGCTGTCGGGAACGGTGGCCTGCTGGTGGCTGTTATCGCCCCAGGAGAAGACGTCGCCGTTGTCCATCAGAGCGGTGTAGTGATAGCGGCCGCCGTACAGCTCCACAGGACGGCTCTCGCTCTCGGGAACCTTTTCCTCACCGTGGATGCCGTTGCCCCATACATAGATCTTGCCGTCCTCCGTCACACCGGCCATGGTCTCGCCGGTGGCGGCGATATCAACCACGCCGCTGGAGAGCGCGGCAGGGATGCGGGTGAACGCGTTATCCTTCTGGATGCCGCCGTAAACCACGGAACCGTTGTCCAGCAGCAGGCAGAAGTTATAGGTGGAGATGGCGATCTTCTTGATGTGACCCTGATACTCAGGCTTCACATCCACATCGCACATATTGCCGTTGCCCCAGAAGTAGGCCTCGCCGTTGTCCAGCACAACACCGGAAAACTGATAGCCGGCCTCCAGCTGGATGATCTTGGCCTTGGAGTTGGTCACCTGGCTGGGAATGCGGTCCTGGCCCAGACGCTTGTTGCCCCAGATATAGAGCTTGTTGGCGTCATCCAGAGCGACCATGTGGTCATAGCCGGCGGCAATGTCCACAATGTGGGCCTGCCTGACCTTCTCGGGAATCTCCTTCAGGTCAATGGTATCGGTGATCTTGGTGTAGCCCCACATATAGACGTTACCGTCCTTATCGCAGCCTGCGCCGAAGGTGGGGCCGGGGGAAATGGCTGCGATGTTGCCGTCCAGAGCCTTGGGAACGGACAGCATGCTCTGGATGGGAGGCACGTTCTGCTGGGTGTTATCCGTGTCGCCCAGGTCGATGGGCAGGATATAGGGACCCACCACCACGAACAGCAGGATGCACAGGAACACGATCAGGCCAGTCATGCCCAGGGGGTTGTGCAGGAAGTTGTTGAGCATCATGCGGCCGGGGCTCTGGATCTGCTCCTCCACCATGATATCAACATTCTTGTTCCGGTTGCCGAAAAGGCGGCCAAAAATAGACTGTTTCTTTTCCTTTGCCATATTTCTCGCCTCCCCTTATTTGTCGATTCGAACGCGCGGGTCAACCAGACCGTAGCTCAGGTCGATGATCAGCGCGCCCACAAGGCTGACAACGGTATAGAACATCTGGATGCCCAGGGTCAGCACGTAGTCGTGGTTATTCAGCGCGCTGATGTAGAGCTTGCCCATGCCGTTGAGGCTGAAGGTGTTCTCAATAATGACGGATCCGCCGAAGATGCCCAGGAACCAGCCGATGATCAGGGTGATGACCGGCAGCAGAGCATTGCGCCATGCGTGAGAGTAGATAACGACCTTCTCCTTCACGCCCTTGGCGCGAGCCGTCTTGATGTGGTCCATGCTCAGAGCGTCGATCATGGAAGAACGCACGTAACGGGTCATGCCGCCCAGGGAGCCGAAGGTCATAACGATCAGAGGCAGGGAAATATAGTACAGCTTATCCCAGAACGCTCTCATGCCGGTATATTCGGCACCGGGGGTGCCCATACCGCCGATGGGGAACCAACGCAGGATAACTGCAAATACCCAGATAAAGACAAGCGCGATGATGTAAATTGGTATACTGTATCCGATAATGGTCAGGACTTGCACCGCATTATCGAATTTTCCGTTTTTATGAACAGCGCAGTAAATACCGAGCGGTATCGTGATACCAAGTGCCAGGATGGTTGCGAAGATGTTGATAAAGACCGTATTCCCGATAGGTCCTTTCACCACTTCCACAACGGTTTTCTTAAAGTAAGAGGATTTGCCGAGGTTGCCCTCCAGCAGGCCGTTCAGCCGGCCGGACTCCTTTTCAGGTGCCAGGCCGATCCAGCGGCCGTAGCGAATGATGATGCTGTCGTTCAAGCCCATCTGCTCGCGCAGATCCTGGTACATACGCTCATATACCTCGGGCTTCAGGGATTTCTTCAAAGGCTCCAGCTCATTCCGGGCGGGATCTTCCGGAATCAGATTATAGAGCAGGTACATTAGGAAAGATACGATAAAAAAGACCAGGATCAAATAACCGATTCTTTTCAGAACATACTTTGTCACGGTCATCCCTCCATTTTAGATTTTTTCTTGGTACTGTAAGCACAGGAGTGCATGTCGCTCCTGTCCTTACAGTACCAAGCGGAGCCGACAGGTGCCGCGATGCAGCTATCTTTTTTTCGCGGACCACGCCCCTTGCGAAAGCGATGCCCTCCGCTTTTTCGGACCGGACCACGCAGAGCAGGCCCTGCGTGGTCCGATTCGATCAGATCTGCGGATCGGGGTCGGATCAGGACCCCGGGACCAAAAGGAGTAGAACGCGCGCAGGCGCGCTCTACTCACTTTTGGTTAAAGATTCACTTGTTTGCTACGTCAGTTTCCCTCAGCAGCTTAGCCAATGGTGGCGTACACAACGGCCTGCTGGAAGTCCCACAGAGCGTTGCACTCGAGGTTGTGGATCTTGGCGTTCATGACATCATAGTACACGTTGGAGTACAGAGGCACCTCAGGCAGGTACTCGTTCCACTCGTCGATGAAGTCAACCCAGATCTTGCGATAACCCTCGGTGTCACCGGGCTCGACGCCGTACACCATGTTCATGGACAGGTCATCCAGCTCCTTGCTGTCGGTGAAGTTGGTGTTGTAGCCCATATCCCAGTAAGGAGTGCCTTCCAGGGCATAGTTGAAGGACATGTCGTAAGCGGCGGTGAAGTTGGTGGCCAGGTTGTACATGCCGTAGGTCTTGACGCCGTACTGCTCGCCCTCGGAGGAGTCGCGATACATGTAGTTCAGCAGGTCAGAGAAGGACATGATGTTCTGGTTGATCTGCATACCGGCCTTGGCGGTCTGCTCGCCGTTGGCCAGCATAACGGCCAGCAGCTCGGAGACGCTGTTGCCCTCGGAGGAGGACCACTCGATGATCAGAGGCATCAGGATACGGCCGTCAGCCAGAGTCACGTTGTGCTTGTAGTCGCCAGCCTGCTCGGGGGTGACTTCCTTGTAGCGGATGCCGGACACATAGGGATTACCCTCAGCGTCCAGAACCCAGCCGTCATCCTCCAGCTCCTTGATGGCGGAATCCAGGCTGTAGGAGTAGCTGTTCAGGCGCTCGGCCAGCTCAGCCTTGGACTCCTGATACATCCACATGGACAGGCCGTAAGGGCCATCCACCACGGAGCCGAAGCCCTGGCAGAACTGGTTGGCAAACTCGTTGCGGTCCAGCAGGTAAGCGACAGCATGACGGACGGACTTGAACTGAGTGGGACCGAAGTCGCACTGGAACATCAGCTTGCCGTAGCCGTTACGCTCATAGTTGGTGGTCACGAACTCACCGGTCTCCTCCAGGTCGAGGGCGGCGTTGACTTCGTTACCGTCGGTCAGGGTGGACAGGAAGTCGATGGCGCCGGTCTTCAGAGCGTCCATCATGGTATCCTGGTTGGCCTTGACGATCAGGATGGTCTCGACGGAAGGCTTCTGGCCCTCGAAGTTACCCGCATAGTTGGGGTTGATCTTCACAGTGGCGGTCAGGTTGGCCTGATCGAACTCAACCAGGCTGTAGGGGCCGGCAGAGATACGATTGGTGTAGATCCAGCGAGCGGCATCGATCTCATCAGCCTTCAGCTCGCCGCCGTCCAGGTAAGCGCCCTCGCCGTCATCCTTGACGGTCAGGGGAGCGGAGGCGTACTGCTTCAGAGCGATAGGACGCAGGGAAGCGTAGGTGACGTCGAAGAAGTAGGGCAGGTAGTCAGCGGAGATGGTGATAGAGTAGGTGTACTCATCCAGCAGGTGCAGACCGGAGATGTAGTTGACCTCGCCGTCCTGGTAAGCCTGACCACCGACGATGATCTCGGCGGAAGCCTTGGCCAGGGCCTCCTTAGCAGCAGGAGACAGAGCGACCAGCTCGTAGGCGACATAGTCAGCAGCGGTGATGGGATCGCCGTTGTTGTAAACCAGGCCCTGGTTGATGGTGACGGTGTAGGTCTTGGTGCCGTCCTCATTTTCCTCGGACTTGATTTCCTTGACGACGCTCTTGTTCTCAACGAACTCGCCGCTCTGGTTGGTGACGATGACATCATAGTCATCGATCAGGTCGCGGAGCATCTTGTCAGCCGCGTTGTTGGTCCACCAGGCATTACCCAGGTCGCCGGACAGCTCAGTGGTGCTGCCGTAGATGATCTGGTTGGTGACCTCTTTGCCGGGCTCCACAGGGGTGGGGTCGTCAGGCTTGTCGGGATCCACGGGAGTCGGGGTCTTGCCGCAGGCGGCCAGGATACCGACGCACATGACGACTGCCATCAGAAGTGCAAGCAGTTTCTTCATTTCGTTTCCTCCTATAAATTTTTTTATTAAACGCATTGCTGCGGTTAATAACGGTTTGCCCGCGCCGCAAAACCACATCTCGGTTTGCACATGGCGGCGGGACGCAACATGTTGTTGCGCGGCGCAGGGGCCGGTGGGACACACGGACGGATCCGCCGGACGGCGCCGGTGAAACGGACACAAGGCAGGGTCCCCCCTGCGACATTAACATAATTTTAATACATTTTTCAAAAGTAGTAAATACTATTTTTGACAGAAGCCGAATTTTAGTCATATTGCAGAAATAATAAACGAAAAATATGACAGAATTCACAAAACACGACGTGTTTTGACAGCCTCAACGGCTTCTGGCAGGGAATGATCGCCTTATTCGATGCCGGTCAGGTCGAAGTTGGACAGCCACTGGCGGGCCACCTGGCACACGCCGCGCAGGCAGCTCTCGTCGAAGGGGGTCTCCAGACCGGCGTTCTTCAGCAGGTCGGTGAAGGTGCGGCTGCCGCCCTGGCAGGTGTAGGCCATGTAGTGCTGCCAGGCGTCGGCGCGGTCCTTCTGGATCATGGCCCAGCACGCCAGCGCCACGGTCTGGGCCAGGCAGTAGTCGATGTAGTAGAAGGGGCTGGAGTAGATGTGGTGC
>JAEEGL017205714.1_pt1 | contig 11189 bp, 11 predicted proteins | sample 9134231 | NCBI WGS metagenome assembly JAEEGL01 (sample SAMN16246548, study PRJNA631951) | gut metagenome | biome: gut microbiome; feature: rumen; material: fiber-attached | host: Bos | place: Iran: Karaj | collected 2018-10
ATAACTTATGTCTATGACTCTAAATCTTACTACGACAAAGAGAAAAAATGCTCCCGTGCAAAACGCACACTCATCGGTAAGATTGATCCCGATACCGGAGAAATGATCCCTACTGACGGAAGAAACAAAGGTGCCAAATCCAAGCTCAAAACTCCCACTCCTGACATTGATAAAGACAAGCGTATTCAGGAATTGGAGGATGAAAATCGTCAACTCAAGCTCCAGATTACTGCCCTAAAAAAGGAACTCGCCCGTCTTAGCCATTCATCCGGTAGATAAGGAGTACTTACCTTGACCCTTAAAGAAGCCCATGAAATCCAACGTCGGGAGCTGATGTCCCTTCGTGCCGAAAACAAAAGACTTCAAAAACAGACCTCCGGACTTTTCCCTGTCGAGGAAAAGGAATCTCTCGAACGTCATATCCGTCATCTGGAGCAGGTGATCAAAACAAACAGCAGGAGGCACGACTCTGCCAAGGAGCATTGGAAACTCACTGAGCGCCGCTGTTATGATCTCGAAATGGAAAACCTGGACTTAAAAGAACAGGTTTCTCTCCTCAGTGCTGAAAACGATTCACTCCGTATCCGGGCTGAAAAAGCAGAAGCTGAAGTACTTATGCTTAATGGGACAAACAAGAAACTGGAAAAGAGGGTAAACACAAACTTTGAAAACTCTTCTTTACCTTCATCCGCCCTCCCGTTCCGAAAAAAAATCCCAAACAGCCGCAAGCCAACCGGGAAAAAGCAAGGTGCTCAACCGAACCATAAGGCACACATTGCATCACGTTTAACTCCCACAAAAGAGCCAGTCTACCTGTCTGCTCCGAAAACGTTGACAGATAATCCAGATATCTATCCTACCGGAAGATCAATAACAAAGCAGCTTATCGACATACAGATACTTGTTAACGTTCAGGACTTTATCGCCGACGAGTATCGTAACAGGATCACCGGAACCAGACTTCATGCACCCTTTCCGGCTGGTATTGTTAATGATGTGAATTACGGTCCCTTCATCAAGTCTTTCGCTTTTCTCCTCAACAACTACTACAATGTATCCATCTCAAAAACCAGACAGTGCATATCTGATCTGACAAAAGGTGTTGTCACCCTTTCCACAGGAACGATCTGCAATCTTTCATCTGTTTTCTCTACCGCTACCGAATCCGAAAGAGCGAAGATCTTTTCCCTGCTTACTCACGCTGATGTCCTTTATTCCGATGCTACCGTAAGCAACATAAACGGTTCTCGCAAGGCTGTAATACTATGCACGGATAAAGAGCATGTCTTATATCAGCATATGGATCATAAAGGGCATGAGGGGCTTTCCCAAACTCCGGTAAAAAACTTTACAGGAACAATTGTCCATGACCACGACAGAACCTACTACTCATATGGTTCCAATCATCAGGAATGTCTGGCACACGTATTACGATATCTGGTCGGAGCTATAGAAAATGAACCCCATCTCACCTGGCATAGGCAAATGCATCGTCTGCTGCAAAAGATGATCCACATCGCCAAGCGTAATAAATCTGGCCTCTCAAAAGAAAAAGTCAAAGCCTCACTGATAAATATGAATCAATCCTGTCTCTTGCTGCAGATGAATACTCGCAGCATCCGCCAGACAAAAACTACATGGATGGGTTTAATCTTCAAAAACGGATGCATGATTACCAGGTCGACCATTTATATTTTCTCTCCCATCCTGAGGTCGATTACACCAACAACATCAGCGAAAGAGAACTGCGCAAGTTTAAGAGGAAACAAAAGCAGGCTGTCGTTCTTCGGAGTGATTCCGGCGGTCGGCATATTTGTGATGCCCTTACAATCATCGAAACTGCCCGTATGCAACATATTAATGTATACGATGTCGTTGCTTCTTCTTTCTCATAATTCTGTTCAACTGGCTACAGTAAAGTTTGTGAAATGTTCACAACCGAATTGCTGTAGCCCTTATTATTTCTCGCCTTGGCTAATCATTGAACTGTAACGTATTATGTAAACCAATCGCTGCGTCTAAATCCATTCCGTTATGCCGTCACACGAACACATCAGATCAGCCACTGGATATAATCCAGATCTTTAATATCCTTATTATCCTTTATTACAGCTTTAAGAAAGACAGATACCAGCTTCGGATCTATATCATATAGGTATCCTCTGTTTCCATTCCCGTTCTTATCAAAGGGTGCATACTTAACATTGCTATACCTGATTATCTCGTCTTTATAATCAGATGTAGGGATAGGATTTTTTATAATAGTAACATCCAGATCTACACGCCTGCCGTCCTTGTAAATGGGATTATCAAATATGTCATAAGGATTGTCATACTCATACCAAGAGCCCTTTGCTCTGCTTATCGCTTTAATATATCCTCCTTCAGCATGTATGATAACGTCTCCTTCCCGGATGTTCATGATATTGTCCCAGTAAAAGAGGTTGTCACCGGCCGCATTATAAACCGGAGCCCAAATATACTGTTCTTTAGCCTGTATGTCGAAAATCCCACCATGGAAGACAAAGAATGTAAGTGCAGTACCTTCTGTACGTTTAACCGGGACATATTTTTTGTCTACGTATTCTCCACCTCCATATATCTTGAGGGCTGCTTCCATCCATTTGGCTTCTTTTGCAGCTTTTTCTGCATCTATAGCATCTTTCTTTGTGTTCAGTTCTTTCAAAACCCCTTCTCGTCGCTCTTCATCTTCTATCTGAAGATACTTTTCAAAGGCTAACGGATATTGGAATGTAGATGTTTTTGATTCGAATTCGACAGTAATATGATCCGGATCCTCCTGCTCTATGACTGTCCCAGTCCCAAATATCTTATGCTTTACTTTACATCCTATCAGATCCATCGATATTTCCCTCAACATTATTCTTCGGCTTATAGTAGTATGCGCCCTCCCGGTATTCCAGATAATCTGTTGTAGTTCTGTTTATCAGATCTACGCTCATATTGTCAGGGTAACAATCCATATACCAATAATAGTGATCATCAAGAATTAGATAGTTATTCTTATGACCATAAAAATATCCGATAACGGAATATGTCCTGATTGTCTGTACAAATCTTTCAAACAAAACCTTGTCATCATCTGACAGCCAATATTTCACAATATATTCATGCGGGGCAGTTTTTGCGTATGTTTTAGCAAATTTCCAATTATGGTTTTCTGCAAATGCTTTTGCTTCATCCATGCTGAAGGGTTTTGCATTTTTTTCCCGCTCATATTCGGCTTCTATCTGATTCAGCTTTGAAATCGCATCGTCTTCTTTATCAAAGGTGATATGCTTCCAGTTCTCTTTTAGAGGCACCTTTTCGCCATTATCACCATAATAAAACAATCCCCATATATTTTGTTCATCATTCTCGATGGGTTCAACAAATACTTTTGTCATAGTTAGTCTTTCTTTATATCCATAACACTTAAAATCTGCTTCATCATATCTGCTGCTACATCATCTAATGGTGCGTCGAATGCCGGATGTAGAGCTATTGCTATTTTCGAATCAAACATCTCACGCTCTAAATCTGGTATTGCTCGTAATCTGCTCTGCAATCCTTCCGACTGATTCCATTCTTCATCATTAAAATAGAACCAAAACGGGGTTTCAACGGATGTTTTACTTGTCCACGCTGTTCTGTTATACATAATTGCAACCGTGTACTCATCAATCCTTAAGTATCTCGTGTAACCGACGCGATTAGGACTGGCCTTAAGCCCTTTACTTGAGGCCTTGATTTCCTTATTAGACATAATTGTATCGAACAACCTGTCTATAACCTGGAAATACCTCTCCTCCCGTCTGGCAATCTCAGGTCCCATATCCTCAGATGAAAATGGAATAAAGGCTGTACTATCCATCATCTCGCAGAAACCTGATAATTGGGCTATGTCAGGCAAAGCTTCAACAGCACTTGAAGCTGCTGTTCTTCTAAGGATTTCGATTATCTCTGCCCATGAAATTACAGTCATTGCCACACCGTTTACATTTACTCTATAACCAGCCTCTTCTGAAAGATCTTTATCATCTTCCCTACAAAGCTCCTTAACTTTACTCCATAGAGACATTCTTCTTTGTTCCGGGCACACAAAAACTAACGCCTTTCCACCCTCCTTAATCAGACGATCAATATAAGAGTTTGGTTGATTAGATGTCAGTCCTGCATAAAACTTCATCTCACATAGAATGACTTCCTTACCGTCTCTATCAACACCTGACATATCCGGACGTTCATTGTTTTCTCCTACAGATTGACATGAATAAGTGATATCCGTTCCAATATCTACTTTGGCAGAATCTTCAATTATCCTGTTAAATGCTTCATTTAGTTTTTCATTGGCAGAAATGATATATTGTAACGACAACGTTGCTACATCTTCTTGCGAACCCTTAATTCTTGAATACAAATGTGCTAATAACGATTCTGCCATTTTCATTATCCTTTCCTAACATCTATTGCTAACTAAATACATAGTGTATTTCTTCCGCCCTCGGTGTCCCTCGAAAAAAAGTAAATATTTTCCAATATTTGGTTCACTGTAGATTTAGCCCAGATTCCCACTACTATTTACAACCATTCCCTTTTGCTATATACTCCGCGCTAAGGTTTTACTCCTTTACATTGTAAGTCTTTACGATACCCCATCCGCTTTCGATGAATCGAAGATCATGGTATCCAGTATCTTCCATGCTTCATCCCACATTACATCAGACCATGAATCACACTCAGTATGCTGAGCTACAATCTGGGGCTTTGTGTCTCCAAACACAATAAAATCCCAATGCTCATGGTTGTCATATGTTCCCATATTTGCCAGCCCACCTGCAAGAGATACAGTTTCTTCAAAAAGACCGGTTCCACACACGCCAAAACTGTCTGAACAGAATATTTCAATTTGTCCCTTGTCAACATCTTCCGGTCTCAGAATCAGCCCATATAACCCGTATGTCAGCTTGTCTCCACCAACAGGCACATCCTCGACATTCCAGTTGTCCGGCACTTCCACAGATATCTCGCCATATGGGCCGACAACCGATACAGTTTTTTCTATGCTTTGAGGATCGTATCCTCCCATGGCGTCAGGGTCATACTCCATGGAGTTATGGGATTCTACATTCAAAGTGACATCATGTTCTGGCATGACAAAGCTAAATTCATACCCCCCGTCATAATCCTGCTTAAACTCCACATCATCACTGTAAAACCGATAATCTGTATCGGTAGCGATGATGTCATAACGAACGGTCACATTCTCTCCTGCAGCATATTCGGTCTTCTCGGTTTCAAATATACTGTCATTAAATGAAATTTTATATTTCACGATATCATCCTTTGCTTTGCATCCTGACATGACAAATGCCAGAGCCAGAACAGAGATCATACAAAAGTATTTCTTCATTTACCTCTCCAACTGTCTTTTTAATATACTTCCCTGTCTTTGCGCTTATTCACGGTCGGATGCATCTTGTTAATCTTTGCATAGCACGGGCAGGTTTCATCGTGGTCGTTGATGATCCCGCAGGCCTGCAAATGGGAATAAATCGTAATCTCACCCACATACATAAATCCCCGCCTTTTGAGATCCTTACTTATCTGCTTTGACAGGCCATTACTGACCGGGATTTTTCCACCCAGTTTGCTATGTCCGATATAAAGGATCACCTTATTATCAGCGTATGCCCATATATAGTCGCAGAAGCTTCCAAACTCCTGCCGTACCTTCTGAAAACATTTCGCATTGTTTATCACTGCAGAGATCTTTCTGGGAGAGCGGATCATATCTTTGATATTCAGTATCCTCTCGATATCAGTATCGTCATATTCCGCAATCTTATCATAATTAAACCCATCAAAGCATGACCTGAACACCTCTCGCTTCTTCAGCATAAGATCCCAGGATAGACCGCACTGCATACACTCCAGCATCAGATGTTCAAACATCTTTCTGTCATCGTGTACCGGCACGCCCCACTCGGTATCGTGATACACTTTATTCCGTTCGTTTATGTCAGCCCATCCACAAAATCCCATATTGTCTCACATCTTTTCCATATATTTCACTGGTACTGCCTTGATCAGCCACACCCCATTAACCGATCTATAGAATGAAAAACCCTCCCGATGCATTTCCCCGCTTCTGATCCGGTAGAGCACCGGTTTCCCATGTCTGGCTCCAACCTTCCGCGCGTTCTCCTCATCTCCGGACAGATGCACATACAGTCGTGACTTTGGTAGCAGTCCTTCACGATCGATTATATCTTCATATTTTGTTGCCGTACCGTGAAAGAGTACCGCCGGAGGATCTGCCTGTTCCAGTTCCACATCAACTGGTAATGAGTGTCCTTGATTCGCCCTGATAAGGGTTTTGTCCTCATTGAAAGAATACCTTTGTTTCTCATCTTCAGCTACGATCCGTTCAAGGATCTCCATATTCAAGGAATGTGTCTTGCTTACTCCGGTTATCAGCTGAGTAACATCAGCCCATCCGTGTTCATCAAGAGTAATTCCAATCGTTTCTGGCTTATGACGCAGTATGAGCGATATAAACTTGCTTGTGTTCTTATCTGACATTTCTACAATCCAACCTCAACATAATGCTTATCTCCTGCAAATCATTATCAATAGATTTTAAAGTGCTCTTACCATTCTTCCCTATCTCCATGGTACATAATAGGTTCAAAGAACTCATTAAAAACCCGCTCGTTTTGTTCTTCACTCTCGTTCACTCTTAAATATTCAATTTCATGATCACATTCCCATAGCGACAACTTGCCTTTTACAGGGAAAGGCTTAATTACTCTTACATCGTCAAGAATCCATGCATACTGATTTCGGTTATACTCATCCTCATACATCAAAGCCGCTTCCAAATGCTCCTTTTTCATCGGGACAATATCCTTCAGTCTGACGACACACAATGCGTGTCCAGGGATCGTATCTTTGAACTTCTTTGCGGAAGAACAAATAAGAATATCACCCCGATAGCTTGTTTTCCAAGTACGACACTCAACTGTTTTTTCAAGAAAGAAAATCTCTAATGCAAAATACGGATGTATCGATAATGCTTTCATACGTGACTCCTTATCACCACTTTCAACAGATTTTATATTTCACTCCACCTAATCAACCACGAGCGGATACTCTCCATTACTATAAACGAATCAGATATCAAGAATCAGCTTTTTCAGTCAAATATACTTCCAATGAATTCATAAAAATCACACTTAAGCCCATACTGCTCTGGAATAGTTTTACTGTACTCGGCAACCCATTCTTCATTCCTTCCATATAGAAGGACCTCCCTTGCTCCCTCATTTTTCGCCATGGATAAATATCGTTTTTTGGGAATCGTCTCGCAGTTCTCAGCTATTCCAAATGTTCCGATCAGGACTTTATCTGCTTTGAATCTGCCAGTAACAGCTAAATCCATTGCATACATTACCGGGACAGCAAGATCAGTAGAATAAAAATCTCCACTATATTTCATTTCAATCCGAATCTTAAAATTATAGTCTGATATTTCCAAATCACTAACAAATTCGTCCCACAAGTCATATATCACTTCCTTCAATGCTGAAACGTGTCTTCTGGTGCTTGGAATCTCTATTTCTATTTTTCCTCCAAACTCTTCGTCGTCTTCATCCTCTTCGTACGGTTTGTATTTTACCGTAATTGCAAATACATTTTTGCATGTGATAACTATAAGTGTATCATCCGTGTACTTCCGGCAAAACTGCACCTGTTCATTCCGATAGTCCTCCTTGATAGCCTCTGTATACTTCAGAAATAGGAAACGAGATCTCATTTTTCTCAGATACATTTCCTTTGCCTTAAGAGGATCATAATCGGTATTAGCATATGCTTTATTCGGTGACAGCTTAAAATAGTATTGTTCAAACTCCTGCTGAAAAGCCAGCTTTATCCTATCTAAACGAGGCAGACTTCTTCTTTCTGATATGCTTTTTTGCATATAAATCGGAAAGCTCTCTATTGGTTTTTCAAACTCAGCATCTACTTGTGCGCAAACACCTCCGATGGCTCCAACAGCTAAATTCATCTGATTGTCTACTACATAATCCGTACCTGTTAAGATAAGCTTAACTGCCTTTATTTTATCAGCTATATTTGAGCTACTTATGCTATTATCGTACAGGTTAACAAATTCTAACTCCGATAGGTGAGAAAGGGGATCTGCAGATTTTATATCATTATGGCTCAGATCCAGTATTCTTAGCTTGTAAAGCATTTCCACCCCGGATATATCCTTTAGATGACAATGGTTTATTTCCATATGCTCGAGATTCCTATATTGTGCAACCCACTTAAGGTTTTCAATCTGACCCTCATATATACACAATTTCTTCAGACTCTCAAGTCTTCCTATAGTGAATACATCTATTTTTATTCCATCTCTGATGATGAGCTCCTCCAGCGCACAACACTCTGTCAAATCTACGCTTCTACTCTTATTATCTCTATAATCACCGGAAAGAAACAATTTCCTTAATCTTGGTGCTTTTATAACAATCGGATTCGCCGAAGTTTCAACACAAATACTTAGCTCCTCTACACTCAAAAGACGCAGATCTCTGAGTTCGTTCTCGCTTATAGTTTTGTTAATTATAATTCTCTTGGGATTTATATCATTTACAAAAGAAAGGTCTCCTTTGTAATCCGATCCGATGTATAAATCATCAACATTCTTAAACAGCCCCAAAATTTCGTTTTTGATCGGTATTACTCTCACACTCAACGAGGTATACTTTAAGGGATCTTTCACATCTGCAAATTCATTTTCTATATTAAATACGTGCGCTCCACTCTTTTTAGGCATATCGTATTTTTCTACCGCTAGTTCAAATTCATCTTTTTCTCTATATTCATCCATCGACAAATCACCTCCTGATCCAACTCAAGGCCAAGAACAGCCACGAACCTTGAATCTTTATATCCTCTGCACTCTGATAACAGATCAGGTCGAACTACTTATAAGCTCTGAAGTACTACTCTGTGGTCAACTACTGATATCTGTGACAGAAGCACGTTCTTTCAATCGCTGTCAAGATACACACGCATCATATCAGCAAGATCCACAGGCTTTATCAGCCCCCCACTTGCCATACATCTTCACCGATCATAGCGTAAATCTCCGGGGTCCCACTATAATACAAGTTTGTCTCCATTGTAGACCGAGGCAGAATACTCTTAATACTATCGCCTGTTATGTTCAAAAGACCTGCTTTGTTCTGGATAAAAGCAACAAATTGATTTTCCCCTCTTGTTGCGACCACTAAATAGTAGTCTTATCCATTTATTTTTCTTGTCTACTCTTCCTTGAATCTATGACCTCCACTCCAATGTATTTGTTAGCTTTCAATAGACTTATCATTTCTTTTTGTATGCTTGCGTACTTATTCTCACAAAAAGGACTCACCCATAATTCTGCTATCTTATTCTTCTTAAATTTTATATCAATATAATCGTTTTCTGTTTCGTTTACCTTCTTATAGTATAGATGAGTAATACTTCCCCCATCCTCCATTTCAGTAGGAACGGAAACGCTAAATCTATATTCTGTCTCCTTTTTATATTTCCTATCATCAATCTTTAGGAAACATCTCATATTATTGATAGCAAAGACAAAAGCATTTAGTATCAGTGGTAGATAGTCTTTGTGTCGTTGAATAGCCTCCGTATATAATAAATTTATCTCATTCAGAAGAGCTCCAATACTTTTCCTTTTATATGCATCATCGTAAAACACTATACCCCGAGATAGTCTCATTCCATTATCAAACCTATTTACCTCCGTTATCCCGGTTGAGGTCATTCCATCAAACATATCAAAAACATCGGAGAAATGAATTGCTATTCCATCAGGGTCTTTTGCATACTCTCTCCACATATATTCCGAATTCCCTGTGTAGGAAAGCGAACAGGTATATGTTTTATAGGGGATTTCATGATAGTCTTGATTTTTCACTGTCCTCCCAATATAAAACTGTTCCTCATTAAATAACGAATTGAATTGTCCTGACTTTATAATATAATCCTTAAATTCCCTGTTATAATCTCCCTCTTGTAGACATTTTTTTATAATATCTATAATGTTATAAAATGCCGTTTCATCTTCCAGTTTTTTTACATTTGTAAATCGAAGACTCTCGCTCTTTATTATTTTTTTTGCTGTTTTGTTAGTGCAATAATGAAATCCATTAGACCATAAGCTAGCCTTTCCTCCTAGCCCATACCAATCCGTAACAGTCATATCATTGTACGTCTCATTCAAATAATTGCCATTTGAAACACCGACAATACTTGCTAATAATTCATCTTCTGTCATTCTTATCAGGTCTTCTCTGGTTCCGATTTCCGAATCAATCATTATATCTATCCATCGAAATCCTATCCCGGCTCCTTCATCAGCAACCTCTGCTACGCTCATTATAGCCTCGTGAAGAGCCTCAATGGTTCCATAAACCTGTAACATTCAAGTAGATCTACTTCGCTATAATCACGAGCACGATATTCTTCCTTGTCCACCTCAGGAAGAAAGTCGAATGAACTGAAGTGCTCATATTTATCCATGGTGTCGCCAACAGTTCTTCAAGCCGCCCAGTATTCTTGATATGGACTGTTTTCTATTCTTCTCCGATCATCACTTCCGCCGTAAAGCGGTTGTTTCTCTGTACAAATATGGCAGGAACCGTGTTTTCATATATTATTTCAGGCTTTGGTCTGACCATAATACTCCTTTATCTCCTGCCTCCTGCTCATCTGATCCACCGAGAACGGGCATCTGCTGTTACAATGTCCGCAGCTGATACAGTCTGAAGCATTTTTCTCTAATGAAAGATAATGCTCCCTCGCCATATCATCGCCGATACGGGCAAGATCATAAAACTTGTTCACAGCTCCGATATCTATTCCTGCCGGGCAAGGCTCACAATGATTGCAATATACGCACTTGCCACTTGCTTCCGGCGGAGCAAAAGACCCGATGATACTGTAATCAAGCTCTTCTTCGGTCTGCTCATAATATTTCAAAAGCGCATCTATCTCTGTTACGCTCTGTGCCCCGGGCAATACAGTCAGGATCCCCGGTTTATCGAGCGCATATTTTATGCACTGATACTGTGTAAGAGCCTTTCCGAAGGGAGATGTCTTATCGCTTA
>JAEEGL010035826.1_pt1 | contig 11188 bp, 4 predicted proteins | sample 9134231 | NCBI WGS metagenome assembly JAEEGL01 (sample SAMN16246548, study PRJNA631951) | gut metagenome | biome: gut microbiome; feature: rumen; material: fiber-attached | host: Bos | place: Iran: Karaj | collected 2018-10
AACATCTGCTACTATTTTCGCATAATTAGATTTAGTAACAAATATTGTTCTACCACTTTCCAGTTTTGTATACACTTCACAATAATACCATTCTGTAACGTTTGATTTAGGAACAACAGTATACTCTGTTTCAACTTCTCCTACAATCTTAGAGCCATTTCCAGCAGACGATGCTGCTTTATACCATTGATATGTATAGTTGTCTGTATTACCATCAGTAGTTATTTGAACTTTAAGTGTATATGAATCTCCACTTTTTAAGTTGTTACCTGTAATAGTAGCCAAAACTGGGGCATAATAAACAGTTAGCTTTGCTGCTCTACTATATGCTGTTCCATATTCATTTGAAATTTGACAGTAGTAGTAAGAATTATCTAAATCTCTGGCAACAGCACTAAGAGTAAGCTGACTACTTGTTGCATCATCAATTAAAAGTCCTCCAGTAGTAGATTCTTCATTGTTTTTGTACCACTGAAAAGAAAGAGGTGCGGTACCAGATGCACTTAAAGATATAACTGCATCTTCGCCTTCTTTAACTTGAACATCATTTGGCGAAACAACACTTTCCTGTCCAGATATTATTCTAGTAGCAGCTTTAGGCGGCTCACCAACATACATTCTTTCTGGCAAACTAATATTTCCAGATTTGTCTTTTGCCCATACATAATAAACTCCAATTGACTTTGGCGTGTAGTTTGTATTGACAGTTGCTGATGCTGTTACATTGGTAAATTTTGTAGGTTCAACATTAGAATCTGTGACAGCGTAGCTTGAAACCTTGTCATTATCTGTAAATGTAAATGTTGTTTGAGTGTTTACTGCAACATGAGTTGATGCAAGTGATACAACTGGTTTTTCAAAGTCACCACCTGCGATAATGGTAACGGATAATTCTTCACCATTTCGAGCTTGTGCAGAAGCACTACAAGCTATTTTTGTTGTCCTTGTAGTAATCGTTATATTAAAAGAAAAATGGTCAGGTGTTTCGTTTGCTCTTTCCGACTTAAATAAAACACCATTTTTATAAACCCAATATGTTCCTCCGCTGTAGCTGGTGTTAGCATAGCATTTAAGAGTGTCGCCAACTTTATAGTCGAATCCACTTCCGTCTTCTACAACTATATTGTCAGGCCATAGCCTATCATAAACGCCCACTGCATATTTATGAGTTCTATTATTATATACCGAAATATAGCAGCCTCTTCTATCTGGCGGGCTCCACCAATCCTCGTCTCCAGTCCAACCCTCAGTATGGTAGCCAGCTTCCCAGTTTGCTTCCTCTGCAAAAGACACCGAAAAAGCAAAGATAGCAGCACATATAGCCATTATTAGTATAATTTTAATCAACATATTATATTTTAAAGTATAAAAATGTTTCATGGCAGTCTCCTTTAAAAAGGGCATAAAACCCCTATCCTAAATAAAGTTTACCAATTTTTTACATACATTGTAAAGTTAAATTATTGTTACAAAACGTCTCAAAAAGGCAAAAAATAAAGGGCTTTCGCCCTTTTTGTACTAATCTATAAATGAACTTATATGTGCAGTGGAAAAGCGTGTTCTATTCATTACATCTGTAAGGATATCTGGTGTGTCATCAATCATAACAAGATACTTGTCTTCTAGTTCAGGATAAAGCTTTTTTATTTCATTTAAGACATCTACTTTTTCTTCATTGGTAGCCACAGAATATACATGTTCTGGAAGTATATCATAATACTTTTTTAAAAATTGCTTTTTATCACTTAATTCAAACTCACTAAATACTTTAGTAATAACAAAGATATTCTCTTTATTTTTCTTTGATAAGAAATCTTGCATTCTTTTTATAACATATTTCTCTGTGTAGAACGAAACGCCTTCTCTATACATATTTGACCATGTTTCATCATCTTCTCCATAGTGATTATATTCTCCCCATTCTAAAGTTGCTAAAACACCATCAACATCAAAAACAAGTACACTTTTATTATCATTTATTAATTCTCTAATTTTGCTCATATTGTTCTCCTTAAAAAAATTAAGGGCAACCTTATTGTCGGTTGCCCTTAGCCTATCTTACTTTAATGCAACTCCTGGAATTTCATAGTCATCTGTCATTTCTATTTTTTCTGGAATTGTAGTACTTGTTGCAATATCAGTTTCGCTGTTATATGGTTGCATCTCTCTGTATTTTGGAAGTCCTGTTCCTGCTGGAATTAACTTACCAATGATAACGTTCTCCTTAAGTCCAAGAAGTGGGTCAACCTTTCCTTTAATAGCTGCTTCTGTAAGAACTCTTGTAGTCTCTTGGAATGAAGCTGCTGACAAGAATGAATCTGTTGCTAAAGAAGCCTTTGTAATACCTAGTAATAGTCTCTTTCCTTCAGCTGGTCTTAATCCTTCTGCTACCATCTTCTCGTTCTCAGCATTAAATCTGTTATAATCTACTAATGTTCCTGGAAGCATACTTGTGTCTCCAGCATTTTCAACTCTAACTTTTCTAAGCATTTGACGAACGATTGCTTCAATATGACGGTCGTTAATATCAACACCTTGGCTTCTATAAACTTTTTGAACTTCAGATACTATGTATCTTTCAACACCATCAGCGCCTTTGATACGCATAATGTCTTGAGGATAAATAGAACCTTCAGTAATAACGTCACCGGCTTCTAGAACGTCGCCTTCTTTAACTGTAAGTCTTGATCCAAATGGAATTAGGTAAGTCTTAGAATCACCCTCACCATTTGATACAATAACTTCTCTCTTCTTCTTAGTATCTTCTATCTTAACTGTACCAGCTATATCAGAGATAATTGCAAGTCCCTTTGGTTTACGAGCTTCAAATAACTCCTCAACTCTAGGAAGACCTTGTGTGATATCTCCTCCAGCAAGTCCTCCTTGGTGGAATGTCTGCATCGTAAGCTGTGTTCCTGGCTCACCAATTGATTGAGCTGCAATAATACCAACTGCTTCACCTATATTAACGTCAATTCCTTTTCCTGCTAAGTCATTTCCATAGCACTTTGCGCAAACACCTTTTTCTGCTTTACAAGTAAGAAGTGTACGTATTTTAACTTGTTTAATACCTGCATCAGTAATCTTTGAAATTTGCTCTTCTTTTAGGAATGTATTTCTAGGAACAATTACTTCATTTGTAACTGGGTCCACAACATCTTCAGCAGAATATCTTCCATATAGTCTATCTTTTAGACTCTCAACTACTGAATTACCATCTGATATTTCAGAAACGTAAATACCTTCTGTAGTTCCACAATCTTCTTCTCTAACGATAATATCTTGTGATACATCAACTAGTCTTCTAGTTAAGTATCCAGAGTCAGCTGTACGAAGAGCCGTATCAACTAGACCTTTTCTAGCACCATGGGCTGAAATGAAGTACTCTAATACGTCAAGACCTTCTCTAAAGCATGAACGAATTGGAATTTCAACTGTCTTACCAGATGTATCAGCTAAAAGTCCACGCATTGCGGCAAGCTGACGAATCTGCTTCATGTTACCACGGGCTCCAGATGTAGCCATCATGTAGATTGGGTTATTTGCTGTAAAGCCTGCGATCATGTCTTGTGTAACTTTATCCGTTGTTTCGTTCCAAATCTTAACAACTGCGTTTGAACGCTCTTTATCAGATAGAAGACCTCTTCTATATTGTTTTGTAATTTCATCAACTCTTTGGTCTGCTTCTTTTAATAGTCCTGGCTTTGTTTGTGGAACTATAACATCTGATGCAGAAACAGTGATTGCTGCTAGTGTTGAATACTTGTATCCAAGTGTCTTAATATCATCTAGTAATTGTGCTGTTCTAGATAAATCATGTTTTTCAATGGTTCTTGAAATAATGTCACCAACGTTTTTACTTCCTACAACGAAGTTAACTTCCAAATCGAACATTGTTTCAGGATTTGTTCTGTCAACATATCCTAAGTCTTGTGGAACAATTTGGTTAAACAATATTCTTCCAATTGTTGTATCAATAAGCTTATGCTTTATTTCTCCGTCAACTTCTCTTTCCATTCTAATCTTAATCTTAGAATGCATCTCTATATCTCTATTTGTGAAAGCCATAAGTGCTTCTTCAACATCTTTAAAGCACATTCCTTCACCCTTCTTACCATCTTCTTCAATTGTTAAGTAGTAAGAACCAAGAATCATATCCTGTGAAGGTTGTGTAACTGGCTTACCATCAGCAGGCTTTAAGATGTTATTTGCTGCAAGCATCAAATAACGAGCTTCTGCTTGTGCCTCTGGTGATAGTGGAAGGTGAACAGCCATCTGGTCACCATCGAAGTCAGCGTTGAATGCCTTACATACTAATGGGTGTAACTTGATTGCTCTACCTTCTACTAGTACTGGCTCGAATGCTTGAATACCAAGTCTGTGAAGTGTAGGAGCACGGTTTAGAAGTACTGGGTGATCTTTGATAACAAACTCTAGGCAATCCCATACTTCTGGACGTAGTCTTTCAACCATTCTCTTAGCATTTTTGATATTATGAGCAAGTCCTCTTTCAACTAACTCCTTCATAACAAATGGCTTAAATAATTCGATAGCCATTTCTTTTGGAAGTCCGCATTGATACATCTTAAGTTCTGGACCAACTACGATAACTGAACGTCCTGAGTAGTCAACACGTTTTCCTAGTAGGTTTTGTCTGAATCTACCTTGCTTACCTTTTAGTAAGTCAGATAGTGACTTAAGAGGTCTATTTGAAGGACCAGTTACTGGACGACCACGTCTTCCATTGTCTATTAAGCTGTCTACCGCTTCTTGAAGCATTCTCTTTTCATTTCTAACAATGATATCAGGTGCTCCAAGTTCAAGAAGTCTCTTTAATCTGTTGTTTCTGTTAATGATTCTTCTATATAAGTCATTAACGTCTGATGTAGCAAATCTACCACCATCTAGTTGAACCATAGGTCTTAAATCTGGTGGGATAACAGGTAATACATCTAGTATCATCCATTCAGGTCTGTTTCCTGAAATTCTAAAACTATCAACTGTTTCTAGTCTCTTAATAATCTTTGCTTTCTTTTGTCCAGTTGCTTTTTCTAATTCTTTTCTAAGTGATGCTGCTAATTTCTCAACATCGATTTCTGAAAGAAGCTCTTTAATTGCTTCGGCTCCCATACCAACTCTGAAACTATCTTCGCCATACTTTTCAATTGCTTCTTTATATTCTTTTTCAGAAATTACTTGGTATTTAAGAAGTGATGTATTTCCACCATCTAGCACAATATATCCAGCAAAGTATAATACTTTTTCTAGTGCTTTTGGTGAAATATCAAGCATTAGGCCTATTCTACTAGGAATACCTTTAAAGTACCAAATGTGTGATACTGGGCAAGCAAGCTCGATGTGACCCATTCTTTCACGTCTAACCTTTGCCTTTGTAACTTCAACACCGCATCTGTCACAAATGATTCCTTTAAATCTAGCTCTTTTATACTTACCACAATGACATTCCCAATCTTTTGTAGGTCCAAAGATTCTTTCACAAAACAATCCATCACGTTCTGGTTTTAACGTTCTGTAGTTGATTGTTTCTGGCTTCTTAACTTCTCCTCTAGACCATTCTCTAATCTTTTCTGGAGAAGCAAGACCGATTTTTATTCTATCAAAGATTTCTAAATCTACCATTATTCTTCCTCCTATAATTAATCATTGTAGTCGTCTTCAAGAAGATCAGACTCATTTGGCTCTTCATCATCAAATAATGATTCGTCATATAAATCGTCCATTTCTTCTTCGTCGTCTTCGTCATACTTATCGTCTTCCTCAGAGTCTCCAATGATGTCACCATTCATATCTTCTATTAGCATGTCTTCTTTAAGAACATTTTTATTTCTTTCATTCTTAAATAAGCCATCAGATGATGAATCTTCTTCCTCACCAAAGTCTTCTTTGATTTCAATCTCATTGTTTTCATCATTATTATAAAGTTTAATGTCTAATCCTAAAGATTGTAATTCTTTAACTAAAACTTTGAATGATTCTGGTATTCCAGGCTCTGGAATGTTTTCGCCTTTAACTATTGCTTCATAAGTATTGACTCTTCCTACAACGTCATCGGATTTAACAGTAAGAATCTCTTGTAATGTATATGCAGCACCATAAGCTTCTAGTGCCCAAACTTCCATTTCTCCAAATCTCTGTCCACCGAACTGAGCTTTACCACCAAGTGGCTGTTGTGTAACTAAAGCATAAGGTCCAGTTGAACGAGCGTGAATCTTATCATCAACTAAGTGGTGAAGTTTTAACATGTACATTATTCCGACTGTAACTTCGTTATCAAATGGTTCACCAGTACGTCCATCATAAAGAATCGTCTTTCCTGATTCAGGAATTCCTGCTTTCTCAAATAGCTCTTTCATATCAGCATCTTTAGCACCATCGAAAACTGGTGTAGATACGTGAAGTCCAAGAAGCTTAGCAGCATATCCTAAGTGTACTTCTAGAACCTGTCCAATATTCATACGAGAAGGAACGCCTAGAGGGTTTAATACGATTTCTAGTGGAGTACCATCAGGTAAGAATGGCATATCCTCTTCTGGAAGGATTCTTGAAATAACACCCTTATTACCATGACGTCCTGACATTTTATCTCCGACAGAAATCTTTCTCTTTTGAGCAATGTATACTCTAATTACTTCGTTAACGCCTGTTCCTAATTCGTCTGAATTTTCTTTAGTGAATATCTTAACATCAACTATTGTTCCATATTCACCATGTGGACAACGAAGTGAAGTATCTCTAACTTCTCTAGATTTCTCACCAAAGATAGCTCTAAGTAATCTTTCTTCAGCAGTAAGTTCTGTCTCTCCTTTTGGTGAAACCTTACCAACTAAGATATCTCCTGAACGAACTTCAGCACCTATTCTAATGATACCTCTATCATCCAAGTCTTTAAGAGCATCCTCACCAACGTTTGGAATATCTCTAGTAATATCTTCTGGTCCTAATTTTGTATCTCTACATTCACAATCATATTCTGAAATATGAATACTTGTAAGAACGTCTTCTTTAACAAGTTTTTCGTTAATAAGAATAGCATCCTCGTAGTTATATCCTTCCCAGTTCATGAAACCGATTAAGATATTCTTACCAAGAGCAAGCTCTCCTTGGTCTGTAGAAGGACCATCAGCGATTGTTTGATTTGCTTTAACTTTCTCGCCAAGTCTAACAATTGGTTTTTGATTTATACATGTACCTGAGTTTGAACGTTTAAACTTAATAAGATTATATGTATCAAGTCCTGTTTTTGTTTTGATTTCAATCTTGTCGCCAGTTACTTTTGTAACTTCACCAGCAGCTTTAGCAACAACACATACTCCAGAGTCTTTAGCTGCTCTAAATTCCATACCAGTACCAACTAGAGGTCTATCCGTACGAATTAGAGGAACTGCTTGACGTTGCATGTTTGATCCCATAAGTGCACGTCTAGCATCATCTGATTCAAGGAATGGAATAAGTGATGCAGCAACAGAAACTAGCTGTCTAGGAGATACATCCATAAGGTCTACTCTTGAAGGATCAACCTCCATAAGTTCTGCTTTATATCTAACTTTAACCTTCGAATTTAAGAATTTACCATCTTCAGAAAGTGGTTCATTTGCCTGTGCAATAATGAATTCGTCTTCTCCTGCTGCTGTGAAATACTTAATTTCTCCAGTAACTTTATGAGTCTTTTTATCTACTATTCTATATGGAGTTTCTACGAAACCATATTTATTGATAATAGCATATGCTGAAAGTGAACAGATAAGTCCGATGTTAGGACCCTCTGGGCTTTCAATAGGACATAGTCTTCCATAGTGAGAATAGTGAATATCTCTAACTTCGAAAGATGCTCTTTCACGAGAAAGACCACCAGGTCCTAATGCTGAAATTCTTCTCTTATGAGTAAGCTCTGTTAATGGGTTATTCTGATCCATGAACTGTGATAATTGAGAACTACCAAAGAATTCACGAATACTTGAAACTATTGGCTTAATGTTGATTAAGCTTTGTGGTGTAACAGAGTCTAAGTCTTGAACTGCCATTCTCTCACGAATAACTTTTTCAAGACGAGTAATTCCTATTCTAACTTGGTTTTGTAGAAGCTCTCCAACGCATCTTACACGTCTATTAGACAAGTGGTCGATATCGTCTGTATTACCAATTCCAAAGTCTAGATTATTTAGGTAGTTTAACGCACCAACTATATCTTCGTTTGTGATATGGTTTGGTAATAGTAAATCAACACTTTCTTCTAACTTCTTGTACAAGTCTTTATTTTCTGTATTATCTAGTATTTCTTTAAGTACTCTGTAGTTAACTCTTTCTTCAATGCCTAAGCTTGCAGCATCAACATCAACAAAAGAATTAATCCAAACAGTTCCGTTTCCGATAATATTTACTAATTTATCTTCTACTTTAACTGTAACTTGGTTAATACCACTCTCTTGAATAGCAGTTGCAACCTCTGGAGTAATCATCTCGTCTTTATTAACAAGTAGTTCTCCTGTCTCTGGATTTACAATCTTTTGAGCAGATATTCTTCCACTAATTCTCTTTTCAAGAGCAAGCTTGTCGTTGTATTTGTAACGTCCAACTTTAGTTAAGTCATATCTTCTAGGATCGTAGAATAATCCATTGAATAAGTTTGTAGCAGCTTCAATTGATGGCATCTCACCTGGACGAAGTCTTCTATAAATCTCAATAAGGGCTTCGTCTTGTGATTTAATAGTATCTTTTGCAAGAGTAGCATTAATTCTATCGTCATCACCAAATACGCTTAAAATGTCACTATCTGATGATAGACCAATTGCTCTTAGCATAAGTGTAACTGGAACTTTACGAGCTTTATCAATACGAATATAGTAAATATCGTTTGAATCTGTCTCTAACTCTAACCATGCACCTCTATTTGGCATGATAGTTCCAGCATAAAGCTTCTTTCCTAATTTGTCGTAGCTCTTTTCATAGTAGCATCCTGGAGAACGAACTAATTGTGATACAACAACTCTTTCTGCTCCATTGATAACAAACGTACCATAGTCTGTCATAACAGGGAAATCACCCATAAAGATTTCTTGCTCTTTAACTTCCCCTGTTTCTCTATTGATAAGACGCACTTTTACCATAAGTCTTGTAGAATAAGTGGTATTACGTGCTTTAGCTTCCTCAATAGAATACTTAGTTTCCTCATTAAAATGATAGTCAACAAAGTCTAAGACAAGCTTACCAGAATAGTCTGTAATAGGAAAACATTCGTTGAACACGTCTTTAAGACCCTTAGTAACAAACCAGTTATAAGAGTCTTTTTGAACCTGAATAAGGTTTGGCATTTCAACTACTTCTTTGATATTCCCAAATACCATTCTGCTAGTCTTCTCATTCTTAACTTCTCGCATCAAAAAAATCACCCCAGTAAATAATATTTTGAATTACTTAATTAGGCTTAAGAATTGATACTCGCAAAATTTTATACATCGCTCACATCAGGACGTTCAAGCTGCTTTAAATTACGAATGCCAAGCTTATAGCTATATTAAATTTTCTTATGTATATGGTTAAAGGGTACAATACCCCTTACCCCATAAATATCTAAAATATTTTAACAAATAATCCTCTTTTCGTCAATCTTTTAAGTAAAAAATATACAATAATACAATTTCCGTAAACCAATTGACAAATGTGCACTTTCGGCCTTATAATCAATGCGTGCCACATGATTTGAAAAGGAGGAATCAGTATGACAAATCCTACTCCTCGGCGCTATAAACTCAAAAAATCCGGCGAAAAGAACGCCATAACCTCCTCCACCAGGTCTCAAGGAAAGGAGCCTGAAATGACAGTCGAAGAATGCATCGAGTCTCTGGAGCTCAAGATTGTTCTCCCAGAGGACAATGACAACTTCATGGATAACCTCATTGGCCACGCGGAAAACAAAGACTTCATTGTTCAGATTGCTTCCTTCTTCACAGAGGAAGAGGAAGATGAGGCAGAAGGAAACATTTTGCTTGAACACCCCAATCTCCTGTTTGTTGGACCTCAGGGAGTAGGCAAAACAACGTGTGCTTTTGCCGTAGCAAAAGCAATGGTGGTACCCATTGTAGTTATCGACACCCAGAATCTTGTCACTGCAATGCCTGACCACAGGCAATTTAGTAGGGTCTTCGGTGGACTAAGTAAGGTCCTTGACGCCGTTGGCGGCGCAGTTGTTCTTTTCAAAGAAGTACAGTATATCAATTCGTATAGTCAAAACAACAACATAGCAGTATCTACTATGATCTGCTCTTTGATTCGAAACTATCCCGAGTGTCTGTTCATTGCCACTACTTCACAGGAAGAAGTTGCTTTCCAGCGATTCTTTCTTGAAGAAGGCGGTTTTGAGATTCCGGTAACCTTCGAACTTCCGAATCATGCAGAACGTGAAGCATTGATTCGTAGATTCATTTCTATTTACCCCCATGAGGACGATATCGATTATGATAAGCTTGCTAGAGACTTTATTGACTACAGCGGTGGAGACATCCAGAAGACTCTTAAGGCGGCATGGTATCAGTGCCGAATTAAGAAAATTCCGAAGCTCAACTACAAGATGATCAACGAAGCCATTTGGGCTGAGCAGTACGGACGTGAAGTTAAAAAGATGCAGGAAAAGGAAATTCGCCTTACTGCATACCATGAAGCAGGTCACGTAATTGCAGGCTTCTATGGCTGCCCTAACTATCAGGTTAGCAAGGTAGAAGTTCTTCGTCGCCAAGAGTCCCTTGGTCTCACGATGGGTGAAAATGACGAAGAAAAAGAGTCCTACACAATCGAAGACTTGGAAGGACGAATTATTCTGAACTTTGGTGGCAAAGTTGCAGAAGAACTCACATTCCATACTTCTACTAGTGGTGTTGTTCAAGACCTCGCTAATGCTACCGTTATTGCCGTTCAGATGATTAAGCGGTGCGGTATGGATCCTGATTTCGGTCCAGTCTATGTAGACGATGAAGTTTTCCCGTCCAATATTTTGGATGATGACGCAGATGTTAGAGTGCAAAACCTTCTCAAGCGCCTCTATCAGAAAGCTATCACTATTATGCTCGAGCATAAAGACAAGCTTATTCTGATTGCAGAAGCTCTGTGCAAGAAAGAAGTGCTCTACAAGGAAGAGGTTCTTGCTCTTCTTAATCAATAACAAAACAACCGGTTC
>JAEEGL011594721.1_pt1 | contig 11188 bp, 9 predicted proteins | sample 9134231 | NCBI WGS metagenome assembly JAEEGL01 (sample SAMN16246548, study PRJNA631951) | gut metagenome | biome: gut microbiome; feature: rumen; material: fiber-attached | host: Bos | place: Iran: Karaj | collected 2018-10
CACTCGAAGGAATTATTCCCATTGAATGGCTGAGCAAAGAGCATGTAGATGGCGAAGAAAGAATAAAGGTTTTAAGAAGTGGAGAAAGTATTCCAGGGAAAAGTGTTACTCTTCAGGCCGATAATTATGGAATAAACAAAATGCACATAAGTAAAAGATTGACTTATTATGTAGATTTGATGATGCATGGACAGAAGTACAATAAGGATGAATTCATTTTGCCTGGAAACTAATCTGTTGCTTGTTAAAGCATGTAAGTGTTAACGATTGTTAATAAATGTTGATATTTGATAATTACCCAATTATCTATGAAAACGAAGAATTACTGATAAAAAAAGAACATGTCAACAGAAGGGATGATTTGTTCTTTTTCATGGAGAAGACTAAAAATGCTGATAGATGACTATAAGAATAAATATATGGAGGCGCTTAGGACACATGGGGAGACAAATTTGAGTACATTACTGTCTCTGGCAGATTTATGCTTGGCTTTGAAAAAACTTTCCCGGGAAGAAGAAAGCATAAATGATCGTATTTGCTATCACAATGAATATGTTCGCAATATAGTTATGCTAAGTGATATGATTTGTGACAATTATGATGCGGCTGGTGAAGCGTTAGACTATATGTGTGAAAAAGTGAGAGAAAAGATTAAAAGTGATAATAGTGGATACTATTTGGATGATTTAATAGAAATAGGAAGTGTTTATAGTAGGATAGAGGATCATAGAACTGCCCTTGTTTTGTTTGAGGAAGCTAATGAAAATGCTGAACGGGTACTATTTCCTGTTGATATCGAAGGCAAATTATATAAATTGATTATTTTATCAAAAATAGGGAAAGAATGTGAGATATTAGAGGACTATGATAAAGCTCTTAATATATTTAAAAGTCAGAACGAGATAGCTAGGGAAGTGTATCATAGCGATCGAGCAAAGGGATATTCACATGTAGTAGAATCATATAAGAATCTAATTCGAGTATATGATAATAATGGTGATATACCGAATACTAAGGAAATAAAAAAAGAGCTAAGATTATTTAAACAAAAAGAAAAAGACTTACGAAAAGGATGATATTATAAATGTATTTAATCATCGGACTATAATGGTTTTCTGCTGAACATTATAGAGATCAGCAGAAAGATGATTATTTGTTCAATCGAAAGGTATAATTTGTGGAATAAACATAATAATATAGGGGTAAAATGAATTTGAATCCTAATTCATTAGATACATGCGCTATTGAAAAAGAAATAAGGGATTGTTTCTTTGTTAATGATAATAGTTTTATGGGTCTTAAACCGGAACAGGAACGGACAATAAAAGACATCATGACAAGCTACCTTCAGAAAGCTGATGGGAGGCCTGGAAATGATGTCTTTTTGCGTCTGGGGACCGGTGGTGGTAAGACGCTGTGTTACTGGTATCCTGCACTGAAGATGGATGGGGTAACTATTGTCATAACACCGCTTGTTCAGCTAATTTATGATCAGGTATTGAGTTTTAACCGGAGAATGAAAAGCGCGGGAAAGGCATTCAGGGCAATTGCATACCGGTCGGATGAGGAGCTGAAGGAAGATGCTAAAGCCATAGATTTTAAGGATGAACAGAATGACGAAGAAGCCATATATATGTCTCTTGCCCAAAAACGAAGGTTTATCGCAGAAGGTAAATATAAAATAGTTTATGTGTCCCCAGAAAGTCTGAGCAGGCCCGGAAACATTAATTTTTTCAAGAACCTTCGTGAGATCAGCATGATTGTGGTAGATGAATGTCATTGTATAACACAGTGGGGATATGACTTCAGGAGGAGTTATTTAAGAATTCCTGCTTTTGTTAGGACAGTACGCAAGGAGCAGCTTCCGTTACTTGCTGCATTTACAGCTACTGCATGTGCGGCAGTTTGTGATGATGTGGTAAATAATTTGGGACTGCATCTGGAGAACAGAAAATACAGACCATTAACTGTTGATAAAGAAAATCTTGAGCTTTCAATAGTAAATCTGGGAACTACAAATCTTGCCAGGAAAAATATGCTTAGCGAGATGAAGAGATATTTCTCTGACAATAACAGAAAGGTTGTTTTTCGATGCGATGACGAAGATGTGAGCAAGCGGCTATACAGACTGTTCAGGAATAAGTATATAGATACAGGCATAGTAGATAAGAATAAGGTGTTCATTTATAAGAGCCGGGAAAAGAGTTTTGTTGGAACGAAAAAAATTAGAGAAGATTGGGAATACGTTTTTTGTGGTAAAATACGGCCATTGGAGATCAGATATGTCCCGGCCTACGATTGTTATGTGAAAGAAAATAAGGAAGCAAAGATTATTGATGAAATCGATACATGGAGGGATAAAGAAAAAGGATACTACATTTTACTTGAAGATAGAGAGGCAAGAGACAAGATATGTTCCGAAATAGACGAATACTGCCATAATTTTTGGAAAAACAGTAATGAGCTTGCCGAACGGGTGAAGTGGAATAAGAAAAATATATATTATAAAGCGAGCAAAACAGAAGAGGATGAATTTGGAGGCACAATAAAAGAGTTTAAAGATAAAGCTAAAGGCAATTATTCTATTCAGGCCAGAAAACCGGAAGGGAATAATACTGCAGTCATAAATTTTATCAAAGAGCATTATGCCAAAAACTGGGATGAACTAACTTTGCTGGAAAAGTATGACAATAAGGAAAAGTTTGATTTTACAAAAATATCACTTGCAGGAGCTCAAAAAAGATTAAATGAATTAATTATTCAGTCTGAGAATAATCAGGCTTACCTGATACAATGCAGAAATGAAGAATTTAAGGATGAACTTCGAAAATGGTTGGATGAAAATTACGAAGATGCCGGAAAAATCATCCTTTACGTGGATAATAAAGGTATTGTTTTCTGTTCAAAGAAAAGAGATGTTGAAAAGCTTTACGAGCGTTTGATCAATAAAGGTTTTAATGCTGCAAAGTATTATGCCGATTCCGGTGAGAACAGTATAGGTTTTTTCACTAAGGATATAGCAGATGGTGGCGCTACAGTGCTCGTTGCTACAAAAGCTGTTGGAATGGGTGTTGACCTTGAGAATATTGGTTTTGTGATACATCGTGATCTTCCGGACTGCATAGAGGAATACTATCAGCAGATAGGAAGGGCAGGACGAGGCAAAAGGTACACAAAGACCGGAGACAAAGCCAAGGCTGTGATGTTTTACTCTGATAAAGATGAGAAATGGAGAAAAGATGTTCTTAGGGGAAATGCCAATTTTCAGACATCTGACACAGTTTTAAATATATATGAGAACATAATTGTCAAATATCGCCTGAACGCATTGTTGCAGCTGGTCCGTGAATGTGGTTCAGATTCTGACTCTGATAATTCATCGAAAATATATAGTCAGATATCAGATTATTTCAATAGAAGTGTTAAAGATGATAATGAGATTATAAATAGTTCTTCAGGAGTAAGTGAGAATGAGAAATCAAATACTATAGATCCGGAGCTGAAAAAAATAATAAAACGCTTTGTTAAAAGGCATAAAAAAGACACGCATATACCCAAAAAAATAATAACAAGGCTGGATAATATGTCCAAGGAAGATGTTTCTTCCGGTACAGGTGCAATAACTATTGGTGAAATCTATAGTCTTATCAGAACAGAATTGAAAGATGAGATGTTCATAAAGGAACGCCGGATGTCTTCGATTAACGTCAATGCTACTAAAGTGGCGGGACTTTTGAGGAAGGGACAGTATAGGAGTGGCGAAAAGAGGATCATTCCAATAACAAGCAGGCGTGCCTTTAGGATAATGTTATGTTTGAAAAACTGTACATATAATCCACAGAGAAAGATAGGTTTGTATGAATACAAAAGAGTAGAAGGATATGCGGACAAAGGCGCTATTGTTGATGAAATTTGTGGATGGTATACAGAAAATAGGGACAGTGATAAAAGGCTGATTGTAGTTATGGGCGATACAGGCCTTTTAAATTCTGTCTATTATGCTGTTATAAGACGGTATCAGAAAATATCTGAAGGAAGAGATATAGCTTCAGAAATATACAGATACGGTGAAGTTGAGCTGAGGGTTACGAACGGGACAGGGTACGAAAAGATTGATTTCTTTGACATGATGGTTGCTGATGCAGTATATAGCGTGGGCGAATATAAAGGTAAAGAAATAATTAGTGTTAATGATATCCTGAAATGCCTGTCAGGGGATTCGCATATTCGCATGTATAAAGCGAGAACAAATGGTGATAAAGATCTGGCAGGGCAGGTAATAAAGAGTATAGGTAAGCTTAATGAGACCAGCATAGAGATAAAGCATAAAGGGAGCGGAATCAGGGATGCCTTGGGAAGGAGGCCTAAAGAAAAGTTTACGGGGAAATTAATCAGCCTTGAGCCTATTTCCGGATCTGAGTCTGCAGAGTTTAAATACAAAAAATCGCCATTATATGAATATGCTGAGTACTGTAATGGACAGTTCTACTCGATACCTATAGAAATGCTTGATGTCAAGGAGCATAAAAATGATGAATTTGTGTCTATGCATAATTCAGTAATAAATACCAAAATAAAGTTTTATATGGCATACAGAGCTATTCAGGCTATGCCGCATATGATTTATGAAAATGGGCGGTTGAAAAACATAGGGCAGGAAATACGAGTGTTTGGCGAGGAACTTGCTGATGAAAACAAGGAATATATCAATTCAGTTTTCGGAAGTGGAAAGAATATGATTTATGATATGACTCGCAGAGGCAAATATGCTGGTAATAAAAGGTACAGGGAACTGATTACAGAGAAAGCAAGAACTATCCTTGTGTATTTAAGTATGTGTTTTCAAAAGCGGGCGGATTTTAAGAGCGGTTCCGGAATAAGAATGCAGCCTTATGAGGTTTACAGTGGTAAGAAGGTTGTCAGGCTTGATTATAATACAGATGAAGTAAACTCCATGGATCCTACCAGTGAGGACAGAGCCTCTGATGTGACAAACTATGTAACTATTGGTGATGGTGAAAACACAGGCAATTCGACAAAGTATACTGAAATACATGTGGAAGATATAAAAAACAAAGAATTGGAAGGGTTTCTTTTGGCATTTTATAAATGATAAAAAACGAGTTTTGCTGTTATTATGTGTGTGCAAAATTTCAAACAAATTTCTGGTAATTGTTTTAAATACGGATATTTTAATAAGTGTAAGTCTGGACGATATATTTTTTAAAAGCATGGGTTTATCCCATGCTTTCTGTCTTCCGGACAGCTGATCAGAAGACAGCTGTTGGAATAATCACAATAAAGACTTTTAGATGATGGAAAAGTCTTTATTGACTGTCAAGACAAGCTTTGACAGTATTAAAACAATACTGGGTGATTCTCTGTGGACATGGCATCCCTTGTGGGGAGCCATGTTTTTTTGAGCGGTTTTTACCCGCTCCGATGTTGATATTAGTAATTATGAATTCTGATTATACTGAAAGGAGAACTCTAGTAATGTCATTCCTATTATGTTTTATATTCATTTTTATATTGTTTCTGGGGTTTCTCGCTGTAAGCAGCTTGTTTTCCGTGCACCCTGTCTTAACGGCACTGGTGCTGACAACTGTTCTAACAATAATTGTTATTATATCTGGTCAGTTTTGGTATATCATCGCATTTCTTCTTTTTGTCACATACAAAAAGAGAAATAGATGAAACTAACACCCAAAAAGAACTTCTACGGTGACTGTGTCACCGTTCTATGGGGTTATAAAAAAACTAAATATGGAACTGAAGTGAAAAGCCAGTCCACATGACTGGCTTTTTTGCCGTTAATACAGAAAGGAGATTCATCTATGGAAAACACTGAGAGATATCACAGGCATGACGCTGCATATGGAAAAATCAGCAGCCACAATGGCAGAGGTTCATATGTGAAGCTTGACAATGGGGAAACTGGGTTTTCCTATAATGCAGGAATGCTTCCACTGGGAACTGAAGGCATTTTTTCCGTTGTTCGAGAAGCATCTGGAGACCGCCACTGTCTCGTATATCTTGACAGTGTCTGTGATTACTGCGAAATTGCATAGGCAGGTAAATAATTTGCTACCTGTCGGGTATACATGTGTATGCGGGAATTTTGATGGCGCTAGCGCCATCCTATGGATTCATAAAACTATATACAGACTGTCCTGTAGACAGTGGAAGGAGGCGATTCGATGAATATACTCACATCTGTCACTGACAGATGTGGGTATGAACGATTATAGAATTATACGAGAAAACTGAATATAGTATCAAAAACCATTAATCTAGTTTCAGTCATGAAGACATGACAGAAAGGAAAAAACATGAAAATATCTATGTACAATAATAATAATCTTCAGCTCGAGGGCAGAGTTGCTAACGTTAAGGAATATGCTCGCGACAAGGCAGCAAATATCGTACTCGCTATCGAGGCTGGAAAGGAAAAAGATGGCATTCCAAAGGAGGCACAGTTCATCCAGCTCAAGTCCTTTGTGCCAGCCTCATATAACAATATGAGGAAAGGCATGAAGGTTCGTGTCTATGGACACATCTCTACCAGCAGGTATGAGAAGGATGGACAGATGGTCTATTCTACGGATTTGGTTGCCGACTTTGTTCATTTCCTTGAGACCAGGAAACAGGCTGAAGGAAGAGAAGCCTGCAAATATAATGAAAGGATGGAAGATTATTATGCCATGTAATACAGAAAGAAATAGGATCCATGAGAATCAGAGGGTGCGCCCCGGCGCATCCTCTGGGGCATCCTCAGGGGATGTTTTGAAAATATATAATATGCTTCCCGAAAACACATTTTTCGAGCTGCAGTTTTTTGACGCCGATGACACCAGCAAGCCGCTGGAAGCCATCGGTTTTTTAAAATGTGGAAATCCACTGGAAAAAGCCAGTATTGAAGACCACATTATGCAGATGAAAGAAGCATTCAGAAGATGGGGATATGACAACTACCGAAGCCTTCTTATGGAATGGAATCGCGGATTTGGAAACTCTGTTCTTCTGCAGGTGGTTCTGTAATGAACTTCTATGGAAAGCGAGGTGGTTTTAAGTGAGTCAGGAACTCGAGATGATTGAAAAAATGGCATCGGTCAGATCATATACTGATGCTGAAATTATTGATTCCATATTAAATAAATTCCTGGATATGGATTACCCGAAGCTTATCATGAATAACAATATTCATTGCTATCTGGCGAAAGATATAGCAAAAGGATTCGCATTGAATAATGACATGGTATCCTGCTGCACTATAAAAGAAATACTCACTCTGATAGGCTACGAGCCAAGTGCGCCCTGGTATAAGATTCCCAAAGAGGATGCGGTTGTTCTTTCAGGAACCGATGACAGGAGTCTGTTTTCGGCCGGGAACTGTTTCCTCTTATGCAGAATTCTGAACGATTCTAACATGAATAATCTTGTTGTGAAGCAGCTAATGCATATTGACTACGGAGAATTTATAAAGCTCCTGTCAGGAAAGTACATTATAAATAAAGACAATGCTTCTGCTGCAGATTTCCGTGTCATGAAAAAGAAAATGAGACTTGAAGGAATTCGCCATCAGACAATAAAGATCCTCTGTGACAGATATCCTGTATTACGTGAGGACAGGATTACTGTTGGGGATGTTATAAAGGGCGCATACATGATGGGGACATCCTCATGGATATGTGGAACGGAGCCTTTGCTGGTGTTTGCTGAGAGGGTACGTACGGGATACAAGCTGATGAACTGGTTTTTCATGGACTGCATAAGACTGAACATGATTAGATCAGACCGGGGGCAGTTTAAGGAACTGCTGAATAAATGCAGTCCGCTCGGCTTATACAGCTCGGAAAAATACGCTGAGCTCAATTTTGATAACTGTTATGAATTCAATTATTTGGAAGGAGACCATGCTAATGAATAATACTTCAAATATACTTATGGAATCTGTACGTGGGATGGAAGTTCTGCCTATAGATGATGTTTTTCTTAAAGAAAGGAAAGTTTTTCTTATAGGAGAGGTGAATGATGAGTCTTGCAATGACCTCATTAAGAAGCTTCTGTATCTGGAGGCGCAGGACAATACAAAGCCTGTTACGTTGTTTATTAACAGCCCCGGGGGAGATGTGGGCTCTGGACTTGCTGTGTATGACACAATAAGGCTGATGAGAAGCCCGGTCACCGCGGTTGTTACAGGAATAGCTGCCAGTATGGGAAGCCTCATATTTCTTGCATGCCCTAAAGGTAATCGCCTGATGCTCCCCAGCAGCAAGATTATGATACATGACTGTTCCTGGGGGAAACATGAAATGGGTGGAAAGAAGCCTCATGAAGTGCAACAGGAGCTTGAACAGCTGAAAGCAACAAACGAGAGACTTGTTGGAATTATTGCTGAGCGCACCGGCAGGACTGTAGAAGAAGTTGCAGATGTCACAAGGTTCGACACTTATTATGACGCAGAGGAAGCAATAGAGTTTGGTCTTGCGTCTGCTGTAGTTAATAACACAAACTTTGACATGATTGTCAGAAAGGAGGTGGTATGATGAATAATTCATACACATCTGAAAGATACGCATACAGGGTACTCGGCAAAGAGGTATATGTGAGCAATGATACCCGACAAACACACTTGAATAATAATGATCTTATAGTTGGAAGCTCAGGCTCATCCAAGACCGGTTCTGTAGTATATGCCCAGCTCAAATCTTTGAAAGATTCCAGCCTTGTCGTGGTTGATACCAAGGGAAGACTTTCAGCGATGTTTACAAAAGAACTTAAGGCAAAAGGATACAGAGTCCTTAATCTGGATTTTGTTAATCCTGAAAAGAGCTGCAAATACAATCCGCTGGATTATGTACGTAAAAATATAGATGGTTCGCCCAGGGAAATGGATATTGCTAAACTTGTGGCGGCGCTGATTTCTGCCGATATGGACAGGGAGCCCATCTGGCCAATGTCTGCACGAATGTATCTCGAGTTCTTTGTAGCATATGCGCTTTCTGCACTTCCGAAAGAAGATCACAACTTATATGCTGTCATGAGGTTATACAGGGCGTTCACAAAAGAATTAGGAGAAGGAGGATTTATTTCCTGGCTTGAGAACCACCATGATTCGTTTGCCAAACTGCGCTATGACGAGATTAGGGCGAACAAGCTGGCAGATAAAATGACAGCAAGCATTTATGGGTTTATCAATGCGGCAATGTTTCCCTTTGACATATCTGAGCTAAAGAACATCTTTGACCCCGGGACTAATACAGCCTGTCGAAACAAAGAAGTGCTGGATATCGCATCTCTTGGAGAACGAAAGACAGTGCTTTTCGTAAATGTCTCGGATACAGATCACAGTCTCGATGCCCTTGTTAACCTCTTTTACACCCAGACACTGCAAACACTTATCTCAAAAGCTGATCAGAGGTCTGATGGTCAGTTAAAAGTACCTGTCAGGATAATCATGGATGATTTTGCATCCAGCGCTACTATCCCTGATTTCGACAAAATAATATCAGTTGTAAGGAGCAGGGATATCTGGCTTACCATGTGTGTGCAGTCGTTTACGCAGCTTGAATCGCTTTACACTCATGAGCAGGCACTTACTATCATTAACAACTGCGATCATATAGTCTATCTTGGTTCAAATGATATCCAGTCTGCAGAATTTATGGGCACGAGAGCGTTAAAGACTCCTGAGATCATTCTTGGAATGGACAGAACCAAAGAATACATCATAGAGGGCGGAAAGCCCGCGATCCTTGTTGATAAAGTACCATCATATTCATATAAAGAAACGGAGGTGTCTATTGGGTAACACGAATAATAACATATTTCCAGACATTACCCCGGATCCGATATTTTTCGGACCCGGGGAACCTGTCTCTTATGATATCAGTGAAATTCTTTCTGAGATGGGAAAGAAGAAAGCATCAGCGACTCTCTTCAGGGACGAGATCATTAGAGAGATTTTTTCCATACTGATAAGTGAGAATAAGCCAAACGCTTTGCTTGTCGGTTCGGCAGGATGCGGAAAGACTAATATAGTTGAAGAGCTGTCAAAACGTATCAGAAGGAAAAGTAAATACGTTCCGCATCAGCTCTATGGCTATAAGGTATATTCTTTAAATCTCTCTGATATTGTATCCGGCTGCGGTATTGTGGGTGAGCTTGAAAGAAAGGTCAGGAAACTTGTAGATTACCTTGAAGCTGATGAGCACAAAGCTATCCTTTTCCTTGACGAGGTCCATATGCTATTTGCAAGTGAAAGCTACAATAAGGTCGCCCAGATTCTGAAACCGGCATTAAGCCGTGGAAAATTCATGGTTATTGCAGCCACAACAACACAGGAGGTGAAAAGAATAGATGAGGATCCTGCTTTTAACAGACGTTTTACGCGAGTTCTGGTTGATGAGCTTAACAAGGAGCAGACTAAAAAAGTTCTGCAGAAGACTGTTAAGGGTATGGAAAAGCACTATGGCATTTCAATCAATTTTGATCAGAATATTGCGAGTCTTATAGTAAGAACAGCAGACGAATTTTGTACAGTGGGTTCTCATAGACCTGACAATGCAATAACACTGATGGACAGGGCAGTAGCGGCAAGAATTATTTCACTTCAGTCAATGGATTCAGAGACTCCCATTATCTTAGATGAAAAACATGTACAGGATACTGCATTTAGGATGACTTCCGGGAGCAGTTCCGTAAAGAAATTTGATGAGAAGTCATTTTTGAAAGCTGTATCAAAAATAAGAGGGCAGGATGATATACTGCAGGATATTACAAAGACATTGAAACTCTATGATATGCATCTACGACCGAGAAAAAAGCCCCTGACATTCCTATTTGCAGGACCGTCAGGTGTGGGAAAGACAGAAGTTGCTAAAATAATAGCCCATGAATACATCTGTGAGAAACCCATTATCCTCAATATGGCGGAATACAATTCTTCAGCATCAATAAACAGGATAATAGGTTCGCCCCAGGGCTATGCAGGTTCTGACAGCAACATGGAGCTTCCTTTTGACGCTCTTGATACAAATCCGTATCAGGTGATCCTCCTGGATGAGTTTGAAAAGTGTGACCGCTCTGTACAGCGCCTGTTCATGTCTGCATTTGATGAGGGGACAATGAAGACGAATTTAGGAAAGGAGATAGATTTTAGCAAGACCATCATAATAGCAACTAC
>JAEEGL012259659.1_pt1 | contig 11188 bp, 4 predicted proteins | sample 9134231 | NCBI WGS metagenome assembly JAEEGL01 (sample SAMN16246548, study PRJNA631951) | gut metagenome | biome: gut microbiome; feature: rumen; material: fiber-attached | host: Bos | place: Iran: Karaj | collected 2018-10
GCTCCTCGGGGGCCTTGAAGGAGCCCTTGAGGGTCTCCAGCTCGGCCTGCATGCCCTTGATCTTTTCGGACGCGGCGCCGACCTCCGCGCACAGCTGGGCGATCAGCCCCTGGGCGGAGTCCTTGCACTCCTCATAAAAGGCCTTTCCCAGCTCCAGATAAGCCTTCTCCAGATTGCCCTTCTCGGTGTTGAGATCCACGGTCAGCTTGGCGATGCGGGCTGCGTCCTTGGTCTTGTCGGCGGCCACTGCCGCCGCTGCGGTGCCCTTTTCCTTCAGGGAGAAAAAGAGGTTTTTCACCTGTTCCAGATTGAATGCCATATCCATTACCTCCTATATAATGTTTTTTCGTTCTTATTGTCCCGGCCTTACCACCGACATGGCCAGCCGCCGTGGCGTGATCGTCTCACACAGGAAGTCGGCGGCCTCCTCGCCGGTGAGCTCAGTGAGCAGGTCGAACAGCTCCGCAGGCCGCCAGCCCTCAAAGGCGCCCTGCACCAGGGAGCGGGCATATCCGCCGAACTGGTCCAGACCGCTCAGCTCCGCACCGTAGCGGGCCCGGCGGCAGCGCTCAAAGGCCCCGGCGTCCACGCCCTTCCGGGCGATGCGGTCCACCCGCTCGGTCAGGGCGGTCATCACCGCCTCGGGGTCCGGGCTCTCTCCGGCCAGGATCGCCGTCGCGGTGCCGGCGGCGGTATCCACGCCGGTGCCGAAGTCCCGGTTGAGCAGGCCCTTGGCGTACAGCTCCGTATACAGCCCGGAGGACTGGCCCGCCAGGTATTCCAGGGCGAGCTCGGCGACCAGCTGCTGGCGCAGCCCGGCTCTGCCGTCCTTCTCCGGCGGGAGCTTCGCCCCGATATAGAAGAGGGGAGCCGCCACGGCCATGGCCTTTTCCGTCCGCTCCCGGGCGGGCAGAAGGGCCTCTGCCGGCCCATAATCCCGTTCCGGCACATCGCCGGGCTCTCCGGACAGCAGCTCGGCCGCCGTATCCGCCACGAAGCGGGGGTCCACGTCGCCCACGCAGCACAGGGCCATGTTGGAGGGGTGATAGAACACCCTGTGGCAGCTGTACAGGATCTCCGGGGTGATCTCCGCGATGCTCTCCACCGTTCCGGCCACGGTCTCCCGCACGGGGTGATGGGCATACAGGGCCCCCATCATGCCGTAAAAGCAGGCGGAGGCGGGGTTGTTCTCGTACATGCGGATCTCCTGACCGATGATGCCCTGCTCCTTGGCCACGCTCTCGTCGGTGTAATACGGGGTGGACACATAGGTCAGCAGCGTCCGCAGATTGTCCTCGAAGCCCTGGGTGCAGGTGAAGTGATAGGCGGTCATCCCCGCGCCGGTAAAGGCGTTGGGAGCGGCGCCCCGGGCGGAGAACAGCCCCAGCACATTGGTGCCGTCGGGCATGTCGAACATCTTGTGCTCCAGGAAATGGGCCACGCCCGCGGGGGTGTCGATCCATTCTCCCCGGTGCCTGAAGCGCCGGTCCGCACCGCCGTAGCGGGCGGCGAACATGGCGTAGGAGCGCTGGAAGCCGGGCTTCCTGGCCACGATGACCTTCAGACCGTTGGGCAGCGTCTCCTCATATACCGTCTCCCCCAGAGCGGGGTATTCCAGCTTGTTCATTCCGGCGATTCTCCTTTGAGAAAGTACACGGCGTCCAGCTCGACGCCCCGGGCGATCTCCGTCACCTCTTCGGCGGTGACCTCCTCCATCAGGGCGGCCATGTCCATGGGGGAGGCGTCCAGCCCCTTCACCGTCTGGTTCAGATAGAAGTCCTCCAGGGCGGCGGGGCTGTCCGGCACGGTGCGCATGGCGTTCACCGCGGCCTTTTTGGCGGCGGAGAGCTCCTCCTCAGTGACCTCGCCCCGGCGCAGGGATTCCAGCTGGGCGAGGATCTCCTCCCTGGCGGGATCGTACTTGTCAAAGTCTATGCCCGAGCTGACCGTCATGATCCCCTTGTGGAGATCCACAGAGGAGCTGGCGTAATAGCACAGGGACAGCCGCTCCCGGACGTTGGTGAACAGCCGGGAGGTGACGCACCCGCCGTACACGGCGTTGAACACCCGGATGGCGGCCTCGTCTGGGTCCTCCATGCACTTGCCCAGCCGGAAGCCCATGGCCAGGCTGCCCTGGGTCACGTCCATCTCCTCGGTGAAATACCGGGGCTCCGATTCCAGGGCGTTCATGCGCACGTCGGTGCCCATGTCCAGGTCGATCTCCCCCCGGGGCAGGAGCAGCAGCGCCTCCTCCAGCAGCCGGGCCACCTCGGCGCCTTTGCGGCTGCCGCAGTAGAAAAGCTCCATGGGCGAGGCGCCCAACAGCGCCCGGTAATCCTTTGTGAGCTTGACGTAGTGGATGTTCTCCGCCTCGTCGGCGCTGCCCTGTGCGCTGACGGCGTAGTCCTCCATGGCGCACATGTTCTCGATCAGCCGCCGCAGCGCCCAGCTCCTGCGGTCATTGCGCACCGACTCCAGCCGCTGCAGCAGCTTTTCCTTCTCGCTGTCCACGTAATCCGGCAGGAACAGCCCGCCCCGGGTGTTGGGGGAGAGCCACAGCTCGGCCATCAGACGGATGATCTCAGGAAGCGTGTCCTCGCCCCCAGGCAGAAAGCGGTCCTCCGGGAAGAGGGCGGCGAAGCCCGGAGCCTGTATCTCGCCCAGCTTGCGCACCCTGGGCTCGATGGCGGCGCCGTAGAGACCGTCCAGCCGGGCGGAAAAGGCGCGCATATCCGGGGCCGAGGTGGTGCCCCGGCGCAGGACATAGGGCAGCACGGCGTTGTCCGCGGCCCGCTCCCGGCTGAGCTGGGTCAGCACCGACGCGGTGAGATACCCGGTCTTGAACTGATCGGTCCGCAGCGCTGTGAGATATACACAGGGAGCCAGCTCCCGGCGGTAATATTCCATCATGGGCACGTCCTCCGTTCTCAATCAAAGTGAGTATATCACATTTTTCCGCGGATTTATAGATATTTCATGAATTATTTTCCATCTTTTGGGGGAAAGATGTCGCCGCCTCCCCGGCGGCCGTGTCCCTGACGGTCCAGCCCAGCTCCGCCGCCCTGTCCGGCAGGGTAAACGATGTCTCTCCCCGGCGCATGGCAAAGCCCAGCATGTCCTCCCAGGCGGTCCGGTACCACCATCCGGCGGCCCCGGTATACCAGCTCCAGCCTGCCCGGCCCTCCTGGCCCGGGGCGGTATACACATCCGCGGCGATCACGTTTGGCTCCGCGCCGTAGCCCTCCGCCCGGGCGGCCAGGGCGATGTCCTCCAGCAGGGCGGCGCCCTCGTCCCAGCGCCCCCGGCGGAAGCAGGCCCGTGCCAGCCATACGGCGGCATGGGTGTACTGTCCGCCGTTTTCCCGGAACCCGGGGCCGTAGGAGGCCACATAGCCGGGGGACCGGTCCCCCGGGGCGAAGGGCGGATCATAGAGCTTTATAATATGCCGCTCCCGATCCCAGAGCCTCTCCAGGGCGGTATCCAGCGCCTTGTCCACCTTTTCACCGTCGGCATAGGGGCAGAAGGCCGCAAAGCTCTGGGCCACGCTGTCCACGGCGCAGCCGCCCTTTCCCCGGCCGCCCAGGGGCGTGCCGTCGCCGTACCAGCCCCGGAGGTAGTGATCGCCCTCCCAGGCCCGGTCTGCCGCCGTGCCCAGGGCCCGGGCCGCCTCCTCATATCGTTCGGCGCCGCTCTCGCCCAGCTCGGCAAGCAGCAGGGAGAAGCGGTGGAACACGATGGAGGCGAACCAGGTGAGCCAGACGCTCTCCGCCCCGGGACCCATGGCGTCGAAGCCGTCGTTCCAGTCCCCGGAACCCATGAGCAGCAGCCGGTGGGCGCCCAGACCCCGCTGCAGCGTGAGCCAGAGAGCCCGGTGGCAGTGGTCCAGTACCGTGCCCGTCTCCCCGGACAGCCGGGGCAGCTCGTAACGGGAGACCTCCCCCTCCTCCAGCAGGGGCGAATCGATAAAGACCGTCGTCCCGGCGCAGAGGGAGAGATCGCCTGTTGCCTCCGCGTAGGCGCACACCGCCCAGGGCAGCCACAGCAGGTCGTCGCTGCAGCGGCTGCGCACGCCTCTGTCCGTGTCCTCCGGCCCCGGGTGCCACCAGTGCTGCACGTCGCCCTCTTTGTACTGATGGGCGCAGCAGGCCAGGATGTGCTCCCGGCAGCCCTCGCTGTCCATCCAGAGCAGGTTCACCCGGTCCTGGAGCTGATCCCGGAAGCCCACGGCCCCGCCGCTCTGGTACATGGACGAGCGGCCCAGCACCCGGCAGGCCAGGGCCTGATAGGCGGCCCAGCCGTTCAGCAGGGGCAGTATGGGGCTTCCCGCCCGGTGGTCTCCCCGCAGACGGCATACCCGGGCGGTCCAGTGCTTCCGGCACCGGTCCAGGGCCTCCCGGGCCAGGGCGGGGGAGAGCAGCTCAGGGGCGTCCTCCGTGCCCAGCAGCAGCACGGCCTCCCCGTCCAGGAGGAAGCTGCCGCAAAGGGCGGGGCTGCCGGAGCGGCGGAACGCCGTGTTTTCCCCGGCCAGGAACATCCCCTCGTCACAGCCCGCGCTCTGCCATGGGGCGGAACACCGGGCATAGACCGCCGTATCCGGCCAGGGACAGCGGGGGTTTTCCGCCAGAAGAACACCGTCCTCCCGGACGACGGCGCAGCAGGGGGCGTCCTCCGCCTCCGGGGCCAGCTGCAGCGGCGCGCTCCACCGTACGGTGACGGCGTGGCTGCTCTCCAGCAGGAACACCCGCACGCTCCGATCCGGGGGGATGAAGGCGGTGAGCTTTACCGTGAGATCCCCGACCGTCTTTTCCCAGGCCGCCCAGCCAGGACCGAAGCACACCGCGCAGGGAAAGCCGTCGGCGGCGGCGAAAAGGCTCACCGGTCCGGCCTCCGTCTCCGCGGTCAGCCGTTCCGGCCCGTCGGCGGACAGGGGATCGCCCCTCCAGGGGATCACCGGGCACTCCCGGGCGTTCCTGTACCAGAGGGCACCCGTACCGCAATCGGCGGCAAACCAGCTCAGCGCCCCGCCGGTGAGGATGTTTCCCCAGCTCCGGGCAGGGAGGGACGTACCCGCCGTGAAGAGGAGCGTGCCGTCCGGCTCAAAGCGCCAGTCCGTCCCGTCCCCGATACTTCGGCGCACCGGCAGCCGGGGGGCGATATCCGTCCGCCGCCGGGGCAGGGAGAGCCCGTCCCGGCCGTACCAGAGGGCCGACGCGGCGCAGACGGTGTCCCTGTCCGTATCCAGGGAGGCAAAGTGCACACGCCCCTCCCGGGCCGGAAGGGCGTCCGTGCCCAGCCCCCCGGCCTCTTTTTCCAGCGCCGTCTGACAGGCCCGGCGGTACTCTCCCTTGTCGGCGGTGAGGAACACCAGGTCCAGGGCCATTCCCCGTCGGCGCAGCAGCGCCCACTGCCGCAGCAGCGCTTTTGCGGCGGAGAGAGCCTGCTCCCCGGCGCACTCCATGGCCAGGATCGGCACGTCTCCGGAGATCCCCAGCCGCCACAGCTCCTCCCGGGACGGGGCGGCAAGAGCGCTGCCCGCTGGGGCGGGGCCGGGCCACACCAGCGCCGGCAGGAGCGCACAGGCCTCGTCGTACTCCGGCTCCGGCTCCGAGCGGAGACCGGCGCCGCCCTCCGCCATGGCAGCGGCGCCCCGGACAGCCGCGTCCTCGCTGCCGCCCGCGCACAGGGCAAAGGTCACCGTGCTCTCTGTCTCACCGGCGGGCAGCACCGCCCGGGCGGCAGCCAGACACCGGCTCTGCCAGCCCGTGTTGGGGACAAAGCCGTTGGCGCCCCCTCTGCCGGGAAACAGGGCGCTGTCGCAGGAAAACTCCACCGGACAGCTGACAGCCAGGGCCAGATACTGCTCCTGCTGCCTGCCCCGGGGCAGACGGCGCACCGACAGCACCCCGTCCCGCAGCCGGGTGAAAATGCCCAGCCGACCGAAGGAGGGGTGTGCCCGATAGTCCTTTTCCGGCAGCAGCACCGGCTCAAAGGCCAGGTACAGCGCCGCTTCCTCTGCCCCGGCCTCCCGCCGGAGGGTCACGCGCCGCCGCTCCCCCGGGGCGTCGGGGGCCAGCTCGGCGGTCACAGACCAGCTCATGCCGCGGCCGGCCCCGGTGAGCACCGCCTTGTCCGGCCCGAACTCCCAGGACCATTGACCGCCGTCTCCCGGCTGAGGGAGCAGGGAGATATACTCCTCCCCCTGACGGAGATACAGCTCCATCCCGCGGCCGCGGTCAGCGCCGCTCAGAGGGGAGCGATAGGGGGCAAGAGAGCCGCAGCGCGCCCGGCTGACCCCGGATTCGGTGAACAGCAGGCTGTACGCCCCGTTGGAGAGCAGCGCCGCCTGGGGGTGCAGCCAGTCCGTGTCCCGTCCCGTTCTCGGCGGGCGCAGCTCCGCCCCGGAGCGGGTCCGGGGACGGCGCTCCCGGGCGGACCGGTGGACCAGCCCCGGCTCCAGAGGCACCTTTTCCTGGAGCAGACCCGTGTAGGCCGCCATGGCAGGATCTTCCATGAACCATTTCCGCACGGCGCCGTCTGCCAGGACATTGGTCACGGCGGCCAGGCTCATCCCCAGGTGATGGACCATCACACAGCGCACAGGCGCGCCTCTCTCCGAGGCGCAGCGCCCCGACGTGAAGTCCACGGCCTCCCACAGCCCATAGGGACCCATATATTCCTGACGCTCCATCCGCCGCAGGTTTTTCACCGCCGCCCGGGGGACCGCCGCCAGAGCCAGATAGCTGCTGTAGGGGGAGATCACAAGATCGGCGCCCATATCCCGACACAGCGCCAGAGCCGGGACCCCGTGGGCCTTGTAGCGGTAGTGATCCGCCGCGTCCAGGGCGTAAAAGGCGCTCTCGGACACGCCCCACAGCCCGTCCGGGCCGGCGGTGTGTCTGCGCTGTACATACAGCGCGAAACGGGCGCTCTCCCACAGGTGGGAGTTGGGGAAGAGGGGCAGGAACAGCTCCGGCATCAGGTATTCGAACAGGCTCCCCGACCAGCTCACCATGCCCCGGAAGCCCTCATGGCCCGCCTGGGCCCGGCCCAGCCGCCGCCAGTGCTTTTTGCTCACCTGGCCGGAGGCCACGGCGATATAGCCGGTGAGACGGGCCTCGCTCTCCATCAGATCGTACCAGCTTTGTCCGGGCGCCTGCCCGGGGATGAGCCCGATCCGGAACAGCTGACGCTTTTCGTCATAGAGCGGCAGGAAATCCATCCCCAGCCGCAGCTCATCCGCCGCCTCCGCCAGCTTTGCCCCGCCCATCCGGCGCAGGGCACCGGACACTGCCAGCAGGCATGCCCAGAGATTGCCGCTGTCCACCGTGGACACATAGGCCGGCTCCAGAGGCCGCAGCGTGCGGGTGTCGTACCAGTTATAGAGATGTCCCCGCCACTTTTCCATCCGCCCGGCGGCGACAAGCAGCTCCCGGCACAGCCCCATGGCCTCCTGCTCCTTTGCCAGACCCAGCCTTGCCGCGCACACGGCGCTGAGCAGGGCAAAGCCCAGGTTGGTGGGGCTGATGCGCCGGGCGGGCTCCGCCGGGGGGACGTCCTGGATGTTGTCCGGGGGGAGATAGTGGTCCTCCGGCCGGCAGTTGTCCCGGAAATACCGCCACATCTCCCCGGCCCGGCGCAGCAGAAAGTCCCGGTCCCGCTGGGGCAGGGAGGCCGACCGCTCCTTTTTCCGGCTCAGGCCCGCTGCGGCCAGAGGCGCGGCCATCCACACCACGCCCAGGGCCAGCCCCGCCGCCAGGGGCGACGCGGCCAGCAGCACCGCGCCGAATACGACGGAGGACCACATGGAGCGGAAATACGCCCCCGTGTTCCCCGCGGAGGCCTCAGCCTGCTGGGCGGTCCGCCACTGGAGCAGGCGCTTTTTCGACACCAGCATCCGCCACAGGGCGCAGGATACGGCGGACAGACTGATCCACGCCTCATAGGGCAGGAACAGCAGCCGCGTCAGGTCCCCTGCGATTTCCGCGCTGCCGGCAAGCACCCGGGAGCGCAGCCGGACCCGGCGCTGACCCAGAGGGCGTCCCAGCGGAGAGAGCAGCGCCTCCAGGGAACGGGAGAAAAGACAAAGCCCGCTGAGCCCCGCTGCCAGAGCGGCGGCGGGGCCGGGGGAGAAGAGGAGCCAACCCGTCCCCCACAGCAGGGCGGCGGGCAGCAGGGAGCGGCGCAGGGAGTCCAGCAGCCGCCAGCGCTCGATGGCGGGCAGCTCCCGGCCCGGGGCGAACAGCCAGGGCAGGTTCTGCCAGTCCCCCCGGATCCACCGGTGCTGCCGGGCGTACCAGCTCAGCGCCGAGGCGGGGAAGCCGTCGGTCAGCTCCACATCGTCCACATACCCGCCCCGGAGGTACGCCCCCTCCAGGGCGTCGTGGCTGAGCACCAGGCCGGGCGGGATGCGCCCGTCCATGCAGTCAAGATACGCCCGGATGTGGATCAGTCCCTTCCCGGCGAAGCCGCCGCTCTCGAACCGGTCCATATACACCTCCCCGGCGCTGGAGCCGTAGGGGTCGGCGCCTCCCTGGGGGGAGAACAGCCGGGCAAAATCCGTGGCGTAGGCCGCGGCCAGACTCACGGCGATCCTGGGCTGGAGCACCGCGTGGCCCCGGACCACAAGACCCCGGCGCAGATCGGTGATCGGCCGGTTCAGGGGGTGGAGAGCCGTGCCGATGAGCTCCCGGGCGCACTCCGGCTCCAGGCGGGTGTCCTCGTCCAGGATCAGGATATACCGGCAGTCCCGAAGGGGACGCAGGGCGCCCTCCGCGGTCTCCAGGGCGGAGGTCTCCCCGCCCAGCAGCCGGCACAGCTCCAGCACCGCCCCCCGCTTCCGCTCCCAGGGGATAAAGCGCCTGTCGGCCCGGCTCCAGTCCCGCTCCCGGGTAAAGAGGTAATACCCGCCGCCGTACCGCTCGTTCAGGGCCTTTACCTGTTCCCGGGCGTGGTGGAGCAGCCGCCGGTCCTCGGCGGTCAGCACCTCCCGGCTCTCCGGCAGGTCGCACAGCAGGCCGAAGCGCAGCTCCCCGCCGCAGTCTCGGGAGGCCATGGCGTACTCCTCCAGCCTCCGGGCGGCCTCGTCGGCGGCCCGCTCCCCGGTGAGCAGCACGGAGATCACGCACAGCGTCCGCCCCTCCGGCGGCACCCCGTCGGAGAGAGCCAGCCTGGGGAGCCGCCGGGGCGGCGTGATGCGCAGGATCAGCCGGTCCAGACTGCGCTTCACCAGCTCCGACAGGGGCAGCAGCGACCCGAGAGCAGCAAGGAAGCTCCCCGAGAGGACCCCGGCCCCGGCCGAGAGCCCCGCGGAGAGAAGAAGATTCGCCAGGATGTATCCCGCCCCGGAGCGCCGCCGGGCGGGGCGGCCCAGGGGCCGGTCATAGAGGTAGAAGCCCACATGCCGGGTGCGCTCCGCAGCGCCCCGGGCGGCCAGCCCCAGGATGCGCTCCGCCGCGGCGTATTCCGTCAGACCCGCCCTCTTTGCCAGCAGGGCGGCGCGGCGGCGGTACTCCTCCCGGGAGGCCCGGTCCATCCGAGGGTACACCCCGGCGGGATCGGACAGGAACAGCTGCTCCACCCGGTCGCAGCGCTCCAGCGCCTCCGTCAGATCCAGCGAGGAGAGACGCCGCAGAGCGTTCCACAGCGCGCCGCAGCGCAGCTCCTCCGGCTCGCCGTCCTTATAGAGCTCGGCCAGCTTTTCCAGCAGGGCCGAGAGCAGCGCCGCCCGGAACAGCCCCAGCTCCCGCCGGTCCAGGATGACGGCCTCCTGAAAGGCCGTCAGAAATATCACGATGCGCTCCTCGTCGGTATCCCCGTCCCCGGACAGCAGCAGCTCCGCGCAGACCTCCCGGATCAGGGACCGGCCTTCCGCGGCCCGGAGCCGCCCGGCGGAGCGAAAGGCCTCCCGGGCCTCATACGCCGCCTGCCGGGCCAGATACAGGTTGTCCCTCAGCCAGCGCATGGCCCCGGAGGGACCCTCCCCGGCGCTGTCCGCCCGGCGGTCGCCGGACCGGCGGACCAGGACGCCCAGAGAGCTGTCTGCCATGCCGGCCTCCCGTCTGCCGCTGATCCGGCCCGTGATCCTTACCTGCGCCGCGAAGGCGCCGGCGTGGGCCGCCAGCTCCTCCGGGGGAATATACATCTCCATGCTCTGCCTCCCGAAAAAAGAATCAAAAAGAAGTTTCTCCCGGGGCAGGGGGATTTATACAGCGGGAAACTGTCAAAGAAAAACACTTGACAGGACGGAGAGCGCGAGGTATAATGCCCAGGCAGCAAAGGAAAACTACTTGACACTGGAGGCGCCGGAGATGGATGAGGCTGTGTTCCGCACCATGCTTTTCGACTTTTACGGCGAGCTCCTGACGGACAAGCAGAGAGAGTACTTCGACCTGCACTACAACGAGGACCTGTCCCTGGCCGAGATCGCCCAGAGCGAGGGCATCACCCGGCAGGGCGTGTGGGATATCATCCGCCGGGGGGAGGACACCCTCCGCCGGTATGAGAGCAAGACCGGCCTGGTGGTGCGCTTCGCCCGGGAGCGGCAGCTTCTGGAAAGGCTGCAGGAGCATCTGGACGCGCTGAGCGCCGTGGCCCGGGGCCGGGCCGCCGAGATGGCGGAGGAAATGCAGAAGGATCTGAGGGAGCTGCGGCATGGCATTTGAGAACCTGTCGGACAAACTCAATAACGTATTCAAAAACCTCCGGGGCAAGGGCCGTCTGTCCGAGCAGGATGTAAAGGACGCCATGCGGGAGGTGCGTCTGGCCCTTCTGGAGGCGGACGTCAGCTACAAGGTGGTCAAGGACTTCATCAAGACCGTCAGCGCCCGCGCCCAGGGCGTCGAGGTGCTGGAGGCCCTGTCCCCGGCCCAGATGGTCATCAAGATCGTCAATGAGGAGCTCTGCGCCCTCATGGGCGGCGAGAGCCAGAAGCTGAACATCTCCTCGAAAAGCCCCAGCGTGGTCATGCTGGTGGGCCTTCAGGGCGCGGGTAAGACCACCAATGGCGCCAAGCTGGCCGCCCTGATGCGGAAGACCCAGAACAAGCGGCCCCTGCTGGCGGCCTGCGACGTATACCGACCCGCCGCCATCGACCAGCTGGTCACCGTAGGCGCCAAGCTGGATATCCCCGTGTTCCAGGAGGGGCAGGGGGACCCGGTGGAGATCGCCCTCCACGCGGTGGACTATGCCA
>JAEEGL012457709.1_pt1 | contig 11188 bp, 9 predicted proteins | sample 9134231 | NCBI WGS metagenome assembly JAEEGL01 (sample SAMN16246548, study PRJNA631951) | gut metagenome | biome: gut microbiome; feature: rumen; material: fiber-attached | host: Bos | place: Iran: Karaj | collected 2018-10
AGTGGAAAATTGAAAAAAAGTGAGTAGCGAAAAATTGTAAGTAATTAATAATCAGTTATTTAATTATTTATTTTTAGCCGCAGCCCCTTTTTTAATAGGGTATTTCACTTCTTCCACTATTTTCACCGCGAAAAAATCTTTACAATCGCCCGTCGCGAACAGGAAATCAGAAAATTTTTTTGCAAAGCAGGCAAAAAACTTTTCGAAACGCTTGGCGTTACATGCGCGCGTGTGTCTTTGTATAAGAAGGGATATTGGTTAACGTCATCAAAATAGAGGTCTCCCTTAGAGTCTGCAAAACCATAGATTTCTCCAAGAGAGGTGATAAGTGGCATGATGTCAGGCACTTCTATAACTCTTGGAAACATAGTACCATCTGCACCTGTCTTTATTAATCTTGTACGCCCTCCTTGATGTTCTTGAATTTTGCGGTTTTTTCATGTGTTTGAATGTTTAATTGTTAGGAATGTTGACGGCTGCAAATTTCGGAAGAAAGGGATTTGCTGCCAAATAAAGTGCTTTCCACTTCGTTCCACTTTTGGGACTCACTCATTATATGCCTGATTGTAATCGTTGTTTCTGCTGTAGAACACAGGATTTTCCAGAAAAAACTCGAAAAGATGAGGCTGCTGGTCAATAAGCAACGCCATGCGCTCGAAAAGGATTCTGTAACTGCGGTGTTTCTCTACAATAAACTGCAAGACGCAGTTAGACACGGGAAGGGTATGGAGGAGGTTGCCAACTGGGAGAGTATAGAGAAGTGTGTGGAGATGGAGTTTGCGGAGTTTTCCAAGCAAATAAATGACCTCCTGCTTTCCGCCGAAGAGATAAAGGTTTGTTATCTTGCTGTAATAGGTCTCAGGAATTCAGAGATTAGCGCACTCATGAACGTTTCTGCTTCAACGATAACGCGAAGGATGCAGACGCTGTCAAAAAAGGGCGTACTTTTTCCATTAGGTAACTCCGAGGGGTAGTCGCATACACAACAACTGAGCGCATCCGTCCCCGATATATTGGGATGGCATGCGCTCAGTATTATAGTTGTGTAGAGCGTTTTTTGAAAGGTGCGCGTCAGCGGATGTTATTCCGCGAGAAGCTGGCGGACGAGGGCGGAAACGACCTTGCCGTCAGCGCGCCCGGCGAAGTGTTTTGTCGCAACGCCCATGACCTTTCCCATGTCCTTGGGGCCTGCGGCTCCTACCTCGGCGATGATTTCGCGCAGCTGCGCTGCGAGTTCTTCCTCGCTGAGGGGTTTGGGGAGGTATTCCTCGATTACTGCCACTTGTGCCTCCTCGCCTTCTGCGAGGTCGGGGCGGTTCTGCTCGCGGAAGATTGCGGCAGCGTCCTTGCCCTGCTTGGCGAGCTTGGCAAGAATCTTCAGCGCGTCGGCATCGGCGAGTTCGTCGCCGGCACCAGGGGCTGTCTTTGCTTCAAGGAACAGTTTCTTTATGTTGCGGAGCGCTTCGAGGCGCACTTTGTCCTTCGCCTTCATTGCGGCGACGATGTCTTTGCTTATCTGATCAAATAACATTTTTGCGTATTTCTTTAACTCTGTTGTTTAGAATCCTCCGATGACGTAGCCGCCTTGTGCTATGGAGGAGGGCTCGAGTTCTATGGGTTGTGCGTTTGCGGTCTTGCTTTCTATCATCTTGAGGTCTTCCTTCGTGCGTTTGCACGTGGGTTTCACCTCTACGTGTGCGATGACTTCCTCGTTGTCGAGGTCGTCGGTGCTGAAGATGAAGGTGCGTAGCGTGCTGCGACTTAATCCTGGATCTCTCTTTTCAGGGCCGTAGTAGTCCTCGATGCGTACGAGTTTGTCGATTTCCTGTTCTTCGTCCTGCTGGCGGCGTGTTTCCTCCATTTCGTCGAGGCGTGCTGCCATGCCTGGGATGTCGCGATGTCCGAAACCTGTGGCGAGGATTGTGATTTTCACCTTCTTGTCGAGGGAGTCGTCCTTGCGTAGTCCCCATTTGGTGACTACGTCGCTTCCGAACTTGTTCATGAACGCCGTCACCTCCGTCATCTCCTCCGTCATGAGCGGTTCGCCGCCTTCTTGGCCGCTGTAGGAGATGAGTAGGAGCACCTTCTTCGAGCGGTAGATGTCGGTGTTGTTGAGGAGGGGGGAGTTCAGGGCGTCGTTGATGGCGCTTGTGAGGCGTCCTTCTCCCTCGCCATAGCCAGAGGACATGATAGCCACGCCGCCATCCTTGAGGAATGTCTGGACGTCTTGGAAGTCGAGGTGTATCTTTCCGTGCATCTCGATAATCTCCACGATGCTGCGTGCAGCCACGGAGAGCGTGTCGTCGGCCTTCTCGAAGGCTACGTCGATGGAGTAGTCGGGGTATATTTCAAGCAGGCGCTCGTTGTTGATGACGAGCAGGGCGTCCACGTTCTGTGCAAGTTTCTCGACGCCATCGAGGGCCTGGTTGATTTTTGGTAGTCCTTCCCACTTGAAGGGTATGGTTACGATGCCTACGGTGAGGATGCCCATCTTCTTCGCTTCGCGTGCTATCACGGGAGCGGCACCCGTACCTGTTCCGCCACCCATTCCTGCTGTTATGAACACCATTCGTGTGCCGTCGTTGAGGCAACGGTGTATCTCTTCGAGGCTTTCTTCGGCAGCCTGTCGCGCCTTCTCGGGCATGTTGCCGGCTCCGAGTCCGTCCTTTCCGAGCTGCAGGCGGTTGGGGATGGGTGAGTCATTCAGTGCTTTGCGGTCGGTGTTGCAGATGAGGAAGTTTACTTCGTTGATACCTTGGCGAAACATGTGGTTTGCGGCATTTCCGCCGCCACCGCCTACGCCGATGACCTTTATTATGGAGGGTGAAGAGGTCGGAGCACCCATATCTATTAAGTTGTCGCTAATTTCTGGCATGATAGTACAGTGTTTATTTTGGGGAATTCAATTATATGCTATTCGTCGTCGTTCTCGTCCTTGGGGTCGCTGACCATGCTGATGAACCAATCCTTGATTCTCTTGTATTTCTCTTTCCTTTTCTTGTTCTTTTCGTCCTTCAGGCGCTGGCGTTCCTCCTCTTCTTCGCGTGCTTTCTGCTCGGCGGCTGCGGCTTCTGCTGCGGCTGCGGCCTCGGCTTCTTCTTCAGCCTTGCGTGCGGCTTCGGCTTCTTCCGCGCGGCGCTGCTGTTCGAAGATGTCGATGTCGGAGGGGATATCGCCGCCACAGCAGTTCACCTCGCCCTGTTCAAGCAGTGCGATGGCCATGTTGTAGGCACCATCCTTGTTGAAACTCTGTCCGAGTACGGATGCCGTGCGTATCGTTGTAGTGATATTCTTCGCAACCTGCACGTTCTGCATATCCGTGGTGCGTTGGAAGGCTTTTTCGATGTTCTTTATCTTCGATGCTCCACCCGTAAGGATTATTCCGCCGACGAGTTCGCTGCGCTTGTAGCCAGAGAGCTCTATCTGATTGCGCACGTTGCGGATAATCTCCTCCTGACGTGCCTCGACGAGGTTTGAGAATTCGTCGTATTTGATGGCGCGTCCCGATTCTGCCATGATGGGGTTGTGAGCTTCTCCGGAGTTCTCGGCCAGGGCGCATCCGTATGCAATCTTCAGGCGTTCGGCTTCGCTCTCCTCGAGTGAGAGGCTCATGATGTCGCGCGTGATATTGTCGCCGCCAAGAGGTATCACGGCCATGTGGCGCAGGATGTTGTTCTTGAAGACAGCGACAGAAGTTGTCTGCGCACCCATGTCCACGAAGACGCAGCCGCTGTGGCGCTCGCTTGCTGGCACCATCTGCGCCGCCAGCGTCAGAGTAGAAATAGGCATGTCCACTACTTCGAGGTGAGCGTTGTGCATACACTCGACGATGCGGTCTTTTGCGTCCTTGCGTGTTACGACATTGAGGAAACGTCCTTCGATGCTTTCGGAGGGAACTCCCACGGGGTCGTTCTCGATCTTGGCTCCGAGGCGGTATTCCTGGATTATCGTTTTGAGGATGACGCGTCCGTCGGGCATTGAGCGGGAGTTGTCTTGCTCAATCTCCTCGATGACGTCCGCTGAAACGATTGTGGGTTCGGTGAAACTCTTGAACACATCGTTTTTTACGGAGAATGTTCCCATGCCGCCAATGCCCACGTAGGCTTGGCTGATGGCTTTCTTTAGTTTTTTCTCAAGTCTTTCCTTAATTTGTGTGATGCAGGCCGTCATCTTCAGGACGTTGTTGATACGTCCACGGAGCACGAAGCTTGACGAAGGCTCCGACTCGCAGGCAAGTACGAGCAGGACGCCGTCGGGCTGTTTTCTTCCAGCTATACCCGTCACTTTCTTTGTGCCGATTTCAATGGCTACGATAAAATGGTCTTCTGTTGCCATAAGCGATGTTGTATTTTCTATGATTTTTCTTGTTTTTGATGTCTTACTTGCGGCCTTTTCCTTTTCTCTTCACGCATACGACTTGGTCGGGGTGTGTGACGTCGATTTCGGAATATTTGTTCCAGCCTACCTCAGGCATTACCTTGCGGTAGAACGCCATGAGGTTACGGAATTTCTTCTGCAGGCTGTCGGTAGTGCCGATGTGTATCACTTGGTCTCCCACACGGGGATAGATGTCTATTTCGTGGTTGTTGGCGACGTGTATTTGCTCAACCTGGTCGTCCCAAAATTCGCTCAGGCGTAGGAAGCGCCCTATCTTCGTAAGTTCCTTCGAGGAGAATTCTCGCGAGATATTGCCCGTTGCTACGGCGAGGTTTGCGACGTATCCCATAGAGTTCATGATTGTGCCCTCGTCGTCGAGGTAGTAGTCGTCGCCGCCATCGGCGATAACGCGGAGTAGCGGCAGGCGCTGCGTTATCTCGACGCGGATGCGCGGCGAAGATGTGCGATAGCAGATGGCTTCCTCGACGAAGGGGTTTTTCTTCAGTGTCTCCTCGATTTTGCTGAGGCTCACGTCGCCCATGCTCCTGCCGACGGGATATACGCCGGGCCCGTCGCGCAGGATTCTGTCGGCCTCGGCGGAGGTGATGAATCCCGCATGCGTGCTGTCGGACACGACGATGTCGATGGCTTCGCAGGTCGTTGTGTCCTTCTTGTCGCTGTAGTGTACGAAGACATACACAAGGTACACCGTCAGGGCAAGGAGCATCAGGAGTTTCGAGAGAGTCTTCATTTATTGGGGCGTGTGTCGTTATTTATTGAGGAGTATGTCTTTTATCTGTGGCACATAGTCGTCGACGTCGCCAGCGCCAAGCACGTAGAGAACGTCGAACGTGTTCTCGCGGACAAAGGCGGGGAGGTCTTCCTTGTGCAGCAGATGTTTCTCCACGCCAGGGGCGAGGCGGTCGTAGATGAGCTCGCTCGTCACGCCGGGAATGGGTTTTTCGCGAGCGGGATAGATGTCAACGAGCACAACTTCGTCGAGCAGGGATAGGCTTTCGGCAAATTCCTTGTAGAAGTCGCGGGTTCGAGAATAGAGATGAGGCTGGAAGATTGCCGTCATCCTGCGTCCTTCGAAAACTTCGCGCACGGAGAGGATGCTTTGTCTGATTTCCTCGGGATGGTGTGCGTAGTCGGAGAGGAATACGAGCTTGTCCGTCTTTATCTTAAAGTCGAAACGACGGTCCACACCCCCAAAGGAGAGCATGGCGCTGCGTATCTCGTCGGCATTGGCTCCCGCAATCTGCGCGAGTGCCATAGCTGCGATTCCGTTTTCGATGTTTATGCTCACGGGAACGCCCAATTCCACGTCCTTGATGTCCTCAAACGGCGACACCAAGTCGAATATTATGCGGCCTCCGCCTATGCGAAGGTTTTCGGCATGGAAGTCTCCGTCGTCGCGACTGTAGCTGAAGAGGCGCACGTCTGCGTTTTGTGCTGGCTGAAGTTTGAGCCCAGTGTGTACTACAAGCGCGCCGCCTGGTTGGATGAGTGTCGTATAGTGGCGGAAGGCATCGACGTAGGCTTCTTCTGTGCCGTAGATGTCGAGGTGGTCGGGATCCGTGGATGTTATCACGCTCGCAAAGGGACGCAACTGGTGGAAGGAGCGGTCGTACTCGTCGGCTTCTATCACCACGTACGGGCTTTTTTCGGCAAAGAGGTAGTTCGTGCCGTAGTTCTTCGTTATTCCACCGAGGAAGGCGTTGCAGCCGACGTGGCTTTGGTACAATAGGTGTGCCGCCATTGCCGACGTAGTCGTCTTGCCGTGTGTGCCTGCCACGCACATGCCTTTCAGCGAGCGTGTGAGCATTCCGAGCACTTCGGCGCGCTTGAGTACGCTGAAACCATTTGCGCGGAACCAGTTCAGCTCCTTGTGGTCGGCGGGGACGGCGGGTGTGAAGACGACCTGCGTGGTTGCCTTGTCGCGGAAAGGCTCGGGTATCAGCGCGGGGTCGTCGTCGTAGTGGATTTGTGCGCCTTCTGCCGCCAGTTCGCGCGTGAGTTCCGTTTCGACGCGGTCGTAACCAGCGACGTTCATGCCGAGCGCGATGAAATATCTTTCAAGAGCACTCATCCCGATGCCGCCGGCTCCGAGAAAATATACGTTCTTTATGTCTTTCAACTCTGCCATTATTCGTTTTCCTCAGCTAAGCGTATAACTTCTTTCGCGATGTCCTCCGAGGCGTTTGGACGCGCAAACTTCAGGATGTTGCGGCTCAGTTCCACGAGCTTTGCCTCGTCCTGGACGGTGTTGATGGCCAGCGGCAGGAGCGTGAGTCGCGCTTCGGTGTCTGCTACGCACAGGGCGGCGTCCTTCTCAACTAGCGCCATCGCGTTCTTCGTCTGGTGGTCTTCCGCAACATTTGGCGACGGAACGAGCACTACGGGCTTGCCGAGCAGGCAAAACTCAGAAATGCTCCCCGCGCCAGCCCTGGAAACCACCAAGTCGGCGGCGGCGTAGGCTTCGTTCATGTTGCTGATGAAGTCCGTCACCTTCAAGTTGTCTGGGCATCCAGCCTCGTCGAGGCGTTTTTGTATCTCCTCGCTGTAGAATTTGCCCGTTTGCCAGATAAACTGCACCTGCTCCTGACGGCGAATGAGGTTGAGGCCTGAAAGGATGGTGTCGTTTATGGTGCGCGCTCCAAGCGAGCCGCCCACGATGAGCACAGTCTTGCGTTTGGGGTCGAGACCAAAGCGTTTTACACTCTCTACTCGCGACAGCGTCCTGTCGGCAAGGTTCTGGCGGATGGGATTTCCCGTCATTACGATGGCTTCTGCGGGGAAGAAGCGTTCCATGCCTTCGTAGGCAACGCAGATTCGGCGCGCCTTTTTTGCGAGCATCTTGTTGGTGACTCCGGCATAGGAGTTCTGCTCCTGCAACAGCGTGGGGACGCCTGCCTTCTGGCATTCGCGGAGAGTAGGTCCGCTGGCGTAGCCACCCACTCCCACGGCTACGTCGGGGCGGAAGTCCTTGATGATGTCGCGAGCCATGCGGCTGCTTTTCCAAGCCTTCACCAGCACGCCCACGTTCTTAAGCAGATGTTTTCTGTCGAAACCAGCCACGGGTAGACCTTTAATCTCATATCCTGCAGCGGGTACGCGTTGCATCTCCATGCGTCCTTCGGCTCCGACGAAGAGGATTTTCACATCGGGGCGCAGGCGGCGCAATTCTCCTGCGATAGCGATGGCTGGGAAGATGTGCCCCCCTGTTCCACCACCGCTTATGATTACTCTAAGTTCCTGTTTCATAGTTTGTTAATGCGGCATTTTGGACGTCGCAGTCCCTTTCTCTCTTTATGCGTTCGGCAAAAATAGTAATCTTTTCGCAGATTTCTCCTCACTAAAAGCAAAAAAATTTCATTTTTTTTTGCAAGCGCCCAAAATGCTCCCCAATCCTTCCATTTTTGGGGTAGGAAAAATGGTGATGACGGGGCAGAAAAGTGGCTACAAGGGCTGAAAAAGGATAAAACTTGAAATATGTTGACAACAGTGTGCGCAGTTTTAGAGGTTTTGTGGCTTAAAATTTGCTCTTTCTCTGACTTTCTTGGCTTTTTCTCGCATCTCGTCAAAACTTAAAGGCATTTTCTTGAAACTTTCTCTGAAAAAAATAAAACTACAAGGCGCAAAATTAGCCGTATAAGCGCGCAAAATCGTAGCGAAATGCGCATAAAACGGCAGCCAAATCGCAGAAAAAGTAATCCCAAAAGCTTCCCGCCTGACATTCAGGGGCTTGCGAACAAGGGCGAGAATGACGCAGATTTGAGGACAATCGAGCGTGATTGATTCTGCTGCGAGGATTTTAGCGTAAATTGTCGTATTTCTTGACAATATGCCGCTTTTTTGAAGTAAAACGGTGCTTTTATGTTTGCTTTTTCCGCGAACTGTCTTTATCTTTGCAGCCGAAAAGAACGACGAGGACAGATTTTGCGTTTGGGAACACAGAATCTTTCGTCGCTCGGGAAAGCCTTGAAACAAGTTTCATACTTTCCGCTCGCTTGAGGACAGATTTGGACTGCTTGCAACCTCGTAAAAAAATGCTAAAACTTGCAAAGACTGCGCCCCAAGAGGGTGCGTCTGCGAATGGAAGCGCCCTGCGAGGCGCTATTTTTTGTATAACACATTATATATATAAATAAGGAAATGGCATATCTATTTACTTCGGAATCGGTGTCGGAAGGACACCCCGACAAAGTGGCCGACCAGATTAGCGACGCCGTGCTAGACGACCTTCTTGCCCGCGACCCTCAGTCGAAAGTGGCATGCGAAACGCTCGTTACGACAGGACAGGTAATCGTAGCGGGAGAAGTGCGCTCCAACGCTTGGTCAGACCTCCAGAGCGTGGTACGCGACACAATCAAAAAGATAGGATACACGAAGGCGGACTACAAGTTTGACGCCGAAAGCTGTGGCATATTGAACGCCATACACGGCCAGAGCGACGACATCAATCGTGGCGTTGAGCGCGACGAAGCTGAAAAGCAGGGCGCTGGCGACCAAGGCATGATGTTCGGATACGCCAACAACGAAACCGACTGTATGATGCCGCTGCCCATATCGTTGGCGCACGACTTGATGATTACACTCTCGCGAATACGTCGCGAGGGTAAAGAGATGACGTACTTGCGTCCCGACGCGAAGTGCCAGGTGACGGTAAAGTACGACGACGATGACCGCGCTATCGCTATCGACACCATCGTAGTCTCTACGCAACACGACGAATTTGTTTCTGAAGAAGAAGCAGGCTCTCAGAAAGCTGCCGAGAAGCAGATGCTCGCACAAATAAAGCACGACATCAGAAACATTCTCATTCCTCGCGCCATCAAGGAGCGCGTCAAGACGCCTGAGGTGCGCGCGCTTTTCGAGAAAAGCGAAATCAAATACCACGTGAACCCCACAGGAAAGTTTGTCATCGGAGGTCCACATGGCGACACGGGACTTACGGGGCGCAAGATAATCGTCGATACCTACGGCGGGCGCGGAGCCCACGGCGGCGGAGCCTTCTCTGGCAAGGACCCCTCGAAGGTGGACCGCTCTGCCGCATACGCAGCAAGGCATATCGCCAAGAACATGGTCGCTGCGGGTGTGAGCGACGAGATGCTCGTGCAGATTTCCTACGCTATCGGCGTTGCTGAGCCCATCAGCATATATGTCAACACCTACGGCAAAAGCCACGTTAACATAAGCGACGGCGAAATAGCCGAGCGCATAAGGGGCATATTCCCACTGCGCCCATACGACATCGAAAAGCGCCTGAAACTGCGTTATCCCATATATGAAGAAACTGCGCGCTATGGCCACATGGGGCACAATCCGCGTTGGAAGACGAAAACCTTTGTGCGTCCTGGCGAAGAACCGCTGAAGATGGACGTGGAGCTCTTTACGTGGGAGAAACTCGACTATGTGGACAAGGTAAAAGAGGCCTTCGGACTATGAACATAACAGTCTATGCCGCCTCGAGCGGACAAGTTCCAGACGAATACGTACAAGCTGCCCGCGAACTGGGAACTGCCATCGCCCGCGAAGGACACGTGCTATTCAACGGTGCAGGACGAACGGGTCTTATGGGGGCAACGACGGACGCTTGTCTGGAGGCGGGAGGCCGCGCTGTGGGAATAATCCCGCAATTCATGATAGAACAGGGCTGGCAGCACGACGGCATGAGCGAATTGGTGGTGACGCAGAGCATGCACGAGCGCAAGGAACTCATGGCGTCGCGTGCCGATGCCTGCATAGCCCTTCCTGGAGGCGTGGGAACGATGGAAGAACTCCTCGAAGTCATCACTTGGAAGCAGCTTGGTCTGTACCTTAAGCCCATAATACTGTTAAATGTCGGCGGATACTTCGACTCCCTGCTCATGCAGATGGAGCGCGCCGTAGCAGAACACTTTATGCGTCCGCAACATAGCGACATCTGGCGCGTGGCAAGCTGTGCAGACGAAGCCGTATTCCTTGCCGAGACAACTCCTCTTTGGGATGCATCAATACGTAAACTGGCAGCTTTGTAAGAATACCTATGCCCGATAGTTTATCCATTGCTGCCGACAGCATACTTGCCGACTCCCTCGCCCGCGTGGCGGCTGTCGAGGACTCGTTGAGGAAATGCATACATGCCGACTACAGTCTCCTGGACTCCTTGCTTGAGAAGAATGTGGCGGCGGCGCACGGCATATATCCTGCCCCAAAGCCCTACGACGCCACGACAGACGACGGCATCGTTATAGCGTTTCTTTTGACCTTCGTGCTGATTGTGGTGTTCCTTGTGCAAATGCGCATAAGCAGGCAGGCAATAAACAAAAACCTCAGCACAAGGTTGTCGGATACGCCTCCTGCACAGTTGCCCAGCACGCTCGGCGGATTTTTCTGCCTCACGGCGGGGATTTCGCTGGGAATAGGCTTGGTGTGGATGGCGCGAAGCCTGAACGTGGCGCTCCCAAGCCCATTCTCCCAGATGGGCTCGCTGGAACTCTCGCTCATCGCGGGGCTTGTTTTCTGGGTCTATGTGATTGCGAAATGCACTATATATCGCATCATCAACATGACCTTCTTCAGTCCTGTGGCAACAAAGCGCTGGGATTTTATACAGCATAGCGTCATCGCCCTTTCAGGGGTGCTCTTTTTTGCACTTGCTTTGCTGGCTGTTTTCCTTCCGTTAAGCTTCACAACGGCACTTTTCGCGGCAGCTGTTGTCGTCTTTTTGATGAAAATCACCCTGTTTGTGGCATCTTTTCACACATTTTTCCAGTTAAAAGTTAGCGTTATTCACATAATTTTGTACTTTTGCACGCTCGAAATC
>JAEEGL012748455.1_pt1 | contig 11188 bp, 10 predicted proteins | sample 9134231 | NCBI WGS metagenome assembly JAEEGL01 (sample SAMN16246548, study PRJNA631951) | gut metagenome | biome: gut microbiome; feature: rumen; material: fiber-attached | host: Bos | place: Iran: Karaj | collected 2018-10
GAGGCAATCCTGGCCAAGCTGAAGGCTGCCGAAGGCAAGCCGGCTCCCAAGTCCAAGTGGCAGCAGCGCCTGGAGGAAGCCCAGAAGATGCAGCGTGAAATGCAAAAACAACAGGCCAAGAAAAATGGTAAGCGATAACCTTTCAGCCCTCTACGACAAACTGCCATCAGCCGTGAAACTGGTGGCAGTTTCCAAATTCCACCCGGTCTCCCGCCTGATGGAAGCCTATGAAGCCGGTCAGCGCATCTTCGGCGAGAACCGTCCGCAGGAACTGGCCGGAAAGGTGCCCCAGATGCCTGCCGATGTGGAGTGGCATTTCATCGGCCACCTTCAGACCAATAAGCTCAAACTCGTCCTTCCTTACGTTTCCCTGGTCCAGTCCGTAGACTCCTTCCATCTGCTGGAAGCCATCAGCCGCTGGGGGCAGGAGAATGACCGGATTGTGGATATCCTTCTTGAGCTTCATCTGGGTGCGGAAGATACCAAACACGGATTCTCTGAGGAAGATATCCTGAAGCTATGCTCCGGAAGCACACCGACTTCCATCCGGATCAGGGGTCTTATGGGGATGGCGACGAATACAGAGGATGAAGCGGTGATCGAAGCGGATTTCGCACGGATAGAGGCTTTGTTCAACCGGATCCGGGAAGAACGTCCGGAATGGAGGGAGACCTTCACGGAACTGTCCATCGGCATGTCCGGAGACTGGCCGCTTGCCGTCCGGCATGGGGCGACGATGGTCCGTATCGGCACCGATATCTTCGGTCCCCGCGAGTATTAGTCTTTCCTAGAAAAAGAAGAAATAGTAAGCGGCCCAGACCATCGGGATACCGCTTACATGGCCGATAACACGGTAGCTGGCGTCCTGCACGGTACCGTCGCCTTTTACATGACCGATGACACGGTAGCCGGAGTCTTGGACGGTCCCGTCGGACTTGATATGGCCGATGACCCGGTAACTGTGGTCCTGCACTGTTCCGTCGCTTTTCAGATGCCCGACAACCCGGTAACTGTCATCCTGGACTGTACCGTCTGATTTGATGTGCCCTACGACGCGATAGCTGTCATCCTGGACGGTACCGTCGGACTTGATATGCCCGATGACGCGGTAGCTTGAATCCTGGATCCGCTGGGCGTGGGCAGGGAAATTCAGCACCAGGGAAAGGGCGAGGACAAAGAAAAGGGTCATGAATCGTTTCATGACCCTTTTCATGCAAAAAGCATGCTTATGAAGCGATGCTTACTTCATGATCACCTTGGCCATTTCCAGGACCTTGTTGCTGTAGCCCCACTCATTGTCGTACCAGGCGCAGACCTTGACGAAAGTCGGGTCGAGCTGGATACCGGCCTTCACATCAAAGATGGAAGTGCGGGCGTCACCGCGGAAGTCGGTGGCGACGACAGCCTCGTCGGTGTAGCCGAGGACACCCTTGAGTTCGCCTTCGGAGGCGGCCTTCATGGCGGCGCAGATCTCGTCGTAGCTGGCGGCCTTCTCGAGTTCGACGGTCAGGTCGACGAAGGAGACGTCAGAGGTAGGGACACGCAGGGACATGCCGGTGAGCTTGCCGTTGAGTTCCGGGAGAACCTTGCCGACCGCCTTGGCAGCGCCCGTGGAGGACGGGATGATGTTCTCGAGGATGCCGCGGCCACCGCGCCAATCCTTCTTCGAAGGGCCGTCAACGGTCTTCTGGGTCGCCGTAGCGGCGTGGACCGTGGTCATGAGGCCGCGCTTGACACCGAAGTTGTCCTGGAGGACCTTGGTGAGCGGAGCGAGGCAGTTCGTGGTGCAGGAGGCGTTGGAGATGATGGCCTGGCCGGCGTAGGTCTTGTGGTTGACACCATAGACGAACATCGGGGTCGCATCCTTGGACGGAGCGGACATGATGACCTTCTTGGCACCAGCCTTGATGTGGGCGGATGCAAGCTCTTCGGTCAGGAAGAAACCGGTGGATTCGACGACGACATCGACACCGAGGGCACCCCAGGTGATGTTGACCGGATCCTTCTCGCAGAAGACCTGGATCTTGTTACCGTCAACGATGAGGTAGTTGCCTTCGACCTTGATGTCATGGTTGAACTGGCCGTGGACAGAGTCGTACTTGAGCATGTAAGCGAGATAATCGGGATCGAGGAGGTCGTTGATACCGACAACGCAGATGTCCTTGCCGAAATTCTCGACGGCGGCACGGAAAACCATACGGCCGATGCGGCCGAATCCGTTAATACCAAGTTTGATCATAATACAATTTTATTGTTTGTGTTGAACATTTCCAGTCAAATGCCCCGGAGCCTTCCGGAAAGCGTCGCAAATTTACGAAAAAATGATGATAAATCACTATATTTGCGAACGTTTTTAAAAGATTTTCTCATCGAATGGAAATACTGATCACGAACGACGACGGATTCAAGTCCAAAGGCATCCACACCCTGGCCCGTATCATGGCCGGTTTCGGCAACGTAACCGTCATCGCGCCCAAGCACCACCAGAGCGCGATGTCGATGGCCGTTTCCCTGGGCTTGAAGAAACTGGCCTGGAAGGCCCTGCCGGAAGAAGGTCCGGGAGAGTGGTCCTACCTCGACGCGACCCCGGCCAGCTGCGTCAAATTCGCCCTCAACTACAAATTCCGCGAACACCATCCCGACGTCGTCGTGACGGGCATCAACCACGGCACGAACGCGGCGACCGCCGCCAATTATTCCGCCACCCTCGGGGCGGCCGATGAAGGCGCCCTGAACGGCTGCCGCGCCATAGGCGTCTCTCTCTGCGATTTCCGTCCGGATGCCGATTTCAGCGCCGTGGAAGCCCTTTTCCCGGACATCTTCCGGATGCTGATGGAGAACTGGCCGGAGGACGGTTACGGGCTGATCTACAACGTCAACTTCCCCGCCCTGCCGCTTTCCGAGATCCGCGGAGTCCGTTTCTCCCACCAGGGGAAAGGCCACTGGATCAAGGAGTTCCTGGAATGGGACAATGCCTATCTCGAGAAACTGAACCTCAACGACGAATTCTACTGGCAGGCCGTCGACAGGCCCCTCGAGCCGGGCGAGAAGGGCTATATGATGATCGGGACCTTCGTCGATGACGAGACGGAAGCCTCCGCGGCAGACGCGGACCACTGCCTCCTCGCCGAGGGCTACGTCACCATCACCCCCAACACCCTGGACCGCACCCATTACGCCGAACTGACGCGGCAGAAAAAAGCCGGAAGATGAAGTACTACCTGATCGCGGGCGAGGCGTCCGGGGACCTGCACGGATCCAACCTGATGAAAGGGCTCTATGCCGAGGATCCGGAAGCCGACTGCCGCTTCTGGGGCGGCGAGCGGATGGACGCGGTCTTCCATGCCCACCAGGACGGGACCGGACTCGTCCACGACTACCGGGACGGCGCCGTGATGGGGTATATCGAACTCATCGGCAAGGCCGGTTCGCTGCTGGGGAAACTCCGCCGCTGCAAGGAAGATATCCTCGCCTGGCGGCCGGACGTGGTCATCCTCATCGACTATCCCGGCTTCAACTTCCGCATCGCCGGATTCGCCCACAAAAAAGGTTTCAAGGTCTTCTATTACATCGCCCCGAAAGTCTGGGCCTCCCGCGAGAACCGGATCCGGAAACTGAAGGCCCATGTGGACCGGCTCTTCATCATCTTCCCTTTCGAAAAGGCCTATTTCGACCGGAAAGGCGTCGCCTACACCTATGCGGGCAACCCGCTCGTCGATGCCATTGACGGCTCCCCCGCCCTGCAGGAAACCCGCGCGGATTTCCTCGCGCGCACAGGCCTCGCGGACAAGCCTTACATCGCCCTCCTCGCCGGCTCCCGCAGCGGCGAGATCAAGACGATGATGCCGAAGCTGCGCTACTTCATGCAACAGTTCAAGTCGATTCCGGAATATTCTGACTACCAGTTCGTCATAGCAGCGGCTCCAGCACGCTCGGAAGCGGATTACACACCCTTTCTGGAAGGCTCTGACCTCCCCGTCTCCATCCTCTTCGGCGAGACATACGCCGTGCTGAAACACGCAGAAGCGGCCGTCATCAATTCCGGCACCGCCTCCCTCGAGGCCGCTCTCATCGGCACCCCGCAGGTCGTCTGCTACGGCATCGCCGGCAACCTGAGCTACTGCCTCGGCCGCCTGCTTCTCCGGACGCCGTTCATCAGTCTCGGCAACCTCATCCTCGGCCGCTCCGCCTTCCGCGAACTGATCCAGGTTTACTTTACGCCGGAGAATGTCACGGCCGAAATCCGCCGCATCCTGGAAGACCGCGCCTACCGCGCCCGCATGCTTGCCGATTACGGGGAAATCCGCCGGGGACTCGGCGGCACCGGCGCTTCCTCCGCCGTCGCCCGCGCCATGGTCCAGGCGCTGCGCTGATCAATACTCCCGCGGGCCGAAGATCGCGGTGCCGATGCGCACCATCGTGGAGCCGGCCTCGAGGGCCAGGCGCCAGTCACCGGACATGCCGATGGAGAGTTCCGTAAAATCCGTCAGGTCCGGAAATATTTCATTTACAAGCGCTTTCAGCGCAGCAATCCGGGCGAAATCGCCGGCGATGACCGCCGTGTCCTCCGTCAAGGTTGCCATGCCCATCAGGCCGCGGAAGCGGACATGGGGGAACCCGGCGGTGCGCCCAAGCACGGAGAGGATTTCCGCATCGGTAAAACCCTGCTTCGCCGCATCGGAAGAAATGTGCACTTCGAGCAGGATGGAAACGGTCCGTTCATGGACGGAGCCCCATTGTTCAATTGCTTGAAGCAAGCGCTCGGAATCGACTGACTGGACAAGCGTTGCGTACGGCAGGACCAGTTTGAGCTTATTCGTCTGCAAATGGCCGATAAAGTGCCATTCCACGTCCGCGGGCAGCTGCGGCACCTTGGCCGCGAATTCCTGCGGGCGGCTCTCCGCGAACACGCGCTGCCCGGCCTCATAGGCCTCCATCAGGCGTTCCACGGGATGGAATTTCGAAACTGCCGCCAGGCGTACCCCTGACGGCAGTTCGGATAGGATCCTTTCGAGACGACTAGCGACGCTTTCCATTCTTGCTCTGTTGCTGCTGCATCTGGCGCTGCATCTTCTGCGCTTCCTCGAGCCGCTGCTGCCACTTGGACTTCGGGACCGGCTTGTTCGCCGATTCCTTCAGTTTCGCCTGGATCTCCTCCGGGTGGACGAACCACTTCTTGATGACCCAGGTCTCCACCATCGTGATGAGGTTGGAGAGCAGGTAGTAGTAGCTCAGGCCGGACGAGAGGTTGTTGCAGATGAAGAACATCATGATCGGCATCATGTAGATGCTCATGAACTTCATCATCTTCGCATTGGGATCGTCCCCGGTCATCTGGCTGCCCGAAATGACCTTCGAATAGAAGAACATCGACACCGCCATCAGGAGGGCGAACAGGGAGATGTGGTCCATGCCGAGGATGCTCGTCCCCCAGTGGAGGACGTCATCATAGGCGCTCAGGTCCTCGGCCCAGAGGAACGGCTGCTGGCGCAGCTCGATGGAGGCCGGGAAGAAGCGGAACATCGCCCACAGGATCGGGAACTGCAGGAGCATCGGGAGGCAACCGCCCATCGGCGAGATGCCGGCCCGCTTGTACAGGTCCATGGTCGCCTGCTGCTTCTTCATCGCATCTTCCTGCTTCGGGTACTTCGCATTGATCTTGTCGATTTCCGGCTTCACCGCCTGCATCTTCGCGGAGGAAGAATAGGACTTGAAGGCGAACGGAAGGACGACGATCTTGATGAAGACGGTCATCAGGAGGATGATCAGGCCGAAGTTCAGGATGTACTTGTGGAGCCAGTTGAACAGGGGGATGATCACGAAGCGGGTGAACCAGCCGACGAGCCAGCCGCCCAGCGGGATGGTCTTCTCGTACTTGTGGTCAAACGCCTTGAGGGTCTGGAAGTGGTTCGGGCCGAAATAGAACTCGAAGGGGATGCGGATCTCGTCGGAACCCGGGGTGAAGTCCGCACGCATCGCGGCGCCGGCCGTCATCAGGTTGTGCGACGGATCGTCCTTCGGGACGAAATTCAGCTGGAACTCACCGGAGGAGAAGCCCTGCGGCGCGCGCATGATGACCGAGAAGAACTGTTGCTGGAACGAGAACCACTCGATGCGGTTGTCGAAGCGCTTGCTGCCGCTGCGGCCGTTGCCGATGTTCTCGGGCTTCTTCTCGCCCGGGAAATAATAGTTCAGGCGGGAGTACTGGGTCTCGTTCTTGTACCCCTTCTCCATCCGCGGCATCGTGACGTTGAAATCCACGTCCATCGACAGGACGTTCCGGGGAATCAGGCCGCTCATCCCGACGAAGGAGAGCTGCTCGTCCACCGTGTAGGCATCCTCGGAGAGCGTGTAACGCTGCTCGATGTAGCCGCCGCCGGAGAACGGAAGACGCATCACAACCGTATGGTCGTCAGATGCTTCCTCGACATACTGGAAGTTGAACTTCCGGGTGTCGACCGCCGTCGGGGCATAGACGACGAAGCCGAGCTGGCCGGCGCCGTCCCTGAACAGATAGAGGTCGGACTTGTCGTAATTGGTATAGTCCTTCACCCGCACGGAATACGGCTGTCCGCCCCGGGTGCTGAAGACCACCTCGATCTTCCCGTTCTCCCGGGTGATGAACTGTTCCTCGCCGGAAACCGCGGCATTCAGGAGCGTATCACTGTACACCGCAGCGGGCGCAGAACCCGCGGCCAGCGGCTGCGAGAGGTGGACCGTATCTTCCGGATGCTCGAGGAGCCAGGCCTGGCGGATGCTGTCCTGCCGGGCCTGTTCGACACGCGCGAGGGAATCGATCTCCGCCTGGACGGCCATCTGTTTTTGCATCTGCCTCGACTGGTATCCGAAGAAACCAATCATGATGAGGCCGATGAGGATGAATCCGATAACTGAATTCCTGTCCATTCCCTACTCGTTTTCAGCCTCTTCCTTCGCCTCGAGCTCACGGATCTTCCCTTCGAGGGCCTTCAGTTCCTCCTTGGCGGCATCGATCCGTTCCTGCATCAGCTTGATCATCGACTCCGCCGTCTTGGAGGCGGAGAAGAAGCCGATGTTGTTCTCATAGGTGGCGATGTCCTGCTGGAGCTGGACGTATTTCTGGACCAGGATGTCCTTCTCCGTCTTCGGGGCGGCGGGGCGACGGCCTTCCCGACGCTCACCGCCACGCGGGGCGCGGGCGTTGAAGGACGGGAATTTCGCATTCATCGCATCCCGGTATGCGGCAGAGACGGCTTCCTTCTCCTTGAACGGGACGAAACCGATAGCGCCCCACTTCTCGGCGAAGTCGCGGGCGGCCGCCTGGTCGGCATCGGCGTCACCGGAGGGCGCATAGGCCTCGATCTCGGCGATGAGGGCCTTCTTGGCCTTGAGGTTGCCGTAATAGTCGTTCTCGGGCTTGGCCTGCTTGTCGCGTTCGTTGAAGAAGGCGTCGCAGGCGGCGCGGAAACGCTTCCAGAGCTGCTCCGACTTCTTGCGCGGGACGGAACCGATCTCCTTCCACTGCTTCTGGAGGGCGATCAGCTGGTCGGTCGTCTTCTTCCAGTCCGTGCTGTCCTTGAGGGCCTCCGCCTGCTCGATGAGGGCGAGCTTCTTCTCCATGTTGACGTTCATGCTGTCCTTGAACTGCGCATAGTAGTCGCGCTTGCGCTCGAAGAACTTGTCGCAGGCGGCACGGAAGCGGTCATAGACCTTCTGGTTCTCCTTCTTGGAGGCGAAGCCGATCTTGCGCCAGCTGGCCTGGATCTCCTCAATCTGCCGGGACAGGGTGTTCCATTCACTGGAACTGCCGATCTCCTTCGCGGCGATGGCCTCGACCTGCTCGCAAAGCGCCGTCTTGGCGGCGAGGTTTTCGGCCTGCTGGCCCTTCAGGCCCTCGAAATAGGCCTGGTATTTCTTGTTGATGACAGCCGTCGCCGCCTTGAAGCGGTCCCAGATGGCATCGCGGTATTCCTTGGCGACGGGGCCGTATTCCTTCCACTGCTCGTGGAGTTTCTGGAGTTCCTTGAACGAGGAGACGACATTCTCTTCCTCCGCCAGCTTCTCGGCCTGCTCGCAGAACTGCTCCTTGGCTTCCAGGTTCTTCTTGAAGTCGAGGTCGCGCAGGTCGCGGTTGATCTGGACCAGGTCGTAGAACTTCTCCACGTAGAGCTGGTAGGTGTCGTTGATGTCCCGGAAGGCCGTGACGGGAACCGGGCCGATTTCGCGCCAGCGGTTCTGGATCTCGCGGAACTTCGGGAAGGCATCCCGCATCTCGCCCTGCTCTTCGATCAGGGCTTTCAGTTCCTCGATGACGGCCTGCTTCTTCACGAGGTTGTCCTCGCGCTCGGCGTCGAGCTGCCGGTTGTACTCGGCGCGCTCCTTCTTATAATTATTGTAAAGGGACTTGAAACCGGCTTCTATCGCGGTGAAGGGATTCTCGATCCCCTTCCCTTCCTCGGCGGCAGGGGCCTCGGCGGGCGCCTCCGCAGCTGCGGCGGCAGGCTCCTCGGCCGGCATATCCTCCGTCGGTTCCTCGACCGCGTCGGCAAGACCGGCGTCGGCCTTCTCCTTGGAGAGACGCTTGTAGAAGGCGGATTTGATGGCTTCTGCCTCTTTCGATCTTTTCATCCTGTCCACGCTTTCCGACAGGCTCTGGAACAGGCCGGAGAGCTCCGCAAGGGTCTTCTCGGCATAATTGACGACGGTCTCCTTGACGGCAGCCGCCTCTTCCTTCACGTCCGCGATCTGCTCCGCATGCTCTTCCTTCACATCCGCGACCTTCTCCTGGATGCCGTCCACCACGTCCGCGATGCCGTCCTTGATGTCGGCGACGGCGTCGGCGGCCTTGCCGGCCAGTTCGGAGAGCTTGTCGCCGGCGACGTCCGCATACTCTGCGACTTTGTCCTTCGCGGCGGCGACGGCGTCGGAAACGACGTCTTTCGTCATGGCAACGACCTCGGCGAGGGTTTCTTTCAAGGTTTTCTGTTCCTCTTGTGCTACATCTGAAGTGTTCTGGACCTCAGGCTTAATTTCTTCACTCATGATAAGTAGGAGTTAATTGTTAAAAATCGGTGCCGACCGGGTAAAAATCAGGCTGGCAGACTGCAAATATAACAAACTTTTGGAGATAAAATGCTAATTTTGCAAAGCAAAAGGAAAAACCAGATGAGAATCGATATCGTCACCGTCGTGCCCGGCCTGCTGGAGAGCCCTTTCCAGTATTCCATCGTGGCACGGGCCATCAAGAAAGGACTGGTGGAGATCCATGTCCATGACCTCCGCGAATACGGGCTCGGAAGCCGCCGTACCGTCGACGACTACAGTTACGGCGGTGATGCAGGGATGGTGATGATGTGCGAGCCGGTGTTCAACCTCATCGGCGACCTGAAGAAGCAGCGGGACTACGACGAGGTCATCTACATGGCCCCGGACGGGGAGATCCTGACCCAGGGCATCGCCAACGAACTGTCCCTCAAGGAGAACATCATCATCCTCTGCGGACACTACAAGGGGATCGACGAGCGCATCCGGGAGCATCTGGTCACCCGCGAGATCTCCGTCGGTGACTTCGTGGTCAGCGGCGGCGAAATTCCCGCCGCCATCCTCGCCGACAGCATCGTCCGGCTCATCCCTGGCGCCCTGACCGACGAGACCTCCGCCCTCTCCGACTCGTTCCAGGACGGACTCGTCGCGCCGCCGGTCTATACCCGGCCCGCCGAGTACAACGGCTGGAAGGTTCCGGACGTGCTCCTCAGCGGCAACCCGAAGCTGATCCGGGCCTGGCAGGACGAACAGGCGCTCGCCCGTACGCGCGAACGCCGCCCCGGCCTGCTTACGCAGGATTAGAGGCAGAGTCCCACCTCGTGCTTGATTTCGTCCATGACGAACGAGGACTGGATGCTTCCGATGGAGTCGTTGGCACCGAGGACATTGATGATGAACTCGTTATAGGCTTTCATACTCGGCGCGAGGATCTTCAGCAGGTAATCGAATTCCCCCGAAATGTTGTAGCATTCCGTCACCTGGGGGATTTTCCGGACATAGGAGACGAAATGGTTGGCGTCCCCGCGCGTCATCTGCTTCAGTTTGACCGAGCAGAAGACGGTGAAGCCCAGGTCCAGTTTTTCCGCGTCCAGGACCGCGACGTAGCCGCGGATGAAGCCGTCCCGTTCCAGGCGCTTGAGCCGCTCGAAGACGGGCGTCGTGGACAGGTTGACACGGGCGGCCAGCTGCTTGGTGGTCAGCCGCGCGTCGGACTGGAGGCAGCGGAGGATGGCCAGGTCGGTGACGTCGAGTTTCGTTTCGCTTTTCATAAGAAGAATAACATTCTGTCTTTCGGGCATTTTCGCGGAAAATCATTCTACATTTTCCACATCACATGGCAAATATAGAATAATTTTCCGAATTTTCAAAAATCGTAGGATTTCATTCCACGACCCGCTATCTTTGCAGAAAACAATCCCGCCATGAGCCAATCGATTGAAACCCTCTGCGTCCACGCCGGCTACAAGCCCGGCAAGGGAGAACCCCGCCAGATTCCCGTCATCCAGTCGACCACCTTCCGCTACGAGACGTCGGACCAGATGGGCCGGCTCTTCGACCTCGAAGAAAGCGGCTACTTCTATACCCGGCTCCAGAACCCGACATGCGACCACGTCGCGGCGCGGATCGCCGCGCTGGAAGGCGGCGTCGCCGCCATGCTGACCTCCTCCGGCCAGGCGGCCAACCTGTTCGCCTGCCTCAACATCTGCCAGGCCGGTGACCATATCATCAGCGCCAACAACATCTACGGCGGGACTTTCAACCTGCTCGGGACGACGCTGACCAAACTCGGGATCGACGTCACCTTCGTCGACGCCAAGGCCCCGGATGAGGAGATCGAAGCGGCCTTCCGGCCCGGGACCAAACTCGTCTTCGGCGAGACCATCTCCAATCCGGGCGTAGAAGTCCTTGACATCGAGCGCTTTGCCAACATCGCCCACCGGCACGGCGTCCCGCTTGTCATCGACAACACCTTCGCCACCCCCATCGGCTGCCGGCCCTTCGAATTCGGCGCCGACATCGTCACCCACTCCACGACCAAGTACATCGACGGCCACGGCACGACGGTCGGCGGCGTCCTGGTGGACAGCGGCCGCTTCGACTGGGACGCCCATGCGGACAAGTTCCCCGGCCTCTGCACCCCGGACCCCTCCTACCACGGCATCAC
>JAEEGL013644365.1_pt1 | contig 11188 bp, 8 predicted proteins | sample 9134231 | NCBI WGS metagenome assembly JAEEGL01 (sample SAMN16246548, study PRJNA631951) | gut metagenome | biome: gut microbiome; feature: rumen; material: fiber-attached | host: Bos | place: Iran: Karaj | collected 2018-10
CAGCCAAGTCTGCCAGCTGGGATAGAATCGCAGAAACACCATGATCAAGGCCACAAACACCGGATACAGATACACCAGCGTCGTCGCAAGCCCCGACGGAATATACTCATACGAACAAAACAGCGTAATGCTGCTCCCCGCAAACAACAGTCCCAGCAGCACCAACAGCCCCAACCCGCGCCTCTCCGCCCGGAAACTCTCCTTCCTGAGCACCATCCACATCGCCAGAATCACCGCCGCCATCCCATACCGGAAAAACAGCATCACCATCACCGGCACCCCGCTCTCCATCAGCGCCTTCCCAAACAGCGGATTCGTCCCATACGACACCCCCGCCAGTATGCCTGCCGCATAGCCGATAAGGCGCCTTTTGTCGATGTGAAGGTTTGTTTTCATAGTTCTGTCTGTCGATATTGGGGCGCAAAGATACGGTTTTTCGTAGAGATTGTGAATTGAAGGGGGTGTCGATGTCAATGTCGATGGGGGTGTCGATGTGAAGGCAGGACTCGTCCCCCTGTATCGGGCCTGCGTCATGACGGCTTTCAGCCGCTCCGCGTAGGCGGGAGGGGGCTTGACGGAGAACTCCTCCTTTTGGTCCCGCAGCGGGACCAACGTCGTCAAACAAACTCCGTCATCCCTGCGGGACCGCCCCCTCCCGCCTGCTCCGCTGTCGCTGAAAGCCGAAATCCGCAGAGCCCGGTACAGGTGGGGGTAATAATTTATCAAATGTAAAACACGATAATATGTCAATTGCCAAAGCTGAAAATACCGAAGCAGAGTTATCCCCTTAATCGGTTTCGATCCACAAGATGTTATCGTCGTCCCGGATGATTGCGTCTCCTTTCCATCGGGAAACAAGGTCTTCAATTATGATACTTTTTAGACGACAATAACATGACAGAGTGTCAGCAATTTAACTCGGAATAGTGTTTGATGTAATTACCCAAAAAGAATAGTATGAGGTATACTGAGGATCAATTAAAGGAAATGACCAAACCGTCCAGTAATTCGGAAGAACAAAGAATGGAAAACGCAACCCGTATGGTAAGAGAGGCGTTAGCGAATAATGGCATTATCATTAAGGCTGGAGAATACGACATCTTTCCTCAAGGATCGTATGCGAACAATACTAACATTAGAAACGATAGCGACGTTGATATTAATGTCTGCTACACGGGAGCATTCTTTTTTGATCTTCCTTCCGGGAAGAATAGATATGATTATGGCTTTTACGAGGATGCAAAATATTCTTTCGGGCAGTTCAAGGACGAAGTGGAAGCAGTTCTCGTTAAGAGATTTGGGCGGGATCAGGTTATACGTAAGAATAAATGTATTCATGTTAAGGAAAACACAGACCGAACAGAAATAGATGTTGTTCCCACTTGGGAGTACAGACGCTTTTTCGGCCCACGTACTACAGACTATGTGAGGGGAGTAAAGCTATTGCCCGACAACGGCGGTGCCGTTATTAACTTTCCCAAGCAGCACTTGACAAATGGGCGCTCACATAATGTAGATACTCGTGAAAGATTTAAGAAGTTAGTCCGAATAGTAAAGCGTATACATTTGGACATAGAGAAAGATGGTTTTTATAACAATAGCAAAATTACCTCGTTTCTGCTTGAGTCAATGGTGTATCTTCTCCCAAATAGCACATACAGCCTTTACACGGATTATTTCAGGTGGACGGACGTTCTGAGAGAAGCTATCCTTTTTTGGTATAACGCTACTAAAAAAGGTGCAAATGAGTGGCAAGAATGGAAAGAAGTTTCCGAATTGCTTTATTTAATGTACGGGCACAAATGGTCTTCCTCCGATGTGAATGAGTTTACCCTGTACTTGTGGAGATACTTAGGATATTCTAAATAGTTATGGTTGAACACAATATCAAGCGATACGTTTATGCAATTATCGTGGTCTTCTTGGTGGGGGTAGTCTCGTCATTGTTAGCCTTCAACGTGTTAGGTCTCTCGAAAGGAGCATGGGACATTATTACTACCAGCATCTCTTTCACCGCAATAATTGTTGTTCTGTTTGTATCGTGGGCGTGGCGATGGCGGGTTTTCCGGGGGTGGTTAGTCCCTATTCCTAATCTTAACGGAAAATGGGAGGGATCTATCAAATTTAAGGAAAATGGAGAAGATCGGAAAAGAAAAGTATCCGTTGACATCAAGCAGACCTTCCTGTCAATCGTCGTTCGATTTAGGTCAAAAGAGAGTAGTAGTCTTAGTTTCTGCGGCTCGTTTAATATAGACGAGAAACGAGGAATAAAGCAACTAATTTATTCTTATCAGAATGACCCGAATGCAAATATTAGAGAGACTAGTCCTGTACATTACGGAACAACCAAACTGGATATCGGATCGGATAGCAAATCTCTGATAGGAGAATATTGGACAAGTCGAAAGACAATGGGGACTATTGTTCTAAAGAAAAAGTAGTCGTGTTTGTCGTTGCTGTGGTTTGCACTGATTGCCTTAATCCATCTTTGTGTTGGATATTAAAAGATGGCTTTATAGCTCAGGGGGCATGAAAAATTGCTTTGGATCAGATGCAAGCAACTCTATATGCTCATTTAGGTGATTGACTGAGATCTGAATATTGCTAAGAACAGGTTGGAGACTCATCTTAACCGTTGATGCGACCGGATCTTGTATGTAGATTTTTTCTAATGCAGGCATTCTTTCGAAGAGCAGTCGATCAACTTCGCGATTGAAAAAAGGAAAAGAATAGCCAATAATAACCAATACTCGGGCATCTGAAACGCAATCGGAGATGCGTGTCAAGTATTGTTCGTTCATATGCTCCCACGAGAAAGATATTCTATTGTTACGAGCATCCAATCTAGAATACATCTCAAGTAAAGGAGCTAACGAATCCTCTTTCTTTGCTTTGAAATATGATTCATCTCCTGCAACGAATGCGGAACCATTCAGTTTAAGTAAATTGAACCCCTTGTGCTGCCGATAGGGTTCGCCTCTTTTCCCCTCTGATAGTTTATCATGCGAATACAAGAAAATATCGCTGAGCAATGATAAATTATCGGCTTTCACATACCCGTTATAAGCGAGTTCAAACTGGAAGTCATAGTTCCAAGAAATAACACTTATATCATCTGGGAGATGATTCACATCCTGCTGAAGAATGGCGGCAAGAAAAGAATCATATCGTTGATCAGGATCATTTAAGATTTGTTCAAAACACAAAAAAACTAATAATACATTTTTGAGTTTTTGATAATCCGCGAGGTTCTTCAAAAGAAACAGTTTCTTGGCAAACGTGTCAATCGTAGCATGTCTCGATGTCTCTATCTGGAGCCACCTAAGATCATTTATTAAGCTTAATAGGGAACTCTTGTTTAATGAACATTGTTTATCATTATAGAGATTGCAGAGTCTATGCAACATATGAGCAAGTCGTCCGGGAATCTCTGTCACAACAGGGACTCCGCTTGTGATATTCACACAACTCCCACCATCGGATAAAACGCAATCTTTTGTGGGGATCTCGGTTCTAAAATCAATCTTTTTGTTTTCTCGAGTACCATAGCTGGCACCAGCACCAAGCATGTAAACTATTCTACTCATCTTATCTGATTCCCTCACATAAAATTGTGCGGAGGACTAACTTCAGAAAACCTTAAGGTCTTCGTGTTGATGGAACGGAAACTCCTGAACACCCATGAAGGAATATAACCGGCTTTGTGGGAAAAGGAGGCCAGCGGCAGACTTCTTAATCTTGAAGCTAACAGCGTCTCCTCCCTTTTTGGGATTACCGGTCGTTAGGTCCACCTTCGGCCTTCCTAATAAAAGATCCACAGTAATCATGCTCTGCTCCAAAAGGATATCAAATTGAGAAACGTTGGGATTACGCGTATGCTCAATTTTATTGAAGCGGAACTGTTCTTGCCCGGATTCCCCCTGACGCGTATCTACTTCAATCCAGAAAGTCTCATGGTGCTTAGTGAGCAAGCACTGGTGGAGTGTCTGAAGGCGCCATACGGCAACGTCGGCCACTTTCTTAAAAGTGGCCGCATTGAGCCTACGATCTTCTTCAATCTCCAACAAATTATCCGGATAGTTCATGTTTAGGCGCAAATTCTGGGTATTTGGCGCTGCACACTGAAGAGTATTCCGGTATGATTTTACGCCGCCACTCAGATATCCGTATTTGTCGACAATCTCCGCACCACTTTTTAGAAAACTAATATCCCAATCAGGAACTTTACAGAAAAGATTCTTCCTGATGCTGGGGCGTTGGCTTCGGAAACTCTTCAACTCGATACCTTTATAGTCCGGTTCGCGGCTAGCATTCATCTGAATGCCCAATAATGCTTCAACTTGACGTCCAATGGCGGTGTCTGCCCGAAGGTCCGTGTCGAGCCACAAACCTTTGAAGTCCAGAAGGCGAAACAACAACTCTTCTGATACTATATCCGCATAATCAGAAAGCCCCCTCACCAAGTCCTTGATTGGATTATCGATATCTGTCTCGCACAAGCGAGGGATATCGATTTTAGTGAGATTTATTACGAATAATTCATCCGAGTTCTTGGCAATGATTGCATGAATATCATCCGCCTCCGTGGTTTCTTTCAAGCGATAAATCCAGAGACGTGGATCACCGTCCTTCGTAACAGGGCGATACAAAGATGTCGTTGATTCAATGACTCTCCCTCCTGTTAATATATATGTCTTTTTGGTGACCTTGTTCTCCTGGCCTTGAGCTTGAAGCTCATAGTCATGGACATTGTTCTCCTTGAAGTATGTGCGCATAGGGGTGGTGGCGTCAAGAATTGATTTCTTGAGGCCGGTGGCCGTAATTTGCACCTGCGTGAATTTAACGTTGTGATTGACAAGGTACTCCATGTTCGATTTTTCGAACGGAGTAAACGGACGCATGTGTATCATTTTATTTTATGGCTTCAAGAATTGTATTTCCGATAGCCCTTGCCATCAGCGGAGGAACGGCATTTCCAACAAGGGTGTACTGGGGAATCTCAGACTTTCGCTTATCACCTCCTGTCTGGCGCTTACCTTGAAATACAAAGGTGTCATCGAAGGACTGCAAACGAGCCATCTCGCGGACCGTCATAGCCCTATACTGGGAATAGTGGATGAAGTCATCCGGCATCGTGACCACCGTAGGACTTTGCCCCTTAGGGTCAAGTACCGTATAATTACGTTTCTGAGATTCGAGGTTTTCCTTCTTTAATTCTTCCTTGCAGGCGTCGTCATAGTCGCCATGCTTAGCAATGATTTCCAAACGGCGCTTGACTTCATCGCTCTGGAAACTTGTCTGGTGGTTAAAGAGTTCGTGTTCTACCTTCGTCAAATTGTTTTTAAGATCATCAAGTGTCCGGACATAGAACGGCTTGCATTCAAAAGTAAACCGATGCCCCAAGCGCCCCATGCGAGACCACTCGTAGAAGGTATGCTTCTCTTCGTCAGACTCAAGGGCTCCTGTTAAGGCCCGGGGCCGGACAAGACCGTCAAGATCCTTGTTCTTCTTCACCTTGCCATATTCGGTTCGCGTTTCGCCATTTCCGATAAAGTCAAGGTCGGAAATCGCTTCAAATACAGTTACTTTCTCGTCTTTGGAAACCGTTGCGGGAATGTCCGTGATAAGTTTTTGGTCATTACGGCATCCAATGAAAAGTACTCGTTCCCTATTTTGGGGCACGCCATAGTTTGAAGAAAGAACCACGATCGGTCGATCTACGCGATACAGGCGCACCTTGTCAAGAATCTTTTTAAACTCCTCTATCGAGCCGTCCTTCTGGGCATACCCTGCAAGAACAGCAAAGCTTTCGTCAAGAGTCATGGCATATAGCTCTATCATGGCCTTGAACAGCTTCACATCGTCCTCATGCTTTTTGAACTCCTTTACGTTGTCCAGGGCAAGGAAAATCTTCTCTATGATTGCATCATCTTCCATGGAGCCAATGAAATCATTCATGCCATGGACAAATGCATCGTTATCAATGTTGGATGATGTCTTCTCCTGAATGATGGCGCTTTGGATCTTTTGGCGTTCACGGAAATGTTTCAACAGGCTCAGGCCGTGGCGAATGGTAGAAATATTCGCATCGGATTTGCTAATACGATAATCAATACTGCGCGTAAGGACCTTGAACTGCTCTTCGACATGGGCAAAGAATTCTTCCACAAGAGCATCTGTTTTGGAATCATTCTCTATCTCGATGTGTACCTTGGCCAAAAGACAAGATTTTTCGAAAGACGTGGCTGTCCTGCCAAGCATTTTTTCCAGATATCCCATTAAAGCAGGAACCTGCTTGGTGTCCATGATGGAACGGATCAGGGACATGATTTCGTCCTTGAAGTGGCCTTTATCCTTGGTGAGGATGCCTTTTACATTTTCCATCACGAAATACTTGGGTTTGAACTCCTCGATAACCTTAAGATAATGCTCAAAGAGGTTATCGCGCTTGTCATACTTGCGTCTTCTGCCAGATAAGCTAAAGGATTGACAACTTGGGCCTCCGGTTACAACATCTATGGTCTTCTTCCCCACTTTTTTCTTAATGTCCGCGATGAAGGAATCCGACATTATGTCTTCAAGTAGGAAGTCTGTGTTAAGCCCCAACTGATGATTATACCTCACTCGGTGAGTCAATTCGCAATTAGCATTGATGTCGCTTGCCAGAACGAAATCATAGTATTTGTCCGGAGTATAAGATTGGAGGAATCCTTCGCTTATACCACCGGCTCCGGCGAAAAGATCTAAGAATGTAATTGCTTTCTTTCCTTTTAGGAAGTCTTGCTTTTGGGCCATATTATTGAACTTAATGCGGTCAAACTAATATTACTGTTGACAAATTTAACAATATATTATGAGATACAAATCAATCCGGGTAATATTTTGCGAAAAAAGTTTATTCTAATGCCACCTGGGGCATATTTCTACCCCCATTATAAACACGAATAATTGCCTTTCTACCGCAATGCAACGAGGTTTATTCGCCATTTTGCGTATCTTTGTGATGATAAACAATCTGCGGCATGGCTGACATCATGACTAAGAACGAACGTTCAATTCGAATGTCCCGAATTCGCTCCGTTTCCACCAAACCGGAAATAAAATTGCGTCATGCCCTCTGGCGCTTGGGATTTCGTTATAGAACCAATGATAAGATGCTCCCCGGAAAACCTGACATAGTGTTACCGAGGTACCGTTCCGTCGTTTTTATTCATGGATGTTTCTGGCATGGACACAAAAACTGTCCGATTAGTCATATTCCCGAAACCAACTCTGAGTTTTGGACGGCAAAGATAGCGAGGAATCAGGAGCGAGATCAAGAGGTGTGGCGAAAGCTAGAAGCGAAAGGTTGGAGCGTCATCATTGTCTGGGAGTGTCAGTTGAAAAAAAAGAACTTTAAAGAAACCGTCGACCGGGTAACCGGTGAGATTGTTCGGAACGGAGAAGCCCATCAATCCGCCCAAGAAGAAAGAATTAAAGCCCGGAAGGAATACCGTCAGGAGAAAAGGGAGCGGAAGGAAAGAGAACAAGCCCTTTTGGAAGAGGTGAAATCGCTCTAACCCTTCTCCTTATAATATCGACCTGTGAGATAATTTCTGTATACAAACAAAGTTAATTCACTGTAATCATGAACGCACAAACTCTAGTAAAACTTATTAAATCGATTCCTTTTAACGGGAATGCCGCCGCGCAGGCAAGGAATAGCTTTATACAAAAGTTTCCGGAAGCTAATATTTCTTCTCTTTCTGCGGCGGAATACAATGGAGGAATAGCAAACGATTCTTTTTGCTACAATCTTGAGTATATTTCTGATTTGCCTTTTGGAATTGGAGGAAGAAGCGCAAGTAAATTTGGGAATAACAATAACGCACAAAGCCTAGTCCAAGGCATCGCCGCAATGATTTCCGACGCAAGAAGTGGCAATATCACCGGATTACAAAGCCGACATGGGCTATCGAGTATGTCTCAGGATGTCTTAATCAAGATTCTGTCTATTTATCTGCCAGATATGTTTATTACCGTGGGGCATCAGTTTACCTTGACATTATTAGGTAAAATACTAAATATTTCATACTCCACTAATGATCTTTTAGAACTGAACTACAAGTGTCATGACGCTCTTCTTAAACTTGAATCATCTTTTGTAAACTACGATTATCACCGTCTGGGTGCCGCCATCTGGGAGATACTTTCGCCGGCATACAGAAAAGGTTTTGACAAATGGCTGCAGTCTAATTTAGCCCCAGGCTCCGGAGCTCGTAGTGCCTATGTTTCTTGTGTCGAACGACTGTCCTTACACTATTGCGAAAACTATTACTCCCAAAGTATTACGCTACCGGTCCTCAATTCATTATATAGCGACACCATAGCAAACCAACAATTAAGCGGCGGGACCTTTTATTCTTCTCAGCCATCATATGGCAATAAATACTACTATTCCTCTGCCGTGCAAAAGTACATAGATTATTTAAAAGCTAAAGGTGTTTTTGGCACGAGTGGTGGAGTTGGTTCTGCATCATCTCCCTCTTCAACTTCTCCCACACCGAAGGTCCCTTACCATAAGAATATCATACTTTACGGTCCTCCTGGAACAGGAAAAACATATAATTCAATACGATACGCAGTTGCTATTTCCGAATGGATTGATGTCAGTGTTTTACGCAATGTCGACAATTATGTGGATGCAAGCGGGACTGCTAAGAACGTAAAAGACGAGTTTAAGAAGCTTCTAAATAATAAACATATCGTATTCACCACCTTCCATCAGTCTCTTTCGTATGAAGATTTTATAGAAGGTATTAAGCCCAGATACGATCAGAAAGCGAAAATCCTAAAATATCCGACAGAACCCGGTCTCTTCAAAAAGATTTGCGATGAGGCAAAGGGCGCTCCGCAGGAACGCTTTGTTCTTATCATTGACGAGATTAATCGCGGTAATGTCGCACAGATTTTTGGAGAACTGATAACTCTGATTGAAGAGGACAAGCGCGAGGGCGCCAAGAATGAACTTAAGTGTACACTTCCCTATTCGGGTGAACAATTCTGTGTTCCGAACAACCTCTATATCATCGGCACGATGAATACTGCCGACAGAAGTGTAGAGGCGTTGGATTCTGCTTTGCGGAGACGGTTCCACTTTGTTGAGCTGATGCCGGATAAAACGCTTGTTACGAGTACCGCTAGATGCAACGAAGTGTTCTCTGCAATTAATAAGAGAATCTCGATTCTTAAGGATACCGAACATCAACTCGGTCACAGTTATTTCCTTGACGTCCAGTCTGACGATGATCTTCGTGACGTGTTCCGGTATAATATCATCCCGTTACTCCAAGAGTACTTTTTCGGCGACATTGAAAAAATGAAGATGGTACTCGGAGAGGGCTTCTTTGTAAAGGAAACCATTGATCCGAAAAAGGATTTTCCGTATTTATCCGGAGATATTGATATCCCTAGCGAGACATATAGACTGTGGGGAAGAGAAGAATGGGAGAACTGTGTCACCACGCCCAGCCTGTTTACTGACGCCAGAGACAAACTGATTGACGGATAACGCATTTTTAAGAATATGCGTATCATTACCGTATATGAACATGAGATGCTCTTGGTCGATGACGCCCCCAATGGGGTGGCTTTCGAACAACGGCATTTTAATTCATTGGCTGATCGACTTGGGAAAAAGGACGAGTCTTCATTCCCCTTTTATTCTCTGGTTAAGTATCATCATAAAGACGGAGTCAAATTCAAGCAATATGTAGGAGCTATACAGGTTGGAGATCTAACTATTGAGATACTGCCTAAAACAGACAGTGGCGCCGGAGCCGAGAAAAAATGGCGCTCCATACTGCTCTACATGCTGAGTAAAGTATATAATCTTCAAATTCGATCAGAGAGCATCGCTCCTCAGCATCTGCGACATTCCACTATTTTGGACTTTGTGGTCCTTAGATTCTTGGATGAGACAGAGCACATTTTGCACCAAGGGCTCGTCAAGACATATCGGAGTTTGAACGAGAATTCGACCGCATTGAAAGGGAAATTGCTTCTTCAGCAACAAATAACCAAAAATGTGGTCCATCAGGAAAGGTTCTATGTTCGCCATACCGTCTATGACCGGTCCCATATCATGAACCGAATTATAAGACAGACGCTGGTTTGCTTAAGTTCGTATTCAAAGAATCCGGCCATCTGTCAAAGGGCGAACATATACTTGTCCTGTTTCCCGGATCTGGATCCCGTACCCATTAATGAAGATATCTTTACGAGACTTGTTTTTAACCGGAAAACGGATGGCTACCGGGACGCGATGGCGCTTGCAGAACTGATTCTGTTCAATAATATGCCAGACCTTCAGACAGGCAGAAAGGACACACTGGCACTCTTGTTTGACATGAATCGGCTTTGGGAGAAGTTTGTGTTCGTCACCTTGCGCCGTTATCTTGATCCGCGACTTTATTCTGTGAAAGATCAAGTCAGCAGGCTTTTCTGGAAGACCAGAACGATTCGTCCTGATATCGTTATCAACGGACCAAATGGGTTAGCAATTCTTGACACAAAGTGGAAGAGACCTGCTGACTCTCCCTCAGATAACGATCTTCACCAAATGTATGTTTACTTTAGGTATTTCAATGCCAAAAAAGTCGCGCTCATATACCCATCTCCCGCTGGCATGCCGCCCCCTCCAGGAATAACCGGTTTATTCGTTGACGGGACAAATACCCCCTGCTCCTCAATCAATCTCCCGGTTCCAGATTGGAATGGAAACGGGAATGGGCAAGCATGGCAACAAGATCTTGCAAAAGTCGTTGAGAATTGGCTTTAGTGCCTGCCCTTCCCCGGCTCTTGCCGTCCGGCGGAATTAAGCTTTCAGCGACAGCGAAGCAGGCGGGAAGGGGCGGTCCCGCAGGGATGACGGAGTCTGTTTGACGACGTTGGGCCCGCTTGCGGGACCAAAAGGAGGAGTTCTCCGTCAAGCCCTTTCCCGCCTGCACGGAGCGGCTGAAAGCGCCATGGAGCCGGCGGCAAGGCCGGGGATATATGGACAGAGATCTTTCTTATCTTCTATCGATTCCTCCTATCGACCTATAACGCGCGTGAAGACTAACACTTGAAAAGTGAGACCATTTGACTTCAGCTGGCCGGACACGATGTTGAGCCTGTGGACGGCACCGAATTCGTCGGTCAGGATGAG
>JAEEGL013673744.1_pt1 | contig 11188 bp, 7 predicted proteins | sample 9134231 | NCBI WGS metagenome assembly JAEEGL01 (sample SAMN16246548, study PRJNA631951) | gut metagenome | biome: gut microbiome; feature: rumen; material: fiber-attached | host: Bos | place: Iran: Karaj | collected 2018-10
CCTACGATACGCTCATCTGCCATCGAGGCGAGTCGAAAGACGCGCCCGAGAACACCCTGCCGGCGTACAAGATGGCCGTCTCGCGCGGGTTTGGTTTCGAGTGCGATATTTATCTCTCGGCTGACAGACGCCTGTTCACGTTCCATGACGGGAACCTCAAGCGTACGACGGGTGGCACGCACACGGAGAAATGCACCGAGGCGAGTTGGGCTGAGACGGTGTCGAAGGTCAATGTCGGAGGCTGGGGCGGCTGGAAAGGCTCCAAGTACGATCCCACGCGCCCTGCGCTTCTGGAGGAAGTGCTGGAGTTGGCGCGTGACGGACGCTACATCTATGTGGAGGTAAAGGGCAACAATCCGGAATGGGTGCCGCATATTAAGGCCGTGTTCGACAAGCAGCGCAAAGCCACGCCAAAGAACGTCCTGTTCATCACGTTCGGTGACAAAGTGTGCGCAGAGCTCAAGCGCCAGATGCCGGAATACAAGGCATACTGGCTCACGGGATCGAAGCGCAGCGGTGAGCCCATCACCGTCAATTATGTTCTGCAGAAACTCAAGGAGACTGGTGCGGACGGGGTGGATTGCCATTTCGATCCAGACGTGATATCAGCTGGATTCATAACGGCGATCAAGGAGGCCGGCTATGAGTTCCACGTGTGGACGATCGACGACCTCGAAAAGGCGAAGCTGGCGTTCTCGCGCGGCGCGCAGACTGTAACCACGAATTGCGCCAAGAAACTCCTTGACGAATACTCTGCGCAATAGTGGAGTTTGCTCACGATGCCATGTCGGGCGGCGGAGTACAATCCCGTCGTGGTCATGGTGTTGGTGTTGACGTGCGGCAGCTGGCCGACAGACCTGACGGGACCGAATTGTGGTATAATTGAAAGCATGAAAGGAGCAATTGTCTGTGTTGGGCTGTTGGCTCTTTCGGGGTGTCTCTCGCCAGAACGCGCCGAAAAGGGGGCCGATCAGACGGCCGAGGAACTGACGATCGCCGCGTGGGAACGGGCGGTCGGCGTGACCAACATTTTCGGCATCGCTTACGGCGGCGATCCGATTGCGCCGCTCGTGCCAGATACCAACGGAATCGTGCGGCTTTCGCTGAAGGAGGCGTTGCGGATTGGCTCGAAAAACAACCGGAAATTCCGGACGTATAAGGAGTCCGTCTTTGTAAAGGCTCTTTCGCTCGACTCCGAGGCATATGCATTCTCTACCACGTTCTCCGGGATGATTCTTGGAGCGCTTTCAGGTGACCCTGAGATTATGAAGGAGGCGGCAGGTGCCGTTGGAGATCCAACTCTCGCGAAACGAAAATTCGAGCAAGGCGCCGTGATGGCCGGCAACGCCGCCATCGACATCGCGCGCATGATCCGCGATGACTGGCACAGCTTCGCTTGGACGGGTGACATGACAATGACCATACCGCTTCTGCGCGGTGCGGGCCGGGATGTTGTGCGCGAGCCGCTCACCCAGGCGGAGCGCAACCTCGTTTACTCCATCTGGACCTTTGAGCGCTATCGCCAGACGTTTGCGCTCGCGCTTGCCAAGGCCTACTTCAACGTACTCAAGAATCTCCAAAACCACCGGAACTCCGTTGACAACGTCAAGCGGCTTGAGCAAAATTATTCGCGCGCTGAGATGATGTTTACGGCTGGCCGCATGGATCGCATTCAGACAGACCAGGCAAAGACCGATCTCCTGAATGCCCGGCAGACGATGATAACCACTATGCAGAGCTACCTTGATGCGCTTGACAGTTTCAAGATTACACTTGGCCTTCCGCCCGAGACGCCGATCGAGTTGCGTGACGAGGAGCTGCGCGCCCTTGAACAGCGGATGGAGACACTGTCTGCCGTCACCGAGGATGCGCTCGCCGACTATCCGGTCGAGGCAGTTGCGCTCGCTGATGCCGTGCGCTGTCGGCGCGATCTCGCCGTGTCGCGGGGCGAGGCCGAAGACGCGGAAAGGCAAGTGATGATTAAGGCGGACGCGCTTCGCGCGGACCTTTCAGTTGAAGGCGGCGCGACCTACGATGCCACGCGCAAGCGCCGCGAAAGCGTGCGTGACGAGACGTCGACGCGGGCGCAGGTGAAGTTCTCAATGCCGTGGGACCGCCGGCGCGAGCGTAACCAGTACCGTCAAGCGCTCGTTGCTCGAGACCAGGCACATCGCGATTATGTGGAGTGCGAAGATGGCGTCAAGAACGAGGTGCGCGCCGGCTATCGCAACCTCGTGGCGTCGCGGGCGCTCTACGGCAACAAGGTGGAGGCGTACAAGACGGCTTGCATGCGCGTCGAAGCCAACGACCTGTTCATGCAGTCAGGCCGAAGTTCCATGCGCGATATCCTTGAAGCCGAATCGGCGCTACTTTCCGCCCGTAATGCCCTCTGCTCGGCGGTCATCGACTGGTGGACCAGCGACCTTGAGCTCCGCTGCGCCACGGGCGCCATGGAGATTTCGCAGGACGGCACATGGAAATGAGCGACGTCAGAATGTGATTTCGCCAACGGTGACCTTCTCCTTTGGCTTGTCGAGCCGGAGCGATAGGATCTGGCGCTTCTCGTTCGCGCGGCCCCAGTTGGTGTAGACCGTAGCCGTGGCTGTGGCGGGTCCGGTCAGCCGTTGCTGACTCGATCCGAAGTAGTGTGTGAGCACCTTGTACACGCCTTTCTGACCCTTGGCTTGCAGATATTCTTCCGGACCGTAGCCGGTTGTGATATCTTGCGAGACGAAGCCGCCTGATGTCGTCCGTCGGTTCCGGTAGTAGGCCTCCTCTCCATTGGGTTCCAGTACGTGGATGTCGATGTCGGTGTTGTCGGCGTCCCACGAGAGGATAATCCGCAGATCCACGTCGAGGAGATGCTTAAAGTCGTTGTCCCATTCTGGCACAGTCGGCTCTGCGCCTTGTGGCCAGCTTTGTTGCCGGCACCAAGCGGCAAGGGTGTTCAGCTCTTCGACAGCAAATACGGCGACGGCAAGGGCGTTCTGGCGTTTCCAGGGGGTAAAGGCGGTCTTCTTGAGAAGGGCCATCGCCTCGGTCGCATCTTGTGCGCAGGCGCAGTCTTTTGCCCGCTCGGAGAGCAAGAGCGAGAGATCGCGGAAGGCGTGGGGCTCTTCCGGGCGAAGCTTCGCGACCTTGCGTAGCACGTGGATGGCGCGGTCGTATTCGCCCGCTTCGCGTAGCCGCCAGGCGAACGTGCGCAGAAGGGCAGGATCATCGATCTTCAGCTCTGCAAGGTTGGAGAGGATGCGGAGTGCAGTCGGCTTGTCTCCACGCTTGAAGAAGAAGCCGGCGCAGTCGAGGAAGAATGCAGGTGTGCTGGCGTTTTTCGCGCGCAGCTCGAGATAGCGGCGATAGAGCATGTCGGCTGGTGCATCCTTGCCGTTGTGCGCGGCGGCGCAGTCCTTGAGCGACTGCAAGTAGGGCGTCTTCGGATCCCATGCGGCAAGCTTCACACTCGCGTCCGCGGATCTGTCCTGTGTTGTGTGCGCGCTCTTGCATGCTTTCGCGCTCGACTCCTCGGCTGTGGCGGCGTCCATTGGCGCCGCTCCGGCCGTCCTGCGTTCCCGTTCCGCGCGCACGCCAGAGATCGCCTGGAGTGCCCGACGGACGACGCCAGGTCGCTCGCGCGTGTTTGCCGGCGCAGCGCCGGCCACCCCCGCATCAACGGCCTCTTCATCCGAGTTGAACAGCCCGCTCTTTGGCGTGGCTTTCTTCGGGATGGGATCCTTGTGCCACTTGACGCGCTCGTTCCAATCGCGCTTGAGGTTGGCGAGCCAACTTTTCGACAGGGCTGCATCACGTTCCTTCTGCTTTGCGGGGTCTGGCCGACGGCGGGCCCACTGTTCGTGGAGCGCCTTTTCGTCTTCTGGCGGCTCAATGTCGTACTTCAGGTACTGCTCGACCGTGTCAAGTACGATGAGCGAAGTCTTCGGGCTGGCAAGCCCGTATTCGCGACCGAGTGCGAGAAGTTCCTCTGCGTTGTCGTCGGCACGTGGCGAGAGCTGTGAGATGCGTTTTGCTGCGCGGGCGCGCGCAACCGTGCACCCCTCCCTTGCATCCTTCTTTGTAAGCGTGATTGGTTCGGAAAGGGTGCCATCGCCGAAGTCAAAGCGGATTGTTGACGTTTCTGCCGCGAGTCTGCCGATCACAACGACGCGGCCAATGGCGAGCTGTCCGATGCCTTGCACGAGATCGACGCCTTCGCCGGAGATGCCTGCAAGGAAGCGCGAAGGTGTGAAGATTTCACGCCGGACGGCGTCATCTGTCGCGGTGGCGAGGTCAAGTACGCGACCGCCACAGGTGAGGCGTAGGCTTTCGATGTCCTTTTCGGCGCCAGAGACGAGCGCCAGGGCGTCGATAGCGATGGACTTGTCTGCCGCGGAAAGTGTGTCCATGCCGTCCGTGAAGAGGAGCGTGACGGAGTCGGGCATCGGCTTGATGGCGGCGGCGAGTGCGGCGAAATCCGTTCCGCCATCATAGGCAACGGCGTCAAGTGCGGTGAGGAGCGCGGTTCGTGAAGGGAACGTCATCTCAGGTTCTGGCGCATCGCGGAAGACGACAAGCGCGTAGGGGGCGATGTCTGGCAGAATTGCGAGCGCGGCGCGTGCGCGGGCGATATCGGCAGGTTTGCGGCTGCCCGAGGCATCCCACAGGATACGGAAGGCGTTTGCGGTTGGTTTCGTCTTCGCGGTGGCGGCTGGAGCCGCGGCGGAGGCGGCGAACCAATGCTCCGAACCTGTCTTTTCGACGGCGGCGAACGTTAGCGGCAGTTGCGGAAGTGCGACGATGACATCTTCAGCGGGTGTGACATCGCGTTCTGTTGAGGAGGTGCGCCAGACCGCTTCGGCGGCGGCGAAGCGCCGGTCACCGAGACCGCCCAGTGTGGGCGCGGGCAGGTTGGCGCGGATCGGCACCGTGATGTTGACTGTGCGTTCGGCGAGCATCGTGCGAGGCATCGGCAGAAGAAGGGCAGCGTCGCCGTTCGGTGCGAAGGCGAGTGGCGTCACGTAATCGACGCGGATTGTGCGTGCGCCGTTCGCCGGAATCGGATAGATACGTGTCTTCCACATGTTGCCCTTGACGTGCTCCACGATTCCCGGATCGACGCCGGCCTTCACCTCTGCCTCAAACGCGATGCGTGCCTCGTCTTTCTTCACGACCACGCTGTTGCGCAGATGGCCATTCACGTCAAGCGCATAGCCGCAGACGCTCGCGCTGTCGGGCAGCGGGAACTCCAGCTCACCCTCCAAGACGCGGTTGTTGGGGTTGCCGAAGGTGATGGTTGTGCTGACCGTGGCGAAGAGACCGTTTACCTGGGCGTTGATCGTGTACGCATCGATCGTGAGGGGCGATTCATTGCTGCGCGTTTGGACATGCAGGACAGGTGGCGGTACGGTTGGCACGGGTGGAGCTGGCTGACGCGGCGCGGGCGCGACGTCGGCTGCGACGGAAAAGGCTCCTAGGATTGTGGCGGCAGCAAGACCGGCCAGAGTATTGGCTGTGGCGAATCGAGAATGGAACTTTGCTTTCATGCTCCATATTGTAGCATAGACGCAAGATGCAGGCAAGCGGGAATTGTGGTATAATCACGTTTTAGAAAAAGGAGGAAGTCTGGCCGCAGAGGTTTGCTGGTGCGGTTGGCGGAGAGAAATATGCTTTACATTGAGGGATCTGCCGGAATTTCCGGCGACATGACGGTCGGAGCGTTGCTGTCGCTTGGCGCACGCACAGATCGGCTTGCCGCGATGCTGGCGTCGTTGCATCTTGGGGATGAGTTCACCTTTGAGATTTCGCAAAAGACGTCGCATGGCATTGCGGGGACGGATTTCAACGTGGTTCTGCCGCATGCGGCGATGGCGCACGGCCACGGACATGTTCACCATACGCATCGCAATCTTGCGGATGTCGAGGCGATTATTGACCGCGGGGAGATGAGCGAGAAGGCTCGTACGCTGGCGAAGCGCGCATTTCGTTTCGTGGCTGAAGCCGAAGCGAAGGCGCATGGCAAGCCGCTTGACGAGGTGCATTTCCACGAGGTTGGCGCAATTGACTCAATTGTGGACATTCTGTCGGCGGCGGTGCTGTTTGACGATTTGGGTGAGCAGGAGTGCGTGGTGACGGGACTGACGGAAGGGTGTGGCACGGTGATGTGTGCGCATGGTGAGTTGCCGGTTCCAGTGCCGGCGGTGCTCAATATTGCGGCAGCGACGGGTATCCCGTTGCGGCCATCTGAGACGCGGGGGGAATGCGTCACGCCGACCGGGATTGCGCTTGCGGCGGCGTTTCGCACGCGCGACACCCTGCCAGCGGCCTATCGTGTGCTAAGCGTGGGCATGGGACTCGGAAAACGCGACTATGGTCGGCCTGCTGTTTTGCGCATTCTCAGACTGGAGGCGCTTCCGTAATTTCGGACGAGGGACAAGATGAAGAACGCAACGAAGGATCTGTTTGAGGAACTGTTTAGGCGCTATCCGCAGCTTGAGGCCTGTCGCGCGAGCGTGAAGTCGGCGTTCGAGACGTTGCGGGCTTGCTACCTGTCGGGCGGGAAAGTGCTCGTGTGTGGCAATGGCGGGAGCGCGGCTGATGCCGAGCACATCGTAGGCGAGCTGATGAAAGCGTTTCGGAAACCGCGAGCGATTCCGTTGGGAGTGGCTTCGCGGTTGAGGCCGGAGGTGGCGGCACGGCTCGAGGGCGCATTGCCGGCCGTTTCGCTCGTTTCGATGAGTGGCATTCTCACGGCGTTCGCCAACGATGTGGCGTGGGAGATGGGCTTTGCCCAGCAGGTGCTGGGGCTTGCCCGCGCGGGCGATGTGCTGATCGCGCTTTCGACAAGCGGCAACAGCGCAGACTGCGTGGCGGCGGCCGAGGTAATGAGGGCGGCGGGGGGCGCCGTGGTGGCATTCACAGGTGCGGGCGCATCGCGCCTTTCCGAGCAGAGCGACGTAGTCGTGCGTGTGCCAGAAACGGAGACGCGCAAAGTGCAGGAGCTGCACCTGCCCGTGTACCATGCACTCTGCGCCATGCTAGAGGAAGAGCTCTTTTGATCCAGAACGGGAAGGGAGAACGAGATGCGAATTTCAGTTGGGCTTGACATTGGTGGCACAAAATGCGCCATCAGCACGGGCGACTGCGCGGGGGACGCGATTAGGATCCTGTCGCGAGAGGAGTTTCCTACGGCAGGGCTCACCTGGCGGGAAGTTCTGGAAGAGTTTGCCCGTCGCATCGAGGCGCTCGGCCTTTCGCCGTCTGCTGACGCGCTTGCGGCGATCGGGATCAGCTGCGGCGGGCCGCTTGATTCGCGTGAGGGGGTGATCCTCTCACCGCCGAACCTTCCCGGCTGGGACGGCGTGCCGGTCGTCAAGTTCTTCGCGGACCGCTTTCACGTGCCAGTGCATGTGCAGAATGACGCTAACGCCTGTGCGCTCGCGGAGTACCGTTTCGGCGCTGGGCGCGGTACGCGCAACATGGTGTTCATGACCTTTGGCACCGGCCTCGGTGCGGGGATCGTGATTGATGGACGCCTCTACTCCGGCACGAATGACAACGCCGGTGAAATCGGTCACATCCGGCTCGCGCCCGAAGGTCCTCTCGGATATAACAAAGAGGGAAGTGCCGAAGGTTTCTGCTCTGGGGCAGGCATCGCACGTCTCGCCAAGATCCGAAAGGGGCTCGACCTCTCCGCCAAGGAGATATTCGCGCGCGTTCGCACGGGCGATCCGGATTGTACAGAGATCTTTCGCGAATCTGCGGAGAAGTTGGCGACGATTCTGGCGTTCACGATCGACATTCTCAATCCCGAGGTGATCGTGCTTGGGGGTGTGTTCATGCGCAACGCCGATCTGTTCATGGCGATCATCGATCCAATACTGGATCGCGAAGCGTTGCCGCTTGCGCGCAAGGTGTGCCGCATCGTGCCCGCGGGTCTTGGGGAGTCCGTTGGCGACTATGCCGCGCTAGCCGTTGCTGGCATGGCATAATATCGCGCTCAATCTCAATGAGGAAGGTGAAGGGGAAGCGAACATGAAGCGAAACTTTGCGATGCCAGCGATTCTGGCTGGCTTCTATGTGATGGGTTTCGGCGGCATCATCGGAACGGTGATGTTCCAGATCAAGGGAGAGTGCACGGCCCATGCCGATCAGATTTCGTATCTGATTCCCATTTTTGCGTATCTCTGGTTCGTCGTGATTTCGATCCCGACGGGGCTGCTCTGCGGACGGATCGGGCGCAAGAAGACGGTGCTGCTCTCGCTGTTCATCACAGTGGGCGCGATGATCGTTGCGTCTGTGGCGAATGCCGAACGCTGGTGGATGTATGTGGTAGCCTATGCTTTGATTGGCATGGGAAACACAATCATCCAGGCGGCGCTTCCAGCGTTGATGTCCAATGTTATCGTGCCGGAGAAACTCACTTCTCGCATCTCGCTCGGGCAGTTCGTGAAAGCGATCTGCGAGGCGCTGACGCCGGTTCTCGTCTGGCTGGTGGCGACGGCGTTTGGCTCTTGGAAACTGATCTTTCCGCTCTATGGTTTGCTGACGGCCCTTTCTGCGTTCATGCTGTGGCAGGCGCCGATTCCGGACGAGCGCGTCAATGGAACGGTCTCCGCCGCGACGAGTTTCGGCAGCTGTCTCGCCATGCTGAAGCATCCTTACGTGTTGGCGATGACCGTGGGGATTTTCTTCTCGGTTGGGGCGGACGTGGGTTTCGCAGTCGCGATTCCTGAGTATCTCAAAAACGTGTACAGGGTGGATCTCAACACGGCCGGCATGGGGCCGACTGTCTACTTCGTGGCCAAGATGTTGGCGGCGATTGGCGGTGCGGTGCTGTTTGCGCGCGTCTCGGCGGCAAAATGCTTTCCGTGGTGCATGGCGTTGGGGCTGCTCGCCACGGCGGGGATTTTCTTCGCTGGTTCGCCGATGGTGTTTCTCGTTTGCGTGTTCGTGGCGGCGCTCGCGACCGCCAACAGCTTTGGCATGTGCATGGGCCTGGCGCTCGACCGCGTGCCGGCAAAGGCAAACGAGATCACCGCGCTCATGGTGATGGCAATCGTTGGCGGCGGCGTGGTGACGCCGGTTCTCGGATTCGCGCAGCGCGTGACGGGCGCTGGCGGCGTTGTTGCGGTGCTGTTGGCCTGCCTCGCCTATCTTTTCGCGCTCGGCCTTTTCGCCAAGCGCCGATGAATGTTGGCGGACTGAGGTGTAGCTCGGGACGTGAACGACGTATTGCGAGATCGGCTCAAGACCGTGCCTGAAAAGCCCGGGTGCTATCTCATGCGCGATGCGCGGGGAACCATCATTTATGTGGGGAAGGCCAAGAACCTGCGTCGGCGCGTCCTGAGCTACTTTCGCGCGGGCGCCCATCATGCGCCGAAGGTGCGGTCAATGGTGCATACGGTTGCCGACCTCAAGTTCATGACGGTGAAGAACGATGCTGAGGCGCTCCTCACCGAGGCGTCGCTCATAAAGCGCTACAAGCCGCACTTCAACATCCTCATGCGCGATGACAAGCGCTACCTCGCGTTGCGCGCGGAACCCACGTTGGATTTTCCGATGTTCAGCACTTGCCGCATCGTGCGGGATGACGGCGCCTTCTATTTCGGACCGTTCCCGTCCGCGCCGGTCGTTCGGGCGGCGAAGGATTTTGTCGAGAAGCATTATGGTTTGCGCGGCTGCAGCTGTCTTGCCCCGGATGCCGAGGCCAAACGGCACTGCATGGCGGACAGGATTCGTTTCTGCACGGCGCCGTGCCTGGGCAAGATCTCACCCGAGGACTATCGCGAGAGGTTCAACGAGGCATGCTCGTTTCTGCGCGGGGACCGTCCGCAGGTGATCGGGGATCTTGTCGCCGACATGGAGGCAGCTGCTGCGGAAAAAGACTTCGAGAAGGCTGCGCGCCTTCGTGATACCGTCGTCGCCCTGAGGGAAATGACCAAGCGGCATTTCATCCGGAAGTCCCCAGAACTTTGCCGCGAAGAAGCCTGGAAGGGGTTGCTGGAGCTGACGGAGGCGTTGCGGCTCAAGGCTCCGCCGCGGGTCATCGAGTGCGTGGACATTTCGAACCTCTTTGGCACCCATTCGGTCGCTTCGCTTGTCGTCGCTATGGACGGGCTTCCTGACCGACGCTACTACCGCCATTTCCGCATTGAGACGGTGGAGGGGGCTGACGATCCGCGGAGCATGGCGGAAATCGTGCGCCGCCGGTACGGTCCGGACTCCACGCTCGTGGCCAAGTCGCCAAGGGCCGATCTCTTCATCTGCGATGGCGGCATCACGCAGCTCCGTGCGGCGCGGGCGGCGTTTCGCGAGATCGGCGTGACGGACATTCCGGCCGTTGGGCTTGCCGAGCGGATGGAGATCCTCGTCACCGACGACGAACGGGGCGACATCGTCCTGCCGCGCGATTCGCAAGGGCTTCTTTTGGCGACCCGTCTTCGTGACGAGGCGCATCGGTTTGCGATAACCTACCACCGGTCGCTGCGCGAACGCACGATCCGCGAGTCTGTGCTGGATGAGGTGCCTGGAATCGGTGCCGCGAAGAAGGTCGCGCTCCTGAAGCGTTTCCGTTCGACGCGCGGCATCGCCAAGGCGACGGTCTCCGAAATCGCTGCGGCGGGTGGCGTGAACGAGGCCATCGCTGCGCGCGTGAAAGAGGTCTGTGCCGCTGTTGGCGGCTGATTGCCTTGCTGGACCGAATTTGTGGTATAATGTGGGGCATGAAAACGATAAGTCTGTGTGTCGGCGCCGTCTGTCTGGCGGCACCTGTTCTGGCGAACGTCTATGGCGACGTTCCTGACGCGAAGCATGCCTGGAGCGTGCACGACCGGAACCGTCCGAACCCCGTGAAGATCACGGCGGAGGCGGGGCGTCCACCGAGCGACGCAATCGTGCTGTTTGACGGAACGGAGGCGTCGCTCGCGAACTGGTGCAGCGCGAAGGACGGCGGTCCCACGAAGTGGCGCTTCGCTGACGGTGCGCTTGAGTCGGTGAAGGGGGCGGGTTACATTGCGACCAAGCAGGCATTTGGGGATTGCCAGCTCCACATCGAGTGGGCCGCGCCGGAAAAGGTCGTTGGCGTAGGTCAGGGCCGCGGGAACTCGGGTGTGTTCCTGATGGGCAACTACGAGGTGCAGGTGCTCGACTCCTACGAGACGGATCCCGCCAAGGACCCCAATCCCAATCCGAATTA
>JAEEGL013974780.1_pt1 | contig 11188 bp, 10 predicted proteins | sample 9134231 | NCBI WGS metagenome assembly JAEEGL01 (sample SAMN16246548, study PRJNA631951) | gut metagenome | biome: gut microbiome; feature: rumen; material: fiber-attached | host: Bos | place: Iran: Karaj | collected 2018-10
CATGTGCTCAACAGTTCCAGCGGTTTGAACTTTGCCTACCAGCGTAGCGGCAATCCGGCAAACTTTGCAAGTGACTGCATTGATGCTTTGGAAAAGCTTGCGGAGGCCTGCGTTCTGTAGAGTTATGCGTTATTTAATCTGTTTGGTCCTTGCTATTGCGGTTGTTGCGTTTGCATTTCATTATGCAAAGCCTCTGCCCAGTACTAACTTTGATGAGTCATTCTTGCCTACGGCAGATTATGTGAAATACATTGCTGCCGGTAATGACGCCTCTGTAGCGGGACTGTTCTGGATTAAGGGCCTGACGGAACTGGGCGACAGTTTCTTGTCGGGCAAGGAATACACATACCTGAGTCATGTGGCCAATCTTTGTACAGAATTGGACAGCTTGTTTTACACGCCTTATTATTTTGTGAGCGCCGTGACTCCCATGGATTCTCGCGACACTACCGACTATGCCGTAATGCGTCGGGCGTTGAGACTTTATCCGGAACAGTGGCGTCTTGCGGTTGCCCATGCTTTGCGTTTGTCGAAAGGCCCTTTCCCGAACAAGACCGCAGCCGCCAATGTGATGCGTCCTTATTTCGATAGCCCCGATACTACAATTCCTGCTCATATCCGGACTATTTATCGGACTTTTGAATTGGACACCATGCAAACTGAAATGGCCGTAGAAATGGTGCTGAACGATGTAATGCAGCCCCGCTTCAAGAAATTCCGTGCGAGCTTCTATAACAAGACATATCGCGTTCTCGGTTATCGGGGGAGAAAGACAGGTGCAGATTCCACGGTGTTTAACGAGATATCCAGAACCATCGACTTGTTTGCCGATGGAAAAATTGCTCCTGTCCAGGCATACAATCATTTGCTGCAGTTGAAAAAGCCCGAAGAAGTTAAGCCTGCCTCCGATTCTACGGCGACGAACCTATCTGCCACAGATTCATCTGCGGTTGCCGATACGCCTGCGGCAAATTCGGCGACAAATTAAATTCTTGTTTCTTTGGATTACTGACCGCAACGCTTGGCGTTGTTCGGGAGTCCCATCAGTTCAAAGGCGTTTTTGCAACGCAGCCTCAGATCTGTTTTCTCTTTTTGCGATTGACTGCTGAGCAGGGAACGTTCCCAAAGGATGGTAGCCGTCATGTAGGAGAAATTGCTCTTGATGGATTTGGCTTCAGCGGTCATGTAGAATGATTCTGCGTCGGAATTTCCTAGCAGTCTAGAAACATTTGCGGCCGTGTAGGCGTAAAAGCCCTCGTCATCATCGCTGTTTTTTGCCGTCATCTTCAGGGCTTGCTTGGCGTCGTCTTCGTGTCTGTTGCCGGCGTAAGCGATGGCGCAGCTCGAATAGAAAGAAGCCTTCAATGCTTCGTCGCATTTCTTTATGTCTGAATCATCAATGGATCTGCAAATGTTTTCGCCGTTGCTGAATTTTTCTCTTGCGTTGGCTAGGGAAATTTTGTTGATGTTAAACATCAGCTTTGTGTTTTCGTCCATTACTTCTTGGCGGACAACACTGAGCAAGGAATCGGCGAAGTCTAGGTCCAGACTCATGATGCGTATTTTCGCCATGGAGTTGAGGATTCGTCCTTCGGAGGCCAAATCCGCTTCCTTGCGGCTGGCAAGAAGGGCGCGCTCCAATTGGCTGTAACCTTTGGCAAACTTTCCGTTGGCAATGGACTTCTGGGCGCGGAAAGCCAGCACCGAAGACTCGGAGGCAAGACTCATACCCGAGAAAATAAGGACCAGTGCAAGGGCGAAGATTCTATTTACCATAGGGTCTCCACCATAAAGGGAATACTGTCGCGGTTGGGCATATTCCGGTTGACAATCCACATGTTGGAAACGCCCTCCATCAGCTCGTCGGCATTCTGCAGGGTGTTTTCCGTGCTTTCCATGAAGTCCGAAAGTCCGATGGTGATTTTTCCAAGTTCGGCAATCATGTCGTCTGCGCGGTCCACCGTTCCCCCAAGCTTGCCCATGAGGGCGTCCACCTTTCCAGGCAGGGGTTTCAGTTCAGACATCATGCCCGAGACGTCGTCCATCATGCCGGAGACATTGCTCATTACGTTGTCCATCCGAGTTACGAGAGGCGGAACAGTTAGTTGCAGGGTGTCCATCAGGCTTGAAACTTTGTGGATGGCTCTTGTTCCGCTGAGGGTGATGTCATCCAGTCGAACGAGCTGCCTGTTCAGGTTGTCGTAAAGGGCTCGGGAGCCGAATAGGGCGCCGATCGTGGTTCCCGTGTCCATGGCCATGGACACCAGCGTGTCGGCAGCATCGATAAGCAGGTTTACACGACCCAGCAGCTCGTTGGCTGTTTCCAGCACGGTTTCGATATCCTGTGCTTTACCGGGGGGCAAAAATTCTCCGTCTTCTAGGACCCGTCCTTTCCCGCGCCGGGCTTCAATGTTGATCACACGGGCAGAAATCACGTTCTGGTCACGGATGGCGTACACCTGGGCACTGTCGGTAATCCAGTTCTGGTACTTTTTGTAGATGGTAAATTCCATGTAGACGCCGTCGCCTTCGATTTTCATATCGGTAATCTGACCCACGTCTACACCGCTGATCTGGACACGGGTACCGGGCCGGAGGCCCAGAGCCTTATCGAAGGTACTGTGGAGTTTGTACTCCTCCACACCGATCATCCCGCTGGTAAAAAGCTTTGTATAGAGCACAAGCCCGAATATCATCACGGCAACTGTAAAGAAGATACCGACCAAAAGGCCGGACATCTCCATCCAGTTTATCTGCTTGATGGGCTTGAACTTCATGCGAAAAAATATAGCAATACCTATCTTTAAACCATGAAATTTCTTGATTTTTTGAATAAATCGGTTACGCCGTACCATACGGTAGAGTGTCTTAAGCAGATTTTGGCGCCTTTTGGTAGCGGAATAAAGCTTTTTGAGCGAGGTGGCGCCCTGATTGCAGTCCGGTCTCCATTAAAAGTTGACGAGGATTCCAGATTCAGGATTGCCCTTGCCCATACGGACTACCCGACTCTAAAAATCACTCCTAATCCGGATGGGTCGGCGGCAGGGGTACGGACCCTCCACCCTGAAATTTATGGTAGCCCCATTTTTGCAAGTTGGCTGGACAGGGACCTTGGATATGCGGGGCTTTTGGCCTATGAACTGGATGGCAATGTGCAGACAAAACTGGTCCGAGGCGATAAGTTGTTCCGCATTCCGCAGTTGGCGGTCCATTTGAACCGAAACGTGAATCAAGAGGGACTCAAGGTGAATCCCCAGACGGACCTGAACGCCTTATGGACAGCCGTGGGCGGAAAGGAACGTTTCGTGGAGGCTCTGGGGGCGGAACTTCCTGCTGGCGCTAGGCTTCTGGATTTTGATATCCAGCTTTTTGATGCCCAGCCTGCACAATATGGCGGTTTTGAAGACGAGTGGGTTTATTCGGGTAGGCTTGACAACCTGAGCAGCTGCCATGCCATAGTGGAATCTTTCGCTACCGCAGAACCTTCGGAAAGGGATTTCCAGGTGGCGGCCTTCTTCAATAACGAGGAAGTGGGCTCTACCACCCGCGAAGGGGCTGCTGGCAACTTCTTGAAGAACATTTTGGATTCTTTAACTCCGAATTCCGAGTTTCGAACTCCGAATTCATTTGCCCTTTCTATCGACATGGCTCATGCCTGCCACCCGAGCTTTGAGAATAAGCACGAAGGCAACCATGCTCCTGTTCTGGGCGGTGGCGTTGTGCTAAAGACCAATTCCCAAAAAAGATATGCCAGTGATGTGTATTCCAGCGCGCAATTTAAATTGCTTTGCGAACAAAGTAACATTCTGTATCAAATCTTTGTTTCCCGCAACGACATGCCTTGTGGTTCAACGGTAGGTCCTGCGGTTTCGGCAAGTCTCGGAATCCCTACGGTAGATATCGGGGAACCTATGCTCAGCATGCACAGCATCCGTGAAATGACCGCAGTCAAGGATCACGAGAGCATGATAAAGCTTGTTGGAACTTTTTATCGCTGAGTTTGCCAACGTTTGAATAATCGCTCAACGGGCTTTTCAATTGCATACTTGAAGACTACTGCGACGACCAGCGCTACGCCAAAGACGGCTAGCGCATATAAAATGTAATAGGCGAAAACGCTAAAGAAAGTTGTTGCGTGGTCAAATTTCATAAAGAAAAAGTTTCGCCAATTTCCCGTTTGCGAAATGACCATCATGTGGAAAAGATAGATGGCAAATGTACATGACCCGACGAAGTTGATGATGTGGGCTGGGATACCGCCTCTTTTTATCAGGGAGCCGATAGAGTAGGCAGAGAGGAACATTCCTGCTGCGGTTATAAAGCAGGGCGTACATTGCAGCCAGCGGAAGCGGTTAGAGACATAGCCGTATTTGATAAACATGTAATCTTGCAAGCCGTATTTTATTAGGAATCCGGCCAGGTACAGGGAGACACCAATAACAAAGAGTTTCTTTTTCTTGTTTTTGAATTTAGGCAAGAATAGCGAAAGTTCATATCCGATAATCAGAAAAATGGTGCAGTATCCCCAAAGAAATTTTTCAATGTCGAATAGATTCATTTTGAAGAAATACTGGACATCGGTTATGATGGTGCCGACAATGGCTACGCCTAGCAGAGTACGCCTCAACTTGTTCTTTTTGGGGTCGTCTTGACAAAGGAATGCCAACATTGGGAAAAAGAATACAAATGACATGTAGGTGCAGATATACCATAGGTGGTCGCCGGGCGCTAGTCTAAAGAGGAATCTTCCCAGGTAGTCCCAGTCTGCATCCAAGATGGAAGTCTGTGTTCCTGTGAAGTAACGGTATAAGATGCTGATTAGGATATAGACTATGGTCGGAATGTATATGCGGGAAAGAAACGATTTTGCTTTGTATGGAAATGCCTGAATGATGCTGGAATCGGAATGTACCCTGTTAAAGAAAAAGAATCCGGTTACCAACAGGAATAGGGGGACGTCGTCGGCAATGAATGTTGAAAAGGCGAGCCTTCCGCTGACGATGGAATTGTTTTCTACAACCCCGAGTTGGCTGTGGGCCATAATCACTAGCAGACATGCGATAATTCTCACAAGTTCAATAGAGTGATCCTTGTCCTTGGTTTCGGCCATTTGGCACCCTCGTTTTAAATTGTACATGCTGAAATTTACAAAATGACTTCAAAAGTATGTGTGTTCTTGTGAAAACATTTCTATTATTCTTAATCGATTTCCAAGCGAGAAGGGATATGGAAAAAGGACCGAATGCGGTAGATGGATTTTTGAGTCCAGATGATACCAAGATTATGAAGGGTATCGCGATTATTTGCATGCTCATGCATCACCTGTGGTTTTTTCCGACCCGTATTGCCGGAGGACCTCTTGAAAGCCTATTCACCATCTTCAATATGCCGGCTACGACATACTTGGGACTTTTTGGCAAAATTTGCGTCCCCATGTTTTTCTTTTTTGGTGGCTATGGCGTCTACAAGAGTTGTTATGGCCAAAAATATGATGTTCTTGGTCGGCTTAAGAAACTTTATTTTTCTTATTGGAAAGTCTTTCTCATATTCATCCCGATAGGATTCCTTTTCTTTTCTTCACAAACGCCCTACTGCACCGATGCCTTCATTTACACTCGATTTGATGTGTTTTCGACTAGGGAACTGATTTCTAACTTTTTGGCCTTCAGTTCAACATATAATAGAGAATGGTGGTTCCTGATAAGTTATGCGTTTGCCCTGGTTTCGTTCCCGCTCGTAAGGGCAATCATAGATAGACATTCGGCAAGAATGAATATTTTCATTGTCATTGTTGTCAGTTTGCTCTTTGCTCATGTTTTTCCCGGTTTGAAAAAAGTTGAGGTTTTGGGCATTCTTGGCAATAGCCACATGTATGTCAACTTTTTCTGCCAGATTGCGCCTTATGCCGCCTGTTTTTGGATGGGCGCCGTTGTTGCCAGGAATGGCTTGCTTGACCGCCTAAACGAATCTGCAAAGAAGAATAAAATTTTGAATCCGATAACGGATATTGCGGCATGGGTAGTGGTCATTTTCTTGCGGCAGTCGCAATTGGGCGATATATTCGATGTGTTCTACATTCCCGTTTTGACGGTTGCTAGTATGGACATGTTGAACCGGCTAAAAATTTTGAAGAAGGGTGTTTTGTTCCTAGGGCGTAAAAGTACTTCCATGTGGCTTATTCATCCCTTCTTCTGCTATTACTTCGGTTTTCCGGCAAAAATCGTTGCGGCGCCTAGATTCGCGATTCTCTCTCTGCTTGTTCTCATTGTAATGACTTATATTGTGTCTGTTCTTTTGGATCTTTTCTGGAAGGGAATCGGTTTTGTGTATCAAAGGATTTTGCTCTTGAGAAATTTATTCAATCGTCCTGGAGTTTCTGGTGAATAGGGAAAAGGCGATCAAGTATTTTTTAGTCTGGGGCGTTATTTGTTTAATTGCCAATTTGTTCTGTACCCAGGCGGCAGCCTTTGGTGGTGACCAGGGGTATTGGGAAAATTGGGTCAAGCAGCTGGCGAATAATGGCCTGGAACGTTTTAATGGTAACTATCCGCCGCTTTATGTCTTTTGGTTGTGGATTGTGGCGCAAGTCCATAATCTAGCCAACATTCCTATAGAAAAGGGAACTCTTCTCAAGTTCTTCTGTCTTTGGCCGATCTATTTTGGACATGTGGGGCTTGTGGATATTGCAAGCCGTTTGGTGTCGCGCTTTAAGTTGCCGGATTTATTTGCGCACTTGGCGTTAGCCTTTGTGGCCCTTAACCCGGCGCTTTTGTTGGATGGTCCTGTATGGGGTCAAGTAGACTTGTTCCCCTGCATTTTTGGTATAGCAGCCCTATATTGTATTAATTTCCGGGGAATGCTTAAGTACGCCGCGATGTTCTTTGCGCTTGCATTGCTGGCCAAATTCCAGATGATTCTTTTATTGCCGATATTCGGGGGAATATTCCTGCGCCGTTACAGGCAATCGTGGCGAGGCTTGCCGCTGATGGCGGTGGCAATAGCGCTTGTGTTCTTGCCCTTTGTTGTGGCAGGGAACCTTTCAAACTTGCTTATTCATGCCTATTTGAACACGACGGAGCAGTATCCATTCTCTACGTACAACGCGGCGAATATATGGATGTTCTTTGTCGGCAATACGAGCCGAGATGCTAATCCGCTTTTTGGGCTCTCGCCAGAGGGAATCGGATTCCTGCTTTCTCCGGCATGGGTCGGAAAAATCCTGTTTGTCATTGTCTCCATATATGTTTTGAAATGTGCACTTTTTGCGAAGACTCTTCGCCGGACCTTTGAACTTGCCACTTGGGAGGCATTTGCGTTTTTCCTGTTGCTGCCGGGCATGCATGAGCGTTACTTGATTTACGCCATTCCGTTTGCTTGTGTGTGGATGGTCCTTGACATGAAAAAAGCGTGGCCATGGTCTCTGTTGGTGACGGGCGTATGTGCCATGAATATTTCCATGGTCAATGGATTTAAAGGTGCTGATTTGTGGACCTATGTTTCGGGGTTGGCCATTCTTTGCTTTGTCGCTGGCATCGTGAATAACTTTGCTCCGAAAGCATTCCCGTGTCTAATTAGGATATTGGGTCGCGTTCCATTCCCCCGTTGGACGCCGTATGCAGTGTTGTGCCTATTCATTTTCCCGATGCTTATTTCCGAAATTATCGGGTTGATGCCTGTGAATGTGGAACTTCGTTCAAATCAATTTTTCCTTACGGATTTGCCGATGGATCGTTTTACGCAGCAATACAGAACGCCGAGAAAAGACCGTGCTGTTGACGGAAATACGCTTTCGGTAAGGGGACAGCAATACAAAAACGGCATTGGAACTCATGCCAACTCTGAATTGTATTTCAAAATGCCAGAAAATGCGGATACGCTGGAGTTTATCGTGGCCATTGATGACGAAAGCGGTGGCGGTGGTTCCGTGCGGTTTAGCGTTTGTGCTCCCGGAGAAACGCTTTGGGAAAGCGATGTTATTTACGGAAACAGAAAGCCTCAGTCAGGAAAGGTTTATATCGGTGGTAAGCCTGTCATATACCTCAAGGCGGATGCCGACGGCGATAATGCTTACGATCATGCGGATTGGCTGAATGTCATTGTGACGACGAGGCAGTGATGGCCAGGCTTGTCCCTTTGATTTTGGTTTTGCTGCTGGGTACATTTGCCCGGGTTTTCATGTTTGGCTCGGTTCCCGGAGACATCAACCAGGATGAGGCTTTTGCTGGTTATAATGCCTATACGCTCTTGCATTATGGCGCAGATTCTTATGGTTATCGAATGCCGGTCTATTTGACTGCCTGGGGTTCCGGTATGAACGCCTTGGAATCGTATCTGATGATACCTTTTGTTGCCTTGTTTGGTGTGCATGTTTGGGTGATTCGCCTGCCCATGCTTTTGGTGGGGCTGCTGTCTCTTGTCGCCGTGTATTTTTTGGTTCGTCGTTTTCTTGGTGAACGTGTTGCATTGGGGGCGACGCTTTTGCTTGCGATTGCCCCTTGGCATGTGATGCTTTCCCGTTGGGCTTTAGAGTCCAACTTGGCTCCGGGATTTGTGCTGTTTGGGCTATATTTCTTTGTAAAGGGGCTTGAAAAGCCGAAATTTTTGATTGCGTCGGCTGCTTTTTACGGGCTTTCGCTTTATGCCTATGCGACTATTTGGGTTGCCGTTCCGTTCATCGTTTTGGTGAATGTGGCCTATGCCCTTTGGGTAAAGTCTATCCACAATAATCGCTACACATGGATTTCTCTTTCTGTGCTTGTGGTGCTGTCGCTTCCGTTGGTCCTTTTTATGCTTGTCAACAAGGGCTATATGGCGGAAATTCGTCTGCCTTTTTTCAGCATTCCGAAACTGGTCTATTTTAGGGATAGCGAGATATCGTTTCAAAGAATTCCCGAAAATTTCATGAACCTTTGGAATATCTTGAAGAATCAGTCAGACGGGCTTCCCTGGAATTTTATAGGCAAGCATGGGCTTTTTTACCCTGTGACGCTGGCCTTTTTCTTTGTGGGCGTGATCGCTGGCATTTATCGCGCTGTGCGAGATGTTTTGGCCCGTAGGCTCGGCTTGTCTTTGTTTATGCTGGTGTGGTTGCTGGCGGCATTCGCCATTGGAATTTTGGTCCATGTGAACGTCAACCGTGTAAATTTGATTTTCATTCCGATAATCGTATTTGCGGCATGGGGAATTGTTCTCGTGTTTGACTATATCCATCCCAAGATGATTTTTGTCCCGTTGGTGGCCTATCTTTTGTGTTTTGCCAATTTCGAAAGGGCTTATTTTACGATCTACAAAGACCGTATTGCAGAAAACTTTTGCGAGGGTATTGGCGCGGCGGTCGAATTTGCTAATGCCAAGGCGAAGCCGGGCTCAAAGATATATGTGGATCCGAATGTAAGCTACCCGAGGGTCTTGTTCTATGGCAAGGTAGATCTGAAATCATATCTTTCAACGGTCAAGTACACCAATTTTCCAAGCGCATTCCTGTATGTACACTTGTTTGACAAGTATATCTTTACGGATAGGATAAGACAGGAACATTCAAGAGCGGTATATTTGCTCGAAAATAAAGAGTTTCGGATGAATGCTTTGCAGGATTTGGGCTACAGCGTAGAATCTTTCGGAAAATATATTGTAGGCTACTAAAGTGTGGTCTTTTCTACATCAAGTTTTGTATATTCTTGTCGTGTATAGGAGAAGCTTAACTCCTATGTCGTTGCGAGCCTCATGGGCGAACAATCTATGAGTAAAAGATGATGCGACTATTGTTGATATGTGTTTGTGTGCTGTCGACGGTCTTGTGTGCAAGGCCTATAAACGACGGTAATAAGCTTTTTGCCAAGGGCGACTATGCCGGTGCACTCGAAAAGTATATGAAGGCTCGTGAAGCGGAGCCTGCAAATCCGCTTCTGTTTTACAACATTGGCACCTGTCAGTACAAGTTGGGCAACTACGACGAGGCCAAAAAGGAATTGGAAAGTGCCGTACGTATGCCCGACAAGAAAATGGCGGCAAAGGCGGCTTATAATTTGGCCAACACCCATTTCCGTATCGGCGAAAAGTCTTCGGAAGGCAGCGAACGTATTGCCGCTTGGCGTGAATCGGTGGCTTACCTGAAAAAAGCGATTGACTTGGATAACGGTTTTGAGAATGCCAAGAAGAACGTGGAAATCGTGCAGCGCAAGCTGAAAGAGGAACTGGATAAGCAAAAACAGAATCAAGATCAAAATCAGGACCAGGATAACGACCAGAAACAGCCTCCCCTGAGCGAAAAGGCGAAGGAAGTTTTGGCTCGGGCATTGCAGCTTTGTAAAGACGGCAAGTATGCCGAGGCAAAGGAAATGCTGGAGAACCTGATTGCTGAAGACGAGACGGCCGGCCAGCTCAGCGGTCACGTGCAGCGCATTGACGATGTGATTGAAATCAAGGCTGGACGTAAGCCCAAGGCAAAGATTGACGCCAGCAATACCGACAATGACCTGGAGGTAATCTGATGAAAAAGATTATGTTCACGGCCGCGGTATTGTTCCTTGCGGTAGTAGCTTTTGCTGCCCCGAAATCGGCAAATGCCTATTATAGCGATGCCGCCTTCCAGTATATCGAAAACCGCTTGCCCTCTGCAGAAATCACCTGCAACGAAGGCCTGCAATATTATCCCAACGATCAAAAATTGCAGATGCTCCTGGACCGCATTCACGAGGCCAAGGACGAGCAGAAGAACGAGAACAAGAAGAACGACAAAAACCAGGATAACAATCAGGACCAGAACCAAGATCAAAATCAAGATCAGAACAAGGACGATGGCCAGAGTTCTTCTAGCGGCGAAAACCAGAATCAGGATCAGCAGAACGGTCAGGATGGTCAGTCCAGCAGCAGCCAGGACGGTGAAAGTTCCGGTAGCGATGGCGGTGCGCAACCTGAACAGCAGCCCGAACAGCCTGAAGAAAATTCCAGCGATAGCGAGGGCGATTCCTCTAATGACGGTGGCCAGGAACCCGAGGAACAGCCCGTGCCCATGGGGGAGATGAGCCCCGAAGAGGCTGCCCAGCTCCTGAAAGATTTCGACGAACAGAACGGCGAACGCAAACCCTGGAAGCCCATCCGCGGCCAGGCTCGACCCGCCAAGGACTGGTAAGGTGAGAGTCATGATGGCAAATACTTGTCGGCATGACCGAACCGCAGAGTCCTGCGC
>JAEEGL014098894.1_pt1 | contig 11188 bp, 8 predicted proteins | sample 9134231 | NCBI WGS metagenome assembly JAEEGL01 (sample SAMN16246548, study PRJNA631951) | gut metagenome | biome: gut microbiome; feature: rumen; material: fiber-attached | host: Bos | place: Iran: Karaj | collected 2018-10
AACGTAATTGGTACCTTAGTCTTCCTGTATAGACACAAAGAGTGTCGTCAATCAGAAACGCCCGCAAGCCCCAGCTCTTCCGCGTGGGTCTTCATGCCTTCGATGACGATGGCCGCGGCATCCTTGATGTCCATGCCCAGCATCTCGCAGCCCTGCAGGATCAGCGCACGGTCGCACTTGGCGGCGAAGCGCTTATCCTTGAACTTCTTCATGAAGCTCTTGACTTCCATGTCCGTGATCCCGTTCGGCCGCATGCGGGCTGCCGCCTGCACGATGCCGGTCAGCTCGTCCACCATGAAGAGGCTCTTCTCCATGTTGGTCTCTGGCTTGATGTCATTGAGGATGGCGTAGCCATGGGCCAGGATCGCGTGGATATCTTCCTCGTCCACACCGGCGGCGCGCAGAGGTTCCTCGGTGTGCTGCAGGTGCTCTTCCGGATACTTTTCAAAATCATAATCGTGCAGCATGCCGATGGCCTGCCAGTGTTCCACGTCCTCGCCGAAATGTTCGGCCATGGCGCCCATGGCGTAACAGACATTCTTCGCATGCAGCAGCAGATGGTCCTCCGTGACCATTGTATTGTTCAATTCTATTGCTCGTTCCAGTGTCAATTTCATGATGACCGCTCCTTTTCTGAAATTCCATACAAGTATGCCCATATTGAGACAAAAAGTCAAGTGTATTGTCTATGGTGTTTCACAGGGTCAGGCCATATACTCGAATGTAAAGATAAACTTTTCCAAAGGAGGCAGCGCTATGCTGGACATCAGGATCCTCAAGGCCGATGGAAAGACCGCGCCTCGGAAAGAGGTCGTGTCGCTCTATGCCAGTGATATGGATTATGTTCCCTTTCTAAGAAACCGTACGATCGACGGCGACGGTACCATCCATCTCAAGAACCCGCAAGAGCCGGTCATACTGCATGCGAAACTGCTGGTCCCGGGCTTCGGGTTCCTATGGGTGACCAGTGACAACTGCGGCCAGGGCTACACCGGCGACCAGAAGATCGACTTCATCTATGATGCGGCTTTGAGCCGGATCTGCGATGTAAAGAAGGTCATCGAAGGAGGCGAGTTCAAACCTGCTTTGAAATGTCTGTCTCTGCTCAAGGATGCCGAAACGATGCTTGCTTTGGGCGAAGCAAATCCGGCGAAAGCACCGACCTATCACATGACGTCCTTGGCCGCCGGCCTTTGGGCTGGTGAAATGGCGGCGGTCGCACGTGCAGAGGCCCGCATCGAGAAACAAGGGCACCGTTTCATGCTCTTCGGAGCCGGCGGCTTTAGTTACCCCTATGATGACTGGGGCAGCCATCGCCGGGGTCGTAAGCAAATCCTCTATCCCGGCATGCCGGATATGAAAAAGAACTACGACAGCATCTTCAATTATGCCACACTGCCTTTCTATCTGGCCGAGCGGGAGCCCGTCTACGGCAAGCCCGAGTTCGCCTATCTGGACCACCTACAAGATGCCTTCTCCGAGGCCGGCATCATCACCAAGGGACATCCCCTTTGGTGGGCACATCCTGCGGGCATGCCGGAATGGACCAAAGGTCTGCGCTATGAGGACGGTTCCCTGCAGCGCGAGATCAAACGCACGATCACTTCGACCGTCGAGCATTTCCGCGGGCGTACACAGTATTATGATGCCATCAATGAAAACCACGATTGGTGCAACACCTATAATCTAACCCAGGAGCAGCAGCCCATCATCACGAAGTACTGCGTCGACTGCATCCATGACGTGGATCCGGACGCGAAGGCGGTCATCAACACCTGTTTCATGTTCGGCGAGAACGCTGCGGAAGGCCGCACCTATGCCGGCCCTACCTGGGAGCGCAACTATGTGGCTTACTCCGCCATGCAAAAAGTGGAAGAACTGGGCACGGAATATGAAGCCATCGGTATGCAGCTGTACAACCCCGCCCGTGACATGCTGGCGCTGGACCATCTGTTCGAGCGCTTCGCACGGTTCGGCCGCAAACTGCATCTGACCGAATTGGGCGTGCCTTCCATGGAAGCCCAGCCCAGCCCCAGCGCATCGGACGGTGACATCTATTGTCTGGAGTACATGTATTATGGACTTTGGCACGAGATGGGCTGGAACGAGCGCCTGCAGGCCGACTGGATCGAGCAGTTCTACACCATCGCCTACTCTCATCCTGAAGTCGAAGCCATCACCATGTGGAGCATGGAAGATCCAGCTTACATCCCTGGTTCCGGTCTGTTTACAGATAAATATGAGCCGAAAGAAAGCTTCTTCCGGCTCAAGGAACTTGAAAAGTCCTGGGGATTCGATTTCGGTAAATAAACTTAACGTTCGCTGCTGCAGACGGTCATCGTACCGTTGACCGTCAGGACGCCCAACGTTTTCTTCATGGCCGGAGACGCCGGTGGGATGAAAAAGCCCTCGGTGATGCTCCGGCTTTCTATGCGGCCCAGATTCGTGATGCTGTGCCCTTTGGCGGCAGTAAATCCAAAGAACATGCTGCCGATGAATTTCCCTGCTTTGCTTGGGAAATCCCCCTGACAGGAGATCCACGCGGCATCCAGCAGTCCCGGATCTAGGTCCGCGTAGCACTGCAGCACCAGCCACAGCGCCGACGGATCCTCCATGATCTTCCGGACCTGTTTGTGTACGGCCTTTGCCAGCACGAACGGGTCCTTTTCCTTTGGCTTGACAACGACACTGAAGGCAGTGGAATAGTTGCCCATCGCTCCTTTTTCGTACATAGACAGACGGTCCCGCAGATCACAGGCCATGATCACTTTTTCCGTACCTTCTTTGACCATCATCTCGGCAAGAAGATAGTCATTCATCGTGACCTCATGTTCATGACAAGATTTCAGGATCTGGTCCAATTCTTCCTGCGGTACATGGGCGATCTCATGTTTGATCACATCCTTTTTCAGAAATGCATCGGCGCAGGCATGATAGGCCTGGTACGTGAGTTTTTTCTTCTCCTTGGCCCAGTTCATGTTGGCTCGTCTAACCAGGATCCTGCTGATGAACGACAGTTCAGAGTTCTTCGGCATGTCCTGTTTGGAAGCGATCAATTGCTCTTCGGCGTGATGCGGCTGTACGCCAAATGCATAATGATCTGCCAACTCTTGCGCAAGGCCAAGGGCACCTCGGCCATCCGCCAGCAGGTGATGGAACACCAGGAGAAAGCAGGTCTGCCCGCCCATAGGCCAGGCAGCGACCTTTAACATTCCTTCTTCGAGCAGGTCCCAATCTTTCGCGGTAAGACGCTCATACTCTGCCATAACAGAGGCACCCTCTATCGACCTGACCTCCTGATCCTGCAGCAGAAGCTCCACCCGGGATCTTTCTGTGATATAATAATAGGCTTTGTTTTCTGCTGTAAATTCCAGGACAGCCTTCAGAAACGGATGCGCCTCTGCCAATGCAGCGATCGTTGCCCGGATCTTTGATGCTTCATAAGCCCGACTGACCGCCATGACGATTCCGAAGTACATGTTAGGGCACATAAGATGGGCTCGTTCTGTAAACAGGTACTGCATCTTCTGTCCCTCCTTTACGACATACACGCCTGTCCTCTTGATATCATTCATATAGTGAGATCCCAGAATTCATACATTTTGCAAGTGATTGCCGGATAATGTATGAATCGGTCTACAGCGAAAGTTTAAAATTCATACATTTTGCATGTCAGTGCCTTATGATGTATGAATCGATCCAAAGCAAAAACTCTAAAGTTCATACAATATGCAACCTTATACTCCAAAATGTATGCATCAGTTCCCAAGTAAGAGCCTTATAAATCATACATTTTACAAATAAAAGCCCCCAAATGTATGAATAGATCCGAAATGAAAGCCTTAACATGCATACATTTTACAAGCAAATGCCAAAAAATGTATGCATCAGGCCAAAACCAAAGCTTTATCGGACATACATTTTGCAAGTGATTGCCCTATGCTGCATGAATCAGGTCAAACGGAAGTTTCAGCATGCCCCTTCGACCTGCAGCGTGATCGTCTGTGCCTCCAGGCCTTCGCCACTGACCGTGACTTTGATCTCGCCGGCTTCGTAGCCCGCGCGGATCGCTGCCAGGGCATAACCACGATAGGTCGTATGTGTGGCATCGACAAATGCCTCCACCATATGGGGACGGGCGGAGCCAAAGCCCTGCAGCGTGCCTGCACCTTCGACGGTGATCGTCAGTTTCTGATCTGCCGAAGCTTTGACGGTCCCTGCCGCATCTGTGATGCGCAGATCCAGGAAGCAGAGATCCTGGCCGTTGGCCTTCAAGACCAGTTTATCAGGGATCACGGAAAGCACCGTTTCTTCCTTAGCTGTCATCAGCGAGGATGCGCCGATCCGGTTCCCCTTGGCATCATAGGCGATCGCCGTGATCTGTCCCGGTTCATAGGCGACCTTTTTGAAGTGCGCCTGGTCCTTTTTGACCTTTTGCTTGCCATAAGACATATTGCCCACCTTCAGTTCCACCTGAGCGGCGTCACTGTAGACGACCACGTTCGTCTTTTTGCCTTCGCAGCCCGGCCAGGACCAGCTTGATACAGCGTCCGTGCCGCGCCACATGGAGACCGCAGCGAAATCATCTGCGTGGTCGACAGGATCTACCCCGATCACCGGCAGTTTCTCCAACCCCCAGATGATGCGGTTCCAGCCGACCTCCGGCCGCATCTTGCCGCAGATATCGATCACGCCCGGGCCGCCGGAGATGATCAGGCCTTCTTCCACGTCCTTCTTGGTCTTCTTGTCCTTATACTGCACCGTTCCGATGCCGGACTCGCCCAGATAGTCCCAACCGGTCCACATGAAATCACCGGTCAACTGCGGGATCTTCTTGACCAGCTGCCAGTTGCCATACAGCGCTTTCGGCAGTGTCTCGGACCCGACAAAGGGACGATCCGGCCAGGTCTTCGCCTCTTTCAAGTACCGTGGCGCAGCATAATTGTAGCCCGGCATATCCAGGGCATCGCACACTTTTTCCACGATCTTGTCGGGGCCTTTGCCCTTCGCCGCCAGTTCCATCAAACCGCCCATCTTGTTCATCAGCATGTTAAAGAAGCTGCTGGTGGGCAGAGAATCCATAGACTGACTGCCTGTCTTCTTTTCTTTCTCGCCTTCTTGACCATTGCCATACAGGCCTTTGCCCTTGACCACCATGGTGGCCAGCATCAGGTTGATGCCCAGGGTGACCGGACGAGTGGCATCAAGACTGCGGACGAAGTCAGCTATCTCTTTGCAGAGCTTCTGTCCCTCTTCCAAGCCCAAGTCAGAGATCTCATTTCCGATCGAGTACAGGATCACGGAAGGATGACTGTAATCTTTATCGATCATTGCCTTGGTATCCGCTTTCCACCAGGTGGTGAACTTTTCTTTACCGTAGTCGAAGGGATTCTTGTGGATCAGCCACATATCGAAATTTTCATCCATGACGTACATGCCCAGGCGGTCACAGGCATCCAGCATCGCTTTGGACATGGGATTATGGGCTGAACGGATCGCGTTGAAGCCCGCTTCCTTCAGGATGCGTACGCGCCGTTCTTCCGCGTCGGCAAAAGCGCAGGCCCCCAGGATCCCGTTGTCATGATGGATGCAGGCGCCGCGCAGCAGCACCTCCTGCCCATTCACCTTCAGACCCTCAGCACCCCAGGACAGGGTGCGGAAACCGAAGCTGACCTCATCACAGTCAAGCACTTGATCATCCTTTTCCAGGGTCACAAGGCAGCGATACAGGTTCGGGGCTTCTTCACTCCAAAGCTTGGCATCCGGTACCGTCAGAACGACAGGAGATCCAACACCTTCGGCCACAACGTTGTCACCATCCAAGATCTGCGTCTTGATGGTCAGACCTTCTGCCTCTCCATTCAGACACACCTCGACCTCCGCCGTCTGTGCATCGACTGTCTTAACGCGGATGCCCTGCGGCGCGATGGAATGCTCTGCACCGACATGCAGCCATACAGGCCGGTAGATACCGCTGCCGGAATACCAGCGGCTGTTCGGTGCATCGGCATTGTCCGCGACGATGACCAGTTCGTTCTCTCCCTCGGCCGCCAGATCTTCCGTCAGGTCGACGTAGAAGTCCGTATAACCATAGGGACGTTCCGCCAGCTGTTTGCCATTCAGGCAGACGACCGCGTTCTGATATACGCCCTCGCATTCGAGGATCACTTTCTGACCCTGCCACTCCTGCGGTACGGTGAACTGCTTCTTATAGATATATTTGCCGGGCTCGAAATACGCACTGGCGCCGGCCGTTTTGGCATCTTTGCTGCGCTCTTCGTACAGCATCGCGTCATGGGGCAGATCGACGGTCTTTATGATATCGCTGCCGTCCTTTTGTACAGTCCAGCCTTTGTTGAAATCCAGTTTTTTCATAGCGTTCTCCTTACTTTACCTGCAGTACGGTCTGCTCCGCATCCTGCACGTTCTTACCAACATAGATCGTCACATCTTCCGGGATGATCATGGCGCCAGCCTGCGGATCAAACAAGCGCAGATCCTGTTTGTCGATCATGACGACCGCTTCCTTCTCCTCACCGGGCTGAAGGCCCACACGGGTGAAGCCCTTCAGCAGCTTATGCGGTTTCCCGGGAATATTGGAGCCCACAAAGACCAGTACGGCTTCCTCGCCATAGCGGTCTCCCGTGTTCCGGACTTTGCAGCTGACGCGGATCTTGTCTCCTTCCTTCTGCGCCGCGGCGTCCGCATATGCGAAGGTCGTATAAGACAGGCCGAACCCGAAAGGATACTCCGGTTCGATCCCTTCTTTTTCAAACAATGCATAGCCGTGGTAGTACCCATAGTCCACGGACTGATCCTTCTCGTCCGTGTAGGGGAAGTCCGGATAATCCTTTTCATCCCGCGCGACGGTGAAGGGCAGTTTGCCGGAGGGGTTGACCTTGCCGGTCAGCACGTCGGCCAGTACATGGCCGCCTTCCATACCCGGATAGCCGGCATACAGGATCGCGTCCGCATCCTCTGCCCACTCTTCCGTGATCACGGCGGAACCGGAATAGAAGATGACCACCAGGGGCTTGCCGGTCTGCTTCATGGCATGGATCAGCGCTACCTCGTCATCATGCAGACGCAGCGACTTGCGGTCGCCGCCGGTCACCAGTTTCGGATTGGAATTGGTGACGAATTCGCCCTCATCCCGGTAGTCATTACCCAGCACACAGACGACCACGTCCGCGTCTTCAGCGGCCTTCGTGCAGGCTTCGATATCATCATTCGGACTGATGAACACTTTTTGGAACGCCGTGCTGATCCCTTCTGCCGGTGTGACGATATAGGGCGGATGGACCATGGACGAGCCATGGTCGCCGATGACTTTTTCATCCGCGAACCGGCCGACCAGAGCGATCTTCTTCGCAGGATCCGAGATCGGCAGGCAGCCATCGTTCTTCAGCAGTACGACGCCCTCTTCCAGCGCCTTGCGTGCCAGACGGGTGTGCGCCTCGCAGGCGACGATGTCCTTCTTATACCCCTGTGCGCGATAGAGGTTCTGGAACCGCAGCATCGTGGCAATGATATTGATGCAGTGCACGTCCAGTTCTTCTTCCTGAACCGCACCTTCCTGCACCGCCTTGATCAGCTTTTTACCGCGTTTCATGGTCATGGGCATCTCGATGTCCAGACCGGCTTTTACGCTCTCAGGACCATCGTGTACGCCCCAGACAAAGTCGGAGATGGAGAAACCCTCGAAGCCCAGATCCTTCAAATGATCGAAGACTTCCTTATTCTCGCCGCAATAGGTGCCGTTCACTTTATTGTACGCAGACATGACGGATCCCGCACCGGCGCGGAAGCAATCCTCGAAATGATAGAGATACACGTCACGCAGCGTCTCCTCATCCGCATTGGCCGAAACGGAGAATCTTAGGTTTTCGATCGAATTCATGTAATAATGCTTCGGGCAGGAAATGACGCCGTACTTCTGCAGGCCATTGGTCAATGCAACGCCGTATTTGCCGGTCAGGAACTGATCCTCACCGTAGGCCTCCTGCGCGCGGCCCCAGGATGGATGCCGCAGCAGATTGATGCAGACGCCGGCAAAGTAGTTGGCACCAAGGGCGACACATTCTTTCGCGATGGCCTCACCGATCTCTTCTTCCAGAGCAGTGTCAAAGGCCGCAGCGCGGCTGTTCGACGTCGGGAAGCAGGTGGCCTTTTTCATCACGACGCCACGTGGGCCGTCGGAAAACAGGATCGGCGGGACGCCCAAACGTTTGCAGCCGCCGCCGGCGATCGGATCATAGTTGTAGACTCTGCCATGCAACAGACCGTTCAGGGGGACCCAATGTCCACTGAGCATATGGACCTTCTCCTTCAGCGTCATCTGTCCTGTCAGTTCCTCGGCCAGTTCTCTGGCCAATGGTACATGGTTGCTTTCGGGGCTCGTGACGGGCTCGACGCCGGCCTGTGCCATGATCCCGAGGGCTTCATCAAAATGCTTTACATTGTATGCTGCCATAGTATCCTCCGTTCCATATCAAATCAGTTTCGATGAAATACTTCATATATATTTTGATTATACCTATTTTTCTACTGTGATTCAATAAACTGTCGCTGGATTTTTCAAAAAACCGGGATCCTGGTGGACAGTTTTCTCCTTCCGTGCTATGATTTCCACAGTTGAAACAAGGAGGTCGCGACTATGGATCTTTCGCAGACTTATTTTATCACCGGCACGGCTTATGCCGGCAAGTCCACCATGGTCCAATTACTGGCCAAAAAATATCAAGGCATTCTCTGTGAGGAAAATTACCATGACCGGTACCCGGGCATCGATCAGCTGGATCCCAAGGAATTCCCAAACTTAACATATACACGCGACCTGAAAGACTGGCACCAGTTCGTCCGCCGCACACCGGAGGAATATGCGGCCTGGATCCAGGGTGTCTCCAAGGAATGCGAGATCATTGAGCTTAGAATGCTCCCGGAGATCTGCGCCGAGGGAAAACCAGTCTTCGTGGATACCAATATCTCGCTGGAGACCCTGCGAGAGATTGCCGCGCCTGGTCACGTGTTGATCATGCTGGCCGATCCGGACATTTCGGTACGCCGGTTCTTTGAGCGGCCGGACAAGGAGAAACAGTTCATCTACCAACTGCTCATGGAAGAGCCAGATCCGGAAGCCGCGCTCAAGAATTATCGCAGGACGCTGGAACTGATCAACTCCCAGGAACAATATGACGCCTTCCTGCACTCTGGATTTCCTGTCATCCTGCGGGATGAAAACCGCACCATCGAGGAAACGTTGACGCTGGCCGAAGCCGCCTTCGGCCTGAAATAAAAAAGCACAGGAAACGAGGTCTCCCATGCTGGAAAAATTATTCTTTGATTTTATTTCTTACGCGTATGACCACAAGCTGGCCATCGAAGGTCTGGCCGTTGCGGATGAAACACAAGTGCTGTTGGAGCACCGTTTCCCCCCGGATCTGAGCCGCAACATCTATTCCCACACCAAAAGCTACATGGTCACGGCTGTCGGGATGGCCATTGCCGATGGCAAACTGTCATTGAATGACAAGCTGGCCGAATCCTTCCCGGAATCTCTGCCGGAGGACCCGGATCCGCGTTTGTTCGAGATCCGCCTGCGGGATCTTTTGATCATGGCCAGCGGTTTCGGCGAAGCCTACCTGATGGGTGCGGACCGCAGAGCCGGTATCGGCGCTCCGGACTATATGAAATACATGCTTTCTCGTCCTGTAAAAGAAGAACCCGGCACCCGCTTCCAGTATTCCACCGCTGACAGCATTCTGGCGGGCCGGATGGTAGAAAAGGCCGTAGGCCAACGGCTTGGCGCCTATCTCTATGAGCGCCTGCACAAGCCGTTGGGACAAGGCTATCCCCTGTGGGAAAACTGCCCGATGGGCCATCCGATCGGTGGCGGCGGCATGTTCCTCACCCTCACGGAGATGATGAAACTCGGTCAGTTATATCTGGCAGAAGGCCGTTGGGAAGGCCAGCAGTTGGTCGACCCTGCCTGGGTCAAGGAAGCGACCACATGGAAGATCGCGACGAACGGCGGCAACGTCTGGGATTGCGGCTATGGCTACCAGTTCTGGATGAGCCCCTATCCGCAGTCTTATCGCGCGGACGGCGCCTATGGACAGATCTCCACCGTATTACCGGAGAAAGGCCTGGTCGTGGCCTGTCAATGCCCGGAGAGCGGGGATTTCGAACGCGTCAGAGACGCGCTGCATGAACAGTTCCTGGCTCTGCTTTAAAGTTCTTTAAGGAAGCTTTCGAAATTCCCTCCGAGCACGCCCTCCAACTGATCGTCCGTCAAGCCAAGCTCGTAGATCGTGCCAAGCTCCACTGCAGGATCCCACATGGGATAGTCAGAGCCGAAGAAGATATGGGTCGGATCGAAGGTGTCAAAGGCCTTCTTCATGGCTTCCACGCCGGTGAACCCGTAGGTGCTGCTGGTGTCTACGTATACGTTGTCCAGCACCAGCAAGCCTCTGGCCACGTCCCACTCGCTCCATCCACCGAAATGCGCTCCGATGAATTTGGTCTGCGGGAACATTTTCGCGATCTTTTCCATCCGCTTCGGGTTCGAAAACTCATAGCGGTAGTCGCCGGTGTGTGCCACCAGGAACATATGCCGGCTGCCCAGGATCTCATACAGCGGGAACAAACGCTCGTCATCCAGACGGAACCGCTGGATATCCGGGTGCAGTTTGATACCGACGAGGCCTAAAGCCTTCGCTCGGTCGATCTCTTTCTCAAAATCCGGATAGTCGATATGCATGGTACCGGCCCCGATGAATTCAGGGTGCGCTTCACACTGTCTTGCGATAAAGTTGTTGACACTTTCGACCTGACGGGGCGTCGTGGCGGTGGAAAAGACAAGGAACTTGTCGATCCCGCCGGCCTTGCCGGCCGCAAGCAGTTCTTCCGCCATGCCGTCGTGATGGATCATGGACTCTTTGGACATCGGGTGACCGGGGATCGCGTTTTCATAGAATTCCGCCGTAGCTTCTACCGCGGCCTGGGCGATCTTTTCCGGGAATATATGAGTATGTGCATCGATGATCGTCATAATAGTACAATTCCTCCGTCTTTTATGATACCATCTTGCCGCGGCGTTGCAAATTGTCGCATCTGACGAAATTAGGAAAGCCTACGCTTTAGATGTTTAAACAACTTTACTGTCTTGATTTTGCATAAATATGTGATA
>JAEEGL014194369.1_pt1 | contig 11188 bp, 11 predicted proteins | sample 9134231 | NCBI WGS metagenome assembly JAEEGL01 (sample SAMN16246548, study PRJNA631951) | gut metagenome | biome: gut microbiome; feature: rumen; material: fiber-attached | host: Bos | place: Iran: Karaj | collected 2018-10
ATTGTTGCCTTGCTCTCAAAGCCGTAATACTCGATGATGATGTTCTTCATTTCTGTAATAGTCATTTTTTATTTCCTCTTTCCTTATCTTTATGATTTAATTATACACGCTTGGCTTGACTAATGCTATTGACAAACTGCACAAAATTCGGGATCTGATTTAGGTGTAAATTTGTGCAAATTGTCTATTGACTTTTTGCTCCATGTGTGGTAAAATCGTCGGCCGGAAACGGCCTTTATTATACCAAAAGAAAGAAGGGTTTGTCAACCCTTCTTTCCTTCTTTCTCATAGTCGTAAACTACTATGTCTTCTACCTCAAAGTTAAACTCATCTATTGTTCTCTGTATGATTTGCCAATTAACACAAATGTCAGTGAGTTCTACTTTTTGTCCTTTCTGTTTAGCTTCTGCAAAAGTATCTTTTACATCTGCCTTCTTAAAGTCCCAACGGCTACTGTTACCATACTCAAGCTTTCTTCTCAATACATACTTTGTTTTCATTGTTAAAATCCTCTTTTCTTATTTATTATAGTTTAATTATAACAGAATTAAAAGGGGTTGTCAACCCCCTTTTTTAACATCTTCTGAAAATGCTATCATCAGCGGGCTCAAAATCTTCTTGCCACTCCCTCTGAAAAACATTAAATCCCTTCGGTGTTTCAGAATACAAATTATCAAAAACATAGAGCAAATTGCTTGAAAGGTTTACGATAGTTTCATCGTTTTTGATAATGTTATCAAAAACCATAGCATCTGCCTTGACCTTGATAGAAACATTTACTCCGTCAATAGAATGTATTTCATTGTTCTGTAAGAACATTCCAAGTTCAAGTGCATTTGTGTAAACATAGACCTTCTTAATGTTAGGATAAGTTCTCTTGTAGTATCTTGCAATTTCACAAGGGTTTGTAAACTGAAAAGGCTCTCCACCCGTAAGACAAAGAATTTCTGCATTTTTCAATTCCTCGTCTGTTACATACTCAACCTTGCTCATGTCGTACTGCTTATTGCAACAAAACTTACAATTTCTCTGACAAAGATTAGTAACCAAAAGGTGAATAATTCTCTGTGTTCTTTCGTTCTTTTCATTTAAGATTGCCATTTTGTTTTCCTCTTTTCTTTATTGTAATTACATTATAAACTATTATCTATTCTTTGTCAATAGTTTTTTTGTATTTTTTTCTTTCTTTTTGTAGTTAGTCGTGCGGCAAAGCTGTCCCTCTTCAGCGTTACAGATGTCTGTTATTCTGTATTGAGTCAGCCTTGCCGCACATTATTTTCACTTTCAATTTATTCTTATTTTATTTTAATTATCAATCCTTCATTGTTTTCACCTTTCTTTCTACCTTTTGGTTGTTTCCTCTTTCTATTGGTTCTTACAAACTTAACTCTTACATTGTGATTAAGCAAAGATTTTGTAATACTTCTCTTTTGTGCCATTTACATAGTCAATGTTTACTCTTACTACATACACATTAAGTCCTTTGCCATTAGCATCGTTTACTCTTGTCTTTGCGTAAGTCTTTGCATCGTTGAAGTCCTTGAAGTTGTGCATTACTCTTGCGTGTCCTACCTGAACCTTCCAGAATGTATTAACTACTGTGTTTGTCATTGTCTTGTACCTCTTTCTCTTTTCTTGTCTTTAGTATACCAAAACAAACCCCCACTTGCAACCCTTGCCCCATCTACAAATTGCACAAATTTCCGGATACATTTTTGTGCAACCTGGCAAGAAAAAAGTGCTTGATTTTTTGCTCCACACATGGTAAAATTTTCGGTCGGACACGACCTTTGCCCACACAAAAAGAAAGGGAGATTACTCTCCCTTTGTCAACTCTCTGATTAATGTCATCACATCCTCGAATGATGTATCTCCCTTAACCCATTCCTTTGCACGAGCCTTTGGAACTTCATCTACCATCTGGTCGTCAATTGTGAAGAATGTATAGACAACAGGATTCTTAATCTTGTCGTAGTAGTCGAAAGCACAAATCGCTCCCTTGTCTGATACCTTGATGTAGTATCTTACTCCATCATCTTCGTCATACTCTCTGATAGCCTTGCCAACCTTTACCTCTGAGAACTTCTTCAACATAGTCTTGTACCTCTCTTTTATCTTTAATGTACCTTTATTATAAACGATGGCAATTAAAATTTCAACCCCTTTTGGTATTTTGTAACATAATTGTAACATTCACAAAAACTGTTGCTTGTCAATAGAGTTTACAATTTGTTTACAAATTTGTAACATTTGGATCTTGTCAATTGTGCAACCTGCACAAATTTTGGGATCAGGCAGGGTGAAAGTTTGTGCAACTTGCACAATTGACAAAAGTGCTTTGGCGTGCACAGCACGCCAAACGGCTCGCACCCAACCGCAAGCGAGCCGAGGAATTAGGTTTAGTTGTTGTATGTTGTTATGTATTATTTTCCTTATAATGTATTATTATTGTTGTATTATTTGTTGTATGTTTGTATGTTGATGATTAGTTGTTAGTCTTTGTGTGTTGTGTATGTTTGTTTATTCATTGTTTGCGGCCGTGCGTTTTAGAGTGCCCAGGGGTCGATTCTCCAAAGGGCCTACTACGGTAAGAAAAATACCCGGGGTATTTTCGGGATTTTTCCAGGTTGAATGATGAAATCGGTTTTCTCTGGCCCCTTCCCCCACCAAAACTTCATTTCAACTCCCAACACGATATATCTTCCTATATATATTTTCTCCAAAATATATCTTCCTATATATATTCTAAAAATTTTTCCTACTTTGCCCAAAAAGTTTTGTTTTCTAAAAAATTTTTGTTATAATACTTATAGAAACTGGAAGTGAAACTTCCAATTGGAGGTGATTAAAATTCTTAAATTAGATTATACAATCGAGTCACCAGAAGAGCGAGTTAAATTAGTAGAAAAAATATTAGAAGAAACTCCTAATCCTAATGAAGCTTATTTGGAAACTCTTACTAACTATATTATTTTCGCCATGGACAAACAAGAGCGTAAGCAAAAGAAAATCCTCACTGACGAGCACATGGTTACCGTAAATCGCCGTGAGACCTCCTATGAGGGCCTGGCCGCACAGTTTGAAAATGGTGAAGATGGTATTTACACACTTATTGATGAACATAATAAGAATACTATCTTTAAACCCAAGAGGTCAATAACTAAGAAGGATATTGAAACTATCCCCTACATGAAACAAACAAGAGAAGCTATTGAACTTTGGAAGGTTCGTCTCGCACGAGCCACTGGCAAGAACAAATACATTATTAAAAAGGCAATTATTGAAACCCAACAGTTCCAATACTACCTTAAGGATTGTTACCTCAATCCAATCTACTCCAAGAAGATAACCAAAGTCGAATGTCCAAGAGACCTTCCTGAAGAAGAAACTGTAGATTCCGATGGCATTGTTCATTACTCTGGTTATAGCTTAGCCAATCCAAAGGTTTGTTCAACAATTCTTTGTAACTACAGCTCTCTTAAACAGAATGGAAGTGGACCAGCTGATGGCGACCTTTACTACTTGATGATTGCTTTCGATGACATCTGCGGCCGAGCTCTCCGTGAGTACCCCATGTACGAGACCATTGTACAACTCAAGATCGATGGTTATGCTAATGCGGACATCCAAAAGGAATTAGATATTAGATTTGGAATAACCCACAGTCCAGAATATATTTCAAGTTTATGGAGAAAAAAGATTCCCTCTCTTATTGCTTCTAAGGCAGAAGATGATATACTTTACGAACATTATTTAAATAAGGAAAAAGGTAAGTACAAGCGCTGCAGCAAGTGCGGCAAAATCAAATTAGCACACAATAAATATTTTAGTTATAACAAGACAAGTAAAGATTCATTTTATAGTATCTGTAAAGAGTGTCGTAATGCGAGGGCGAAATAATTTAATTTCGCCCTTTTCTTTTTGAACCTAAAGTAAAGGAGGTGGCATAGCCAATGGCAAAAAACGATGCAAAGAAATTTTGTACTAAATGTAAAAAAGTAATGTCCGTAGGACAATTTTATATGTCTAATAATAAAGAGAAATATAAAGATGGCTATTTGGACCAATGTAAACAATGTTTAACCATGAAGGTTGATAACTGGAATTCCGATACTTTTTTATGGATACTTCAAGAAGCTGATGTTCCTTATGTTGTAGAAGAATGGAATAAACTTCTTGCTACTTATGGTCAAGATAAGACTAAAGTTACTGGTATGACTATTATAGGTAGATATTTGGGAAAAATGAAACTTAAGCAATATGGTGCGTACCGCTGGAAAGATTCAGAATTCTTACAAAAATTAACCGATAATAAAACTGAGGAGAAGATGCGGCAAGCCGGTTATGGAGCTGCAGAGATTGCGGCCCAGCTCGCTGAGAATCACACACTTATCCCAGATACACAGCAAGTTACTCTACCTCAAGAGTATACCAACCCTGAGAGTTTTAGTAATGGCGGGTATGGTAATTCATATGAAATGCACGAGGAAGAGCCAGATGAATTTGATGATGATTTAACCGAAGAAGATAAAAGATATTTGCGACTTAAGTGGGGAAGATACAGACCAGAAGAGTGGATTAGACTCGAACAGTTATATGAGAAGATGAAAAACGACTACGCCATTGAGGGCGCGGGTCACGAAGATACACTTATTCTTGTTTGTAAGACTTCACTTAAATCTAATCAGCTTCTTGATATGGGCGATATTGATGGCGCGACTAAGGCTACAAAAATGTATAATGACTTGATGAAGTCTGGTCACTTTACCGCCGACCAAAACAAAAAGAAGCAAGATGAAATTCTTAATTCAATTAGTGAACTTACTCTTATGTGTGAGCAAGAAGGATTTATTCCAAGATTTTATATTGAGAAACCAAATGATAAAGTAGATGCAATAATTCAGGATTTGAAAGATTATACACACTCAGTTATTACTGAGGAGTTAAACCTTGGTAACTTAATCGAAAGCGCGGTTCGTCAAATGTCCATCGAAGAAGCAAAAGAAGAAGATGAAGATATTGATGATGAAGACCTTACTCTTGATGATATTCAGAACATTACTGATAAAGACCATGAAGAATTCTTTGACATGGTTGATAGTGAGTCCAGTAGTGATGATGATATTATAGCCAAATTCCTTGAGCAGGAAGGAGGTGCGGCTGAGTAATGGCTTTAAAAGATTTGTTAGATTTGTCTGCGCACCAGGAACAATGTACGTCGGAGCTGACTGAAGAACGTATCAAAGCCATTATACCGCAAGCAAGACAATATATAAGTTTCTGGAGAGAATATCCAGACTTATTTGTTGATTTCCTTTTGGGAATGGGGAACCCAAACAAGTTTGAGTTCTACTTTTTCCAGAGGGTTTTCTTGCGTGTGGCCATGCGTCACCAGTACGTGTATGCGGTTTTCCCTCGTGCTTATTCTAAGTCTTTCTTATCAATGATGACCTTGATGTTGCGCTGTATCTTGTATCCCGGAAGTAAACTCTTTGTTACTTCTGGTGGTAAGGAACAAGCTGCGGGTATCATGAAAGAAAAAGTTCAAGAAATTTGTACTCTTATTCCAGCTATTGAAAGAGAAATTAACTGGGATAGAGGTATTACTCTTGAAGGTAAGGATTATGCGAAATATACTTTTAAGAATGGTTCTTATTTTGACAATATTGCGGCCCGTGAAAGTTCCAGAGGTAAGCGTAGACATGCGGGCGTTATAGAGGAGTGCGTCGGCGTCGATGGTGATATCTTGAGCACGGTCATTATCCCTACCATGAACATCTCCCGTCGTTGCGCCGATGGTAGTACACACCCCGAAGAGCAGCTGAATAAAGCACAGCTTTATATCACAACCGCAGGTTTTAAAAATACCTATGCTTATGAAAAACTTATTCAGATTTTGGTTTGGCAGATAGTTAAACCAGAAAAAGCCATGATGATTGGTGGTACTTATAAAATTCCAGTATTGGTTAAGTTGTTGGATAAACACTTCGTACAAGACTTAAAAATGGACGGAACTTTCAATGAAGTTTCATTCCAGCGTGAGTATGAATCCAAATGGGCTGGTAATGTAGAGGACGCTTTCTTCAAAGCTGAAATATTTGATAGAAATAGAATTCTTAAACAACCCGAATATCAAGCTTCTGGTCGTATTGGTACAACTACTTATTATGTAATATCTGCCGATATTGGTCGTAAGGGTTGTGACTCTGTAGCTTGTGTTTGGAAAGTAACCCCAGGTATTCAAGGTACTTCTTTAAAACAGTTGGTAAACATTGAAACAAGGGCAGATGAGCACATGGAGAACCAAGCTATTTGGTTAAAGAGATTATATTATAAATACAAGGCTCGTAGGTTGGTAATCGATGGTAACGGTCTTGGTATTGGTTTGATTGACTATATGGTAAAACAACAAACTGATGTTGAGACCAATGAAGTATTCCCAGACTTTGGAATTTATAATGATGAAGATGGTGAATACAAGAAGTTTAGAACTCCAAGTTGCGAAGATGATGCTGTATATATTATTAAAGCTAATGCCCCAATTAATACAGAGGCTCATGCAAATGCTCAAGTTCAGCTTGCTTCTGGTAAGGTTAAAATGTTACATGATGAAAGAGTTGCAAAGAGTAAATTATTAGCAACTGTTAAAGGAAATAATATGAAACCTGAGCAAAGGGCAGAATACTTAAAACCATTTACCTTAACTTCCATATTAAAAGAGGAGATGATGAATTTGTGCGAAGAAAATGATGGCATAAATATCAACCTCAAAAGAGTTAATAAAGGCATAGCAAAAGATAAATTTTCTGCCTTCGAGTATGGTTTATATTATATTAAAAAAGAAGAAGATGAAAAGAGAAAAAGAAAAAAGAAATTTAATGCTAAGGAATGGAAATTTAAAAACTAACGAAGGAGGTTAACACATGAACGCAAGTAGAGGAGAAATTAAAATTCATGAAATACTTGAAGATTATGGATTGAATTACAAAATGGAATACATGTTCCCCGACTTAAAGACTTCATCAGGCACACCTCTTCGTTTTGACTTTGTTATTTTCGATGATGATGGCAATATAGACTTCATCATCGAATACCAAGGTCGTCAACATTATGAACCCTCCAGTAGATTTGGCGGGGTTACAGCGTTCCGCAAGCAGCAGTATAATGATGAAAGAAAACGAAGATTTTGTGCATTTCATGGCTATAAGTTAATTGAAATACCATACACGGAAGAAAATCTTATCACCTATGATTATATAATGGCTAAGGCCGGATACTAAGATAAAGGGGGTGAAAAGTTGAGAAATAGACAGGAAGAAATTCGCAGTAAGGGTTTCGACGTGTCCAGCGGTATCACCAAAGATTTTGGAAAAATCAAAGTAAATAAGAAAATCGTTGAAGATGCAGTTTTGAAAATGTCTGAAAAGAGATATGGCACTCATTTTAGATATAATTCAACTCTTATCTATAAAGCTATTGCTGAAAAAGATTTAGGATATTTAAGAGAAGTTTCCAATTATTTTTATGATACAAATGGTATCTATGCAAAGATTTGTGATTATTTTGCATATATGTATAGATTCGATTGGTACGTAGTACCTGAGATATATGACAAAGAAGCTGTGGATGAAGAGAAAGTTATGAAGAAACTCAAGTTTCTTTTAGGTTTCTTGGATAGTTCATATATCAAACAAAATTGCGGAGATATAGCACAAAAAGTTATTAAGAATGGTGCTTACTATGGTTACATAGTTCCTTCAAGAAATGGTATTGTTCTTCAAGAATTACCTATTTTCTATTGCAGAAGTCTTTATAAGTCTGGAAATGTACCAGTAGTTGAGTTCAATATGAGATACTTTGATGATGCTTTCCCAGACAATGAATATAGACAAAAAATTCTCAATATGTACCCAGACGAGTTTAAGAAAGGCTACAAATTATACAAAGAAGGCAAATTGCCAGGTGATAGTATAAGCAGATGGCAGCCTTATAATGAGGGTGGCAGAGGCAGATATGATTTGGTTTACATCCAGAATGGATGGTACACCTTAGATGTTGGTTCCGCAATAAAGTTTTCATTTAATAATGGAGATCAACCAATTTTTGCAAAAGCCATTCCCGCAATTATAGACTTAATGGGTTCACAAGGAATAGATAAGGAAAAGCAATTACAGAATTTACAGAAAATTCTTATTCAGACCTTACCTCTTGACAAGAATTTTGATTTGGTATTCGATGTAGAAGAAGCAAGAGATATTCACGAAAATGCTATGGAAATGTTGGAAAGTAATATTGGTGTTGATGTTTTAACAACATTTGCCGATATTAAACTTGAAGATGTTGCTGACAATTCAACCACTCAAAGTACCGATGTACTTGAGAGAATGGAAAGAGGAGTCTATAACGCTTTTGGTGTTTCTCGTAACTTGTTTAACTCGGATACAAGTTTGGCTCTTGAAAAGTCTATTCTTGATGATGAAAGTTCGTTAAGAACTTTACTTTTACAATTTACATCCTTCTTTGATACAGTCACTCAACATATCGCTTCTGGTAGTAAGTTCAAGTTCAGATTCTATATGCTTGAAACTACCCAGTACAATTATAAAGAGCTTTCTAAGATGTATAAGGAACAAGTGCAAATTGGTTATTCAAAAATGTTACCACAAATCGCTCTTGGTCATTCACAGAGTTCTATCTTGCATAACGCATACTTCGAGAATGAAATCTTACATCTTAGTCAGATTATGATTCCACCTCTTATGTCTTCTACTATGAACGCTGAAACATTAGGTGCGGTAAATCAAGCCAATGAGAGCGGTACTGGTAAAAGCAAAGAAGGTGCGGGCCGTCCAGAAAAGTCCGACGGCGAGAAGTCTGAGAAGACTGCAGCTAACTTAGAATCAATGTAAGGAGGAAATAAGATGAAGCATACAAGCGTAATCACAGACTCACCTTGTGAGTTTATTGATGTAACAAGTATTAGTCCTCTTATTTCAAAATGTCACATTAAAGTTTGCTACGTTAGTGATAAGCCTAACAGAAATGGTAGTGTTATCACAGAGGATGTTGCAAGACAGATGGCAAATACACTTCCCGGTTGTGCTATTGTAGGTTACTACAATAGCGCCACTGAGGATTTTGAAGAGCACAATCGAATGATTGATATATCTGGTGGCAAGTTTGAAATTAAGGACACAACAGTACCTTATGGTTTTGTTCCATTGAATGCAAAGTGTTGGTTCCAGACATTTGTTGATGATGGAGATACTATCCACAAGTATTTAATGACCGAGGGTTATTTATGGACTGGCCAATATCCAGAAGTAGAGAGAGTTATTAGAAATGGTAACAATCAGTCTATGGAATTAGATGAAGAATCAGTTAATGGAGAATGGTCAGATTCTAATAATGGTGAACCTTCATTTTTCATTATAAATGAAGCAGTAATATCGAAACTTTGCATTTTGGGTGAAGATTATGAGCCTTGTTTTGAGGGTTCTCAAATCACAGCTCCTAAGTTCTCATTAGATAATGATGAATTTAAGAAGCAGTTATTCTCCATGATGCAAGACATAAAAGATTTATTGGAAAATAACGAAGAAGGAGGAACGCAAATGCCAGATTTGGAAGATAAGAATATTGAACCTATTACTCCAGAAGTACAGGAGCCAGAGCAGACAGAAGAAGCAGCTGCTGCTTCAACAGAGTTTGCGGCCGAGGGCCAGGATCCTGCATCAGAGCCAGCTACAGAGGGCACAGAAGCTCCTGCCGCAGAAGAGGGCGATACTACTCCTGCAGAGCCAGAGCAGAATGAAGATGAAAATTCTTCAAATGGCGAGGGCGAAAATGTAGAAGATGGTAATGGAGAAATTCAATATAAATTAGAAGACATTCCAGAATATGTAGAACTTTCTTCTAAGTATTCTGAATTAGAGTCTAAATACGAAGCTCTTGCTGCTGAGAAGGAGTCTCTTGAAACTGAAATTCAGCCTTTGAGAGAATTCAAGCTTGCAGAAGAGAAGGCTAAGAAAGTAGCAATGATTAATTCATTCACAATGCTTTCTGAGGCAGAGAAGGCTGATGTTGTCAACAATATGGATACTTATTCTTTGGAAGACATTGAAGCTAAACTCTCTGTTATTTGTGTTCGCAACAAGGTAAATCTTAGCCCTGAAACAGAAGAAGTTTCTGAAAAGCCTGCTATTGCATTTAGCTTAGAAGGTACACAGACAACTCCTAATGCTTCAACTCCAGCATGGGTAAAGAGAGCACTTGAAGTTGCGAAGGAAATGGAATAAAATTTTAAAAGGAGGAATATACGCAAAATGTATAAGGATTTTATTAAGAAAATCATTACAAACAACCCTGCTACATTCGTAGAGTATGGTTACGGTCAGCTTGAGCCTAATCATCTTTCTGCTCAGTCAACTAAGCAGATTTATGCACAGCTCCCTGCTGCTTCTACCATCGACTACCTCCAGAACGGTCAGTTTGTTAAGTATGACTATGCAAATGGTTTGGTTAACTTCTCTGGCGCTGGTGAGTGGATGCTTGTTTATAATGAGATTAAGCTTTATAGAGATGACCAGCAAGATTGCGAGTTCGCTTTGAAGAAGTCTGATTATCAGGCTAGACTTTACAGCCCTCTTGATCCCGCTTCTATCTCTGACGCACAGACAAGATACTACAATGGTGTAGACGCTGCTGGTGCTTCTCAGAAGGTTATCAACGCTTCTACAACTATCAAATATGATGATGTAACAGCTGGTGAGGACCCTAGAGAGATTAACTACAACGAGGATCCATTCCACATTGTAGGACACACAACTGCTAAGAAGATGCCTGCTGGCACTACTATGGTACCTCGTGTGTACAAGACAAACATTGGTGACATTATCACTACTAATACAATTAAGGCTACAGTCGATGAGTCAGGTGATGAGCCTGTAGTAGTTCCATTCCAGTTGGGCGATACCCTTACTCCTGGTTCTACTGGTATCCTTGAGGATGCAACAGGTGCTGCTGCTGGTTCAATGATTTGGCAGGTTGTTAAGATTTACACTATGCCAGATGGACAGGCTGGACTTAAGTTAATGAGAATCGCGTAAGAAAGGAGAGTAATGAAATGGCTTTAGAAAGAAAAGATTTAGTTACTTTGGGTAAAATCGTAGCTAAGGCAGATTCATCA
>JAEEGL015164086.1_pt1 | contig 11188 bp, 7 predicted proteins | sample 9134231 | NCBI WGS metagenome assembly JAEEGL01 (sample SAMN16246548, study PRJNA631951) | gut metagenome | biome: gut microbiome; feature: rumen; material: fiber-attached | host: Bos | place: Iran: Karaj | collected 2018-10
CGATCTCCTGGCTCTTGGCCGTGAGCATGATGATGCCCATCTTGGAGCCGGAGGCGCGGATGCGGCGGCAGACCTCAAAGCCGTCGATATCCGGCAGCATCACGTCCAGCAGGGCCAGACACACGTCCGGATTGACCTTCAGCTTTTCCAGCGCCTCGGTGCCGTTCTCGGCCTCAATGGGCTCGTAGCCGCTGCGGCGCAGGTTGATGACCACAAAGCTGCGGATATTGGCCTCGTCCTCCAGAACAAGGATCTTCTTCATATCGTCTCTCCTCCTCATACAGGTGGCAGGTTACAATTTGACAAGTAATTATATCATAGACTTCTCAAAAATGGTAGTCAAGTCTATAAAAAAGTTTGCAATATTTTTCATAAAGAAGACGTTGTTATGGAAACCATATGACTATTGATTATTATCATTGATTATTGTCGAAGAAACTGCTACAATATCTTTCATGTGTGACAAAAAGAATGCGGTACTCGGCGTCGTGGCGCATGTGGACGCGGGCAAGACCACGCTCTGCGAGGCGCTGCTGTACCTGTCGGGAAAACTGAAAAAACCGGGGCGCGTCGATCACCGCGACAGCTTTCTGGACAGCCACAGTCTCGAGCGGCGGCGCGGCATCACGATCTTCGCCAAGCAGGCCCTGCTGCCCCTCGGCGGAGGGGAGCTGACCCTGCTGGACACGCCGGGCCATGTGGATTTTGCTGCCGAGACGGAGCGGACGCTGCAGGTGCTCGACGCGGCGCTGCTGGTCGTCAGCGGCGCGGAGGGCGTGCAGGCACATACCGAGACGCTCTGGCGGCTGCTGGCGCGCTACGGCGTACCCTGCTTCGTGTTCGTGACCAAGATGGATCTGCCCGGCCCCGGCGAGGAAGCGCTGATGGAGCAGCTTCGCGGCCGGCTGAGCGAGGGCTGCGTGGATTTCAGCACGCCCGCGCCCGATCAGGCCGAGCGCCTTGCCATGTGCGGCGAGGCGGCCATGGAGAAGTACCTTGAGACCGGGCGGCTGGACGATGGGGACATCGCCGGGATGATCGCCCGCCGGGAGCTTTTCCCCTGCTTTTTCGGCTCCGGGCTGCGCATGGACGGCGTGGAGGCCCTGCTGGAGGCGCTGGCGCTGTACTGCCCGCGCTGTGAGGACCGGGGAGAGCCCGCCGGGCGCGTCTTCAAGATCAGCCGGGACGCGCAGGGCAAGCGCCTGACCTGGATCAAGATCACCGGCGGCAGTCTGCGTGTGCGCGCGCCGCTGCGCTACCGCGGGGAGGACGGGACGGAATACGAGGAGAAGCTGACGCAGCTTCGGCACTATTCCGGAGAGAAATACGATACGCCGGAGAGCCTGTGCGCCGGGCAGATCGCCGCGGTCACGGGCCTGACGGCGAGCTTCCCCGGACAGGGTCTGGGGGCGGAGCCGGAGCCGGAGGCCCCGGTGTTGGAGCCGGTCATGAGCTACCGGCTGCTGCTCCCGCAGGGGAGCGACCCGATGCTGCTGCTGCCGAAGCTGCGGCAGCTCGACGAGGAGGATCCGAGCCTGCACATCCGCTGGGACGAGCGTCTCGGGGAGATCTCGGTGCAGCTCATGGGCCGCGTCCAGGCGGAGGTCTTCTGCAGCCTGGTGAAGGAGCGCTTCGACCTCGAGCTGGGGCTCGGCGCCGGGCGCGTCCTCTATCGGGAGACGATCGCCGACACGGTGGAGGGCGTGGGCCACTATGAGCCCCTGCGCCACTATGCCGAGGTGCATCTGCTGCTCGAGCCGCTGCCGCCCGGCAGCGGGCTGGTGCTGGCGTCCTCCGTCAGCGAGGACGAGCTGGACCGCAACTGGCAGCGCCTGATCCTCGGCCATCTGGCCGAACGGCAGCACCCGGGCGTGCTCACGGGCTCGCCCGTCACGGATATGAAGATCACGCTGGCCGCGGGCCGCGCCCACCTCAAGCACACCGAGGGCGGGGATTTCCGGCAGGCCACCTACCGCGCGCTGCGGCAGGGCCTGATGCAGGCGAAGAGCGTCCTGCTCGAGCCCTGGTACGCCTTCGTGATGGAGCTTCCGCCGGAGCAGATCGGCCGCGCCATCAGCGACGTGCGCGCGATGGACGGCGTGTTCGACTCGCCGGAGGACGCGGGGGAGCTGCTGCGCCTGCGCGGCAGCGCGCCGGTCTCGGCCATGAACGGCTACATGGAGGAGCTGGTCTCCTACAGCCGGGGCCGCGGGCGGCTGAGCCTGCGCCCGGCGGACTACCGGCCCGTCCGCGAGCAGGACAGGGTCGTATCGGAGCTCGGCTACGAGCCCGAACGCGATACGGACAACCCCGCGGACTCCGTCTTCTGCGCCCACGGCGCGGGCTTCGTCGTCCCCTGGCGGCAGGTGCCGGCATACATGCATCTGGAGAGCTGCCTGAAAAAGCCCTCCGGGCCCGAGCCGCCGCCCGCCGTCCGGCGCAGCATGAGCATCGACGAGCGGGAGCTGGAGGCGATCATGGAGCGGGAGTTCGGCCCCATCCGGCGGCCGGAATACCGCGCGGCCCAGCGGAACGAGGCGCCCGCGCCGCCCGCCGCCCCGCGCAGGAAGGAATTTCTGATCGTGGACGGCTACAACCTGATCTACGCCTCCGCGGAGCTGAAAAAGCTGGCGGAGGAGCGGCTGGATCTGGCCCGCGGGCGGCTGATGGATCTGCTCTCGAGCTACTGCGGCTTTACGAAGGCGGAGCTCGTGCTGGTGTTCGACGGCTTCCACAGCCCCGGCAACCCGGGCGAGCGCGGGGAGTACCACAACATCCGCGTGGCCTACACGGGCGACGGGGAGACCGGCGACGCCTATATCGAGCGCATCGTCGACGAGATCGGACGCAACTACGCCGTGCGCGTGGTGACGAGCGACAACCTGATCCGCCTGTCCGCCCTGCGCTCTGGCGTGCTGCGCAGCAGCTCGGCGGAGTTCCTGCGGGAGCTGGAGGATGTGCAGGGGCAGATCGAGGCGCTGATGCGAAAGAGCAATCAGGACGCGCACAGGATAAAAGTGAGAGATGGAAAACAATGAACTGCTCCGGCGCGCGGAGGATCTGCGCGGGCGCTGCGAACGCAGCGGCAGCGTGACCCACACGGGCTTTCTGACGCCGGCGGAGCGCATGGAGCTCGAGCACTGGGCCCGCCGCACGGCGGACTGCCGCGTGCTCTTCTCCGGCGGACGGCCGGAGTGCGAGCGGACGGTCTGCTTCTTCCTGCCGGACTGGCTGGGGGAGGAGGACTTCGATCCCGGCGAAGAGCTGCGCGCGATCCGCATCACGGCCCACTTCGGCACGCCCGGCCACAGGGATTACATGGGCGCGCTGCTCGGCATGGGCATCGGCCGCGAGTGGCTGGGCGATATCTGGGTGGCGGAAAATGTCGCATACATCTTCTGCATGCCCAGCGTGCAGCGCCATCTGCTGTCGATCGGGAAGGTGGGCCGCTGCGGCGTGACGGCGGAGGAGCTTCCGCCCGCCTCCGTCCCGGCGCCGGAACGGAAGGTCGTGCAGAAGAGCTTTTCGGTGCAGAGCCTGCGGCTGGACGCGGTGGTCGGCGGAATGTTCAATCTCTCCCGGACAGAGGCGGCCCGCCAGATCTCCGCCGGCAATGTCAGTATAAACTATCAGGAGTCCCTTAAAACGGACTTTGCTGTGAAGGACGGCGATATCGTCTCTCTCCGCGGCGCGGGCAAGGGCCGCGTCACGGGGACGGGCGGCACCTCCCGCAAGGGCCGGCTGTTCGTCTATGCGGAGATCTTTAAATAAGGTCTGAGCATGGAGGGAATGTGAGAATAGAAGAATGAATAATGAATAATGAATGATGAATAATTGCGGTGTCGCTTCGCGACGATTTGAATCCGTTCGCCTCCGGCGAACACCATAATTCTTCATTATTCACTATTCATTATTCATTGCCCCCCCGGTTCCCCTTGACAGGGGAGCCTGTAAGGAAAGGAGATATATAATGAGAGCATACGAGAGACTGATCAAGTACGTGCAGGTGCACACCGCGAGCAGCGACGATCGGGAGCGGACGCCGACCACCCGGCGGCAGTTCGATCTGAGCAACATGCTGGCCACGGAGATGTGGCGGCTCGGGATGGACAGCGTGTTCGTGGACGAGCACGCCTATGTCTACGGCTTCCTGCCCGCGACGCCCGGCTGCGAGGACAGGCCCTGCATCGGCTTCAACGCGCATCTGGACACGATCCCCGACTTCCCGGGCGAGAACGTCCGTCCCCAGATCCATGAGAACTACGACGGGGGCGACGTGCCGCTGGGCGAGAGCGGGCGTGTGCTCTCGCCCGAGCATTTCCCCCATCTGCGCAGTCTGAAGGGCAAGACCCTCATCACCACCGACGGCATGACCGTCCTCGGCGCGGACGACAAGGCCGGCATCGCCGAGATCCTGACCATGTGCGAGCGGCTGATCGTCGACAAGCGCCCCCACGGGCGCGTGGCGGTCTGCTTCAGCCCGGACGAGGAGGTCGGCCACGGCGCGGCGCTCATGGATCTTGAGCGTCTGGCGGCGGACTTTGCCTTCACCGTGGACGGGGGCGAGCCGAACGAGATCAACTGCGAGACCTTCAACGCGGCCGTCGCCAACTGGGAGATCAGGGGCTTCAGCGTCCACCCCGGCGCCGCCAAGAACGTCATGATCAACGCAAACCAGGTCGCCATGGAGATCAACTCCCTCCTGCCGACGATCGAGCGGCCGGAGCACACCGAGGATCACGAGGGCTACTTCCACCTGACCGACATGGAGGGCAGCGTGGAGCGCGCCGAGCTGCACTACATCGTGCGCGACCACGACGCGGGCTGCTTCTTCGCCCGCGAGGCCACGCTCCGCCATATCGAGAAATTCATCAACGAGAAGTACGGCGCGGGCACCGCGGTGCTCACGCTGCGCGAGCAGTACCGCAACATGGCCGAGAAGCTCGCCGAGCGCATGGAGATCGTGGAGCTGGCCGAGCGCGCCATCGAAAAGGTGGGCCTCACGCCCGAGCGCGTCCCCGTCCGCGGCGGCACCGACGGCGCGCAGCTGTCCTTCCGCGGGCTGCTCTGCCCCAACCTCGGCACCGGCGGCTACGCCTGCCACGGCCCCTACGAGCATATCGCGGCCGAGGACATGGACACGGTCGTGGAGATCCTGCTGAACATCGTCGAGGGCAATCTCGCCTGATCCCCGCCCGGATCATTACAGTAAAAGCAGATAGAGAGAGACTGAGAGAATGAAAGAGGCCATCTACCATTTCCCCATCGACGGCAGCCCCGTGAGCTGCGAGCAGATCAAGAGCGGGCACATCAACGAGACCTATCTCATCACCACCGACACCGGCTCCCGCTATATCCTCCAGTGGATCAACCAGTACGTTTTCCCGAACGTCAACGCGATCATGAACAACATGTCCGCCATCAGCGCCTACCTGCGCGAGCATGAGAACGGGCAGATGGCCATGATCAGCTACATCGACACGCTGGACGGCCAAAGCTACTACGACGACGGGCAGGGCGGCGCGTGGCGGATCTACCGCTTCGTGGACAACAGCGTCTGCCTGCAGCTGCCCGAGTGCCCGCGGGACTTCTATGAGTGCGCCCGCGCCTTCGGCCATTTTCAGGAGGTGCTGAGCGGCTTTCCCGCGCAGCGGCTGGAGGAGACGATCGTCAACTTCCACAACACCGTGGATCGCTACCGCCAGCTCCGGGAGGCTGTCGAAAAGAACGAGGCCGGCCGGCTGGGCGAGGTGGAGGACGAGGTGCGCTTCGTGCTCGAGCGCGAGGAGCGGGCCTGCCGCCTGCACCGTATGCGCGAGCAGGGGCTGCTGCCCGTGCGCGCCACGCACAACGACACGAAGATCAACAATGTCCTGCTGGACGGGAACACGCGCCGGGCCCTGTGCGTCATAGACCTGGACACCGTGATGCCCGGCCTCTCCGCCTTCGACTTCGGCGATTCGATCCGCTTCGGCGCCTCCACGGCGGCGGAGGACGAGCCCGATCTGAGCAGGGTGCATCTGGATCTTGGCCTGTACCGCGTCTATGTGCGCGGCTTCCTGGAGGCCTGCCCCAGCCTGACAGAGGCCGAGATCGAGGCGCTGCCGCTGGGGGCCTACACGATGACGCTCGAGGTGGGCCTGCGCTTTTTGGCCGATTACCTCAACGGCGACAAGTATTTCTCCATCGAGTACCCGGAGCACAACAAGATCCGCTGCCGCACCCAGTTCAAGCTGATCCGCGACATGGAGGAGCACTGGGAGGACATGAACCGCATCGTGGCGGAGGAGCATGCCGCGATCGCCGCCGGGAAGTAAACATAAACCAGTTTACAATATTTTGGTTTACATAAATTTAGATCCGCGCGGAAGGGAAAAGAAAGACTTTCCCGGACCGTCGGACTGTGGTACAATAGATTTTACCGGTTTTTTGCCCTTTCGCGCATTCTATCCCGTATTTCCTGATAAGGGGGCTGTTTGATGGAAAAAATGAATTACAGCGTCTCCGGCGACGTCTTGACGATCGCCCTTTCGGGCAGGATCGACTCGTCCAACGCCGCGCAGGCGGAGGCGGCCATTCAGACCATCCGCACGGGGAATCCCTGCGGCTCGCTCCGGCTCGACTGCGACGCGCTCGAGTATATCTCCAGCGCGGGGCTGCGCGTGATCCTGCGCTGCAAAAAGGCCGTGCCGGACACCGGGCTGATCAACGTCTCCTCGGAGGTCTACGACGTGCTGGAGATGACCGGCTTCACCGAGATGATGGATATCCAGAAGGCCTACCGCGTGATCTCCGTGAAGGGCTGCGAGGTCATCGGCCGCGGCGCCAACGGCGCGGTCTACCGCATCGACCGGGATACGATCGTCAAGGTCTATCTGAACCCCAACTCGCTCGATGAGATCCACCGCGAGCGGGAGCTGGCGAGGACGGCCTTCATCCTCGGCATCCCCACGGCGATCCCCTACGACGTCGTGCGCATCGACAGCGGCGGCTACGGCTCGGTTTTCGAGCTGCTCAACGCCTCCAGCTACGCCAAGCTCCTCAACCGCGGCGAAAAGACCGTGGACGAGGTGGCCGCGATGTGCATCGAGCTGCTCAAGCAGATCCACGCCACGGAGGTCAAGCCCGGCTCCATGCCCGATATGCGGGCCGTGGCGCTCGACTGGGCGGATTTTCTGAAGGACTATCTGGAGGACGGGCTCTGGCAGAAGCTGCACGCGCTCGTCGCCGCAGTGCCGGAGGACTATCACATGCTGCACGGCGACTATCACATCAAGAACGTGATGCTCCAGAACGGCGAGAGCCTGCTGATCGACATGGACACGCTCTGCCACGGGCATCCGATCTTTGAGCTGGCCAGCATGTACAACGCCTACTGCGGCTACAGCGAGCTGGATCACTCCATCTCCTCCAGCTTCCTCGGCATCCCCCACGAGACGGCCGTGGCGCTCTGGAACAAGTGCCTGCGCCTGTATCTCGACGGCGCGGACGAGGATACCGTCAGGAGCGTGGAGGAAAAGGCCATGATCGTCGGCTACACGCGCATCATGCGCCGCCGCATCCGCCGCAGCGGCTTCGAGAGCGAGGAGGGCCGGCGCGAGATCGAAAACTGCCGCCGCCATCTGGAGGAGCTGCTGCCCAAAACGGATACGCTGCTGTTCTGAGGCAGCCGTTGAAGGCGGCCGGGAAGCCGGAACATGAAAAGTATTTTCTTACGCAATTTCATAGCCACGGCGCTGCTGGTGTTCGTGAGCTTTCTCGTGGTCGCGCTGGCCTTCGTGGGCATCGGGCGCACCTATATGATCAGCAGCTACCGCAGCGGCATGGAGAACAGCGCGCGCGAGGTGGCCCGCACGGCGGGCGCCATCGCGCAGAGCGATTCGCTCTCGAGCTGGGTGCTGAGTATGTCCATCAGCTCCATCGCGCAGGCCACGGGGAACCACGTCTTCGTCACCGACGCGGAGGGGGTCATCGTCAGCTGCTCCGACCGGATGCCCACCTGCGAGCATATGGGCTTCCGGCTGCCGGAGGATGTGCTGCGGCAGATCGGCGGGGAGCAGCCCTTTGATATGCTGACCGACCTGGGCGGGCTGTACAGGATCCGCCGCTACGTGGCCGCGGTGCCCATCCGGAGCCTCGCGCAGGAGGAGCCGATCGGCTACGCCTTCGTGTCCAATCAGGTGGATCGGATGCTGGACGCCTGGTCGACCTTCCTGATGATCGCGGCGATCGTCGGCGCGGGCGTGTTCGTCGCCGCGCTGATCGTGACGATGGTGTACTCCCGCCACATGGCAAAGCCGCTGGACGAGATGGCGGCGGCCTCGCGCAAGTTCGCGCGGGGGGACTTCTCCGTCCGCGTCCGGCAGACGGAGGATCCGACGGACGAGATGGGCGCGCTGATCGACTCCTTCAACAAAATGGCCGACTCGCTCGAGCAGTCGGAGCAGCGGCGCAGCGAATTCATCGCCAACATCTCCCACGAGCTGCGCACGCCCATGACCACGATCGCGGGCTTTGCCGACGGCATCCTCGACGGGACGATCCCGCCCGAGGAGGAACGTAAATACCTCGTCTCCATCCGGGACGAGACGCGCCGCCTCTCGCGGCTGGTGAGGGATATGCTCGGCGTGTCGCAGGCGAGGGCCCGGGCCGCCGACGCGAGCCACCGTACCGTGTTCGACATCTCGGAGTTGATCGTGCAGACGCTTTTGAGCTTTGAGAGCCGGGCCAACAAAAAGAATCTGGACGTGGACCCGCAGCTGCCGGACAACCCCATCCTGGTGCGCGCGGACAAGGACGCGATCACGCAGGTGATCTACAACCTGCTCGACAACGCCGTGAAGTTCGCCGCCCCGGGCAGCTGCCTCGTGCTGAAGCTGTACAAGGACAACGGAAAGGCCTACGTCTCGATCAAGGACTACGGCGAGACGATCCCGCCGGACGATCTGCCCTTCATTTTCGACCGCTTCCACAAATCCGACCGCTCCCGCAGCCTGGACAAGGACGGCGTGGGCCTGGGCCTGTACCTGGTCAAGACCATCCTCAACAGCCACGACGAGGATATCGCCGTGCGCAGCGCCGACGGGATGACCGAATTCGTATTCACACTGCCGCTCGCCGAGAGCGCGAAATAGAGGGATCCGTATGAACAACAAGGAATGGTATGAGGGCGACAGCTGGTATACCCCGCAGGAGCGGCAGGAGGAGCCCGCCGCCCCCGCGCGCAGCGCGCCGAAAAAGAAAAAAGGCTGGACGCCGCTGCGCATCACGGGCGCGGTCTGCATCCTGCTGGCGCTGATCGTGTCGAGCTCCCTGATCTTTTCGGGGCTGGGCGCGAGCGGGCCGAGCGTGTCCCTGCCGAGCGTGAGCCTGCCGCTGCCCGGAGAGAGACCGGACAGGGAGCGGCAGGACGGAGAGATGCCGAAGAACCCCGCGCAGTTTTTCGAGGAATTCTATGAGCAGATCACGACGGACGTGGCCGAGATCGACATCCCGCAGGCCAAGCTCCCCATCGAGCACCGGCAGACCCTGAGCGCCGCCTCCGGGGAGGAGCTGACGCTGCAGGAGCTCTACGAGAAATGCAGCCCCTCCATCGTGGCGATCGCGGGCTATCAGAGCGGCCTGGCCGGCTACAACTGGGGCACGGGCGTGATCCTGAGCGCGGACGGGCTGATCCTGACCAACACCCACGTGATCAACGAGTGCGACAGCGCGACCGTGACGCTCTGGGACGACAGGCAGTTCGAGGCCCTGCTGGTCGGGGCCGACTCGATCAGCGACGTGGCGCTTCTGAAGATCGACGCGAAGGGCCTGCCCGCGGCGGAGCTCGGCGAGAGCGGCACCCTGCGCGTGGGCGACCGCGTGGCCGCCATCGGCAATCCGCTGGGGGAGGACTTCCGCAGCACCCTGACCGACGGCATCGTCTCCGCCATCGAGCGCGGCGTGCAGTATAACGGCCACAGCATGACCCTGCTGCAGACCAACACCGCCCTCAACGAGGGCAACTCCGGCGGCGCGCTGTTCAACATGTACGGCCAGGTGGTCGGCGTGACGAACATGAAGATGATGTCCTCCTATTCGAGCATCGAGGGCATCGGCTTTGCGATCCCCTCCGCCACCGTGTGCAGCGTGGTCAACTCCCTCGTGCAGTTCGGCGAGGTGCGCGGCCGTCCCTCCATCGGCATCACGGTCGGCGCGATCCCGGACAACGCCAAGGAGCAGTACGGCCTGCCCGACGGGCTCTATGTCACCGCCGTGACCGAGGGCTCCGACGCCGAGGCCAAGGGCATCCTGCCCGGCGACGTGATCATGGAGGTCGAGCACATCCCCGTCACCACCACGACGGAGATCAACGAGATCAAAAACAAGCTCCGCGTGGGGGACAGCATGAGCTTCACCGTCTGGCGCGACGGCGAGGTGCTCGAATTCGACGTGACGCTCATGGACACCAACGACGTGTACGGGAAGTAAATCAACTTCAGGAAGAAACAATACGGGGATGTGCGTGAACAGCACATCCCCGTTTCGCACCCCGCCCGCAGGGACATCTTTTACGGTCGCCCGCCATGCCGCAGCTCGCTCATAGGGGCGCTTCACGAAGCGCCCGCCCCTGGGGCCCGGCGTAATGGATAATGAATAATGAATAATGAATAATTGCGGTGCCGCTGCGCGGCGGAGCGAACAGTTTTCAGATTTTAGTTTTTAGATTTTAGAGGACGAACGCCGCATCGTAGTTCCGCTTCACGAAGTGTCCGCAGATCCGCGCCGCCACCCGTAGTTCCGATTCACGAATCGCCCGCAGGTCCGCCCTGCCACCCGTAGGGGCGACCTTTACGGTCGCCCGCCGCGCCGCACCCCGCCCGTAGGGGCGGCTATCAGCCGCCCGCCGATCCGCACCTCGTATCCAACAAGCACAAAGCCCAGCGAAGCGGATTTGTGCTTGAGAGAAAGAAGGAGCTCGCGGATGTGCAGCTTTCGCGGCTCTTGCGTTAACCGCGGAAGCGGAATGGAGCGAGCTTCTTCTGACGACGTAGGGGCCGACGCCCCCGGCGGCCCGGATCTGCCCGCACCTGCCCTTGTCTCACCGTAGGGGCGATTCACGAATCGCCCGGCATGGCAGCGAAAAAGGAAACTGCAGAGAAACGGCGGATCCGTACCATGCAAAATACGGATTCGCCGTTCTTTTTCC
>JAEEGL015783315.1_pt1 | contig 11188 bp, 5 predicted proteins | sample 9134231 | NCBI WGS metagenome assembly JAEEGL01 (sample SAMN16246548, study PRJNA631951) | gut metagenome | biome: gut microbiome; feature: rumen; material: fiber-attached | host: Bos | place: Iran: Karaj | collected 2018-10
AACAAGGCAAAGTTCATATCACAGATAATGACGAGTAAAGACCCTGTTCGTGTGTCCGAAGATGTTGACGAGACCGTTCTGACATATTCGCAGATGCAGGCGATAGCAAGCGGAAATCCCATGATAAAGGAAAAGATACAGCTTGACAACGATATTGCCGCACTTCGTACTCTGGAGACAGCACACAAAAGCTCAATGTTTAAAATGCGTGATATGGTTGAGAGAAAACTGCCGGTCACTATTGAAAACTATGCGGCTATACTTCAAAAGGCAAGTGCCGATCTGAAAGCATTTCAGGAACGTCACCCCGAAGGTGCGGAGTTTGCTATGGTAATTGACGGTAAACCGGTAACGGAGAGAGCAGAAGCCGGTGAAGCTGTTGAAAAGGCTATCATCAAGTGTCTTGCGAAGAATGAGCCTGTCCCGGTCGGAACATATTTCGGTTTTGAAATTTCAGTTGAGCCTAACAGCGCAAGCGGAACGATGTTCGGTGAAGGTTCTCCTGCGGTCGCTGTATTAAAGGGAGAATTGAAATATACCACAGAAATATCTACAAATAATCCCTTGGGCAATACGCGCCGCATAGAGAATCTTGCAGGTATGCAGATAAGCGCGAGGATAAAGAAAGTTACCGGCGATCTCGAACAGGCACGGGCCAACCTCGAACAGGCAAAGATTACAGTTGCAAAGCCGTTTGAACACGCCGAAGAACTCGAACAAAAGCTGCAAAGGCTCGCTTTCGTAAATGCGGAACTGTCAAAGAATCACGTTATGGACGAGGATGATGACATTATTCCCGTGATTGATGATGAAGAACTGTCTATCGACGAGAGCCGTGATGAGAATACACGAGAAGCGCCCGTACAGGATGAGCGCAAATACGCTGACAGCATACCGACAAAACCGATCATGCAGCAGCAGTCTATGGTAAAACCGAAAAGAAGATAAGGGGGAATGATTATGACAAGGGACGATAGCTTGGAAATATTAAAGGAAAAGCTCACGGATAGAGAGTTTCGCAAGGTGGCAACACAGGGATACAGCGATGTATCCCTGTCCGTTATGGCTGAAAGTTCACAAAAAGATGCGCGGAATATGGCTGATACGCTGTTTTCTTTTACTTCGATAAATAAGCTGTGTGACGCATACAGGAGCGGTGTTATTGACGAACGCGACTTAAATCATATCATGGAGTCCGCGCGATTCCAGAAGAATAACGAAAAGTATCTCGGAGATATGCTTGACAGTATTACAAGTCATACCATGTATCATGCAAGTGCCGCAGATACATTTGTGGCGCTTGCCTATGAGGAATGTACCTATGTAAAGGCTGTTGAGATGATACAGAATCGTGTATATACTCCTACAGATCAGGCTTCACTTTCGGTTTATCCCGAAGTTGCAATAGAACTTGATAAGCTCGGTGTTCATCTTCGTGGCTGCGAGGGTTTTAACTATTACTATGATGTTTCTGATATTAAGCAGTCGATGGATGCCGGGGACGCTATATTTGTCAAGGACTATGAGCTGGCTGCAAAAGTCCGGGAATATATGAGATTGTCGGATTGGGAGGAATTTCGTGACAGTGCAGCAGAGATCATAAGTGAATATCCTGACCGCGACATTTCCGGAAAGGAACTTACGGAACTCAGAAAAAAGTTTGTTCAAAGCCAGTATGAAAGCAAGCTGTCGGAAAAGATGCAGGGGGAATATGACTGTTTTATCGAAGATATAAAAAGCAAATCTCCCGACGAGATCGTAGATTCAGCTTATCAGATCCTTACCAAAAAGGATATTCTCGATTTTTGTGCGTATCAGTCTGCTTCGCTGTCGGAAAAGCAATACAAGGCGCTGCTGTCAAGCTCGAATACGCTTGATGAGGTCTATGAGACATGGTGTGCAAACAGCGAGTTCCATGCGCTTTATGATATTGGGCTGGCTCTTGAAGAAACCGCTGACGATATACAGTATTCCATAGACCGAAAACAGGAACAGGAAAGAGAACAGCAGAAGACTCCGCAGATACAGGTGAAAGAAGCACCTGCGCCGGAGATACAGCAGAAACCGAAGCATAAGGCACGATAAGGACGAAAGGAGTACAATAAATGGCGATAAAAGGCTATACCGCAGAGGAAAACGCTGCCTACCGTCAGAAAAAACAGGCGGAGATCGAGGATATGTTCAAGCGTATCGACGAGGGTGTTAAGGCGGTATTCACTTCCGATAAATATGTGGATTATCTTAAATTCGCGGCAAAGTTCACGGACTATTCTGCAAACAACACTATGCTTATTGTTAGTGCGCGCCCCGACGCTTCTTTCGTAGCGGCTTACGGTAAGTGGAAACAGCTTGGCAGACAGGTGAAAAAAGGGGAGGCGGGTATTCCGATACTCGCCCCGGTGAAGTACAAAACCAATCAGGTTGAGGAATATGAACGTCCGGCAAAGGATGAACTCGGTAATCAGCTTTACAATGATGACGGTACGGAGAAAATGGAGACCGTTTCAGAGAATGTCACCGGTATTTCGTTCAGAAAAGCGTATGTCTTTGATGTATCGCAGACCGAGGGCGAGCCTATTCCCGAACCGGTGCAGGAACTCAGCGGAGATATTGACAAAGCCCGCATGGAAGCAATTTTCAAGGCGCTCCGTAAGGTAACAGGTATCGACATAGAGTTTGATGATATTCGCGGTAGCTCAAAAGGCTATTACAGTCCGACAAGCAATCGGATAGTCATAAACAAGGGTATGAGCGATACTCAGACGCTTAAAACCGTGTTTCACGAGACCGCGCATTGCCTGCTGCATGATCCTAACAAGAAGATCGTAACTGCAAAATCTCCACGAAACGAAAAGGAGATACAGGCGGAATCCACAGCGTTTATTGTTGCGGAGCATTTCGGGATAGATACATCTGAGTATTCTTTTCCGTACATAGCGACATGGACGAACGGAAAGACGCTTGAACAGTTGCAGAAAGTGTTGCAGGAGATACAGACGGCAGCAAAGACTATCATATCCGAGGTCGATTCAGAACTGCTTATAATGCAGAAACGCAAACTTTCGGTCGAAGATATTATTGCTGATGATGAACTCAACAACATTCAGAAAGCGGAGCTTATGATCGAACACGGTATTGATGAAGGGCTCGTTTATGACAAGACGGATATTGACGCTATAAAGGTGTTTGCCGCCGATCATGAGGACTTCGAGGAAACCGTTAAGATGATAGCGGATACCGAAGCCATAATAAATCAGCGTATGAATTACGGATATGACTTTTCGTACATGACTCCGCTGGGCAGTAAAGAAGCTGCACTTGAAGCCTTTGACCGCGGCGAAGCTGTATACCTGCTTTATCCAGATAATTCAGAGGGAATGGCTATTGAACGCTATGAGATAGAGACATTTGACGGTTTTTTCGGTATAGAGAAGGAAGATAACCCGAAACGTGCGAAAGTGGATACCGAGGGACTTACGACTGTATCAAAGACGGCTGCGATTGAAATGTGGGACAAAGACCTTGATGTATATATCAATGGAGAAATAGCTTTATCCCGTGATGAGATCGACTCTGCTGGGAGAAACGATAACTTTGCGGTTCCAGATTATCAGTTTATGGCTGAAACGGAATTTGACAAGACGGCGGCAAACAATAAGGAAAAGGAGGAAAAGATGCCGAACACATATCAGCAGGGAAGTACACCTGCGCGTAAGAATCCGAATATCCTCGGTAATACGCCGTATGAGAAACTTGGGAGTAAGAGTGAGCTTGCATATTACGCGAATCTTAATAATCGTCATGCAGAAAGCATTGCAAAGCAGCTTGAAGCGGACGGAGTGCATTTCAGCGGAGTGCGAAAGGGCTTTACGACTACGTTGACGATAAACAAGAGAGATACGCCCCGCTATGAAGCGGCTGTAAAAAAGGTCAAGGCTTCGTATCCAAAAAAGGATACCCGTCCTCAGACCGCTGTTCCTGAGTATGCTGTACAGTTCGATACTCCTGCGTCTCCCCAGATGAAAAGCGGGTTCTTTTCCGATAATCCCGATATTATAGGGAATACCGATTACAGAAAGCTCGGCAATCGTAACGATATTGCGTATTATTCTCTTAATCCCCGTCATGCAGAGAATGTAGCAAAACAGCTTGATGCAGACGGAGTACCTTTCAGCGGAAAGAAGAACGGCGATTCTACTACGATCTCGATCAACAAAGCGGATATACCGCGTTATGAAGCGGCTGTCGAAAAGGTCAAGGCAATGTATGACATACAGAACGGTTGTAAAAATGCTGCTCCGCCTGTTACAGAGGACTACGGTTATCCGCCGCCTCCGCCTGAATATCCTCCGCCGCCTATGGGCGAGGAATATGGCGAGCCGCCGCCTGAACCAGAAAAGCATGAGACTGTAAAGACAAAGCAGAAAAAGCCTGTAAAGGAGAAAGCGAAGCCGATTATCCCCGAAACAAGACCGACTGAACCGCCGACAATGAAGGATGTGCCGATATGTACCATGTCGTATATGGCTGCTATGCAGAGTTCAAAGGAAAAAGAATGGCGTAACAGTCTAAGGGCTTCAAAAGCCTGTGTGAAGTTTATCAATGATAATCTCTCCGACAGATATGCCGCGCGCGATCTTTCTGGGTTTGTAAAGGATCTTGAAGAACAGTTTGGGCTGAAACGTGCTATGTACACTATTGCTGCGACTATTCAGATTAAAGATCAGGACGGACGCTTTTCAAAGGCAGTAAAGGAAAAGGCTCAGGAATATACTTTTGACAGCGATAGGATGAGGTTGGAGTTCCTTACGGAAGTACACCCGGTAATGCTCTGCTCGCTCTATGAGCGGCTTATAGACCGCGAAAAAGAGCTTGCTATGCCCGTCCCGGAACTGGAAGAACCGAAGCTATCCGATCTGTTCAAGGACAGATTCCTTCTGCCGCTTGAAAAAGTCGAGATACGCGATGATTATCGCGGCATTCCTGAAACGAAATACTACAATACATCTGCGAATCAGTATTATATAAGCGGTATGGGTTGGCTTGAAAATGACGAGTACGACGCTGCACAGCGGGATTCAGGCGAGAGCCCGAAAGATTTCTACAAAAAGGTATCACGGGTGAATGTATCGTATGTTACGGTCACCGGCGAGGTCGGAGAAATGGACATTTCTCCCGAAGATTACAGGCTCTTTACGGAAAAGTCCTATTCGGAGGAGAACAAAGGTGCCTATGAAGCGGCGAAGAATGCGTTGGAGGAACGCAAGAAAGAAGCAAAGATAGAGCCGCTGTCGTCCGAGTTTTATGCTGTTTCGCAGACTACGACCAGAAAGTATCAGATAGAAGCGTTATGCGCTGACGGACAGGTTGCAATAGTAAGATCGGGTATGGCAAGTATAGGTGAAGCTAAAAAGGCTCTTATGGGGATATGGGCAGAACGTAAGGGTTCCGCGCGTGTAGAATTCATACATCCGCAGTTGCTTTGGGAGAAGAATCGCGCTATGGTATGGGGTGATCCCGAACGCGCGCCTGATGTAGAATATCTTATAAAGATGACAAAAGGCACAAATCACGCACATTCTCACTACCTGCAAAGGCTCGTCAAAGACGCGAACGGTGAGTATCAGAACGATAAGGTCATTGTTAGAGGTAGTTTTACGGAATGTAATGTGGCGCTTGCTGATATTCTCAAAAATCCTGAGACTGAGGATAAGAAAAAGGGATTTACCTTTGAAATCTATCAGATTAGGCATGATATTCCCGAAGGAAGTGGTTTGCGTTTTGAATCTTTTGCAAGTCTTGAAAAGAGAGGTATAAGACCGCAGATCAGCATTTATGAAAAGATGTATGTTGCAAGCAGTGACATTTTACCTGAACATGGCACTGGTATGGGCGAAACGCTTGAAGCTATATTCCAGAAGTTTAACATAGACCGTCCTGAAGATTTCAAAGGACATTCGCTGAGTGTAAGCGATGTTGTCGTAGTAGGCGGAGACGCTTATTATGTTGATAAGGCAGGGTATAAGCCCTTACACGACTTTATGCGCGAAAGCATAGATCGTGATAGAAGTGTACAGGAAAACGGTTCACGAAGGGAAGAACCGAAACAGGATAAACCGGATGCTCCCGTAAAACAAACGGAACATCACAAGAGAAAGTCAAGATAAGGGGGAATGCGTAATGAACAGCATTTTAACATTTGAAGAAAGGATACTTTTGCAGTCGCTTGGCTGCAAGAGCAGAATGGAGGCATTGAACGTACTTAGCAGTATGATCGGAAGTGTCTCGGTAAGTTCACCTATTTTCAACATTATCATTGGGCTTATTAGCAAGCTCAAGGACGCAAGCTTTGATTTTGCGTATGAGATGAGAGCAAATAATGGAATTCACGATCTTGCGGAGATGCTTTAATAAGAAATATATTCATGGCGGCAGGTGTTTTCACTTGCCGCCTTATATAAAAGCAAATCCAATCCAATGTGCGATAGACTAATATATTTTGTTTTTCGTGAAATCGTCCATTTTGTGACAATAGTGTTGTTGAAATCAGTGTGCCTATAATCACACTCTAACAAGCCCGACAAACGCCGATTTTACGGTGCTTTTTACATCAACACGTAAATAAAAAGGGCATATAACCTATAATGAATTGGTTATATGCCCTTTTATTCAATTAATTATTTGATACTTATATTGTTTTACAAATCGATAGGTCTTTTTTGCTATTCAAAATCTTATTTGCAATTAAGGATTTTACGAATATAGATTAAGAATATTTCTCTATATCTTTTATATGTTTCTTTATATTAAAATCTAACTGACCAGTTATTCCCATTATAGCATCCAATTCTGATTGCTCTAATTTTCGGACATTACACTTTTCTAACAAAATAATCAACGTCTGCATCTTTAGTACGTCATTATTAATCTTTCTATTAATTATATAGTATGTATTTTGCTCAAACAAATTCTTAATTGACATGAAGTTATCCAGCGCATTCTTGATGTGGATATCATTTACATCATCAGAGTTTGCGATGATTGACAAAAAATCAGAGATATTATTTTTGGTCACTTCTGATGAATATAAGTCAATTTCACAGTCTATATCTTTTAAATAGCTTAAATATGGCAAATAGAATCTGCCATATTCCAAAGACCGCTTCTTTCTAAAAACATAAACCGATACAAAATTGTTTATTATTACACCTACAACTGAAATAATTCCAGCAACTAATGAAGGTAATATATATCGGTTAAATACATTGTCGTTTTGAACAATAGCTTGCAATTGAGGCAATATATCATCTAAAATCAAAAACAACTCATTTATTTTATCGTTCATATTATTGTTGCTCCTCTAATAATAGGTTTCCGGTTGCATTATCTATTCTTGTACAAAAATCATCCCATTTCCCATTATTCGATATTTTAGTTATACATCTTTTATAGTTTTCTATTAGATTATTGCTCGTGTATGATGATCTTACATTTTCGCCTTCAGATATCAATCTAATATAATTATTAATGCTCTCTACTAATTTTTTATTAACAGCCTTCTTTCTATCCAAAATGCTTTCTGCGTTATCATCACTGTTATCTAACACCCAAAAAGAATACATTCTAAAGGCATCTAAATAGCTTATATGTGAATGTGCCACTCTCTCTATATGAAATAGGGGGCGCTGAATAAAGTCATCGTGATTATTATGATAAACAAATTTTGAACCAAGATATTTATCTACTGTATAATTACACTTTTTTTCAAATACTTCAACATAAAAATTCATCAGTTTTTTCCAACATTCTTCTACTTCTTTCCATACAGCGCCAACTATTTTCTCAAACTTATATCTTCCTGCTGTATTCGATGTCAAATTATCAGCCAAAAAAAGTGGTGTGTAATATTCTACTCTTTCTCTTCGTGCTGAATAATACTCAAAATGTGTTAGAACAGTATTCAAATACATAAATCCGCTGGCAGTGATTCTAACATATCCATAATTTTTAAATTCATGCTTGCTTGCCAAAAACATATCTAATTGATGACTTAATTCATTAATAGGCTCATAACCCATCCCATCAAATGTTATCAAATGATTCCAAAATGATGAGTTACGAAGATTAAATAGATCTATTAATGACTGATTAATAATTTCCAATATATCTCTTTTATCTTCCTGATCATTGAGAGAAATTATTGAAAGGTCTTCATACAACTTACTGATTTGTACAGAAGTATCCCTATCATCTAAATCTCTCATAGAGTTAAACAAATATATTAAGATTATTCGACTAATATTTATAGCAAGCACTATAGTTTTCTGGGTATTTTCATCATCTTCATTAATTCCTAAAGTTTGATAATCAGTTGAATAAAAATACTCTGTTTTCTTTATAGTGTCAAAGTATTTATTATTCGTAAATAATTTAAAAATTTCAAAAAATAATATTCCACGGCTACCAAAACGTGTATCTTTAATATCAAGTTCTTTTACGTCTCTTAAATCCAAGCATTCTTTTAAATGATTTTTCCCAAATGATATCTCTGTGATTGCATTAATTCCAGTTCTAATATCATCATTAAACAGCTTAAACAGATATGTCTTAATATATTCATCTTTAAGCAAATCGAGAATCATATTATACTGTCTGGCAATATCTTCTTCTGTATTAATCTTCGCATTAGAAAGTACATATTCACACCTTTTCCTTATAATTCCAGCTTTATCATATATTTCCGACACGTTAATAGGATGACCGATATAATTTCTATCGTTAAAATGTTCTATAAACATTGTATTTGTTGTTTCACGCATAACAAAAATTAGACAATAATCTTGCATTGGATTATAAAAAATATCACTATTCTTTTGTTCTTCAATGGATATGTTCCTAAATATGTATTGAGCATCATTTAAAAACTGTGAACAATGCCGAGTAAATTCTTCAATATAAGCTGAACTGTATATAACATCAAGATTGTCAAACACAATAACACATTTTTTTTCTTCTTGATGAACTATTCTTGAAATAAAATCAATAAAGACAATAAGTATGAGTGTTTCAGATACACTCATATTATTATAAACATATGACCTAATTTCTTCTAGAATTTTATTTTTTTTTCTATCTTTAAAATGATTTAACAGGATATATGATAATTTTTCAAGAACACTAATATAATTACCATTTAAGTCAATACTACTAAAAAAGCATTCATTATCTTTATTTTTCCATATTTCAATCCATTTTTTACATACTTTGCCATTTTTTTCTTTAATATCTATATTTATTTTATCGCACAAATGTCTTGTTATGGTATATTTTATTGGATCATTATTTCCATAACTATCAAAATTTAAAATAACGCTTCTAATTTTTTTCTCGTTTAGATGCCGTCTATATCTATGAATAAATGTTGTTTTTCCGCACCCTTTATATCCATACAGCAAAATCAATTGATTGTGCCTATTGATTATTCGTCTATCAAGATCACTGAATTCTTCTGCCTCATTTTTTGATGGAAGATAGATTTCATTAAAGAACACCTCTTTGTTGTTATGAAGATAATTATCGATTGTTGATGACTGTGCGCCGGCAGGATATGGTGTCGCTCTCAGGAAGTCTCTTACACTGTTCGATTCAATCAATTTAAATAGCCCTTTCAAAGTTTCGTTCACAATAATTTTGATTCTCCTTCTCAATAATATTCATATTTGTTTTAAATATGAATATCTGATGTGTTTTATTCTTTTTATACATAGCACTCTACTTAAATAGTGCAAGCTTTTTCGGTTTTCTCGTTTTCCCTTACACTTTTACCTGAATCCGTGAAACTCACTGCACTCTAAAAGTCTGTGGATTGGTATAACCACTGAGATTGATACCGCTCGATTTGCCGAAAATATCTTAACCCAAAAGGTTCAGAGTTTGCGAGAATTGAGGCACAGCAAAACAGAGCTATCGTGCGGACTTCCAGCGTTTGCCCTATTTTGAGTTTCACGGATTCAGGTTTTAATAAATCACCTTTCTTGCTGTTGGATATAGATAGACGTTTGAGGTAAGTGAGGGGGAGACTAATTATTTAATTTCATCCTTAATAATTTGTGCTTTTTCGTTATCGTTTGTTGCCAGTTTTATAATTGACAGATAAAACGCTTTGACATCTAAGTCATTAATAATGTATCGCACCTGAGTGTTTTTGATTGCTATATCCAATAACATATCAACATCCTCATCGTCCCAATCATTATATTCATTTAGCTTTTTGATGACAGTATGTGTAGTTGCAAAACTTCCACTCCTGCTTAATGATAAAATGCCATCCACCCTCTCCTGCTTATGGATGTCAGCTGACGTTGATAAGCTATACTTTATCTCTTCTTTTTTGCAGTCATAATGTATACTCTCAAGGATTTCGTTTGAAGCGGTTCTATTAATTATCGCTTTTACCATGTTATCCAATTCCGAACCTTCGGTATAATCAGCAGGAGCAAAGAACTTGATTCTATTATCGTGAAGCATTTTATAGACTTTTGTTTTGTCTAATGTGTCATTATTATATACACCGATAGAATGACCGCCGTATGTATTAACCAGCTTCATGCAAGGTATGTCCGTATCGCTGTCTCCAATATAGACTATATTTCTGAACGGAACTCTGATATCTTCGGGATCAAAGTAGTCATTAACTCCGAAGTCATTGATATCCAAAACACCTTTTTCGATTCTGAATAAGAACTGCGTTTTGTTAGTGTAATTTATAACTTGTGCCGGCCAAACCGCCACGCCTCTTTCATTATACATGAATGAGCTTGCGTAGATTTTTTCAAAAGCACCTGCTTTAGCAACAGATGTTCCTTCGATCATTTCTTTAAGTCCTGAAGAAATTATATAGTGCTCTACGATAACTCCATGATCTGCACCGTATTGTCTGATTCTTTCAAACCATTCTTCTACTCCTTTAAATAATCGAACTTTGGCACCATACGCTTCGAGAGCCTTCCTTGTAAACACAATACGTCCTGCTGCTTCCTGAACCATTTTGTACATATACGACAAATTGGTATCCATTTCGTTAGCCTCTGCCATACTGTTCGATTCTTTCCAAAACTCTGACACGTCGCCGTCATAGACTTCTTGTATATATCCCTGAGCTTGCATATCATCAGGTGATAATGTTTTA
>JAEEGL010228330.1_pt1 | contig 11187 bp, 6 predicted proteins | sample 9134231 | NCBI WGS metagenome assembly JAEEGL01 (sample SAMN16246548, study PRJNA631951) | gut metagenome | biome: gut microbiome; feature: rumen; material: fiber-attached | host: Bos | place: Iran: Karaj | collected 2018-10
ACTAAAACATTTTTTTCATCTTGTATTATTTCTTTATCATATGTTTTGCCAATAACTATTTTAAATTTATCATTATATTTATCCATTATTTCTTTATCAGGAAAAGATGATGAAGCTAATAATGATAAAATCTTCTTTTCTTTCACATCATTCATAAATTTAATAATATTTTCTTTATTAATTTCATTATTTTTCATTTTATAAACATTTGAATGTTCTCCAAAGTTTTCTAAAAAAGAAACTCTTGGAATTTCATTTTCTTCAATATAGAAAAATGAAGAAGTTTCTTTTCCAATTTCATTATCGATATTAGAAACTAAAAAATAATATTCATTTCTGAATTCTTTAGCAAGTTCCTTAAATAATAAATCTAAATTTGAATCTTTATCATTTCTAAAAAGAAAAAAAGCACTTTTTGAATATTCATTAATATAATAAGGATGAATTTCAGATAAAGTTCCTCCCATTTCAATACAATAGATTGAAATAAAATTCTGGAAATTATCTCTTGAAAATTCTAAATTAGATTCTTTTAAAAAATTATTTAAAGAAACATATTCTTCATCATAAGGTCTAAAAAATATAATATCATTATTATATTTATTTAAACAATCATCACTTTGACAAATTGCAAATTCATATAAAGTCATTTTTTCTGCAAATTCTTTAAAAATTTTTTCTCTGTCTGAATTTTGATCAGAGAATAAAAGAAGTAATTTATTTTCTTTTAAAAATGAATTAACTTCATTGACATTATTTAAAACACTAAAAGCAGATTCTGTTCTCTTTCTAATAAATTTTATTATAGAATCAACATTTTTTGTTCCTAAATATTCAACTTCTTCTTCACCTTGTTTAATGAATAATAAAATAGTGGGAAAACCTTGAATATTATGAGCTTCTGAGAAATTAGAATTTTTATCTCCTTCTATTACTGCGATAGTATAATTTAAATTTTCGTTTTTTACTTTTTTTGAAAGTTCTAAATATATTGGTTTAAATTCTTTACAATGAGGACACCATGATGCATAAACTAATAAAAGTAATGTATTATCTTTTTTTATTTGAGATTCAACAGTTGTATCATTTAAAATTAACACATCATTTGAAGAATATTCTTCTTGTGGAGATTCTTCAGGAGATTCTTGAGTCAAAATTTGGATAAGGAGAATGAAGCTTAATATTAGGTTTTTGATTTTCATTTTTTTGAAATTTAATAAATTTTATTATTTTTAATAGTTTTAATTTATTTATACTTTTTCAAAAATACATAAAAACATAGAACTATTATAATGATATTGTAATTATTAAATGATTAATTTTTCTTTTTTTAATCAAAAATATGAATTTAGATTCTCATTTCTTCAAATGAGATTTTCCATGGATTATTATTAATTTTATTTAAATAAAATCTACTTCATGGATAAAATATTCTTTCTACCTTTTAACTCTAGAAATCTTTGAGATTTTATTAAAGTAATCTTTCTTGGAGATAAAGGTTTATTATTTTATGATTTTATTTAAAGTAATTGTTTATAAATTTTGAAGTAAGAATTCATTAATATTGAAAATTTAAATAAAATAAAAATAAAAATTAATGAGATTAGTTATAAATTTTTTATCTTTGAATTAAGTTTAAATAATAGTAATAATATGATAATATACTTTTTTATTAAATTAAATTTCAATTATTATTAAATCTGAAATTAAAAGTAAAAAGATAAGAAAATTATTTAAATTAAATAAGCAAGAATGTGTTATTTAAGTAGAATATACTAAAACAATGATTTAAATCCCTTTAATAATAAAAATATATATTAAATAAAAAAGCTTTATGACATGATCTATAACAATAAAATATCCTTTATGTATAGGATTATTGAATAGTTTATCAAGAAATATATAAAGAAGATTATCAGTTATTTTTTTCTGACACAAATGATAAATCAAAGGATATATAGAATAATAAGTGGAAGGAATAAACATATATAAATTCATTTATTTAAAAATCAGAAAGAATTAAAAGTATCTTTGATTAAAATATAATTAAATAAATTATTATCCATAAAAAAGCAAATTTAAAGAAAATTTATTGATTGTTTTAATTTTATAAATAAAAATGTCAAATATATGGAACATTTATACAAAATTAGAAAAAATTGCAATAAAACCCTTTTCAATATTATATAATGGTAAAAATATAATATCAGGCAATTATGTAATAATCAAAGAAATAAACAAAGAAAAATTTAGGTTTCATACCAAATTAAATTTTAATAAAAATGAAATAATGAATAAAACAAATAATGAAATAATAATAGATACATTTGATTCAAATGATAATTTTTATATTATAATGAAAAAAGACAAAAAAGAAGTAAATAAAATAAAAATAAATAATTTACAAAACATAACTTCAATTAATATACATAAAAACTGTATTAGTTCAATATCTATTTTTCCTTCAGGTAATATAATTTCTGTTTCTTTCGATAAATCAATTATAATTTATCATAATATTAATTTAAATGTTATACAAAATATTCCAAATGCTCATGATAGATATATTATATATATTGGAGTTAAAGATGAAAATAATTTTATTATTATTTCTTATGATAGATGTGTAAAATTATGGGTTAAAATGGAAAATCAATATATTAATAATAAAATTATTAAAAATATGCATGATGATTGGATAACAAAAATAATTTTTTGTTCAAATGGAAATTTAATTTCATGTTCGGGCGATAAAAAGATTAAAATTTGGAAAGAAAATAATAATAATTATGAAAATATTAAATTATTAACACATTCTGAAAAAATAAATTCATTATTATTATTAGAAGATAAGAATATTTTAATATCTTCTGGATATGATGGAACTAAATTATGGAGTTTAAATATAAATGATATTAATAGTATAAATTTAATTCAATATTTTCAAGAAACTTCTTGTGGATGGCATTCACAATTATGTAGATTTAATGATGATATAATTATTGTTAGAGGAAAGGGAATGGAAAATGGAAAGTTAAAATTAATTTCTATATCAAAAAAAGAAATAATTAAAGAAATTGATAATTTATGTACTTGTTTTTCAATAATTGTAATTGAAGATAAGGGATTGTTTTTGGTTGGAGGAAAAAAAGATATAAAAATATATAGAAATGATAATCAAGAATGTATTCAAAAAATTAAAAATACTCATAATAACTGTATTAATCAATTTATTACATTAAAAAATGGTTCAATTGCATCATGTTCTTTTGATAATAGTTTAAAAGTTTGGAGTTTTTAATTTTTATTGTATATAAAAATTGATTATTTATTTGATTCAAATAATTTATGGATTTAATTCCTTAATAATAATATTATAGTATTATAATTGAAAAAATGCATAAAAAATATTTAAAAAGATAATTTTTTTTTGTTAAAATTGTCATATTTATATTGAAGAATGATAAAAAACAGAAATCCAAAATAAAATGATAAAAAATAGGAGTTTAAAATAAAATAAAGAGATTAGAAAACTAAAAAAAATTAAGATAATAAAATTAAGACTTTGAAATTTATAATTGAATAATTTATATAAATAAATGTCGTTGAATTATAAAACAATTTCAATATATTTTTCAAAAAAGATAAATTTAAAAAGTTTAAATCTCTTAATTTTCATATGATAATTGAAGAAGAATTGAGTAATTACTTTTTCTATATAAATTTACTTATTCAATTGTTTTTTTGAAATAATCTTATTAAATGGGTAATCAAAAATTTCTTTATCATTTATATTGTTTCAAAAAGAATTTATGCGATTTTCATATAATTTGATACTTTCAAAAATTTTTCATTTAATTTTTTTGAGTTTAAATAAATGAAAAATGATAGTTTTTATTATTTACTTCAATATAATAATATTCATCCTTTTTATGTAAAAATATTTGTTCATTATTATATAAATCTTTTTTTCCATTTTTTAAATGAAAAAAAGAATTTATAGTTCTTAAAAATATATCTTTTATGATATTAATTTTGAAATTATTATATGTATTATTTTGAATTTCTTTCATTTTAGATATTTTCAGTTGATGACTAGATATTTTTCAAAAGCATTTAAATTTTCAAAAATTAAATAATTGTTTTTCAAAATTTATCGTAAATCAAAAATAAATTTAAGTTATTTTGAAGAAAATTTAAGATTTCTTTTATAATGAGATTTTTTAATAATAATTTATTTTTTTTGGATATTGAATATCAAATTACTGAAATGAAAAATATGTTTAAAAATAGTTTGATAAAATTTATATAATTTCTTTGATTAAAAAATTAATAAATTTATTTTATGTTTTAAATAAAAAAATATTTTATATTCCTAATTTTTCATATAAATTTTTAATTTAATTTATTATAATTCAATAATTCTTTAAACTAAAAAAATTTAATTTTATTTTTCTTCTTCCTCTTCTTCTTCTTCTTCTTCATCTACATGTATTTCTTCAACTTTTCGATTAATTACAAATTGTTTATTTTCTTCTTTTTTTTCCTCTTTTTTATCTTCTTTTTTACTTTTGAGATTGTCTTTTTTTTCTTCCTCTTCTTCTTCTTCTTCCTCTTCTTCTTCTTCTTCTTCTTTTTTTTCTTCTTTTTCTTTTTTTTCATCTTTTTTTATTTCTTTTTTTTCTTCTTTTTTGATTTCTGTTTTCGTTTCCTCTTCTTCCTCTTCTTCTTCTTCTTCTTCTTCTTCTTTTTTTTCTTCTTTTTTATTTTCAGTTTCACTTTTTTTTTCTTCTTTTTTACTTTCAACTTCAACTTTTTTTTCTTCTTTTTTAATTTCAACTTCAACTTTTTTTTCTTCTTTTTTAATTTCTGTATTCATTTCTTCTTTTTTACTTTCAACTTCAACTTTTATTTCTTCTTCTTTTTTTTCAATTTTATTTTCAGATTCTTTTTCAGTTTCTTTTTCATTTGTTTTACTTTCTTTATTTTCATTATTTTTCTGATCTTCAATTTCAACATTTTCACTTTCATACTTTTCTTTAACCTCATTTAATTTTTTTAAGAATTTATTAATATCTTCTTTATAAATAGGAGGTTCAATTCCAGTATTTTTAATTTTTTTAAGTACTTCAAAATCTAAAGGTAAAGTTTCTTTTAAATTTTTGTTATTACTTTTAATACCTTTTTTACCTTTTTTTCCCATTCTTTTTTCTTCTTTATTTTGATTAGGTTTTTTACCTTTTTTTTTTTTCTTATCTCCTTCTGAAATTCCAAGAATGTCATCATAATTTTTTTGAGTAATTGGCTTTAAAATTCCTTTTTCTAAATCTTCATCTAATTTAGTCTTTTCTCTCTTTTCTTTTTCTTCTATTTCTTTGTTTTCTTCTTCTTTTGGTAATAAAGCAGAAAAATAATTTTTTAATTCTTCACATTCTTTAATTTGATTATCATATTTTTTAACTATTCTTTTTGTTATTTCTATATCTTTTAATGTTTCAGTTTCTCCTCCTTTTTCTTTCTTCCTCTTTTTTTCTTCTTTTTCTTTTCTTTTTTCTTCTTTTTCTTTCCTTTTTTTTATCGATTTTATTTGTTCTTCACATTTTTTTATATATTGAATAAATCTTTGTTGTTTTTTATATTCATATTCTTCTTGATAGAATTTATTATATACTTCATCTATTTTTTTTTGAATTTCTTCTTTATCTTTTTTCAAAGATTCAATTTGAACTAAATATTGTTGTATAATAGGTTTACTTTCATTTTTTTTGTCAAATTCAATTTTAATTTCATCATTTATCTTCTTTAATTCTTCATTTATTTTTTTTAATTCTTCTCTTTCAGATACATTTTTTTTGGTTAATTTATCTTTATTGTTTATTTTAAAATCATATAATTTTTTACAGGGTTTATAATATTCTTCTAAAAGAGGTTTTTTATCCATTAATTGTTTTTCTTCTGTTGAACTTAATTCACTAAAACTTAATTTTTCTTTGATATCTCTAATTTGATTTAATATTACATTTGGATTTTTTGAAAAATGATATCTTTCATATTTTCTTACTTCTTCAGTTAAATTTCTTAATTCTTCCCTTAAATCTTGGCTTCCTTTATCTGCATTTTCTAATATTAATTTAATTTCATCTTTTCTTTTTTTTAATTCTTTTTTTCTCTCATTTAATTTAACTTTATCTTCTTGTTTAATTCCAGTTTTTTCTTCAGTGATTTTATTATATAAATCAGAAATATTTTGACCTTTTTGGTTTTTTTCACTTTTTAATTTTTCTATTTCTTTACGGAAATTTTCCTCATTTGGTTGTTTTAAAATTTTTTCTGGCATTTTTGGAATTTTATCTTCATCTTCCAAAGTTAATTGCCAATATTTGAGTCTTCTTGGTCTACTTCTTATAGATGCAGGGTCATCTTTTATATTTCCTAATGCTACATCCATTATATTATTGTCATTATTATAATCATAATAGTCATCTTCCAAATTTTCTGTTTTTTCAAATTTTGTTTCTGTATCTTTATTCATTTTATTAAATAAATATTAATTTTATTTTTTTTCTTTATTTAATTCTTGAACCGTTTGATTTATTTTTATTTTTTTTTCCCTTTGAACACGTAAAAAAATAGTTCTTTTTTATTTAAAAATATTAGATTTATTATATATATTATTTTATATTTTTAATTAAAAATTTATTTTTTTTTTCTTTTTGATTGTTTAATTTTTTTGTATTAAATTTCTTAAACTATTTTTTTCTTTAACAGCAGCTTGAATATTTTGTTCAATAGTACTTAAACTATTCTTTAACTTCTTATTTAACTCAATATTTTTTTTCAAATCATCATTTAAATTATCATACTCTTCTAAAAAACTACGACTTTCCATTTTAATTTTCAAAATTTGATCTTCATATTTCTCAATATTTTGTGCTAAATCATTTCCATTAATATTATTTCTAAAAGTATTTTGATTGCCATTCATAATAGAAAAAGTATTATTTGGTTGAAAATTTCCACCAATAGTAGTCATATTTAAATTATTTTCACTTTGTAAAATACTTTTATTTTCAATTTCATTTTTTAATTGATAAACAACATTCATTACTTTATTTCTTGCATCTTTTGCTTCTTTTAATTCTTTTTCTAAAGTCTCTTTATTTTTTTCAATATCATCTAATTCTAAATAAGATTTATAATATTCTTCAACATTATCATTTAGATCATTTAAACAATTATTATATTGTATTGTTTGTTTATTTAAATCAATTGAGTTAAATATATATTGAGGTATAAAAATTTTAGGTTTTATTTTTGGAAAAGTTGTTTTCAATGTTTGTTGATGATCAACATTTTCTTCTAAAATTGTTGTATCAAAAGGATCATCTATTGTTGTATTCAAAAAAGGATTTATCAATGTCATTGAAGCATTCATTGAGTTATTTAATTTACTTTGACTTAATCTTGAATAAAACCTTTTTTTCATTTTAAAATTTAATGATGTGTTTAAATTTGATGCATTTAAATTACTATCAAAAGTTTCTTCTAAACTTAATCTAAGATTGTTTTTTAAACCTGTTTGCTTTTTGAATGTATTTACTTTACGAAATTTATGGAATTTATCTATTCTAGGATCAGAACTTCTCCTTAAGAAAGCTAAATCTAAACTGTCATTCATTAATTTGTTTTAAATATATTTTATACAATTATTTGTTTTTTTAAGAGTATTTTTTTTTTCATTTAACAATTAAGTTAAGTTAATAATATAAAATAATAAAAATGAAAATAATAATATTGAAAGAAATTAAGGTGAATAAAATTATCAATGAAATATAAATTAAAATTTATCAAAAATAATCAATAATAATTTCTATAATAAAATAAATAGAAAAATATTATAAAAAAAATATTTCATTCATTATTATTTTAATTTCAATTTTACTTTTCTCCTTCATGAATAATAGTTGCTCTTATAGGAATTTCAGTAATTTGATTTCTTCTAGTTTCAGTGTTTTCAATATTATCAGCAACAGAAGTTACTCTATTAACATGAATTTGCACATCATTATTTTTATCAATAGTTTCAAATTCAATAACTTTTAATCCATGATTATTTGATTTATCATTGTTACTTATTTCACTTTCAATATCATCATCATCATTTTCATTCTCTTCTTTAATAATAATATTTTTATGATAATCGATTTCTTTTTCATTTTGTTTATGATAATAATATTCATTGTTTTTTTCAGAAATATCACAACAACCAAATAAAGAAAAAGGTTTTTTAATTTTTATTTGCATAAAAGTTCTTCCAACTTGCATATATAAAGGTAAATTATCACTTAATTTCAAAATAGGTGTTTGAATTAAAATTAAAGTTCCAAATTTAGAATCATTATCTTCAATATATAATCCATTAAAAGTATTGATTAATTTACAATGAAATCTACTTATTGAAACATCACTTAATAATAAATCACAATCATGTCCTCTTCCAATTTTTATTTCCTTTTTATTTTCTAAATTACCAATATATAAAAATCTATTTTTTCTTTTATCAACAGTTAAACTTTCAATACAAATATAACTTTTATAATCTGTATGATGATCCAAAACACAATATAACTTATTGTTATGTTTAACATAATCAGGTAATTTAGTTTTACATAGTTCACATTCAACAGGTTTAATTTTATATATTGTGCAATTATCATTTGATTCAACTTTAATTAAACTTTTTGTTGCAATCCATTGTTTTAAACAATCTAAATGAATATATTTCATTGTTCCAGAACAAATGCAAGGCTGAATCAAAGGATTTTCTTCTGTGTCATCTTCAATATAACAGATTCTACATATTTTTTTTTTAATTTTTTTTTCTTTTTTTTCGACTTCATTTCCATTTGTTAAAATTCCATTTGATATAATGTTTGTTTCTCTATAATTTACATTTGTATTAAATGATAATTCATTTTTATTTTCTTTATCTAAATTTTCACTGAATTTGTTATTATTATTATTAATATTTTGAGTTTGATTGTTTATTTTTATTTCTTTTATTATTGCAGTAATTCTTCCTAATTTTAAAATATCTCCTTCATTAATTTTATAATTTTTAGGTTTTTCTACGGTTTTTGAAGCTTTGAAAATAAACCAACTTGAATTTTCACTTTTGAATAAAGAATCCTTTTGTTCATTATAATCAATTTTAAATTCATTTGGAATTATTTGAAAAGATTCTTCGTCATATTTTAATTCAAAAAGTTTATTTGTTGACTCATCTAATAGTAACTCAGGAATTATTTTAATTTCATTTAATTTTCTAATTATATATCCAGGTGTTTTTGATTCTAAATTTCCAACAATTAAATTATCAGTTTCATAATCTATTAATTCAAATGCATCTTTTGACCAAGTTTCTGTATATAGCTGAAATCTAATTTATTTATGTTAAAAATATTTTACATTAAATTGCTTTTCATTTTTTTTAATGAATTAAAAATTTATTACACATAGGTAATTTGTTATATATTTTTTAATTATTTTTTGAGGTTTTAATTTTTTTATTTTCAAAAATATAAATTTCGTTACATTTTTTATAAAAAATCAAAACAATTAATAAAAAAATTATTCATGAATAATACTTTATTTATTCCTTAAATTTCTAAACGAATATTGAATTTTGTAATAAATATATGATTAAACAAAAATATATAAAAATATTTAAAAAACAAAAAAAGGTGAAAAAACAAAGAAAAAAATTTTTTTTGATAATAGAATAAACAATTTAAGAGAAATAAAAAATATAATAAATATTTAAAAATGTAAATATTTTATTTATATAATAAATTGTGGAATATAGTAAGAACTTCTAAAAAAAATTTGAGAAAATCAGTTGTTGTTGTTCTGAACTTCATGATTGTTTGTTTAAATAATTTCTATTGTTAACAATTTCTTTCATTCTTTTTCCATCTACTTCTTTATCTTTTTCATTCATAACTCTTTCATATTCTTTTAATTATTCTTCTCTTTATTAGCTTTTAAAACACTTTCAACTCCTTTTCCAGTAAAAGCATTTTCTTTTCTTACAATTTTAGTAAAATATTCTTTTCATTTTTAATATTTAATACTATTACATCTTCCATTATTCTTATATCATCTTCTCTTTCTTTTCTTGCTTCTTCTTCTAAATCTTTCCTACGAAGTAAATTATCTTCTATTGTTTTATTCCATTACTGCTTTTTCTGCTTTTTTCTTCTCCATTACTGTTATTTTTTCTTCTTTTAATTCTTTTATATTTTCTTTTACTAATGCTCTTTCTTATTTTTTATTTTTTAAATATTCAATTCTTTTTTTCAATATTGTTCTTTTAATTGTTTATCTTGTTTCTTCTCTTTTTTTTACTTCTAATTCAACTAAATGTTTTAAATGTTTATCAACTAATGGATCATATTCAAGTGATTTAATTTTCTTAATATTCTCTTTTTATTTTTTGATGTTCTTTTGAGCTATTAAATATTCTTTGTTTAAATTGAGATTATTTTCATTCTCAAATAATCCAAATTTTTAATTATTCAGAAAATCAAGAAAAAAAATATGACTATTTAATACAAAAAAACAAGATACAAATATAATTTTTTTCAAGATATCATTTTTAAATGAAAAGATGTAATTTTTTTTCATGTTTATAATACTCAAAATAAATCCTAATTTCATGCTTCTTTCACAAAAAATCAAAGATTATTTAAAGAAATTAAAATACCTTCCTCACTTTAATGTCCTGGGTTTATTTCGAATTTTTTTTCCAAAAAAAGCGAAATCAGACGTATTCTTGTCCGGACATTTCTCTTTTTTTAGGGATAAATTAAGTCATGTCCGGGAAATTTTCAGTTTTAGGGGGATAAGTTAAGTCATGTACCGAAAATTTAGTTTGTTTTTCAGCTAAATTTCCCTGACATAAACTTGAGGAATGAGGCTTTTCAAAAACTCTAAATCGGACATGAACTGAGGATTGATGAACGTGAGGAATATGGTATTTTATTTGAAAAACTGAATATTCAACTAAATTTAATTTATATAATAATTATATTATATTTCCAATTTAATATTTTATATTTAATTTTCTAAAAATGAAATATTTCTTAATTTTTTTCATGAGTTCAATTGGGGATTGGGGATTGGGGA
>JAEEGL011113632.1_pt1 | contig 11187 bp, 10 predicted proteins | sample 9134231 | NCBI WGS metagenome assembly JAEEGL01 (sample SAMN16246548, study PRJNA631951) | gut metagenome | biome: gut microbiome; feature: rumen; material: fiber-attached | host: Bos | place: Iran: Karaj | collected 2018-10
AATGCAGGTCACTCATGAGCAAATAGTTCGGGATGGTACCTGCGTTAAAGAACATTGTAATCGTGATGAAAATGTTAATCGCTCCGCGACCCTTCAATGCGGGAAAAATAAGCGGGAACGCGCAAAGCGAAGTCATGGTCAGGGATACAAGCGTACAGATAACCGTAAGTATCGTCGTCCATACGAATGCTCTCTGATATTTCGCATCACTCAATACCGTGGTATATGCTTCGAAGTTAAAGCCCTTGGGCCACAGATAAACTTCGTGTCTGATAAGGAAATGGGTTTCCGACAGCGATTTTGCGGCTAAGTTTATCATCGGCAATACACAGATAATACTGATGATCACGCAGATGAAAACAAATACCCAGTCTCCGATTTTGGCGCTTAAGGATTTTACTTTCATTACCAAATCCCCCTTTCGCCAAGTTTACGCGATATGGCATTCGCGGTAAGTAAGAAGAACAGTCCCACAACCGACTGGAATAGTCCGACAGCCGTTGTCAGGGATATCTTCAGGTCCTGCAGACCGACTTTGTAAACAAAGGTCGAAATAACATTTGCGACTTCGGTGACCAGATTGTTCTTCATGGCATAGGGACGCTCGAATCCGCCGCCCATGATATATCCGAGGTTCATGATGAGGAGGACCACTATGGTAGGCTTGATCCCGGGAAGTGTAATATGCCACATCTTCTTGAATCTGCCTGCTCCGTCAACGGAAGCTGCTTCGTAAAGTTCTGTATTGATCCCGGCTATGGAAGCCAGATATATGATGGACCCCCAGCCGAAACTCTGCCATACACCGGCACCCACATAGGTTATTATCCAGTTTACGGGATTACCGAGGAAATTGATCTTGTTTCCTCCGCATGCGGCGATTAACGCATTGACAAATCCGTCCTCAGTGGCAAGAAGCTGTGTGCAAAGGCTTGCGATGATGACCCAGGAAAGGAAATGGGGCATATACGCAATGGTCTGTACAACCTTCTTAAACTTTTTAAATCTTAGTTCGTTCAGGATAAGAGCGAAGATGATGGGTGCAGGAAAACCCGCGATCAAATCCAGAAGATTAAGTCTCACGGTGTTCACGAGAGCTCTTCTGAAATCGACGTTACCGAAGGCGGTCTTAAAATACTTAAGAGCATCGGTCTGTAAGACAGGACCGGTCTTATAATAAGCCCAGGGCATTTTCCAGACGTTCATGTTGAGCTTGAATTCTTTGAATGCAACAATTATGTATTGCATGGGAAAATATTTGAAGATCAAAAGATAAAGCAAAGGTAAAACCAAAAATGCATACAGCTGCCAATACCGCTTAAAATACACCTTGTCAAACTTGCGCTTGGGTGCTGCGTACTTCCCCTTTTCCCTCTTAGCCACCTTTGGCTCCTTTCGCTTGCCGTTTTTTATAAAATAAAGTCATATTCGGCGATATTTTTGTCTATTTTGAACATATTTCTTATAGATACTCTACCTTCTTTTTCGTTGCGTTTTCTTCTTGATTATTGCTATCAACTGCTCAAACCTTGCTTTTAAAGAAAGTTAAATTTAGTTAAACAAAAAAACAAGAAATCCCGTATTTATGGGAATTCTTGTTTTCATAATTCTTTAATACCTGTCAAAAAGCGGCCGTTTTCAATCAATATTGACTTATTTCTTTGGACGCTTTTTTTGCACGTTTTTTATTGAAAAATTCTGCAATAAAAACTGCTGCCAGCATGATGATGCATCCGACGGTTTCTCTTAAATTCAACCTCTCGTGAAGGATGATCATTCCGAACATAAGTGTAAAGACCGACTCAAGGCTCATTACCACCGTCGCAAGTGTGGCGTTTACTCTTTTCTGCGCTTCCATCTGAATCGTGTATGCGACTCCGCAGGATAGCAGGCCCGTGTAAGCTATAGGGTATCTGCAGGCCCACACCGCATCAAGAGCAGGCTTTTCAAGAAGCATCGGCACTATTCCGAGCACAGCGCATACCAGAAACTGGAAGCAGGAAAGCTTAAGCACATCGACCTTCGGAGCAAAGTGCCCCACTGCTATTATATGCATGGCATAGAACACAGCGCAACCCAAAAGCCACAAATCTCCGGTTTCAAACTCAAGTCCGCCGTCCACGCACAGAAGATACATTCCGATACTCGACATCAGAACAGCGACCCAGAGAGATTTTTGCGGTTTCTTTTTAAGCAGGATAGAAAAGATCGGTACCATAACGATGTAAAGGGAAGTCACAAATCCCGCTGTGCCGGCCCTGGCGGTAGCCATTCCGATCTGCTGAAAGCTCGATGCCGCAAAAAGAAAACCTCCGCAGACAATACCGCCTCTGACCATGGTCTTGTCAAAGAAATGAGTGAGAACTCCTTCTTTGACATCCATGTATATAAACGCGGGAACCATGGAAACGGCGCCCACGGAAAAGCGTATAAGGTTAAAAGAAAACGGCGGGAGGCTCTTTGCTCCTTCACTCTGAGCAACAAGGGCTCCTCCCCAGATTATCGTTGCCAAAACCAATAGCAACGTATACTTTGTCTGTCGCATCGCATACCTCATTCTTAAAATGAAAGCCTAAGGTATTTTATCAAATAGTTTTTAAAATGCAAGACAAAAAACGAAAAAATGTCCGTTGCTTGAGGACACTGCTTCGGTAAAGCGATAAATCGCAGGTACACAAATATCGGGGCCATAGGCCCCGATATTTATAAAGGAGAGACATGAAACATGAAGTATACTTTATAGGAGGAAAAGCTTTTTGCTTTTCTGATTCAGATTATATACAGGGTCAGTTAAACGACGATTAACAGAAATAATTATTTTAAAACAAATATATTTACACCGTAATCGCCGAGATAACCGTTATCGGAATTTGAGGAAAATACCTTCTTGTAACGGTCTCCGGGAACATACTCTTTCTTTTTGCCCGTGGAAAGATTACAGTCGACTATGCACTCCCTACCTTCAAGCTTACGCGAATAAGTAAACAGATCCTTATCTTTTCTGTATACGGTGAAGTCGCCGTAAATGATCTCAGGCTCTTCTTTTCTGAACTTTATCAGCTTCCTGTAAAATTCCCTGACCTGCTCATTTTCTTTCTGTTTAAAGGGGGCATTTTCGTTCCAGGGAAGCAGGACTCTCGTATGGTCTCTGGTGCCCGCAACCACGATCTTAAAAGCTTCTTCCTCGGTATGATCCTTCAACAGATCCCTATACATCCACTTACCCTCAAGATCGTTTATGTCATCGATGGACTTAAAATCATAGTTTGAAAGGCCCATCTCATCCCCCTGAAATACAAAGGGCGTGCCGGGAAGCGTCATCTGCATGGCACAAAGAAGCTTCGCCACCGCACCGTTATACTCAGGCACAGGATTTACCTTGCTTAACATCCTCGGATTGTCATGATTGTTGTAGAAAAGCGCACTTCTGTGATTCGTTCCGTAATTCTGCGCCCATTCGATCTGATAATCCCGATAGAAATTAAGGTCGTATACGTAATCTTCATATTTGGTGTGACCGGGCGTCTCAAGGTGATCGAAGGAAAAAATCATGTCCAGTTCCTTTCTTTCTTCGCCCGTAATGAGCTTCGCCATTTCCATTCCGATACCGGGCGTTTCGCCTACGGAAAAAGCACCGTGGGGCTCAAAAGCTCTTGCACGGATCTCTTTCAGATAATCGTGAAGATGCGGGCCGTAGAAATACTTTTCAACACCCGGGAATCCCATGAGATCACCGATAAACTCATTTCCGTCCTTCAAACCTTCACTCTTGGAAATGTAGTTGATAACATCCATTCTGAACCCGTCAACGCCCTTATCAAGCCAGCGGTTAATCATGGCGATGATGTCATCCCTCATTTCGGAAGATTCCCAGTTTAAGTCCATTTGCTTTTTCGAAAAAAGATGCAGTCCCCAGAGGTTCTTGTTTTCGTAGTGGTTCCAGGCGGATCCACCGAAAAAAGAAAGCCAGTTGTTGGGCGGGTTTTCGCCGCCTTCCCTGAAGAAATAATAATTTCTGTACTTGGAATCGGGATTTTCCAAAGCCTCCTTAAACCAGGGGTGCTCATCGGAAGTGTGGTTTATGACCAGATCCATTATAAGCTTCATGCCGCGCTTGTGGACTTCGTTAAGCAGCTCATCAAAGTCCTCCATGGTGCCGAAATCAGGATTAATGGCCTCATAATTGCTGATGTCGTAACCGTTATCGTCCATGGGTGATTCGTAAATCGGCGACAGCCACAGAGCATCCACACCCAGTTCTTTAAGATAATCAAGCTTTCCTATGATACCCCGGAGATCTCCGATCCCGTCTCCGTTTGAATCCGCAAAGCTCTTGGGATAGATCTGATAGAAAACCGCTTCCTTCCACCATGCCCGTGAAATTGCGCCGTGCTCTGTTACGGGAACGTCCTTCTCGCTGTTAAGAAGTTCCAGCACCGCATCAAAAAAGTCGGTTCCCACTTTCTTTTTCAAAAAACGCTCTACCGTCTTAAGCTTAAGATTTCCGACTAAAGGATTCGTTACAAGACTTTTCTTTTTGCCGGTCTGCAAAAGGAGCTTGGAAATAACGTCATGGCCCACCGGATTTGCGTAGATTTCCTTAATCTTTGACTCCCTGTTCATTATTCTACCCCCCTGATCTCTGTGTGTTTTACCCGACCTTCAAATATCGGAAGAAATTCCTTAAGTTCCTCATATGTGTAGGAATGAAAGCCAGGACAAATAACGCTCTCGCTGTCGATGTAGCCCTGCAGAAAATATTTGCCGGCTCCCGTAATGATCTTTGCTATGCCTTCCATGGTTTCTTTGTCATGAAATTCTTTAACCACGGTGGTCCGAAATTCATAATCGACGGAGCCGTTTATCAAAAGGTCGATGCTCCGCCTGATTTTCGAAAAATCGACGGCAACTCCCGCAACTTTCGAATAGCCTTCCTCGGAGGACTTAATATCCATGGCCACATAATCAAGCAGATCGTCCTTTAAAAGTCCCTCTAAGATTTCCGGACGGTACCCGTTGCTGTCGAGTTTGACCTTCAAACCCAGATCTTTAATCTTTATGATAAATTCGCGTAAATCCTGCTGAAGCGTCGGCTCGCCGCCCGTGATGCAAACGCCCTTTGTGATGCCGACACGTTTTTTCAGATGAGAAAGAACCTCCTCTTCCGAAATAACGGGCTGCGAAGCGGGATCAAGCACGAGTCCCGAATTGTGACAATAGGGGCACCTGAAATTGCAGGCTCCCGTAAAGATCGTGGCCGCTACGATACCCGGATAATCCAGAAGAGTGGTTTTGTTGAATCCATGAATCTGCATACTTTCCCCCAAAAAGATATAATTCCAAATCCTTGAGCATCCCCGGAATATTTATTATAATTACAGAGAACCACCCTGCGGATTTCAAAATCATCATAGCACAGTTATACAGATTTTAGGACAGGATTTTCAATGAAAAAAGCTCTTACGACCGATGAAAAATTCATGAAAGAAGCTCTTAAAGAAGCTAAGAAGGCATATAAGCTGGGTGAGGTTCCCATCGGCTGCGTGATCGTTTACGAAGGAAAGATCATCGGACGCGGATACAATCGCAGAAATACCGATAAATCCACCCTTTCCCACGCCGAGATCACTGCAATAAAAAAAGCCTCCAAAGTCGTAGGTGACTGGAGACTTGAGGGCTGTACCCTCTATGTGACTCTCGAGCCCTGCCAGATGTGCTCCGGCGCCATCATTCAGGCCCGCATGGATCGGGTCGTTATGGGCTCCATGAACCCCAAAGCCGGCTGCGGAGGTTCTTTGTTAAACATTCTCGAAAATGAATCCTTCAACCACCAGGCTGAGGTAACCCGCGGAGTTCTCCTTGAGGAATGCTCCGAGATCCTGACCAGATTCTTTAAAGAACTGCGCGTACGCGTCAAACTGGAGCGTGCCGCCCGCCGCGCCGAAGAAGAAGACGACACTTACTCAAATATGCTGTCGTAATCGTAGTTATCGTAGTTTTCCCTGACTCTTTCAAGATAGGCAAGATAATTGTCTTTTGTGAGAAGTTTCTCACCCCTCGCCATGCATTCGAGCATCATAGTGTTGATGTCTTCCGAATAGTGGTTTGAATCCATGTAATAGTCCAGATTTCCCGTTATCTCGATCCAATCGTCAAAACCGAAGACCTTGATGTTGTCATATTCAAAAAGCAGCTCATAGGAATACTTAATCTCATCAAGAACAAATTCAAAGGAATTTGTTCTTTTCATGGCATCCCAATAACAAACCGAAACGGGAGGAAGAAAAACATAAAACTCCACATCGGGATTATTTCTTGCAAGAGAAAGCACATTCTGTTCGAGGTTTTCTTTTACCGCGTTTCTTGTTTCTTCGCCAAAGGGTTTCTGATCGTACTCTCCCTCCGGAATTCTTCCAAAGGTTCCGAGCACCGCTTCCCTTCCGAAGGTCTTGCCGAACGTCCAGTTAGAGTATTCGTCGAAAGTAGTTGCTTTTTCCTTCTTTATCATCTTGAGAAGGTTTTGCCCCGACCGAATAATAACATCCATGTTAAACAGATAGTCATAATCATTGAAAGGATTGGAATCATACATATACCACGGAATCTCATCGTAAGCCATGGTATCCTTTTCGTCCGCGAGACGGCTTATATCAAGGCCCCGAATAACGAGCTTTAAGTTTTTGTTATGCTTAAGAGCGGTATCTATGAGCATAGCTGTTTCTTTGTATGAAGCACCCGCAAAGCAAACCTTGACCGCAGTTTTTCTCCACAATCTTTCCACATCCGAAGTTTTAAAATTCTCGGTAAGACTGGAGCCTGTGATAAGAGCTTCGTAGGAAAAGTGCTTTACGATTCCGTCGTTTTGGTATCTTTCCTCGGAAAGCGTATAAGGGATACCCTTTATGGGCGCATGATAATGAAAGAAAGGATCGATGAAAACGACAAAAACCGCTGTCATAAACAGCGGTATCAAAAGAATTATGAAGAATTTAAGTATAGCGTGCTTCTTCAATCAATCGTCCTCTTTATCGAGTATTTCAATCATTCCGAGAAAAGGATGAACAAGAAAACATACTCTTTTGTTTTCGAATGCAACGGCGGGCTTTGGCTCCTCAAACATGACATAGCCGGATTTAGTAAGCCTTTCGATCTCGCCATCAAAATCATCCGTCGAATAACAGATATGGTAAGGGGAATTCCCGATTTTTTTATGAAGACCGCATACCACTGAGTCCTTGGTTTCCGGGGAAATAAGCTCAACCACGTAGCCGTCCTTTTCCACAAAGGAAATATTAACGCCACGAAGCTCATCAAAAACAGGCTCGGTCACAGATTTATAACCAAGAGCCAGTATGGCATCCCTGCCGCGTTTATGATTCTTTACAAGATAGCCTATATGATGAACCTTAAGCATTATGCAAACTCCGCAATCTTGTCGATCAGCTGTCCGACGTTCTTCATTCCGACGATGTCCTTCATGGGAAACTTAATCCCGAATTCATCCTCGATAACACCGATAAGGGTAATATGCATCAATGAGTCCCATCCGTCCACATCTGCCGCAGTCGTGGAATCCTCCAGTTTGATGTCATCGGTATCAAATACATCTTTGAAAATCTCTTCGAGTTTTGCAACTATTTCTTCACGCGCCATTTTCTCACCTTCCTGAAATTTCTATGCTCACTTCTTTGGGTTTATACTCTTCTGTTCCGACTTCCCACGCGGTATTGCCCGCTCCGTCCTCGGAAACTTTCTTGAAACCGAAGAGTGAGTAAAAATCTTTTACCATGGTATTCTTCTCTGTGGGATAATAAAAGCCTTTTACCGTCAAAGCGCCTTTCTCGGCGCATCTTCTGACAAATTCGTTCATCATGGCGTATTCCATGTCGCGCTTTAAAACTCGGCAACTCATGAGCCATAAGATTATCTGAACTTCGTCACCGACTTTCTTTCCGATGGCGACACTTACAACACCGTTATCGCCGAATTTGTCCTCAAGCTTTCCATACAATGTGATGTACTCAGAGGACAAAGCAAATTCCCCTATCTCGCTTTGGGAAAGCCTCAGTGTTGTAAGGTTAAACTGATTGCTTTTGTTGGTAAGCTGAGCGATCCTCGCCATATACTCGGGAGCGAAAGCATCTATTTCGGCCTTCATGTTTAAGGACTTCAAATACTCACCGTAATCGGCAAAATTTGCGGCGGCCTTCATTCTTTCCGCATTTTCCCTGTACATTTCCGCACGCTTTGCATCATCCTTTGAAAGCGCGATTACCTCAAAGAAACCGGACCTGTCGAGAGTTCTTATATAATTTTCGATCCCGTCCATTTCAGGAACCGAAACCCCTTTGACGTTTTCTCTGACAAGCTCTCTTTCTGCGGGATTGTCGTCAACAAAAACAAAGCTTTCGGGCAAGAGATTCAGTTCTTTTGCGGTCTCGATCAGATTATAATCTTTGTTGTTCCAGTTTGCTTTGAACGAAGCAAAATCGTCGAGTTTCAAAACCGAATCGGGTCTTTCTAAACCGGTCTTTGCCGTATCCTCGTTATTCTTAGAATTTACGGATAAGATAACTCCGATCTCTTCCTGTCGTTTGAGGTATTTCTGAAACTCATGATACCCCTGAGCCATGGGAGTTTCCTGCCCGATCTCAATATTATCTGCTCCGTCGTCACCGATCACCCCACCCCAAAGAGTGTTGTCAAGATCGAGGGAAAGTGCTTTCTTGTTCTTCCCGAAAACGGCCTTGATTATCCTGGCCACGCCGAAGGCACATTGAGGGATCGCTTCCAGGGTCATGGCGTATTTATACATGCACCAGTAGAGAGCATCTGCCCACTTATCAAGACCGAAGCAGGCCGCCTCATAGTTGATGTCGTGAATGTAAAAATTTTCATGAGAGCATGCAAATTCCGTGAACAAAGCATTGAGCTTGTTTACAAAGTTAACACCGCCCCCCGGGAATACCGCATCCGCATTTCCCAGAAGCCTGTACGTTGGATACTCAAAATTATTCTGGATTACGGGACAGTTGTATTTTTCCTTTAAACTGTTCCAAAGTTCTTCGAATCTCTCATAAGTTTCGTTGGCAATGGCCTTGGCTGCCTCTGAATTGTCGGTTGCCTTGGGCCATGAAATAATATTTCTGGAGGTGGTGTGAATGTAGATCACGTCGGGCGCAAATTCCTTTAAAGCCGGATTATCAAACATTCCGTCTTCAAAGAACTTGTTATATTCGCTTTCATAAAAAGAAGGCCTGATTCCGAAATTGAGAAGAAAAAGCTCGAGCATGTTCTTAACTTCCGCAGTCGTGCTTCCGCCGAGAATAGCCACTTTCTTCTCAAGAAAGTTCGTGCCTTCCGCCAATAAACTCTTTTTTATTTGTGCTTTTTTCTTTATCAGATAACCCGCATCAAACGGATATTCAAGTTCCCGCATTTGTCACCTCATTATCAATAATTCTATATATTTATCCTTTAAAAAGCAATACCCTTATTCCCCACGAAACCTTTCTGTGATAGAATTATTGGGATAATTTGCACATCATTGCGGAGAGACTATGTTATTCAATTCACATATATTTATCTTTGTTTTTTTGCCCTTATGTCTGGCCGGGTGGTTTTTATTGAACCGCTTTCGGCTTTATAAGATTTCAAACATTTTCCTCATCGGAATGTCGCTTTGGTTCTACGGCTATTTCAATCAAAAGTACCTTATCCTGATCACAGCAAGCATCCTGATCAATTACACGATAAGCTTCCTGATGGAAAAGTTCGCAAAGGCCGAGAAAGTTTTTTTCTTTGCGGGGCTTATGTTAAATATCCTCGTGCTCGGATACTTTAAGTATTACGATTTCTTTGTTGAAAACATCAACGCCCTTTTCCGGACGAATTTTGCACTGAAACACATACTGCTTCCTCTGGGGATCAGTTTCTTTACGCTTCAACAGATTTCTTTCCTGATAGACAGGCACTGGGGGTCCGCTCCCCACTACGGGATCATCGATTACGCTTCGTATGTGACGTTTTTTCCGCAACTGATTGCGGGACCCATAGTTTTTCACAACGAGCTCATCCCCCAGTTTAAAGACGAATCGAAGCGCCGCTTCAATCCCGAAAACCTGCGCGACGGTGCGATCCTTTTTATCCTCGGGCTCTCGAAAAAAGTGCTGATAGCGGATTACTTTGCCATTTCGGTAAACTTCGGCTTCGATAAGATTTTGTACCTTGATACGCCCTCCGCCTGGCTCGTTGCTTTGAGCTATACCTTTGAATTGTACTTTGACTTCTCAGGCTATTGCGACATGGCTGTCGGCCTCGGAAAGATGTTTAATCTGGATCTTCCGATCAACTTCAAATCGCCTTACAAATCCCACTCCGTTCCCGAATACTGGACAAGGTGGCACTACACTCTCACAAGGTTCTTTACGCAATACATATATACGCCTCTCACCGTCCACGGAGTACGCAAAAAGAAACGCAAACTCTACGCCTTTATCACACCTTTGACTGTTTACTTTATCAGCGGTTTCTGGCACGGAGCCAGCTGGACCTTCATCCTTTGGGGACTGGCTCAGGGAGTGGCAACGATCTGGTCACAAAGAAAGTTTTTCAAGCTCAAGAAAAACTTCCTCACCTGGATCTGCACCTTTATTTTTGCGATAATCACCCAGGCGATCTTCAGAAGCGAGACCGTTCCCAATATGGTAAGGATCCTGAAGGCCATGTTTGTTCCTTCATACAACGGGTTCCTTGTGGATATGGGAAGTACCATGAGCAGCCTTGCGATATTCAGGGCTGTGTTCGAAAAAATCCTGACGCCCTCGTATCCGCTTGTTTACTGGATTTACTTTGTATTTATTTTGATCAGTTTCGTTATTGCAGGCTTTATTCTCAAGGGAAGGAACGCCATAGAGATCCTTGCTTATCGAAGAGAAAAGGGAATAACCGTGAGCTTTACGCTGTTCCTCGCGGTATTGCTCGTTGTAAGTCTGGTTTCCATGACCGGAGTCAGCACATTCCTTTACTTCAATTTTTAGTCTGCGCGATTGACTTTTATGAACGGTTTATGTATGATAGACCATGTCGCAGACCTTGGTCTCACGCAATGTACGCCCACGAACCGTGTCAGGTCGGGAACGAAGCAGCACTAAGAGGGAATGTACATGTGCCGTGAGGGTGCCGGGG
>JAEEGL011263048.1_pt1 | contig 11187 bp, 12 predicted proteins | sample 9134231 | NCBI WGS metagenome assembly JAEEGL01 (sample SAMN16246548, study PRJNA631951) | gut metagenome | biome: gut microbiome; feature: rumen; material: fiber-attached | host: Bos | place: Iran: Karaj | collected 2018-10
CCTCAAGGCCGGGCTTTGTCTCTTCGTTGAACATCACCTCATAAGAGGGATTGTACAGTACCTCAGTTGTTCCGGTAATACCATACTTCGTTGCTAAATCTTCTTTTTTAAACCTTGCCATTGTCTTAAAGAGTTTAAGTTGTTATTGTATTGTTGTTTTCTACGGCAAAATTAGTCATTATTTTGGCTCTAGCATAATTTAATTAAAGAAAAATTTCCATAATTCACTTTTTTATGTTTTTTTAAGACTCCCCCAGCTGATTAATCAGACAATGAATGACAATTAGTTGACAATTATTCTTATTGATAACAATTGTTTCTGCGAATAGAAATATAAAACTACGGATTAATCTGATTATACTGATTTTGGTCAGGCAATGCCCTTGTCTATTTTCTGTTGCCACTGACGGTGCTTGCAGCGGAGGAAAATTGACGGAGGTTTGCTGATCGCACACCGCTCTATCGAGCGACTCATGCTGCTCACTCCGTCGAGCACTTCGTGGTTGGGGATGGACGGGATGGCGGGGATAGCGTGGAAAGGCGGGAAATCGTGGAAAGTTGGGAATTCTGGGAAAACTGGGAAAACTGGGAAATTTTGGAATTGGTTGATTGACAGGCGGTTGAAAATATTTGGTAGAACGAAGGTGGTATGAAAACGGGAACGAAAGTGGTATGATGAGGGTGACGAAGGTGGTATGAAAACGGTGACGAAGGTGGTATGATGAGGATGACGAATGCGGTACGATGGTCCTCCACGAATTTCCACAAATGAATCGTGAATTGAATGGATGACGACACGAATGCGGTACAAAGGTGGTATGCATCTTTTCAGGAGTAAAGATGGTCGAGATCGGCCATCTTTTTGGAGACGGAATGGATACAGTTGGTTTTGTCATAGATTATTTTTCCAATTAAGGTTCGTATGTGCAGGCGAAGATAAGTAATGGGCTGCGAGAAAGTAATGGCAAACGCAAAGGCTTTATGAAACGATAAATATTTGTTTATTTAGGCAATAATCTTTATATTTGCAAGAATGAAAATTAGAAATTCCATAGGGTCTGCAGTTGTTGTGTTGTTTTTATTGGTGCCATTTTTCACAAATGCCCAGTCTAAACGAGCCCTTTTAGTGGGTATCTCTAACTACTCAACTAATAGCGCAACACAATGGACTGACATCCATGGCACCAATGATGTTGAGTTGATTGGCTCTACCTTGAAATCACAGAAATTCAAAGTCACAAGAGTCATTGATAAACAAGCCACAGCCAAGCGAATCAGGAAAGAACTGAATAAGCTGAGGCGGTCGTGCCGTGCAGGAGATGTCGTTTACATCCACTTCTCGGGGCATGGCCAGCCATTTGAGGACAAAAGCGGTGACGAGGAAGATGGTTGGGACGAGTCCATTATTCCGTATGACGCTCAAAAAACTTATTGCAAAGGGAAATATGAGGGTGCTAATCACATCCTTGATGATGAACTTTATGGCTATTTTGACCAAATCAGAACGAAAATTGGAGCAAAGGGGCTCCTGTGTGTCGTTATTGACGCTTGCCATGCTGGAGGCTCGTCTCGTGGAGATGAGTTGGAAGAAGACGAGGAGATCATCATCCGCGGCTCAAGAGATGCATTTAGCCCCAACGGAAAAATTTATCGCCCACGTGTTAACACCAATGGTCATTTTGTCATTAAGAGTGGTGGCGCTCAAGGCGACATACTCATACTTGAGGCATGCCGTTCTTATCAGTCCAACTATGAGATTAAGCAAGATGGCAAGTATTATGGACCATTATCGTATTATGTCAACAAGACGTTACATTCTATCCGTCTTTCAAACTCCCTGAAATGGGTTCAAGAGGTGAAACGGCTGATGGATGGAGACCGAAGATTGACACGTCAGAATATGGTTTATGAAACGAGTTTGAAGTGAAATATGGAGTACTCTTATGACACACTAAATAGATTTGCTTCGAAGCAATGGGAAAAAACTCTTGCATTCTTGCAAGGGCAGTTTTCATTGTCGCGTCCTGACTGTGAGGACATCTTCCAAGAGGCGTTCATTATACTGCATCAAAACATAATGGAAGGCAAACTTACCGAGATGACCGCTTCTCTTGCTACCTACTTCAACAGCATCTGCCGTAACAAAGCATTTGAACTGATGCGTCAAAGTGGCAAGACACTTAATATCGTTGACGAGTATCCTGATGCGACCAAAGACGAGTTTGAAGATGAGCGCATCGACCGGCTTTTGGCGTTAGAAGATGACGATGAGCAAATAGAACACAGAAAATCGGCACTTGTGCGTCAGATAGTAAGGAACTTGCCAGAGCCGTGCAATAGCCTGCTGTGGGGCTTTTACCGTGATGGATTCTCGATGAAAACACTTGCAAGTATGCTTAATTATGGCAGTGAGAGTTCGGTTAAAGTTACCAAACATCGCTGTTGCGAAAAGTTTAAGAAACACTATAACGAGATTGTTGAACGCATCATCTTTTAATTCATTGACTTATGAATACAGACAACAACCACATAGACGAGAAATTGCTGCTTGAGGATGAGCGCATTGCCAACTATCTCAAGGGCAAAATGACTGCCGATGAGGAACGGGGGTTCTTGCAAGAACTACAGGAGAATCCAGAGTTGAAGGCAAAAGCCATTGCAATGGCTCGCATGGTAAAAGGCCTGAAAGAGGTTGGAGCAGCCAACGATGAAGAACTGGCCGGAGAGTTGCTTGCTGCTGACTCTGTTGAGATTAAAACGGTTGCAAAAGATACCAGTGCATTGGAAAAGAAAACAAAGGCTACCAACTGGCGCCGAACTGCGGCTTGGCTCTCAGCAGCGGCTTCAGTGGCATTGTTGATTTGGGGTGGCATAGGTTATTTTGATTATCGCAGCACAACTGGGCTTGGCAATGAATATGCCACAGTGTTTACAACTTCACAATTAACAAGAGGTGGAGAAGCACCTACCGATGTTGAAACAAGACTTGCCAAGTTGTTTGACAATGTCGTGAACGGAAAAGACCTTAAGGAGACCCTGCACGACTTGACATTGTGCTGGGAAATGTCAACACAAGAGACATATAACGACTATACCGATTTCGCCCCCGAGATTGGCTGGAACCTCGCCATCTGCCACCTCAAAGACAACGACAAGAAGAACGCTAAAGCCGTTCTTGAGAAGTTGACCGATGTTGCCCCATCAGGCACCGCCATCGGCGACAAAGCCCGAGAACTCCTCAAGAAAGTTGAAGAATTATAACTCAAATGGATATGGCAGAAACACTATATAGGGAATATGAGCAGTTGTTATCAAATGGAGACTGGAAGTATTATCCTTTTAAGGAGACATTGGGAATTGATATTCTCTCAGATCGAGACTCTATGATAAGTTTTTTTGTATCTTACTTAGGAAAAGGAGAAAAAGCAGTTCTACCCATTTTCAAATTCCTAAACACTCTATCTGAAGACCGATTGCAACACACCTTTTCTTGTTTTTTGCTCGGTATTCTCATTTATGAAAAATGTGAATCCTTATTATATAGAATTAACAACATATTAAATCAAATACCAATTCAAAACCCAGAAAAACCGTGTGAAAGATTTAAGTATCTCTGGATGCTTATCAGTATCTTTCATGATTTTGGTTATGCTATTGAAAGCAAAGATAAAGAGTTGAGAAAAAACGAGTTTAAAGAACTGATGACCAGGTTCCATTCCCGTCCTAAATCCATACCGAGTATATACTCTAAAAAACTTATTAGAAAATATAACAAATATCGATTGTGTCGATTCGGTGTTAATGACCATGGAATTTGTGGTGGCATTAAATTGTATTCCGATTTGTATAAATTGAGAGGAAAAAAAGAGGATCAATCGACCACTGAGCATTATTGGGGTGCGGATTTGGTGCCTAGTTACGCTCTGGCGGCATGGACTGTTGCGTGCCACAATATATGGCTTGTCAAGAATGACGATAATAACGCGGGAAGTATTATGTGTTATAAATGTCAACATATTGATGAGTTGATATATAGCAAGGAATCAAGAATAATCAAAGAATCGCCATTTTTATTCCTTTTGTGTCTCGCTGATTCAATTGAGCCGATAAAAATCTTCAAGAATCTTGATATTCTGAATCACATAGCTTTTGATTTCTCAAAAGAAAACTGTATTAAGATACTATCTCGTGATATGTGTATAGTTCATAACGAGCTTTATTTGTCAAAAATTAAAGACTTAAATGATTGGCTAACCGATGTGACAATAAATGAAACCTTTCAAATATCCATATAAGTTATAAAATATTGTATTGTTATTAATGTAAGATTTCACTAATTAGATGCGCATGAGGATTTTAAATAGAATTTTCTGCTTATTGAATTATAGAACATTTATTATATCGCCTTATATTTTTTAAGAATGAAATCATCTCAAATTATTCTGTTGTTATGTCTTTGTTATATGACATGTTTTGTTTCAAAGTCAGAAAGTTTGACTTCTGACTCTTTGTATAGTGTCGCAGTTGAATACTTTCAACAAGAAGAGCATGAAAAAGCTTTATATTATTTAAATGCATATGCTGAGCAGTTGAAGAAACAATACGGTGATACATCCCTAATGTATGGAAACATAATGACTGAGTGTGGATATTGCTGTATTAACTTAGATCGAATTGAAGATGCCATTAACTATGAAATGGTTGCATACAACATTACGAAGAAGATGCCAAGAGAACATATTGAATCAGTTAAGAATTTAATAGGTTACTATGGTGACTCAGGCGACTTTGAAAAGGTTAAAGTGTATTTAGAAGAACTGTTACAACTAAATGAGTTGGCTTATGAGACAAACGAGGAGATTGCTTCTGCGCTAATGGAAATCTCTGGGTATTATCGTGCCATGAATGATTATGATGAAGAAGAAAAAGCTATAAGGCGAGCTATTGATATCGATCCTAACAACGATGAACAGAATATGATGCGTCTTTTCTCGTTATTTGAGTGCCTAAAATCCTCGCAAAAATATAATGAAGCCATATTCGCAGGAGAAAAAGACTTAAAGATGATGCTTGATTATTATGTGCCAACAGATTCCACTTTTGCGATTTGTGGTGTGTTAATGTCTAATTTAGCTCAATGCTATAGCAAAATCGAAAACTATTTAAAAGCTATTGATTTCAACAATCAAGCAATAAGAATATTTGAAAACACTATAGGACGATTTGATATTAGAACTGCACTGACTTATGAATCATTAGCAGACAATTATGAAAAAATTGGTCTGTTCTACGATGCAATAGATAATGAAAAGGAAACACTGAATATCTTATTAAATGTTGTTGGAAAAAGTGATTCAAGATATGCATTTGCGTTATCAAATTTGGCTTATTATGATAGTCAAATTGGGATGAATATTGAAGCATTGTCTTTATGTGAAGAAGCATATGGCATTATTAAAAACCTTGAGGTTGATGATGATTATTTGCTGATAACAAGTAATCTAGCAGACCACTTTGCTAATCTTGGGAATTTTGATAGGGCTATTGAATTAACACAACAAGTCATAGATTTTCGAACATTATCTAAAGATGAGCATGCTTTTGAGTATGCTACTTCTTTAAATAATATGGCAACATATATTGGTCACCTGGAAAACGGCAATATTAAGCATGCTATTTCGCTTCAAGAAGAATCTATCCATGTCATTTCTGGCATATTTAACGAAAGTAGTCAATACTATATTGATGCACTTACAAATTTAGCTGTACTTTATAGCAAAATTGATAACTATGAGAACTCTTTGAGCATATTAAGAGAATGTCAGCGTTTGTCTGATATTAATGAGACCCAGAATGACCATTGCAAATCAAGACTTTACTACAATATGGGCAATACATATTACTATATAGGTGAATACGATAAGGCAATTGATTATTTAACAGATGCCCATAAGATAATGGTCAAATACGGTCAAACAAACACGATTCAATTTATTCAAGTATTAATCGGTCTATATTATTCAAACTTAAGCAAGGGCGATATTGAAGAAGTTAAATACTGGCTGAAAGAAGTAGAGAAAAATAATCACTATCAAGTGATTCATTGCCTACCTTTCCTCACTTCACGTGAAAGAAGAATGTTTTGGGATTTATTATCCGATTGGTATCAATATGATATGCCTAAATGTTTGCAATATATCAATGACGGTGAATCACTGGGTGAGATATATAATGCAGTTTTGTTGTCTAAAGGAATACTATTAGGGACAGATATTGAAATTGGCGAAATCATCAATAATAATAACATACTCAATCAAATACGCCAAGAACGGTATTTACTTGAAAATACCACCCGAAACCTAACAAGTATTGAAATTGACTCATTATTACAATCAATAGAATCCAAAGAAAAACAATTATTAATTGATGCTGGCATAGAAAACTCTTTAAAACAATACTATTCGATTGGTTATCAAAACATCGGCAATTCATTAGACAAGGATGAAATTGCCATAGAGTTTATAGTAGCCCAAGAAGAAAACAGAGATGTCTGCTATGCCTTGTGTCATAAACATGAATATGCCTTTCCTCATATAATAAAGCTGTCCAATTATTCTAAGTTGGTTACTAAAGAGACCGATAAAAAAATGTTGGATGATATATATGAAATCATTTGGGAACCTTTGAGAGACCAGATATCTAATGTCAAAAACATCTTCTTCGCTCCTGCTGGAAACATTCACATTATTCCAATAGAATCAGCTTTTTTTGACAATAAAAGAATTGGCAACATTTACAATGTTTACAGATTATCATCAACTCGCCAATTAGTTGACAAGAAAACAGAATCTCAACTCAATTCTGCTGTTTTGTATGGTGGCTTGTCTTATGATGCAAAAATAGAAGATGTTGGCAATGCGAATAGTTCCTTAAATATGACTGCAGTTACAAATCCATATATGGAACGATACCCATTTGACAATAACGAATCCCCACAATACTTACCTTCAACAAAAGAAGAAGTAGAAGAAGTTTATAACATATTGTCAAAAACGATGAATGTCAGTAAATATATGAATTGTGATGGAACCGAAGAATCCTTTAAAGCCATATCAGGGCAATCAGTTAATTTGCTGCATATATCGACACATGGTTTCTTTTGGAAAAATGAAGTAAGTATAAAAAACAACAATCTCAAGAGATTGGTTGACAAATATGCTCAAAGTGAGGATAAAGCGTTGTCACGTTCTGGTTTATACTTTTCAGGTGTGAACAATTATTTGCAGAATCATGATATCCCTAATAATATGGAAGATGGGATATTAACTGCTCATGAGATTTCCAAAATAGATTTGCATAATTTAAATATTGTAGTTCTGTCGGCTTGTCAAACTGGACTTGGCGACTTGAAGTGTGATGGGGTATTTGGCTTGCAACGTGGTTTTAAGAAAGCTGGTGCGAAAACCCTGCTTATGAGCTTGTGGAGAGTTAATGATATTGCCACAAAATTGTTAATGGTTGAATTCTATAGGAATTATCTTTCTGGCAATGGAAAACAAGAATCATTATGTTTGGCTCAGAGCTATGTCCGTGACTATACAGATGAAAAAGGAAATAAACTTTTTGAATCTCCCTATTATTGGGCGGGTTTTATATTACTTGATGCGTTAGATTAGTCGCTTGATTATTAAAGACCATAAAGGTGGAGGTGTGACAATTAACATCTCCACTTTTTTGTTTTGGTTGTTAACCTTTTGTTGTGTTTTGTCATTAAGGGTAAAGAAACAAATTATTCACAATTAAAACATACAATTATGAAAAACGTATTTGGAATTATTTTCATCGTGGTTGGTCTGATTTGCCTTCCTCAAGTGTTCACCTCTAGTGCGCCTGAAACCATCGGCGGACTTATAGGAGTATCTCTTGTAACCTTTTTGCCAGCTTTTTTTCTGCTCCGCAGCAAGAAAAATGACAAAGACAATAAGCAATCTTAAATTAACACTACAGCAATGAAAACAATGCAAGAAATTGAAAGAAGACTAATGGCTGATTTCACCATAGAGTCAATGATGGGCAATCGGGTTGATATACATAATATGCCAAGCTACTGTGAGGACTTCAACCTGCGCATGTTACAAGAACAATATGCTCACTGGTGTGTAGCAACCAAAAAACTGTTCTTGTCGGATACAGTTGAGCCATACTCTACGCAGGGACGATTTGCCAGCATGATGAAGATCTATATGGTTAGTTATGCCAATGACACTGCCAACAGAACCAATCAGGCCATGAAGTACCTCTATAGTGAGACTCATGCAGACATCCTGGTGCAGCAAATCTCAATGTTGGCAAAATTTTCACACTATAAGGACGCAGCAGATTTTAATAGAATCCCTCGTGAGTTGCAGAGCAAATCGCTAGATCCAGAGAGCGTTTCAGTGAGCATTGCATTATATGTCATTTTCACAATTCTCGTGAATCTTAGTGTAGCGGTAGACCAATACAATGAATTATTCACAAGAGTATGGTTCAACTACTATGAAAACTGGACGGCACGCGAGTTGATGTTCAAGATGCGGGGCAATGCAACCAAACAGGATTTCGCCGGTGTACTCCTCGGCTGAGAAAAAATAATAATTATTTAATTCACAATTAATTAAACAAAATGAAAACATTATTTAGCATTATTCTAAAGGTTCTTGGTTACATTTTTACCTTATGCCTTATTATCGGAGGTGGTCACATGTTTATGAACAATTTAGACTACTACACAAGTGATTTTAAACATTTTGGAATCTTTCTGGTTGCTGGCCTCGTTTATTTAGGAGCTGCATTGCTCTGCTTCTGGGGCAGCAGAAAACTAAAGAATAATAAGAATAAGGATAACAATAAAACAGAAACAGAGATATGAAAACAGCATTTAAAACCATAGGAGGAATCCTTTTAGGCTTGATAATTGTTGGAAGTCTTGCTCGAGGTATTGGTAAATCAATATCTAAGAATGTGCCTAACAATTCATTGAAAGAAGCAATAGCAAGAGCAAACAGCAGTTGCCCAATAGAGGTTGGTGGAGGTACTGGATATGTGAGCGCTATCAAACTCGAAGACAACAATGTAACTTATTATGTTCACTTTAACGAAAGAAATAATCCAATGCTAACTGAAAATAACCAAGAAAACTTAAAAGAGTTCTTTATTCTGACTCTATTGTGTATGAATGGTCAAGAATATGGACAAGGAGACTTTTTCGTTAGCAAACTGATTGACGAAGGGTGTGGATTGAAAGTTGTTTATACTGATTCCAGCGGTAAGAATTTTGAAAGTGTTACTTCGGTTGACGAACTTAAAAGTATGAAGGACAAGTTTCATCAAAACCCGCATGAAACATTATATCAGGCTCTAGAGATGGAAATTGAAGCAGAACGTGCATCACTGCCACTAAAAATTGAAGAAGGCATGTATATCACAAACTATAGCCTCGACGGAGAGAACATTGTAATTACAATCAATATGGATGAGAACTTGTATTCGCTGAATGAGGTAAAGAATCAGAAAGAAGTTCTGAAACAATCAATACTGCATGAGGGCATAGAAGATCCTGAGATGAAAGGGTTGTTTGATTTGTGTAAGGTTTGTCATACAGGATTGATTTATAGGATGACAGGTAGTTATTCCAAGAAGAATTGTGACGTTTTGATTACAAGTGATGAAATAAGAGAAGCTGTGCCAGTAGCATCATATGTGAGTATAAATTAGAAAAAAATGAATTTAATTGTTAACCATTGCGGTGTTTTTTCATAAAGGGTAAAGCAACAAAATTAGTAACAATTAAAACGAAAAACTATGTTAACAGCAGCGATTATTATCTACGTCATATTGGCGGTTCTGTTTGGTCCTCTGTGGCCGTTATCGATGTTCGCAAAAGCCGGACTTCTCGGTAAACTTATTGTGGCAGCATGGATTGCCTTACTCATTGCAGGTATGAACGGTTAAAACAAATGAATTATGGTAAACAACGATACATCCAGTGCCATTTTGGGCTTTCTCCTTTGGGCTTACTTTATTGTAAGCCAAATCATGACGCTCGTGTTCTTTATTGACTATTGCAGAGCCGGCGACTCTTTGCTTGAGATCATTTTCATCGACACAATCTTGTCGGAGATTAAGGGCTTGTTGTGGATTTTCTTTATCTGGTAAACAAACTATGAAACGAGCAAAACTCATAATGATGATTGTGGCAATAGTCACGTTGGCGATAGATCTTTCTTCATGTGATAACCAAGCCAATGCCCAAGCACCCGATGACGTCAACTTGACTACAATGGCGTTCATTAGAGAGTGCGACATTGGCAATTCGCAAACAGAACAAACGGTTTATGTCTGCACTGGGCCACAGTCCAAGCGCTTTCACAAAACATCGCATTGCAGAGGACTCAATAGCTGCTCGGGCGATATCTTGGCCGTCAGTATCAGTAAAGCCAAAAGCATGGGACGCACTCCATGCAAGTGGTGCTACAAATAAAAAAAGATTTGCGTTACCCTAGGATTAGCGAGGATTAGTCGGTGGTGGGATGGAGGAGGTCGTGGATGACTTGGCTGGCGATGAGGAGGCCGGCAGCTGCGGGGACATAGGCGTTGCTGGCGGGCACATACTGTTCGTTTTCCATCATGGGCTCGAGGGGTTCGGTGGGCAACTCGTCGCTGCAGACGCACTTGAAGTGGTTGATGCCCTCGCGGCGCAACTGTTTGCGGAGCACCTTGGCGAGGGGGTCGTTCTTGGTCTTGCTGATGTCGCACACGCGGAACGCCATGGGGTTGAACTTGTTGGCGGCACCCATGCTACAGATGAAGGGTATGCCCAAGCGGGTGCAACGGCGCACAATCTCTTTTTTGGCGCTGACGGTGTCGATGCAGTCGACGACATAGTTGTAGGGGGTGAGGTCGAGTTCGTCGGCATTGCACACGCGGTAGAAGAGTTTGTGGGTGCGCACCTGGCACTGGGGGTTGATGTCGTGGATGCGCTCGGCCGCCACATCCACCTTATACTGGCCGAGAGTGCTCATGAGGGCGATGATCTGGCGGTTGAGGTTGGTGATGGTGACCTTGTCGTTATCGATGAGGTCGAGGGCTCCGACGCCGCTGCGGGCCAAGGCTTCGACCACATAGCCGCCCACGCCGCCCACGCCG
>JAEEGL011520110.1_pt1 | contig 11187 bp, 11 predicted proteins | sample 9134231 | NCBI WGS metagenome assembly JAEEGL01 (sample SAMN16246548, study PRJNA631951) | gut metagenome | biome: gut microbiome; feature: rumen; material: fiber-attached | host: Bos | place: Iran: Karaj | collected 2018-10
CAAAAGAATGGTTTTAAGGAAGAGCCCTGGAGTTTTGAGGATTAATTTAACGCAGCGAGCATATTCGTTGACACCGTCCTCGGCTTGTTTAATGGCCTTGTCGCGATCTTTGATGATATGGATTTTGGCGAGGAATTTGACGCCAAGGCTAATAATCTCAGCGGTGGATTTTGGCAAGAAAGTAGCGATCAAAACGGCGATTGGCCAAAAAGCGTAGAAGATAAGACCAAAACAGGCCGTAGCGATGAGCGTGGCATTGTTGGTGACGGTGCTAGCCAGCAAGAAACAAATCAGCGCAATAATAATGAACCCGATTTGACCAGAAATCATACCAATAATTGGAATGGTGGTGGCAATGCCGGACGGCAAGCCGGATTTATTCATGTGGTAGATTTGGAACGGCTGCCCGCCGATGGCGGCTGGAGTGATGTTGTCGTAATATTTGCCAATAATAATGGTGCGACGGGCGATTTTCCAGGCGTTTTTGAGAGCCGAGTTGGACTTGTCTACGGTCTTACGCATTAGTAAGACGTATTTGTAGATTTCAATAGCGAGCGCAGCAATAAAAGCAACGACGGCCGGGATAAGCATCCACCATTTGATGTGGATTTCGGAGAATTTGGTGGCGTTTTCGGAGTTGCCGAATTCGGAAAATGCGGTGATGGCGATAACGGCAATATTGATCAGGACAAAAACGAGGGTGAGCAAAATTTTACGGGAAGCTTTGATTTTTTTGAACATGTTATTCTCGGGCGGATTTGATATTTGGATATTCTTCTACGAGCACGCGGATGCAGCCGGCGATTGGAATGGCAATGATGGCGCCAAGCAGGCCAAACATGTACATACCAATGACCATGGCGGCAAGAATGGCTACAGCTGGAAGCTTCAAAGCGTCGCCCTGAATCTTTGGTGCGATAACGTTGTTTTCGATTTGAGCGTAGATAATGTAGGCAACTAAGTAAATAATGGCGGCGATTGGGTTAGTAAAGGCGAGCACGAGACCAATCAAGGATGCGCCGATAACTTGGCCGAACATTGGGATGAGATAAAGGACGAAGGCGATCATGCCCATTGGGATGGCGAGGGTTGAAGACATATGGAAGATGAGCGTGAGGATGAGTACGAGTACGGCAGTAGCGGCGCCGTCGATAAGGGCGACTAGAACTTGGCGCGAAACATAGGTAGAAATAACATTACTCATGCGTTCGAGCACGTGTTTGGCTACGGCGACTGGTTTTTGATCTTCCTTGCGGGAGCCGAGGCTCTTCCAGAGAGTGTTGGTGATGGTTGGGCCTTCGAGCATAAAGAGGAGAGTAAGAACAAGGATGAGCACACCTTTGGTGACGATATCGGTAATGGTGCTGAGACTAGTAACGATAGTGTTGCCGAGGTTACCAAAAACATCGTTGGAGAAGGCAGAGAGATTTTTGCTGATTTCCTCTTGGAGATTATTAATGCCAATGGACTTGCCGAAATTATTAATGCCATCCCAACCGTCGATACGCTCGTTGAGTGTGGCTGGGAGTTGGTTGATGAATTTGGAAGTTTCATTAACTACGACTGGGCCAGCGATGGCGATAATCGAAATGAAGATGACTACGATAATAGTATAGGCCAGGACGGCGGAAGAAGTTTTGTGTGAATTGTCGGTGCCAAAATGCTTAGTAAAGAAATTGTTTAACTTTCTGACAAGTGGCTTTAATGCGATGGCAAGGAAAATGGAAATGCCGATGATGATGAGACCAGTGAGGGCTTTGTAAAGGAATAAAATAACTAGCCCGATTCCTAGTAGAATTAGCCAAAAACGAATCAATGTTCTGGTGTCGATCTCGACAGTTTGTTTTGCCATGTATGCCTCCTTATTGATTTGATTATATCATGTTATAATGGCTGTGATGAAAAAAGTTTTAATGCATACTTGCTGTGCGCCGTGCAGCGTATATTGTATTGATTCCCTACGCGCGGAAGGTATTGAGCCGACGATTTTTTGGTACAACCCAAACATTCATCCGTATATGGAATACAAAGCCCGCCGCGACTGCCTAAAAATGTATGCATCGTCGATTGGCGTGGAGGCTATTTTTAAAGAAGAATACGGACTAGATAAGTTTTGCGCGGCAGTGTCTGGCGATATTGCGGGGCGCTGCGTGAATTATTGCTATCCTACGCGCATCGGTGAGACGGCGCGCTATGCGGCCGAGCATGGGTTTGACGCTTTTACGACCACTTTGCTAGTTTCACCATACCAAAAGCACGAAGCTTTGAAAGCTGAGTGTGAGAAGATGGCAAAAAAATACGGTGTGGAATTTATTTACCGTGATTTTAGAGTGGGGTTCCGCGAAGGGCAGGCTAAGGCGCGTGAGCTTGGTATGTACATGCAAAAATATTGTGGATGTGTATTTTCGGAAGAAGAGCGCTACCAGAAACAAATTGCCAAAGACCGCGATTTATCGGATGTAGAATAAGGGCTCATGGTTGAATTTAAGGTGAAAAAATGGTAGAATATTTTTTATGCTAGTTTCAGACTTTAATTATGATTTACCAGAGGAAAGAATTGCCAAATTCCCTCCTACCGTGCGCGGTACCACGCGCCTGATTGTGCTAGATCGTAAAACTGGCAAGTATCAGGATTCGTATTATCGTAATTTGGATGATTTTTTGCAGGCTGGTGACGTGCTGATTCTAAATGATACGCGCGTAATGCAGTCGAGACTTTTTTGCGAACTGCCGGACGGCCGCGAGCGTGAGCTAGTGGCGCTCGAAAAACACGGCGACGAGCCGCAACGCGTAATGTACCGTGGCAAATTGCATGATGGTGATATTTTGAAGATTAAAGACACTGATGAAGAAGTAAAAATCACCAAAATTCTTGGTAACGGCATTGCCGAAGTTGAGTCTGAAACCGATCTGAATATTTTGACCGAAAAATATGGCAACGTACCTTTGCCGCCATATCTACACCGCGATGCGACCGAGGCGGATAAAGAGCGTTATCAGACCGTGTGGGCCAAGAATATGGGTTCGGCGGCGGCGCCAACGGCTAGCCTCAATATGACCGATGACTTGCTAGAGCGTTTGCGCGCTAAAGGTGTAAAGATTTGCTACCTCACGCTTCATGTGGGGCTGGGGACATTCCTACCGATTCGTACTGATGCGGTAGAAGATCACCAAATGCACTCGGAATGGTTTTATATTCCAGACGAGACGATTGCTGCGATTAAGGCAGCTAAGGTGGCCGGTGGGCGCGTAGTGTCGCTCGGTACCACCGTGGCGCGTACGCTCGAATATTATGGCAAGACTGGTAAAACTTCGGGCGAGGACGATATTTTTATCTATCCGGGTTTTGAATTTACGATGATCGATGCTTTGCTTACGAATTTTCACGCGCCAAAGTCGACGGTTTTGATGCTGGCGGCAGCTTTTGCGGGTTGGGAACATTTGCACGCGGCTTACGACCACTGCGTAGAGGCCGGTTATAATTTCTTAAGCTACGGAGATTCGATGCTAATATGCTAAACAACGAGCGCCTAAAATTCGACGTTTTAAAAACCGATGGCCTGATGCGCACCGGTATTATTCATACGCCACACGGTGATATCAAGACGCCAGCTTTTATCGGCGCGGCAACGCGTGCCACGGTAAAAGCTTTGACGATGAAGGAGATGCGCGAGCTGGGTTCGCAGGCGATTTTGGCTAATACCTACCATTTGTTCTTGGCGCCGGGCGCAGATTTGATTGAAAAAGCTGGCGGCGTGGCGGAATTTTCGGCTTGGCACGGACCAATGTTTACGGATTCGGGCGGATTTCAGATTTTCTCTTTGCCAGAGGTGAAGATTAATGAAGAAGGTGCAAAATTCCGTTCTTATCTAAACGGCGCGAAGTTTGAGATGACGCCGGAGCTTTCGATGCAGACGCAGTGGAAGATTGGGGCGGATATTCATATGGCGTTTGATCATTTGGCGAAATCCGAGAATTATAACGATATGAAAAAAGCCATGGACCGTACGCACCGCTGGCTGGAGCGTTCGGTGGCGGAGCACGCGAGATTGCGTGAGGTTTGCAAGGGTAATTATCAGTATCTTTATGCGGTAGTTCAGGGTGGGACGTTCCTAGATCTGCGTGCAGAATCGGCAAAATTTGCCGCTTCTCAGGACGTGGATGGTTTTGGCATTGGCGGGGTGTTCACGGCTGATGGCATGGCGGAGATGCTCCAAACGGTATGCCCGATTTTGCCAGTAGATAAGCCAAGACACTTGCTGGGTATGGGTCAGGAGCCGATTGATTTGTTTGTGGGTGCCGAGAATGGCTGTGATACTTTTGACTGCGTGGGTCCGACTCGCATGGCTAGGAACGGCTCTCTCTATACGCCAGATGGCCGAATTAATATTCGTAATGCCAAATATCGCGAAGATTTTACGCCGCTTTGTAGTGAATGCGACTGTGAATGTTGCAGGAATTATACGCGCGCATATCTGCATCACCTCTTTAAAACTGATGAAATTACCGCTAAAGTACTGGCGTCGATTCATAATGAACGCTTTGTGGTGTCTACGGTGGACAAAATCCGCGAATCTATCGAAAATGGCACTTTTTACGAGTATAAAGAGGCGTTCTTGAAGCGCTATTACGGCGATAAAGCATAAGCTTATATTGACTTTTTTGGGGTTTTGTGCTATAATTAGAAATGTAGGTTAAAAACTTGCACATTAAAAAACATTCATATAAGGAGGGGTATTATGAATACTTATTATCATGCTTTTAAACCTGGTTTCAACTGGTGGTATATCGCTGCACCAATGATGTTCGTGTTATGCGTTCTGTTTGCTACGTTGTTTTATCAGCTTAGAATAAGAAGGCGTGACGCTCGCCTTCGCATGAAGCAGAACTACAAGCAACTGGCACAGTTAGTTGTGGCTGTACCGTGCACGATCATCGTTACATGGATGATGACTGTCGAGTCATGGAACGGATTTGTTCAGTTCTTCGATAATCATCTTGCCAAAAATGACAGTCCGGTATGGTCGCTCATTCTGGCTGCCTTCGCAATAGTTGTTATCATGGCGATATTGTTTGGATTATATTATGAAGTAGCTTACAATCTTGGCCGCGCAATTAAGTGCGGATTATACCGTAAGCAAATCAAGGTATGGGAACTTAAATCAAAGATTGTTCCCATACCGGACCAGACTCTAGTGGAATTAGAAAGAAGAAATTGGAAATAAAATAACCTACACATAGGTCCGCACATAGTGCGGGCCTTTTTCATGCCAAAATTAATGGAGATATTGCCAGATTTGGCCGGTAGGGGTGTCTTTGACGGTGATGCCGGTGGCTTCGAGCTCGGTTCTTAGATTATCGGACTTTTGCCAATCTTTATTAGCGCGGGCTTCGGCGCGGGCGGAGAGTAGGGCTTTTTGGGCGTCGGAAATATCCGGCGAGTCGTTAATTAAATTCAAACCAAACAGTGCATCGACATTTTGCCAATCTTCAAACGAGAGCACGGCGCCATCAACACGAGCAAAAGCTTCGGCAGAGTTGAGATTATTCGAAACCGCTTCGACAATACCTGAGATGTCGGTACTGGAAGTGATATCACCTTGATAGGTAAGCGCGATGCGGTTTTTCCAGGCGAGGCGGCGAGCCTTGGCGGCTTCGAGGCTGTCGAAGGTGAAATTGCGGTCGCCTTGGTAGTGTCCCTGGAGAACCCACATCTTGTAATCCATTGGCGAGAAACCACGCGCGGCGAGATCGTCTAATGTGTAAACATTGCCAAGTGATTTGGAAATTTTCTGACCATCGATATTAATAAAATTACAGTGGAGCCAATATTTGGCGAGTTCGTGGCCGGAAATGGCGTAAGTTTGGGCGATTTCATTGGTGTGGTGGACCGGAATATGATCGATACCACCAGTGTGGATATCGATTGGCTCGCCGAGCTCGGCATTAATAATCGTAGAACACTCGAGGTGCCAGCCTGGATAGCCAGGGCGGCCGAGATAATCCCAACGCATGGCGTGTTTTTCGCCTGGTTTGATAAATTTCCAAACGGCGAAGTCGGACGGGTTGCGTTTTTCGGCATTAAAATCAACGCGGGCGCCGGCCTTGATGTGCTCGAGATCGAGATGGGCAAAATCGGCGTAGCCAGCGAATTTAGCGGTGTCAAAATAAATACCGTCGGAAGTCTCGTAAGTGTAGCCGTTTTTGGTCATGGCGTCGACGGCGGCTTTGTCTTGCTCGATGTAGTCGGTGGCACGGCAGATTTTTTCTGGTTCGAGCAGATTTAGAGCGCGGAAGTCACCAAGATAGATGTTGATATAATGCTCGGCGATTTCCCAGACGCTCTTACCTTCCCTGGCGGCGCCTTTTTCGAGTTTATCTTCGCCTTCATCGCCATCCGATACAAGATGCCCGACATCGGTGAGGTTAAGCACGCGATCAACATCATAGCCTTCGGCAATCAAAGTACGAACGAGCAGGTCCCAATAAATATACGCGGCATAGTTGCCGATATGTGGAGTACTATAAACCGTTGGGCCACAAGTGTAGATTTTGACCACGTCCCCTAGTGGTTTAAAATCTTCGAGTTTGCGGGTGGCGGTGTTATAGAGTTTCATTGAAGTTCCTCCAAAATTTCGAGCGCTTTGGCGTATTTGGTGCGATTAATGCGATGTTTGCCATCGGCGGCAAAGGTAGAGATATATTTGGCGTTGGCTTTTTCGAGAGCCTTAATATTCTTGGCAGAAATAAACCAGTCTTCCTTATCGTAAAGCATGACGGTAGGCGTGGTGAGTTTCTCAAACATCTTGTAGTTATTAACATTCATAGCAACATTCATCATTGAGTTGATGAAATATTTTTGTTTGGCGATTTTTGGCGAAATCTTTTTCATGAAAAGATTTTCTTCTGGTTTGGCAGTGAGAAATTCGATTTCTTCGCGCGTGAAGACCGGCGGGCAGAACAAAATCAACTTAGCAATAGATTTCTTATGTGTAATGGCATAGCGAGTGGCAAGGAGCGTGCCGAGCGAGTGGCCAACCAAGACGATTGGTGCGGTGGCCTTGGCTTTTTCGAGTGAGTTCTGAAGAGCGGAAAGTTGCTCGTCGTAAGTATATTCGAGATGATCGTTGGCGTAGGATTTACCGTGACCGAGCCAGTCGTAGGCGATAAAGCGAACATCTTTCATGGTTGTAGTGCCTTCAAGGAATTTGAGCGTATTGTGATAGCATCTAGAGCTATCGGCGATGCCGTGCAAAAAGACTACGGTAAGTTTTGGATGCTTCTTTGGGCCGTGATCGTGAGTTTTGGTGAGCGCGAGTGGTTGATGCAGAATGTGATATTTAAAATAATTAAGCATTTTGTATTTCTCCTATAAATTGTGGAACGATATTAACTAAGTCACGCACGACGTCTTCGTAAGTGGTGTCGTAGGTGCGGAAACCGGCAGCAAATGGGTGTCCGCCACCGCCAAAGTAGCCAGCGATTTTTTCGGCGATTGGCGCGTCGGTACTGGTGCGGATTTTGCCGGTGACTTTGCCGTCTGGATAAGTCTTGATGGCTACAGCTACCTGTACGCCTTCAACCAGGCGCATTTCCTCGAGAATTAATACGTTAGGATTGTATTCATCGGAATATTCGCGGATGTCATCCCACGGAATATGAACAGTAGCGAGCGTACCGTCGAGCGAGTATTCAATGCGCTTGATGAGGTCAGCTTTGTAATCGAGAATGCGTGGAGATTTTTTCATGAATTCGCGGCGAGCTTCTTCGAGTTCGGAAACGTTGGCGCCAAGTTTGGAGAGCGCGGCGGCAACTTCAAAAGTCTCGGCCGTGACTGATGAGCTGGTAAGGCCAAGCGTATCGGAAAGAAGGCCTTGGAAGACGGCTTCGGCGGCGTCTTTGTTAATAGTGATATTCTCGGCGGTGGCAATCTTGTAAATTAGATTGGTGCAAGATGGCAAAACTTCGATAATGGATTCGTGTGGGAAGTCGAGGTCGTCGGCGGTTTCGTGATGATCGAGCACAAAGACGGGCTTAGTGTAGAGACAATTTTTGATAGCGGAATCATCGAGCAGCTTAGAGAGTAAAATCGCAGCGGCGGTATCAACAATAATATAGCCGTCGGCTCGAAAATCAAACTCGTTAGTAACGCGTGACCAATCTTTGAAATAATGCAGATATTTAGGAATGTCGACTGGACAATAGAGACTGACTTCTTTGCCTTCGAGTAAGTAATCGAGCGAAATGGCAGAGCCGAGCGAGTCTCCGTCCGGATTTTCGGCCTGAATAATACAGATACGGTTTTTGCCGTTTAAAAATTCTGAAAACTTATGATACATGAAATTATTATAACATGCTGTGCTATAATGAATCCATGAGTATTTTGCATGCCGATAAGAAATTTGACCGTTTTGAAGAAGTAACGCCAGAAATCCTGAAAGCTGGAGACGTAAAGTTGCTACTTTGTGACCTTGATAACACCTTAACCACGCGCTTTGCCAAGGTGCCGTCCGAATCGCTGGCGGACTGGATTAAGGCTTGCCAAAAAGCTGGCACCGAAATTGTAGTGGTCTCAAATCATGTTTCAAGAAAGCACGTTCAGGCATTTTGCCGTCCGCTCAAGATTCACTGTGTATGGTGGGCCAAGAAGCCACTTAGTACTAAGCTAACCAAAACTCGTGAACGCCTAAAAGTTGATCCAAAAAATACTGTCATGCTTGGCGACAAATGGTCTACTGACGTACTCGCGGCAAAATTTGCTGGAATTAGAGCCTGGAAAGTTGAACACCGAAAGGGTTATCTTAAAGATGTCGAAAAAAAGGAAGCTTAATTTTCCGACAATCTTAACACTTGTAAGGATTATTTTGGTGGTGCCAGTAATGGTACTGATGTCTATGGACGGACTAGCTTTTAAGATTGCTGCGGCAGTATTGTTTATCATTGCTTCCCTGACGGATTTAATTGATGGCAAATGGGCACGTAAATACAATCAAGTAACTGAGCTTGGCAAGTTCCTCGACCCTTTGGCCGACAAAATGTTAGTGAACTTAACTTTTCTAACGCTAACGGTGGCGGGTGTGGTGCCGGTTTGGATGTTTGCAGTAATTCTAGTGCGCGATTTTGCCGTGGATGGTATCAGGATGATGCTAGCAAGAAGCGGTGAAACTTTGGCGGCCGGCTGGCATGGCAAAGTCAAAACTACGCTTCAGATGATTGTGCTATCGGTATTGATTATTAATACTGGCCTAAATATCGCTTTAGTTGGCACAATTTGCCACTATATATTATATATAGTGGTATTTTTGACAGTTTATTCGGGCGCTGAATACTTAATTAAAGGATGGCAGCGATTAAAAGAAGAATCGTAGTAGTGAAAGCGGCTGAGTCGATACGATCAAGATAACCGCCGTGGCCTTCGCTACCGCCAACTAGAAGCTCAAGTTTGGCAAAAACTGGGTTTTTGATGATGATTTCGTTGCTATCTTTGACTTTGAAAGTGCGTTTCAAGAAACTCTCGAACAAGTCGCCTACGAGTGCGAGTGGTCCGGTAAGGAAGAAAACATAATCGTAGGAATTAGCGATAAGTAAAATAATACCTATCAGTGCGACTGAGGTGATGAGGCCCATGAAAGTGCCTTCCCAGGTTTTGTTTTTGGAAACGAATGGAAATGGGCGAGATTTTGGGAAGAAAAGTCCGCCAAGTGCGGTACCAAAGAGATAAGCAAAGACGTCATATCCGCAGACACCAAAGATAATCAATATTATATATAGTATGGTGGCCTTAGAAACGAAGATGGTGCCAAAGATTAGAAAAACAATTTCTAATATAGCAACAATAATATTGAGGACAGAGTGACTTTTTTTGAAAAAGCTAAGTAACTCAATGCCGGCGACGACAGCGAATAGGCCGAAGAAAATTTTAAAAGGAATGCCGTTAAAAGTAAACAAAAATAGCGCGCCAAGTGCTAACAGCAGTAGTGAAACACTAAGGCGAACTTTGAAATTTTTAGTCATATCTATCTCCTGCCCAAATTATAACACTAAAAGCATTAACATGGTAAAATAGAAGTTGTAATTAATTTTGGAATAAAAATGCTCGAAATTGTATTTAATAAGATCAGAAATGTAATTCGTAAAATCGATATGCGCCTCACTCGCGCAAGGTATGGATATGTCGGTAAGCTACCGAAAGACATTCATTACTTTGAGGGTGGCCTGTACGATGCAGTGTATGAGGCTTCTTGTAAATGGCCACACAATATCGCCATTGAATATTCGAACAAGCAGGTGACTTACAAAGAGTTGATTAAGAAAATCAACAAAGTAGCGCGCGCACTCAAGGCGATTGGAATCGAAAAAGGCGACCGCGTCACGATTTGTATGCCAAATACGCCAGAAGAAGTTTATATGTTCTATGCAATTAACGAAGTTGGTGCTGTAGCGAGCATGATTCATCCACTATCTTCCGAAAAAGAAATTGAAGATTATCTCAATCAATCACATTCGAAGGCGATTTTGTGTATCGATATTGCCTATCCGCGCGTAGAAGCAATTATTAAGAATACTGAAGTGGAACATTTGATTGTGGTGTCGGCAACGAAGTCGATGAGCCTCATCGTAAAGATTCTTTATTATCTAACCAAGGGGCGCAAGAACCACGTTAAGAAGTCGCAAAAAGTACTACGCTGGGACAAGTTTATTTTGCAAGCTAATAAATATATCGGTAATCCGCATGCGCGCGTAAATAATAATGATCCGGCGATTATTCTTTATTCTGGCGGTACGACCGGTAAGTCTAAGGGCGTGCTTTTGTCTAACTTAAACTTCAATGCCGAAGCTTTGGTTTCCTACTATGCGGCGCCAGACATTCTAAGAAACGACGGTTCGTTCTTAACCTTCTTGCCAAACTTTCATGCGTTTGGGATTGGGATTTGTACACACATTCCTTTGTATTGGGGTATGCGCGTGATTTTGATTCCGCAGTTTAGCGCCAAGAAGATGCGCTCATATATTAAGAAATATCATTTCTCAATTCTCTGCGGCGTGCCAACCTTGTTTGACTACATGTTGCATAGTAAATTCGGTAAGAACGATCTTAAATATATTACTTCGGCAATTTCGGGTGGCGATGCGATGTCGCAACCTTTGAAAGACGAGATTAATAAATTCTTGGCGGCGCATGGTTCC